>Ga0066395_10000330_pt1 | contig 17711 bp, 21 predicted proteins | sample PanSoiPlot1MoBio_FD_61218 | JGI IMG/M metagenome (GOLD analysis project Ga0066395, IMG submission 61218) | Tropical forest soil microbial communities from Panama analyzed to predict greenhouse gas emissions - Panama Soil Plot 1 MoBio | ecosystem: Environmental > Terrestrial > Soil > Tropical... | reverse complement strand
CGGTCGCGCCAGAGCCGCGCGAGTCGGCACAGCTCGACGTAGACCTGCGGGTTGCCGTCGTCGAACGCGCGAAAGTCGCGCTCAATCGTCTCGACGGGTCCGATGTGCGCGCCAGCGGCGAGCGCGTCGGCGAGATCGGGCGCGGCGCTCACGGCTTGTGCTTTCTGCTGCGAAGGTGGGTACCGGTGGGTACCGTGGGTACGGGTGGGTACCGCCTAACGCGCGGGCGCGCGTTCGGTTTCTGTATAGAGAGGAGGAGTCGCGCCCCCGCGCGCGCGCGCGAGCTACGGCGGTACCCACCCGTACCCGGCACACCCAGGCGTACCCACTTCGCGGTCACTCCGCGACCTCGCGGAGCCGGTACAGGACGATGCTCGGTTCCTCGCGCTTGCGCGGTTCCAGCGGCGCGCGCTCGCGCGAGCTGAGCTTGACTCGCTCTAGCCCGATCATCGCCATGCGGCCGGGGAACGCTTCGCCGGCGATCCGCGCGCCCTTGACGCGAAACCAGTCCTGTAACTCGCCAGCGCGGACGTAGCGCGCGTCGTCGGCACGGTCGGTGACGAGCGCCGGCGTCGCGAGCGTGTTCCGGTCGGTCGGGTCCCACTGCTCGCGAGCGCGGAGCGCGACGATCAGGTCGTAGCGGTCCGCCGGCGTCGCGAGCGTATAGCCCAGGACGGGCTCGGCGAGAGCCAGGAACGCGCGCAGCGTCTCGTCTAGTTCCTCGGCCTCGCGGTAGACGTGCGGGACGTGCGCGACGCGGCAGAGCGAGCCGAGCAGCGCGACGAGCTGCGTGTCTTTGAGCAGCGGCGGCGACGCGTCGCCAGAAGTTGCGAGAACGACGGCGCGCTGCCAGCTCTGTCGCTTCGCGGCGTCCTCCTGGCGAGCGAACACGATCAGCGCGCCGTCTGATAGGTCGATCTCCATACGGTCGACCGGCCGTAGCCCGTAGCGCCGAACCTCCTTGATCCGAACGCCGTCAGGAAGGCCAGCGTTACGCGCGATGAAGTCCAGGTGCTCGCCGGTCGGCGCGCTCGGCCGCGGCGCGTCGAGCTTTGGCGCCGGCGGCTCGCCGGCCGTCTCGCGTTCGGCGTGCTTCGCGACGTTCCGCTCGCGCGCCGCGATCCGCGTCTTGACCGCCCACGCGGCGATCTCCTCACATTCGGTCGGCTTCGGCGGCGGGACCAGCTCGCAGTTCTCGTTGAGCGCCGCCGTCAGGAACACGACGAGCGACGGCGCGTCGGTGATCCCTCCGCGCAGGAGCCGAACCGCTACGTCCTTCAAGTAGTCGTGCCGCTGGCCGTGACCGACCTTCTCCTCGCGGACCGCCAACTCGCCGACGCCGGCGGACACCTTGTCGGCGATGACGATTGCCGGGACGGGCAGGAGCCGGCGCGTCAGCGGCTCGACCAGCCAGACGTATTCCTTCCCGTTCGGGTGGATCGACGGCGGGACGACGACGTACGAACCGCGCTGGCGCAGCTCGCCAAATCCCAAGCTGAGCGTCCCCTGGCTCGTCCCGAGATAGAACAGCTGCTTGCCGGGGCGCCCGGTCGCGCTCTCCGGTGTCTCGCCATTCTCTAGCTCGCCGAGCAGCCCACTGGCCGCGTCGAGATCGTCTACGTCGAGAACGCTCGGGCCCGGCGCTCCGGTCGCGACGCCGAGGTTGAAGTCGTCGCCGTAGCGGTCGCGCCAGTGGAGGATCGTCCGCTCGTCCGTCGTCGCGTCCTTCACGCCGTGCGGCGTCAGCGGCGCCTTGCCATGCGGCTTGACGGGGAGAACCGGCCAGCCGAGATCGAGCGCGAGATGCTGCGCGGCGGCGAGCACGTCAGTCATTGCTCGCCGCCGCCAGTATGTGCTTGTCTCGCCCTACCGGGCCTAACCGGGCCGAGCCCCACCCAACCGGACCCTGCCGGGCCAGACCTAGCCGTGCCGTGCCGTGCCGCACCGGGCCGAGCCGCCGCCGGGCCGCGCCGGGACAAGCCGGGCCATACCTGGACACGCCCGACCGCGCCGAGCCCGCCAAGCCTGGCCGTGCCTCGCCGGTCCACGCCTCGCCTCCCCCAGCCTCGCCGGACCTCGCCCGCCGGGCCAGACCTCGCCTCGCCTCGCTCGGGACTCACGTCAGCCCCTAATCCTTCTCAGCAGCGCCGCGTGCGCTTTCGACCGCAGCAGGCAGCGCAGCGACTGGACTGAGCCAGCGTCGGTCCGTGGCATCACCACCGGACGTGGGACGTAGCCCAACCGTGCCGCGCGGCGGTCGCGTGCCGTGACGCCCTTGCGGTAGCCGCTCACCTGAGCGCCCACGTCAGACCTCCTCCCAGGTCGCCAGGAACGTGCCGAACTCCGGGCGGTGGTCGCCGATCCCGCGTATCTGCGCGAACTCGACGATGCTGACCAGCGTGTCGGCATCACACTCCTTCGGGTCGTAGGCCAGCTCGACCGTGAGCGCCCACTCCTCGAACAGCGGCCGACAGCGCATTACTCGCCCCCGGTTGCGGCCCGAGTTGACGGCACCGCACATATCGCGGTAGCCCTCGTCCCATAGCCCCTGTACGTCGCGCGGACCGTCGTACTCGATTGGGATGCGGGGATTGACGACGACCAGCCCTCGTTTCAGCGGCTCGCCGCGCTTGAACCGCGTCGCCGCGTCGGTGATCGCGCGCTTGACGGCATAGCCGGGATAGAACGGGCCCAACTCGTCGTCGTGGTAGATACCCGCAAGCCACTCGACGTGCGCGATGTTCATCTCGTCGTCGAGCGTTCGCATCGCGCTCGGCTTCGCGACCAGCTCCTTGAACTGACGCGACAGCGGGTGCGTGATATCGAGCAGCGTGTCGTTGTGCAGCTTCAGCGGCGCAACGCCGTCTAGCCGCACGATCCCGCGCCGGAAGGCGTCGGGGATCAGCTTCGTTCTCGGTGCTGTAGTTGCCATGTGCTTACCTTTCGTGTGTGTGATTGGGCGGCGACCCCCGAGGGATCGCCGCTCCGTCGTTGATAGGTGCCTCGCCATGCCCAACCTCGCCTAGCCGTCGCCAGTCCTGGACAGGCCCGACCCGGCCCTGCCAGCCGCGACAGACCTCGCCTCGCCATGCCCAACCGTGCCATGCCGGTCCCAGCCCGGCCAAGCCGTACCTGACCGCGCCTAGCCCGACCGACCGAGCCGACCCCGGCCTTGCCGCGACTGGCCTGCCCAAGCCGCGCCGATTCCCGCCGGTCCGCGCCCTGCCCCGCCAGACCTCGCCTCGAAGCGCCTGGCCTGCCCACTCCGCGCCAGCCCGTACCTAGCAGTCTCACGCGCCGCCCTCGAGCGGACCGGCGCCGCGGTGGCAGGGGCACTCGCAGCGGATGACGTAGCGGACCTTGCCGCGACCGTCGCGCCACGGCGCTCCGCGGTTCGGGTCGCCGGTATCGACGAGGCCGGGGCAGAGCCAGTGCGCGTCGTGAGCGCAGACGCCGGTCTGGCGTTCGGCCAGTGTCGCTTCGGGCCAGCTCACGCCGCGATCTCCAACTGGCCGGGGATTGGCGGCGCCGGCTCGGGCGCCAGCGGCGTGATCTTCACGCGCACGCGCTCGGGCTCGTCGATCTCGGCGTAGTGCTTGCTCAGCAGCTCCTCGCAGACCTGCGCGTCGTCGTGCCAGAGGACGCCGGTCAGCGCGTCCTCGACAGCGCGCGTGAGCTTCAGTAGGTCCGGGCGGACGCTCGGTCGCGCCGGCGCGCTCTCGCGTACGCGGGAGCTGTTTCGCCCGGTGCCGTAGTGGTGGCGAGGGCGGTGGAGATAGAACGCAAGCGCGAGCCGTAGCGGGCCGCGAGAGCAGCCGCTAGACGCCTCTAGCGCGGCGCTCGCGACCGTCGCCTGCCAGGACTTCGTGCGCGTAGAGTCGTCGGTCACGGCGACGCGGCCGGTGAACCGTCCGTCGCCGAGCCGGATCGCGAAGGCGCGCTTGCTCCCGGCGGTCGCCGGCCGGCCGTAGACGACGAACTCGACGGCGCTCACGCCTCGCGCTCCAGGTTCCGTAGCCGAGCGTCCAGCGTCTCGTCGAGCGCGGTCAGGCGCGCGTCGAGCGCGAGCAGCACCGCGACGAGCGCCGCGAGCAGATCGAGCGAGTCGATTAGCTCCTCCTTGGCGTCGTACTGACGATGAACGCCGGCGGCGGACTCGGCCCAGGCGGCGGCGCGCTTATGAGCGTCAACGGCCATTGCCGCGCTCCAGCTCGGCCGGCGCCTGCTCGATCTCCAGCCGACCGCCCTTCTCGTCCTTCCAGGCGAAGCAGTTGGCGATGACGTCACGCGAGGCGCCGGTCAGGCGGTCGAGCAGCCGGCGCGCGACGTTCCCGTCGACTTTCGCCGGCTGCGGCTTGAACAGGTCGCCGAACAGCGGATCGTCGACGCCGCTCGCGCGGAGATCGGCGATGACGCCGCGCAGCGTCTCGGCGTCCCACTCGCGGTGCGCCGTGCTCTTGACGACGAGCCGGTAGGCGCCGACGATGGCGTCGGTCCGGTTCTCGCGCTTCAAGCGCACGCGTAGCTCCGCGTCGACCGCGAGCCGCGCGAGTTTCCGGTCGGCCTCGGCCGCGCGGAGCCGGTACAGCAGCTCGGCGAGCTGGTCGGATGCCAGCTCGTCGATCCGCTCGTGGACCTCACCGGTGACCGGATCGACGACGGTCGGGAGCTTCGCCGCGTCGCGCTCGTGGCGAAGCTCCAGCTCGCCGGCGGGCGTGCTTGGTTGTGCCGCGGCAGCCGCGGTGGCGAACGGATCGGACATGCCTAGAAGGGAATGTCGTCGCCGCCCGCCACCGCCGGCTGCGCTGCCGGCGCGGAGGGAGGAGGAGTCGCCGGCGAGCGTTGCGGCGTGAGCGGTAGCTGCGCGCTGAACAGGCTGATCTCGGCGTAGCCGTTGCGGTTGTGGTTGAGGCTGACGCTCGCGGTGACGCCGATCAGCTGATCGGCGAGCGCGCGCTTGTAGTCCTCCCAACTATCGACGCCGGCCGTATCGAGCCCGTAGAGCTTCAGCGTCTCGCGCGCCTCGTCGTACCAGTTGTCGAACAGTTTGAGCCAGTGGTCGATAGTCCGCCCCTGCTGCTCGCCGCTGCGAACCTGGAGCGTGAGCTTGACGAGCGGCGAGCCGTCCGCACGGCGGTTCAGACCGGCCGCGTCGATGATCTCCACGTCGTAGTGACCGTCGGGGACTTCGCCGCCGATCCCACCGGTGGCGTTCCACCGCTCCATGAAGGCGTCCATCACTCGCCTCCCGTCTGACCGCTCGCGTCCGCCGGCGCCGAGCCGAGCGCGGCGTGGATCGCGCCGATTGCGTAGACGACGGCTCTCGGGATACCGCCGCCGCAGAACTCGCGGATCGCCGTGCCGACTTTCGCGACGCCGGCCGGATCGGCGCCGGCCGCGCCGACAATCGCGACGAGCTGGATCGCCGCCTCGGCGACCGGCCCGCCCGGTCCCTCGCCGTCGTACTCGGCCCACGCGGGTAGCGCGCTCGCGGTCGCGTCCGCGTCGGCGCGCACGTCGGCGTCGACCTCCTCCGCGGATACCTGCCCGAAGCCGACGAGGTTAGAGATCGCACGGTTGGTCGCGCGCGTGACCGCGGTCGCCGGCAGGTCGTGCTCGATCTTCTGCCGGCCGGTGACGTTGCGGAAGCGCGGCTCGTTGACTCCGCAACCACCGTCGCCGTCGGCGAAGCGCCCGACGCGGTTCGTCGCGCGGACCTTCGCGTGCGAGCGGATCGGGTCGCCGTTCTCGTCGCGGTCGATGTTCTGGCCGATGATCTCGGTCGAGACGCCGTACGCGTTCGCGATCTTGCGCCAGCCGGATCGCTTGACGAACGACTGGTCCTCTCCGGGCGCTCCGATCCAGTCGCTCGCGTCGAGGAACGCCGCGGTGATCTCCTGGTAGGCGTTCATCGCGCCGCGAGCCTGGTCGCCGTTCATCTCGGGCAGCCAGGATTGGGCAGGCACTAGCTCAGCGGTGCTCATAGCACGGCCTCCTTCGTCGGGTGGTCGAGGGTGTCGGGGTAGGACCGAGAGCCGCTGCTACTCGTCCACCGGCTCGTCATGCTGCGTGAAGAACCAGCCAATGTCGTGCCCGAGGGCGTCCGCAAGCGCCAGGAGGTTATCCTCGTCCGGTTTGCGCCGGCCGTGCTCCCAGGTCGAGAGGACGGGCTGCGATTGCCCTAGACGCTCGGCGAGCTGCCACTGGCTCAGACCGGCCTCCTCGCGCGCTCTGACGATGTTGCGACCGACCAGTTCGCGGACGAGCTGCTTGACTGCTGGCTTCTGTGACATTAGCTGCGCGGTAGCGGGTTGGCTCACACGCGTAACTAACCACCGCGCTACCCCGCCGCGGAATCCCGCGTTGAGCTAACTCGCTAACGCCATACCGCTCTTTACGGGGAAAGTGCGTTGGCGATTCTCGGAAATAGCGACTTGGGCAGGAACGCGAACCGCAAAGATCGAACATGCGTCTACGCGGTGGAGCCGCCCGGCGCGACCGGTAGGGTGGCCGGCGCGGAGTTAGCGCGTCGAGCTACGTCGCTAACCGTCTGCGGCTACGGTTACGGCTAGAAACCACCCAACGGAAGGAGAGCCGAACGATGGCACCCGACGTAACGAACGCCACCGCCGCGGCACACGCTGCCGGCAACGGCGGGACGAGCGACCTGGACGTGAAGCTACTCAAGCTCTTGCGCGCCGAGGTCGCACAGCGACGGAACCGCGTCGATGAACTGGTCGGCGAGCTGGACGTGCTCAAGCCCGAGCTACGACGATATGAGCGCGTGCTCGCGCAGCTAACCGGCGAGCCGATGACTGGAGCCCCGCCGAAACCGCGCCGGAAGAACAAGCGCGGCAACTCGGCCACGGATCGCGGCAAAGGGATCGGCGACGAGCGCCTGGAGGGCATCCGCCAAGCGGTGCTGCACTACGCGCGCGACCACGAGGAGTTTTCCCAAGTGGATATCCGCGCGTTTGCCGGCGACGCGGTGACCGGCGGCGGGACCGGGATCATGACGCTCGCGTTTGAGCGGTTGCGCCAGGAGAACGTGATCCGGTTTGCGCGTCAAGCCGGCAACCGCAAGATGTTCCGGCTGACGCGAGAGGCCGCGCGTGAGGTCGAGGACGCATGAGCCCGGCGCGGAACAACGGCAAGCGAGACGAGCCGCGCGGTCTTGACCTGACCATCTGGGGTATCTCCGACACGGAGCTGCTGGCCGTCGTAGACGATCTCGCCGACGAGAACGGCTGGACGAACACGCGCGACGTACGTCTCCAGCTCGGCGAGAACGTCGAGGAGGTAGGCCACCGCTCCGGGTTCGGTCCGCGGCTCGGCTGGATGCGTCGCTACGGCTGGCTGGAACGCTCGCCGGAAACCGGCGACTGGCGGCTGACGGCGATGGGCCACGCGATTCTCGACAACCCGAAGCTAACGGCGTCGGTCGAGAGCGCGCTCGGGAAGCTCAATCCGGCGCAGCGCGTACGCGTAGCGCGCGAGATCGGCGAGTCGGCGGCGAGCGGACCGGACGAGGTACGCGCGGCGCTACGTCGCCAGTGGCAACGCTCGATGGGGCGCTAAAAGCGTGGTAGCGCCCCGCGAGGGGAGAGAGAGGACCCAAGAAGGGCCGGCACGGATGCCGGCCCTTCCGGTGCTTAGAGCGTCTTATCCCGTCAGCGAACGTACCAGACGAGCCGGCCCCCTTCTTGGCCGCAGAGATCGGTGCAGTTGATCGCGTCGCGAGCGCCGGGGTTCAGATCGAACAGCCGGCCGTCGACGAACGGTCCGCGGTCCTCAACGCGCGCGATCTCGCACGCGCCGCGGAAGCAGAGATGAACCGCCTGCCCGCAGCCGAGCGTCCGCGACGCGAGCCCGCGTAGGTAGTGGACGCCGCAGGCGGTTCCGCCGGCGTCGTCGAACCAGCTCGCGACCGCCGTACTCCACGGATGGTGCGTCGCGAGGTAGTGCGCTCGCCATCGTCGGTAGAGATCGGCCAGCCACGCGTTGATGTGGCGGTCGCAGCGATCCGTGCGGCAGCCGGGGTCGTGCGACCTCCTGCGCACCGGGTCGGCCATCGTGACGACGGCGAGGACGAGAGTCGCGGCGAGCACGACCAGGACGGTGAGCAGGCGCATGGCCTACCTCCCTTCTTGGGGGTCATCGCTTCTGGCTCTGCGTCGGGGAAGTCCGTCAAGAGGGCGCGATAGCCGGCGTGATCGTGAACGGCAGCGCCTTCGTCTGCGCGCCGTCTTGGCGCACGAGCACGTCGTAGGTGCCGGGCGGACGCCCGCCCGCTTTCGCGTCGATGGTGCAGTAAAGCTCGGTGGCCGAGACGAACGCGGTCGCCAGCTCGGTCCCCGCGAATACGATCCGCGCCGCCATCGCGAAGCCTTCGCCGTGGAGGCGAAGCTGTACCTGGCCGACGCCCTCGGCGACGGTGTCCGGCTCTAGCCGGAATAGAAACAGCGTCACGCCTTCGGCTTTATCGAGCGCGTCGCCTACACCGCCGCTCGGCGGGACCGTCTGCGGTAGACCTTCCGTCTCGGTCGCCGGCGGCGTCCCGCTGATGCTGTGTAGGACGGCGCCGGGCGTAACCGTCCACTCCTTCGCCGCAGCTTCGGCCGCGTCGTGATCGGCCGCGTCGAGCATGAAGGTGACGACGAACTGCACGGTCAGGTCTTGATGAGATAGTTGACGACGGCGTACGGCTGCATGACGTTATGAGCGGCGGTCGAGCCGGCGTAGGTCGTCGTCAGGTTCCGACCACCGTAGACGCCGTTGTTCGGTGGCACGGCATCGCTGCCGATGTTCGAGCCGCCCGCCGAGGCCATGTTTATTTCGTGCGCGTGCGCCGGCATCTCGGCGACGCTCAGGACGTGCGCCTCCTCGCCGGCTTTAGCGCCGAGAGAGCGCGCGCTCAGCCCCGTCCCGGTCCCCGAGCCGACGGGCGCGCGTCCGCGCAGGTCGGGGACGTTGAACGTCGAGCTGCCGTCGCCGGCGCCCCAGGTCGTACCAATGGCGGTGAACAGCGCCGCGTATTCGGCACGCGGGTACGGTTTCCCGTCGCAGACCAGCCACCCGCTCGCCGCGACCGCCGTCGCCGAGAGCCGTAGCGTGCCGGGCGGCGTAAACGGCGCGCGCCAGGCCGTCCCGTCGTCGTAGTAGAGGACGCCTTCGTCGGTCGCGTAGAACATGCGCCCCGCGATCCCCGCCGCCGGTCGCGTACTCGCCGCGCCCTGGCCGAAGATCATGCTCAGCACGTCGAGGGCCTGGCGCAGTTTGTCGATATCAGTCGGAACGTCGGCCGGGTCCGTACCGGCCGGCCCCGGTAGCGCCATGCGTGTGGTCGGTGGCAGGGGCATCGCTTCTCCTTACGGTGGGGGCGGCGCCGCCTTGACGGCGTTGTAGTTCGCCCAGGTCGATTTGACCTGGGTGTAGTTCGGGACGCGCGCGTTGACCATGTCGTAGTCCTGGCCCACGCGGACTTCATAGATCGTCACGAGCCCGGCGGGGACCTGCTGCGTCAGCTCGTGTTCGATTGCGCTCTGGCTTAGCGTGCTCTGCGTATAGGTGAAGATGCGGAGCTTGTACGGATCGCCGTCCGCGCGCTCCTCAAAGTAGACGCTCGCTCCGGGCGTTAGGTAACGGCGGATGCCGGCGAGGATCGCGCTCTTGGTTCCGCGCCAGAGCCCCGGCGCGTGACCGTCGATCAGTTCGCGCAGGTCGGGCTCGGTCATCCGCCGCGGGTAGCGGACGCCGGCCCACTGCGCGAGCGTGTAGAGATACGCGGTCGGGCAGCGGCGCGGATCGGCGAACGCGCTCCAGCCGTCGTTACCTTCGTCGTCGACGCGGACGAGCTGCGCGGTTTCCTCGAGGATCGTGCCGAGCGCGTCGACGTAGAGCGCGAGCGGCCACTGTAACTGCTCGTCGTCGTACGCGAGCGGCGCCAGCGCGTCGTAGAGATTGCCGCCGACCTGGGTCGTCAGGGGCGGTTCGCTCACAGCGCGCCGCCTTCGACGGTCCCGGTGATCGTCCCCGGCGTCGGGAGCGTGTAGGAGTTAGGCATCGGGAAGTCGGCCGCGGCGCCTTTGATCGTCACTCCGACTACGCGGTCGACGCCGAGCGTCCGGTCGAGCAGCGCGACTAGCTCGTTGACGTAGATCGTCTGCCGTCGCGGTTTCGCTTCGCCGACCGGCGCGTTGATGACCTCGCCGCCGCCGATAGCCGGCGACAGTTCGCCGAGCCGGTAGTTGCCGGGCGAGAGATAGCGCGTCAGAACTTCGATGCACGCGTCGTGGACCGCCGTCTGATCCTGGCCGGCGTAGGCGACCACATGGAACGTCGCGTCGACAGCGACGTAACCGGGGTCGATGACGTGCATGACCCAGTTGACCTCGCGCAGTTCCTCCAGCATCCGTTCGACTTCGCCCTTGACGGCGGGACCGACCGCGGTCCCATCTTCCTGCGCGACGACGAGCGTCACCGTGCGCGCGTTCGTCCAGGTTTTCGCCACCGGGTCATAGAGGTTCATCGCGACGGCGCGACCGACGCCGGGGATGAGCTGCATCGCGAGCACCGCGAAGTCGACTGGCAGGATCGGTCGCAGCGCGACCGCGGGGAACAGGTTGGCGAGCCGGTTGACGTAGGCGTCAGGTTCCTCGGCGTCCTGGCCTTTAGCCGTCGCGGCCGGAACGTGTACACCGGCGACCCAGGCAATCGGATCGAGCATCTCGCCGTCGCCGAGTAGCCCGTTCCCTTCGGCGCCGACTTCAACCGCGACGAACGGGACTTCCGCGACCGAGGTCTGACCGACCGGGATCGTCGCCGGCTGGATCGTCGCGAACGCGACGAGATCGTTCCCCGAGCGCGGGAGCGCGAACGTCGCGCCCGTATCGAGCGTGTAGCCGTCGGCATCAATCGCGGTGAACGTCGCGACGCCGGTCGCCGCGAGCGGCTGGAGCGGCGGCAGCCCGAGCACGCGCGTTCCGTAGGTCCCGAAGATCGACGCGGGCACGTCGGCGGCGAGCGACCGTATCTCGGCGCCGATCTCCGAGAACGATTCAATCAGCCAGGTATCGAGATTCCCGTCGTGCGGCTGCCAGCCGGCGACGCGTTCGATCAGCGCCGCGAATACGACCGCGGCGATGGCTTCTTGGTCAGTTTCTACGCTCGGCGGCGTATAGCCGCTCTCGTCGGCGGCTAGCGCGGCGTTTGCATCTTCGACCTCGCCGGGCTCGCCGGGGATCGGTGCGAGTGGGTATGTGCTCACGATTCACCTTCCTGTTCGTCGGCCGGCGCGATCAGCGCGCGTACCTCCTGCACCAGCTCGTCGTCTTGCCGCGGCGCGGCGGTGATGAGCGATTCGACGCGCGGCTCAAAGTCGCGGAGCGCCTGCGCGAGTACGGCGCGCGTGAGCTGCGGCTGCCCGTTGAACTCCAGTTGCGGGATACCGAACAGCGGGAGCGTCGTCCGCTGCCCCTGGACCGTGCGGATGATCGCCTCCGCGCAGGCGCCGATCTCCGTGTCGGACTCCTGCTCGCACTCGCGCGCGCAGAGCCCGCCGGCGGGCGCCGTCGCCCACTGGAACGGCAGGGTGAAGTGCGGTACGTCGGTCATTGGTACTGCGCGAAGCTCACGGCGCCGAGAAACAGTTCGCGCGCGATGCCGTTATTGCCGGCGCCGGTGCTCGGCCGAGAGATCGATACTTCGCCGTTGGGCAACACGCGCACGGTCAGCCACGCATCGTTGCCGGCGGTGTCGTACTGCGCGGCGGTGAACTGCTCGACTTCGCGCGGGCGGAAGTTGGGCGGCAGCGTAAAGAGCAGCGTGTTCGTGCTCGGCCAGGCGTAGCCGACTACCGATTTGAGCACGCCCCGGACGTGGACGAACCCGGCGCCGTCCTTGCAGTAGCCGGCCGTCTGGTAGCCGCCGGCGGCGTTCGCCCACGATGCCGTTAGCGTCGGCGCCGTCCACGTCGGCGGTTCTATCGGCGGTCCCGCCGGTCCCTGCGGGCCAGCCGATGCGGCGGGCATGACCGAGAGTCGGTTCACCGCCGCGGCTTCGGTGACGACCAGTTCGGTTTCCGGCCCGTTCTGCCACGCGCATAGTTCGATGTGGTCGCCGGCTTTCGCGTAGAGGATGCCCGAGACGACGTGGTTGAGCGACGCGATACCGGCGGCGCTCTGGTTCCAGCGCGTCCCACGCATTACCTCCGCCCCGTTGACGAGAATCGCGGGGATCGAGACGTAGTTACCGCCGACGGCGACGTTCATCCCCACGTTCCCGTCGACGTGGTAGTAGCCGTCTCTCGGAACCGTGTACCACCCTTCCGTTAGGTTCAGGTTCCCGCCGGTGTCGTTGATCGCCGTGTCCAGTTTCAGCCGGGTAAAGACGTTCGGCGGTATTTTCTGCGCGGCTTTGCGGTAGCCGGTCGAGATGTTCAGTTCACCCGGCGGTTTGCCGTCCGCGCCCGGCGGTCCCGTCGCACCTTTCAGCGCGCCGCCGGGATCGACCTGGACGCCGGTCGCCTTGACGATGAACGCGACCGCGCACCACGGCGGCATCGTGTTATGCGCGGCGCCGCCGCCTTCCAGCGTGGTTTCCATATTCCGTCCGCCATAGACGCCGTTGTTCGGCGGGATCGCGTTGTTGTTGTAAGCCGAGCCCGCGCCCGTCGCGGCGTTGATGCCGTGCATGTGCGCCGGCATCTCGGCGATGGTCAGGACGTGGGACTCCTCGCCGCCCTTCGCGGCGAGCGCGCGGTTCGTCAGCCCAGTCCCCGCGCCGGCGCCGACGATCATCCGCGACCGTAGGTCGGGGATGTTGAACGTCGTCGAGCCGTCGCCCTGGCCCCACGGCGACGCGGCGCCGCCGAGAGCTTCATAGAGCTGCGGGTAGGAGAGGCGCGAGAGCGCGCGCCCGTCGGCGAGCATCCAGTTCGTCGGGATCGTCGCGCCCGAGAACGCCTTGACGGTCCCGATCTGATCGGTGTCGTAGACGGTCCCGGTTTTGCCTTCCGGTCCCGCTTTCCCTTCGGGTCCCTGTTTGCCTTCCGGGCCGGGCGGTCCCTGCGGACCGGTCGCGCCGGTTTCGCCTTTCGGCCCAGTCGCGCCCGTCGCGCCTTTCGGCCCTTCCGGGCCTGCCGGTCCCGGCGCTCCAGTTTCGCCTTTCGGGCCGGCAGGCCCGGTTGATCCTGTCGCACCTTTCGGACCTTCCGGGCCGGTCGGACCCGGCGGGCCGGTCGGTCCCGCTGGTCCAGTCGGTCCAGGCGGACCTTCGGGTCCGGGCGCACCGCCGCCGCCGGCGACGCCGATCAGGTACGGCTCGCCCGCACCGGTGAATACGACCGCGACCTTGTCGCCGACTTTCACGCCGGCGTCGGGCGGCTGGCACGGTCCCCACTTCAGTTCACGGTCGTAGCCGGTCAGGACGACGTACGCACCCTGCGCAGTGACGGTCACGACCTTCGCGTCGAAACACTGCGCGTTGCCGAACGAGTCGAGCCCCTTCTCGGCGAATATCTGGTCGAGCGCCGGCACTAGAGCCCCGGCCAGTGTCGGGGGCTAAAGCCCGAGGTCGGTCGCGCTCCGGTCCGCAGGCGTGCGCCGTTCCCGCCGCTGCCGTACGGGCTCGTGTCGAACCGCCACGCCGGGCCGAGCCCCTTTAGCTGGAGCCAGACGTGTTCGGCGTTCGCCCAGACCGTGTGGTTGCGCCCCTGCCCCGGCTGTCCGTAGTTCGACGCCATCGAGCCCGATACGTCGACCGAGCCGCCGAGCCGGTAGCCCATGTGCGCCATCGCGAGCGCCGCGCAGACTGAGCCCGAGCAGTCGTAGCCGCCACCCGAGGGCGTCCCGCAGCTACCGTGACCGCCGCCCCAGACGTACGGGTAGCCCTTGTTGGAGATCGACTGGCACGCGTTGTAGAGAGCCTGCGCCTGCGCCGGGCCCGACGCGGCGCCACCGCCGATGGCAGACGCGCCGAGCCGGCCGGCGTTGACGCCGCCGACCGCGACCGTCGTCGAGCTGGTTTCCGCCTTCGGCTCGGGGAGCTTCGGGATCGGTCGCTTTAGCGCGATCTCGGTCGGCGCGTCGGTGATCGTCCGCCGTACGCTCGCGACGAGCCAGAGCCCGTCGCCCGGACCCTGACCGGTGACGCGAACCACGTCGCCGGGGAGAACCGAGTAGCGGTCGGCGAGCGCGGTCACGGTCGCTTCCGCCGCGGCCTGGCGCGTATCCGCGGAGAACTGAATCGAGAGAACGCCGCGCGCGCCTTCGGCGAACACGAACCGCGGCGTCTGGCGCGCGAGCCATTCCTCGGAGACGAACCAGAGCACGCCACCGCGCATGAAGCGATCCCACTGGACCTCCTGCGCGAGCCGGCCGATGCACGTCCACGAGTCCTCTGCCTGGTTCGCCGAGCCGCGCGAGAACTCATACGGCTGCGTGCGCGTGCTCGTGTTGAACTTCAGCGCGCCGAACGCGCCGCCGCCGGCGGTCGCGTCGGTGAACCCGGAGCTGCCGAGAATCATCTGGACGTTCCGGCGACATTCGGGCAGCCACTTCGCCGGCGCCGTCGGGAACGCCGACCGCTGGACGGCGTTCGACGCGGACATGACGTCCATGCCCTTGCGGCAGTAGTTCATATACGGCGTCAGGAACTTCCGGCACGAGTATTCGGGGTTGGTCACCTGCGCGTAGGTTCCCCACCCGCAGCTCGGCCGCTGCTGGAATAGACCGGCCGAGTCGCGGTCGCCGCCTTTCATGTTCACTGCTTCGGACTCCTGAATCATCGTCGCGAGCGCGCCTGCCATCTGCTCGCTGTTCGCACCCATCGTCTTGGCGATCTTGCAGCAGGTCGTCATGTTCTTGACCTGTTCGCCGCTCGCTCCAGAGCCCTTGACGGTCGGTCGCGACGCCACGCTAGCCGCCCGGCTGACGGACGTTGACCTCGGGGATGCTGTACGGGATGCGTCGCTCCTTCGGCTCGGTGATAAGCGAGCGGACGAACTGCGCGCGCGTGACCTTCGTCCGCAGCGCCTTCCGCGGTTTCGTGTAGTGCCGCAAGAGATTCACCGCCGACTCCTCAAACGTCAGCGTCGTGGTCCGGTCGCCGCGGTCGACTTTGACGAGCGTGTACGGCAGCCCGTCCCAGGTCAGGCCGATCTTCCCGCGTAGGAGCTGCGAGCGTAGGAGCGCGCCGGTCGCGTCGGTGACCGTTAGCGCGAGCGTCGACGCGCCCTGCGTCGTCTGCTCTAGCGTCATCTGCGTAACCGCACCGGCGATCTGCGGCGAGATCGGCGCACCCTGGAGAACGAGCGCGCCGGGGCTGAGCGTCGCCTGCGGTCCGCGGATCACGCCGAGCCGCGGTGGCGGTTTCACCTTTACCTTCGGCGGTTTGCGTTTGACCTTCGGCTTCGCCATCACTTCGGCGGGATCAGGATGGTTTTGCCCACCCACTTGCTCGGCAGCTTCCAGCCGCGCAGCCCCTTGTTCGCCTTCACGATCACCGGCCAGCGAGACGACTTGCCCAGGAACTTCGCGGCGAGCTTCTTTAGATCGTCACCGCGTTTGACCTTGTACTTCCGCGGCGCCGGCTTTTTTGCCGCCGTCGTCGACGAGAGCGCGCTGATGACCGACTCCGCGACGTACTCCATTAGGTGAAGCGTGATCGCCGCGCGGAGCCGCTGGCCGGTCGCTTTATCGCGGATCACGTCGCCCCAATCGAGCCCGGTGATCGCCCACGTCAGCTCGGGGTGCGGAACGGCACCGATGATCCGTACCGGCGCGGGCTCGGCGCCGGCGCCGACCGGCGACGCCATGACCTCTATCGCTCGGATCGCCGTCTCGACGGGTGTCTGCGTCCCGTAGCCGTCGAGCACTAGCTCGAGGTCCATCGTCCGCAGCGGCCGTCCGGTCCACTGCGAGAACGCTTGCCCGCGCGGGATCGCGACTTCTTCCCACTTCCCGTAGCCACCCGTCAGGCGCCCGCCGGCCTCGGCGAGCTGCGCCGTGACCTGCGTCGCGTGCGCGACGGCGAAGATGTAGACGTAGTGACCGCCGGCTAGATGCCCCTGGCGACGGTCGGTCGCGAGCGGCGGCGCCGGCGTCGTTGTCGTCGCCTTCGGCAACGGCAGGCGGCGGACGACCTTCTTGGCGCCGCCCGTAGCTCGGCGGCGGGGGCGCTTCGCCATTACCGCGCCGCCTGCTGGTCGGCGACGAACGAGCCCATCGCGAGCGCGATCTGGCGGCGGTCGAGATAGACCGGAACCTGGACGACGGTCCGTCCGCTACCGCCGTAGCCCTGGACGAACGGCGAGACGCGCGCGCCTTGCGGCAGGTGGACCATCTCCGGTCCCTGCTCGCCGACGAGCGCGGTCCCGGCGGTGTGCATGTAGCCGCCGGTCTGGAACGGGCTGACCGACTTGAACGCGCCAGTGATAGCGCCGCCCGCCTTACCGGGCAGGCTCGCGATCCCCTTCGCGACGCTGACGACTTTTTCAATCGCGCTGACGACTTCCTTCACCACGGTCAGGACCGCTCGGAACGCGCCGCCGAGAACGCCGCTGATGATCGAGCCGACGATGTTGACCGCGCTCTTGATCGCGTTGAACGCGCTTTCGGCCGCGCTCTTGATCCGCCCCCAGTTTTTGACGATCTGGATCACGGCGGCGCCGATGGGTCCGGTCAGGATCGAGACGAGCAGCGGCCAGTTGGCCTTGATCCAGTTCCAGACGGCGAGGATCGCGCCCTTGATCGCGGCGAACGCCATCCGGCCGGCGTTCGCGATTGCGTGCCAGTGTTTGATGATGAGAGCCGCGGCGATCCCGAACGGACCGGCGAGAGCGGCGAGCAGCAGCGGCCAGTTACCCTTTATCCAGTTCCAGACGGCGAGGGCGGCGTTCTTGACCCACCCGAACGCGGCGACGACGCCTTTCATCGCCGCCTGGATCGCGTCGCGGAACCAGCCGCACTTGGTGTAGAGCAGCATGATCGCGACGGCGATCCCGACGACTATCGCGCCGATACCGCTCGTCATCAGCGCGGTCCGCGCGCCGACCGCCGCGAGCTGCATGAGCTTCATCGTCGCGATGAACACAACCATCGCCGCCGTTAGCGCGACGACGACGACGCGGAACGCGCCCGAACCCTGCATCAGCTTCGCGAAGCCGGCGGTCAGCGGCGCGAGCACCTGCGCGAGCGAGAGCATGATCGGCATCAGCGCCGTCGCGACCGCGACCTTCAGTTGGAGCATCGCGCGGTTCATTTCGCGCTGGCTGCGGACAAGCGCGAGCTGTTCCTTGACCGACTTGCCGGTCATCCCGCTCGACTTCCCCATCTCGTCGATCTGCGCGCCGAGCGCCTTACTGCCCTGAGAGAGCAGCGGGATCATCGTCTGCGCCTGGCGCCCAAATAGTTTCTGCGCCGTCGCCGCGCGCTGCGCCGGGTCCTTCATGTTCTTGAACGCGTCGGCGAGCGCGAGCATCCGCTGCTCGGCGTTCATCGACTGAAACTGATGCGCGCTGATCCCGAGGCCGTGGAACAGCTCGACCGCGCTCTTGCCGCCTTTCGCCAACTGCTCCGTGTTCTTGGCGAGGGTGATGAACCCCATGTTCAACTGCTTGGACTGGACGCCGCGCTCTTTAGCGACACCGACCCAACCGGCCGCGGTCTTGGCGTCCATACCGGTAATCCGCTGGAGCCCCATCGTCGACTTCG
>Ga0066395_10000325_pt1 | contig 17829 bp, 25 predicted proteins | sample PanSoiPlot1MoBio_FD_61218 | JGI IMG/M metagenome (GOLD analysis project Ga0066395, IMG submission 61218) | Tropical forest soil microbial communities from Panama analyzed to predict greenhouse gas emissions - Panama Soil Plot 1 MoBio | ecosystem: Environmental > Terrestrial > Soil > Tropical... | reverse complement strand
CGTCGCGCGCGATCGACATCGTGCGCGCGTCCGCGCCGTTCCGCGAGCTGCGCGGGCAGGGGCGCGTTCGGCCGGCCGGGCTCGGCGACCTCGAACCTGCGGAGTGGTCGCCTCCATGCGAGAGCGGCCACGTCCGCTGGGCGCTGGACGTCTGGTATCTGCTGACGTTCAACGGGATGGTCGGCGAAGGGCGCGCCTTCCTGGTCGACCTGGTCGAACGTCAGGTGGTACGCGAGCGCGACTTCCAGTTCCGCGCCGGCTGAAACGCTACTTGGTGGGCTTGCCGCCTTTGGCTTTGCATTCTTTCTCGGTGGTGAAGATCCAGCCCTTGCCCTTGCACGCGTTCTGACCCGCGCAGCCGTTGGTGGCGGTGTGACAGGCGCTCTTGCCCTTGCACGCATTCGCGCCCTGGCACTGGACCTTGTCCGAGTCGGCGGCCTTGACCACCAGGGGTGCGGTCGTGGTGAAGAAGCCGGCCGCCATCGCGGCGATGAGAGCGCCTTTCGTCGTCATTTTCGTTGTTCCTTTCCGTGGCGGGGCGATTGGGGACGCCCCCGCTTTGCCGCAACTTCTAGCCTGAAAACGGGGGAGTGCCTACTGCCCACGGGGTGGGCCGTCGCTATGTTCGGTTTCGACGCGTGCATCATCTGCGCGCATTCGACAGGACCTGACATGCCTGAATCCCGAACGACGCCACCAAAGTCCGACGAGGTCGAAGAGGTCGACGAGTCCTCCGAGGAGTCGTTTCCCGCCAGCGACCCACCGAGCTGGACCATGGGTCGGCGGGCCGAGCCGCCGGCGCCTTCCGGGCGACCCCCGGGATCCGAAGCGCCCCGACCCGAGGACGGCGCGGACCGGTCGCGCCTGGGCCGGCGAGCGCCCAGGCGCCCGCCTGTCCCGAGGCGCTGAACCGCCTGCGCTACAGCCGTCTAGACGTGGGCGCCGGCGTGCATACGCTGGGCCCGTGGAAAATTCAGCGCCTTCGTCATCCGTCGTCCCCGCCGCGGGCGTGCGGCCGAGCATCGACCTCGACATCGTCGGGGACGACTTCATGCTCCAGGGCAACTTCAGTGATTGGGAATCCGGGCTGGCTGTCGGGCCCGACCTGGATCGTGTTCGGGTGCGGCTGGCCATCGACGCGACCAGCGATGCGCCCGCCACGGGTCCGAGCCTGTTCGCCTTCCACGGTCGAAAGGTCGAATCGAAAGGCGGCGGCCGCTATCGCGCGGTCGGGACGTTCTCCGGGCCGCGCGGCGCCAAGGCGATGGAGTTGACGCTCGAGAGCCCGCTCGGCCACACGGCGTTGATCGTCGTGACGTTCGCGGCGAAGAAGCAGGACTTTGGTGACGGGTGGCACGATCTGATCGCCAACGAGGTGCCGTTCGTCGAGCGGGGGGACGAGGGTCCGGTCCGGATGGCGCACGCGTGGCTGGTGACGCCGCAGCTCGCCGCCGCCTGACGAGCGGCCGGCGGGGTTCGAACCGGGTATAATTGGCTGACAAATGAGGCCCTCTACCTTACGTCAGCGTTGTCGAGGAACGTTGCGCGTCGTTCCGATCCTGTCGGGCGCGAAGGTCGCGCTCTGTCCTTATTGCAGCCGCCCCGTCGGCATCATGCGAAGGGTCCGCGACGGCGCCGCGGGCCTGCTGCAGAGCCACCCGTACCGCCAGTACTGACGTCTTCGTCAGCTGCGCTTCGCGCGACGGCCGGACCGCTTGCTGCGTTCGCACTGCTCGAGGAAGACCAGATCGTGCTCGGGGATGAGGACGGCCTGTATCTTCCCGTAGCGCGTCAGCTTGATGCGTGAGCCAGCGGCAGTCCGGCGTACGACCCGAGCGAGATTCTTGCGGGCCAGCGCGGTTGCAATCTCCTGAGCCATCGAGGCAAAGGTGGCGTCGATCGCGCCGGGGTCAACCGGGACGGTAAGGAAATCGCCTGACGCGCGCCAAAACATCTGTGATTTCGCGAGCGCGGCCGGTCGTCGTTTTGCGCGTGAACCGATTTCTCCGAAATTGTAAGCTGCCGAGAAATCTTCTGAGAGGCCGGGCATGATTCGAGGCGAGCCCGTCGTCGGCAGCTCACAGGAAGCCCCCATCACCGTCACCGGCCCGCGGCGCGAGCGCGTCGTGGTGCGTCGGCGGCGCGCGCACAGCCGCCGTTCGACCGGGCGATGGACGGCTCAAAGGTCGCGGAAGAGGACGATCCGCGCCGTGGTTGTCTGCGCCGCGGTTCTCTTGATGATGGCGGTCGGGATCTACTTGGGCCTGGCCCAGTAGGCCGACACGCGCGCTCAGCGGGCCCGGCCGCTCCAGGTCTTGCCGCCGATCGGTGGGGGAAGGGTGAGCAAAGGATCGCCGGGCGTCGCCGCGTGTCCGATCGCCGTCAGCAGCCGCTGCACCATGTCCTTGAAAGCCGCGGCCAGCTGCGCTTCCGAGCTGACCCGCATGAACAGGCGCGCGCCCGCCATCGTGCCGTGTCCGCCGGCGGCGCCGTCGTTGCCGACCACCTGACGCATGACCGATCCCGCGCGCGCGTTGTCGGCTTCCGTGCGCAGCGACAGGTAGGGGCTCTGTTCGTACTGGCCCATGCAGAGGACGAAGCGCGCGCCCTCGTACGACAGCAGCAGGTCCGCGATCTCGGCGACCAGATCCGGATAGCCGAGCGCCCCCAGATTGACGGCCACCACGTCGCCGAACACCAGCGCAGACCGCAGCGCCCGATCCAGCGCCGCGAAGTGCGCCCGCGGGACCTTCGGGTGCGTCATCCGGTACATCAGGCTGTGATCGACCAGCGGGACCAGCGCCAGGTAGGCATGCCGTTCCGCCTCTGTCGATTCGCGACCGAGATCGCGCGTCTCGGTGCGCAGCGCGAAGAAGAAGGCCGTCGCGAGGGCGGCGTCGATCGGGACCGCGCGCTGGCGCAGGTACTCGAAGACAATCGTCGAGGTGGCGCCCAGGTCGGGACGGATGTCGCACCACCCGGCCCGCGAGCTGCCCGGCCGCCGCGGGTGGTGATCGATGACGATGTCGATGCGGTGCCCGGGGGGAAGCGAGTTGTTTCCGGTCTCGGGCTGGCTGTCCACGAGCGCGATCGTGTCGAACTGGCCGAGGTCGATGCGCTCGACCTGAGTCAGCGGCATCTTCAGGTTCTCGACCATCGCGCGGTTCTGCGCGCGCCCGACGATGCCGCCGTAGGTCAGCGTCGCATCGAGATGAAGCTCGTGCTCCGCCAGCCGCTGCAGGCCGAGCGCGGCCGCCAGCGCGTCCGGATCCGGGTTGTCGTGGGTGTAGATCAGCAGCGAACGGCGCCCGGCCAGACCGGCCAGCGCGCGATCGAGATCGAAGGGGGGACTTGGAGGTTCGTCCATGGCGCGATCAGGGGGCGGGCGACGTGGGTCGAATCGTCAGGTTGTCGAAGACGAGCTCGGCTTCCCAGTCGTCCACGGCGAGGTATTCGTGCCCGGGGCCCGCCAGCGGTTCGGGATCCGTCCAGGCGAGGAACGGCTTTCCGTCGATGGTCCAGTCGATCGCGCCGCCCCGTCTTGTGATGGTGAAATGATAGCTGCGATTGGGTTCGACGCGGATGTCGCTGCGCGCCGCCTTTCGCCCGCTGCCGTGCTCTTCTTGTCGGCAGATCACCGACAGCGAGTTGTGCCACCCACCGAAGATCAGGACATACCCTGACGACGTGTAGCTGCCCTTGTCGGGGTCGAACGATTCCCCGTCGCCGTAGAGCTCGAGCTTGATGTCGCCGGCCGGACTCTTCGACAGCGCGTCCACTTCGACCACGACATCACGGGGCAGGCGGCGCCGCAGCCAGGCCGGGTGGTTGTGCGCGTTGGCGACGGTCAGCTTCCCGCCCGCGATCCGGTAGTCGCTGGACGTCGCGTTCCAGGAAGCGCCCAGGTCGGCCCGCTCGAAATCGTCGGTGAATGGCGCGTCGATGACGGGCACCTTGGCGCGGCAGGCTGGGAGGGGGGCAAGTGCCAGCCCCAGGAACGAGGCCAGCCGGGCACCGCGCATCCCGAGAAAATACCCCCCGCGTCCCTTCGCAGCAACTATGCGCCGATCCCGTCGGGGGATGCCTCGGCGAGCTCATGGAGGAGACCCCAGCGGATGCCGTGGTCGCTGACCAGCACGTCGGCGATGCCGGCGGCGGCCGCGATCCGGTCGAGGATCAGCGCCCCGGCGAAAATGACGTCGGCGCGCCGCGGGTCGAGGCCGACCATCCGTTCCCGCTCCGCCTGCGTCGCGCCGCCCAGGCGCGCCACCTGCCGGCCCAGGTCAGCGCGTGACAGCCGGTAGCCGTGCACGCGCGCCGGGTCGTAGCTCGCGAGCTCGAGCGCCATCGCGGCAAGCGACGTGACCGTTCCGGCGACGCCGACCAGCGGGACGGGCGTGCGCGGGAAGGGGACGGGACCAATCGCGGCGTCGATGGCGGCCTCGATCGCCGCGCGCTCGGCGGGGGCCGGCGGATCGTGCCGGACGTGCGCTTCCGTCAGCCGAACGGATCCGAGCGGGAGGCTGACGCGAAAGCCGATCTGGCCACCGCGCGCGAGGACGATCTCCGTCGACCCACCGCCGATGTCGACGACCACCAGCTCGTCGGCGGCGATGTTCGCGAACGACGCGAGGACCGCCCGGAACGTCAGCGCCGCCTCCCGCTGGCCGTCGATGACCTCGACGTCGCCGCCCAGGATCTCCGCCGCCGGAACCAGAAAGGCAGACGCGTTGGCGGCGCGCCGCAGGGCCTCCGTTCCCACGGCGGCGACGCGGGCGCCATGCCGGCGCGCGACCGCGGCGTAGTCGCGCAGCACCGCCAGCGTCCGATCGATCGCCTCCGGGGCGAGCGCGCCCGCTGTTCCGGCGCTGCCGATGCCGCGGCCGAGGCGGGTGATCTCGGCCCGTTCGGCCAGCACCTCGACCTTCGGCCCGACCACGGACGCCACGAGCAGAAGGGTGGTGTTGGTGCCGATGTCGATGGTGGCGAGGTTCACGCCCCCACTCTAGCGCTACGCGCCGGTCGAGACGCCGATATCCAGGGCGTAGAGGCTCGGGTTTGCCTCGAACTCGTCCCGGCAGGACTCGGAGCAGAAGTAGTAGGGCTGACCTTCGAACTCCGTCATCGCCGGCGCGTGCGACTCCTCGATCTCCATTCCACAAACCGGATCGATGGCCATGGCGCGCAAGCTAAGCCCGCGCCGCGCCGGTGCAAGCTCGCCCGCCGCCACGGTCGAGGTCGGTTAACGGCGGGGCGCCGGGCCCCAGGTGGGGGACGATGCGGTCCCTTTCCAGACCTGAACCTCGTGGTGCGTCTCCGGGTTGTACACGAAGAGGCCGCCGCGGCTCGAGGTGTAGGCGAGCAGGCGGCCATCCGGCGACCAGGTGGGGTCCAGGTTCGACCCCCGGGCGGTCGCGGCGACGCGCTCGGTCCGGGTGGTCTTGAGGTCGAGGATGAAGACGTCGAAGGCGCCCTTCTCGTCGCGGCCCGTGAAGGCGATCTGCTGCTTGTCGGAGCGCGGATTGAAGCGCGGGGTCTGGTTGTACTTCCCCTGGAAGGTGACGCGCTTGGCGCCGCCGCCCGACGCGGACATGACGAAGATCTGCGGCGAGCCCTGCCGGTTGGAGACGAACGCGATCTGCGACCCGTCGGGCGAATACGAGGGCGAGCTGTCGATGGCCGGGCTCTGCGTCAGCCGACCGAGCACCCGGCCGTCGTCGGGGCTGATGCGGTAGATCTCCGAGTTCCCCTCGTACGACATCGTCAGCGCCAGCACCCGCCCGTCGGGCGACCAGGCGGCACCGGTGTTGAGCCCGGGCTGCTTCGACACCCGCCGCGCGCGCCCGCCGCCCGACGCGACAATCCAGAGGTCGGGGTTGTTGCGCGCGTACGAGGTGAACGCGATCTCGGCGCCGCCCGGCGAATAGGCGGGCAAGAGGCTGTCCGATCCCATCTTCGTCAACACGGCCATGCGGCCGCCGTCCATGTCGACGGAGCCGATCTCGTGCGAGCCGCGCCCGCTCATCGCGAAGGCGATCCGCGACCCGAACACGCCCCGCTTGCCGGTCGTCGCCTGCACGATGTCGTTCGCGAACTCATGGACGGCGTCGCGGATGTCTGCGTTGCGGTAGCTCTTGTTCAGCGTCGGCTCGTCGCCGCGCGCGACGACGAACAGCTTCCCTTCCAGCGCGCCGCCCGACGCCCGCATCTTGATGACCACCTGCGCCCCGACCTGGGTCCAGAGCGCCGACGAGAACGCCAGGCCCTCGCTCTGGAGCTGCGCCGGGAACGACTGCGGGTCGAGGACCTGGAACAACCCCGTGACGTCCATGTCCTTGGAGATCGTCTCGGCGGCCACCGCGCCCGTGTCGCCCTCCGCGCGCGGGACCGCGAGCCGGAGCAGCTGCACGCCGCTGGGATTGATCTCGAAGATCTTTTCCGGGGGCAGATCCTCTTCGGTGGGCGCCCCACGAACAGCGACGGGAGCCGCGAGCGACACGGTCACGGCCAGCGCGAGGCAGGGGCCCAGCTTCGTGGTCAGCGGCATGCGCACGGCTCCGTAAATATCACGGACGTCGAACCGACGATCATTTCTGACAGGCGACCGCGTAGACACGGGGCTTGCCGCCGGGCGGATTTTGCACCCTGCGCGTCATCTGCGCCGCGCTGACGCACGCGTCGTCGACCAGCGGGTTGCCCGATGACTTGAGCAGCTTGGCGCCGACCAGCGTGCCGTCGGTGTTGACCTTGAACTTGATCTCGGGCGGCTGCGCGATCTGCTCGGGCGTCAAACCCGCCGGCAGATTGTAGTTCTGCGTGATGGCGCTCATGACCTGCGCGTCGTAGGGGTCGCCCACCTGGTGGTCGGAGGTCCCCATCTTCGATCCGGTCAGCGATCCTTCATCGTCCGGCTCGGTGATGAGCGCGGTCAGCTTGTCCGCGCGGGCGAGGGCACTCTTCACCGCCTTGGACGTCTTCGGATCGGTCAGCTTCGGCGCTTCGGGGGGCGCCGCGCCCGCATCGGCGTTCTGACTCAGCTTGATCGCGTCGGGCGGGGGCGGGGGCGGGGTGACGTGAGCCTTCGGCAGCCAGAACTTGTCGCGCGGCTTGCCCAGCTTGACCATCTCGGCCTGCACGAAGTCGCGCGGCACGATCAGCGGTTCCTGCGGCCGGCCGTGAGCGGTCTTCACCGCCCAGAAGATGCCGCCGTGAAGCGCGATCGTGATCAGCAGGCCGGAGAAGCTCCGGCGCGATCCCCGCCGCATGCCGTCCCTGCGCGCCACGTCCTTATTCCAGCGGGTCCGTCACCATTCCCAGCTTGTCGACGCCGGCCTGCTTGACCGCCGCCATCACTTTGACGACCTCGCCGTACGGAAGATCTTTGTCGGCGTGGAGGTAGAGCTCGTGGTCGGCATTCAGCTTGGCGTTGTTCTTCAGCGTCTTTTCGACGTCGTCCCACTGGATCTGAAGCTTGCCCAGGAAGACCCGCTTGTCCTTGGTGACGGTCAAGATCAGCTTCCCCTCGTCGTCGGGGATGGTTTGCGCCTTCGCCTGCGGCAGATTCACGTCGACACCCGTTTGCAGCATCGGCGCCGTGACCATGAAGATGATCAGCAGCACCAGCATGACGTCGACGAGCGGCGTCACGTTGATCTCGGTCAACATCGACCCGCTGCTTCCCGTCGACATCGCCATGGCTAGAAGAACCTCCGGCGGACGATGTTGAGGAAGTCGCTGGAGAACGTCTCCATCTCGGCGGCGATGACCCGGATCCGGCGCGAGAAGAAGTTGTAGGCCATGACCGCCGGGATCGCGGCCATCAGGCCGATGGCGGTGGCCACCAGCGCCTCGGCGATGCCGGGCGCGACCGTCGCCAGGTTAGCGGCGCCCTTCGCGCCGATGTTGCGGAACGAATTCATGATGCCCCACACGGTGCCGAAGAGGCCGATGAACGGGGCCGCGCTCGCGGTCGTTCCCAGCAGCGGCACCCGCGACTCCATCTCCGTGATCGCGGTCGTGCGCGCTCGATCGAGCGCCCGCTGGATGCTCTCGATGTCTCCCAGCAGCGCCTCACCGGCGTTGTCGACGTTTTCCTGCCGCCGTTTCTGCAGCTTCGCCAGCTCGGTGTAGCCCGCGCGGAACACCTCGCCGACGGGGGAGGGCGCGCTCTGCTCGCTGATGCGCCAGATCTCGTCGAGTCGCCCGGTCTTCCAGAAAAAGTCCTGAAACTTGGTCGAGCGGGACGCGGCGTTGGCGAGGTAGAGCGACTTGGATCCGATGACGAACCACGACGCCACCGACATCAAAATCAGCAGCCCCAACACGCCTTTGACGACCGGCGAGGCGTTGAGCAGCAGATTGATGATGTCGAGCGACTGCTCGCCGCCGCCAGCCTGCAGAATGAGTGGACTCATCGAGCGGTGACCTCCATGGGTGCGTGGCAGTTTGACATGACCGGCACCGATTCCTACGCTGGAACTTTCCTGGGACTCTAGACGAGATGAGACCTGCCGTCGCGTTCCCGCTGCTCGCCTGCCTGTTCGCGGCGTGCGTGAAGATCGACGGCGGTGCGGTCGAGATCAGCTGGGTCATCCGCACGGATCAGGGGAAGGCCATCACGGACTGCGAATGTGCCGACCCGGCCATCGCGACGGTTCGGCTGGTGTTGCAGGGCGTCGACGCCCAGTCGAATCCGATTCCTAGCGCCACACCCTGTGCCGGACAGGCCCAGTGCGATTTCCCCTGCGCCCGCCAGACCGGGGCGACGGGCTTCGACATCCCCCAGCTTCCGGGGGGCGAACAGTACGCGATCTCCGTGGTGCCGGTGGGGACGGACGGCGTGGAGCTATCCAAGATGCAGGTGGACCGACCGGCATCGATCTTGCGAGAGGTCATCCGCGGCCAGCCCACCGAGGTCGGATCGATGCAGCTTGTCGCCGGATGTGCGACAGCCTGCGGAGGGATGAATAGCTCGGAGGTCTGTGCCCGTCCCTGACAGCGTTTAGTTTCTTTCAAAACCAGGAGAGTTAGATGAAAGCCACTCGTGGGGTCCTCTCTTCGCGGCACACCTTCGGGCTGTTCGCCGCCATGGTTGGGCTGGCGTTGACGGGGTCGGGATGTGTCATCGACGGCAGCTCTTCGGCCGCCGTCTGCCAGCCCGATCTGACGATCTCGTGGCGGATCCTCGGCGCTACCAGCGGCGGGCCGCTCACCTGCGCCCAGGCCGGAAATGCGGATACCTTGAACGCCCAGATCGATGGCGGCGGTCTGTCCGGCCTGACGGATTTTCCGGCCCCCTGCCCGCCGAACGCGACCGACGGATCGTTCGTCGCTCTCCTGCCGACGGACGGCTACTACAACGTCTCGCTGCAGGTGAAGTCGGGCGCCACCGTCCTGTCGGAGACGACCGTCCTGCAGCAGTTCGTGGACTGCAGCGGTCAGGCGGCGACTCCCCGGGCGGATCTCAGCGTCAACTTCTGAAGCGTTTCCGCTCAACTTCCAAGCGCGACCTTCCGAGGGGGGGGCCATGAAGACAATCCGTGGGTGGTTACCGGCGGTGGTGCTGCTCGCGTCGGCAGGTGTGGGATGCGGCGGCTCCGGCTCGCATACCTGCACGCCAGACCTGGCCGTCAACTGGGCGATCGTCGACAGCAACTCGAACACCCCTGCGTCGTGCAGCGACGTCGGGGCGACCAACATCCGCGTCACGATCGATGGTCAGTCGATGGATTTCGCGTGCCCCGCGACGCAGAGCTCGGGGTCGATCCCGGCCCCGTTGAACGCCTCCGGCCAGCACTCGGTGACGGTCGCCCTGTTGGATAGCGGTACGCCGGTGGGAACCGACGTCTCTATCACGGTGAACGTAGACTGCAGCGGTCACTCGGCGACGCCGGATCTGACGCTCACCGCGTCCGTCGGTTGTACCCCCGATCTGACGATCTCGTGGGCGATCATCAGCGCCTTCGACGGGAGCTCGCTGACCTGCGGCCAGGCGGGCGGCTCCGATACGGTGAATGCCCAGATCGACGGCGGCGGGCTGACCGTGCTCACCGATTTCCCGGGCCCGTGCGCGACGAACGCGTCCACGGGATCCTTCGTCGCCCAGTTGCCATCCGCGGGCACTTACAACGTGTCGCTGCAGCTGAAGGCCGGCTCCCAGATCCAGTCAGAGACTTCCGTGATCACCCAGGTCGTCGATTGCAGCGGCACCAGCGCCACGCCGATCGCCGATCTGAACGTCAACTTCTGACGGCCGGTGCTATAAGCGGTGCGCGATGTGGCGCTCCCTGGTCTGCCTTCTCACCGTTGGCGGCGTTGCCGCCGCGGCCGGCTGCACGGACCATGGCAGCTACCAGGTCAGCTGGCAATTCATCGGGGCTGAGCCCGTCCAGACCGGGTGCGGCGCGCACGGCGTGGACAGCATCCGCGTGATCGGCAGTAACAGCGCGGGCGACACCGAGAACTTCGCGGTGCTTTGCACGGCAGGCACCGCCAAGCACACCGTGGTGGTCGGGACCTGGACCTTCGCGGTGCACCAGGTGGACGTGCGCGGGGTGCCGATCGACCCGGTCGACCCGCCGACGACCAGCGTCGAGGTCGTCAAGGACCAGTTGATGCCCCCCGTCCCCGACGTCCTCCAGCTGACGCCGCGGCCCCAGTGCAGCGACGGCGTCGACAACGACGGCGACGGCCGCGTCGACCTGGACGACCCCGACTGCGCCGGCGATCCGAACGGCGCCATGGAATGACCGGATCCTTCGCGGGCTGCTAAGCTCGTCGTAATGGCGACTTTCTCACCTCGGCGGCGATCGGCCGGGCCCGAATGGCTCAGGCGGGTCACCGATCGCATGACGGCCACCGTCAAGGTGTTCGTGGTCGCGGACCTGGTCATCTACCTCTTTTACGTTCTCGCGCCGAACGTCCGCGGGTTCATGGAGGACCATCTGGCGCTCGGGCCCCGCCTGTTCAAGGGCGAGCTGTGGCAGCCGGTCACCTCGCTGTTCACGCACATCACCTTTCTCGGCTTCCTGTTCAGCGTGATCGGCCTCTGGTTCGTCGGCAGCGTGGTCGAGCAGCTGCGCGGGGCCCGGCGCTTCCTGACGTTGTTCTTCACCAGCGGCGTGCTGACGAACATCACGATCGCGGGCGTCTGGCATCTGCGCGGTAAGGGTCCGATCCCCTTCACGGACGGCTGCATCTTCGTGGTGATCGCCCTGTTCATCGCGTTCACGCGCGCTTACGGCAGGCAACAGGTGCAGTTCTGGCCGACGACGCTGACCGTCCAGGCGCGGACGATGGCGTTCATCATGATCGGTCTTTCGGCGGCGACGTTCGCGGCGCAGCACGACTGGCACCTGCTGGCCGGTTTGCCCGTCGCGGTCGCGACCGGCTACTTCGGTGCCGGTCCGGGCGGCCTGACGGCGCTTCGCACCTTCTTCGCGAACGCCCGCGACGCCGCCCGGGCCCGGCGGATCCGGCGGCGTTTTGGCGTCATCGAGGGCGGCGAACGGCCCCCCAAGAAGAAATACGTCAATTAATCTGCCCGCCTCGACCGTCTTTGCAATTGGGCGGCGGCGCGTTAACGTTGGGGACCGACGAGGACATTCCCATAGCTGGGGGAGCTGAGCGGATCGTCGATCCGCAGGCTGAGAGGCGCCACCGAAACGGCAGGCGCGACCCCTTGAACCTGATCCGGGTAATGCCGGCGAAGGAAATGCGAGGCGAGATGAAGAACGCAGGCACGACGAGCGACGCAGGGGAAGAGCACGCCGCGAACGGAAAGCGATCGTTGAAGACGATCAGCGACCCGGTGGAGGGACTGGACGCGCTGCCGGAGCTGCCGGCGTCCGAGCGCGTGTTCAAGACAGACGGCGACATCCGGGTGCCGTTCCGCCGAATCACCGTGGGGGCGGGCGAGCCGCCCGTCGATGTCTACGACCCGTCGGGGCCGCGGGCGGCTGACCTGCACGTCGGGCTGCCGAAGTTGCGCCAGCCGTGGATCGACCGGCGCATCGCGCGCGGCGACACGAACTTCAGCCAGATGCACTACGCGCGCCGCGGCGAGATCACGGAGGAGATGCGTTTCTGCGCGCTGCGCGAAGGGACGACGCCCGAGTTCGTGCGGGACGAGGTGGCGCGCGGGCGCGCGATCATCCCGGCCAACCGGAAGCACCCCGAATCCGAGCCGATGATCATCGGCCGCAACTTCCTGGTGAAGATCAACGCTAACATCGGCAACTCGGCGGTGTCGTCTTCGATCGGCGAGGAGGTCGACAAGCTGCGCTGGTCGACGCGCTGGGGCGCGGACACGGTGATGGATCTGTCGACGGGCAGCGACATTCACGAGACGCGCGAGTGGATCATCCGCAACGCGCCCGTGCCGATCGGCACGGTGCCGATCTACCAGGCGCTGGAGAAGGTGAAGGGGAAGGCGGAGGACCTCAACATCGACATCTTCCTCGAGACGCTGGTCGAGCAGGCCGAGCAGGGCGTCGACTACTTCACGATCCACGCGGGCGTGCTGCTGCGCTACATCCCGCTGACCGCGCGGCGCGTGACCGGGATCGTCTCGCGGGGCGGATCGATCATGGCCAAGTGGTGCCTGGCGCACCACCAGGAGAGCTTCCTCTACACGCACTTCGAGCAGATCTGCGAGGTGATGAAGAAGTACGACGTCTCGTTCAGCCTGGGCGACGGGCTGCGGCCGGGGTCGATCGCGGACGCCAACGACGAGGCGCAGTTCGCGGAGCTACAGACGCTGGGCGAGCTGACCGAGGTCGCCTGGAAGCACGACGTCCAGGTGATGATCGAAGGGCCGGGCCACGTGCCGATGCACAAGATCAAGGAAAACGTCGACAAGCAGATCGCGATCTGCCACGAGGCGCCGTTCTACACGCTGGGGCCGCTGGTCACCGACATCGCGCCCGGCTACGACCACATCACGTCGGCGATTGGCGCGGCGATGATCGGGTGGTACGGCACCGCCATGCTCTGCTACGTGACGCCCAAGGAGCACCTCGGGTTGCCGAACCGCAAGGACGTCAAGGACGGCGTCATCGCCTACAAGATCGCGGCGCACGCGGCCGACCTGGCCAAGGGACACCCGGGCGCGCAGTCGCGCGACGACGCGCTGTCGCGGGCGCGCTTCGAATTCCGGTGGAGCGATCAGTTCAACCTGTCGCTGGATCCCGAGACCGCCCGCGAGTTCCACGACGAGACGCTGCCCGCCCCGGCCGCGAAGGGCGCGCACTTCTGCTCGATGTGCGGGCCGCACTTCTGTTCGATGAAGATCACCCAGGACGTGCGCGATTACGCGCAGGCGCATGGCATCGCGCCCGACCAGGCCGTCGCGGCCGGGTTGCGCGAGAAGGCCGCCGCCTTCCGTGACAACGGCCAGGACCTGTACGTCGCCGGCGACGCGCCGGCGGGTGGGGAATGACGGCGCCGTGAGGTCGCGTCTGATCGCCCTGGTCGGTATCGCTTGGCTTGCCGCCGTGGTCGCCGGCTGTACGACCGGGGACGATCCGGGACCGCCGGTGCCGGTCGAACCGGCCGTGATCTACGCGCGCAACTGTGCGCGCTGCCATGGCGCCGACGGTCGCGGCGATCCCGAGATCCGGAAGACGATGGCGAACGTGCGCGACTTCCACGATCCGGCGTTTCGCGCCAAGGCGACCACCGATTCGATTGTCACCGTGGTCATGGCCGGCAAGGGCCAGATGCCCGCCTTCGGGAACAGCTTGAGCCTCCCGAAGATGCAGGCGCTGTCCGGCTACATCCGACGCCTGGGCGCGGGGGCCGCGCCGTGACGTTGCGGCGGGCGGTGATCGCGCTCGCCGCGATCGGCTGCTGCCTCGGCGCGACCGGCGCCGCCCACGCCCGCAGCAAGAAGCGCGAGCACCACCACCATCACCAACACAAGGCGCGCGGACGCCACCCGACCGGCGTGGCGTCCGAAGGGAAGACGCACCTCAATCGCGCGAACGAGCTCGCCGGCGACGACGATTGCAAGGCGGCGGTCGACGAATACACGAAGGCGTTCGTGTTGCTCGACGATCCGGCGGTGCTGTTCAGCCGCGCCGAGTGTTACCGCCGCCTCGGCGAAGACGAGCACGCCCTGGAGGACTACCACCTGTTTCTCGACCGGGTGCCGAAGGCGTCGAACCGCGCCGAGATCGAGGCCAAGATGGCCGCGCTCGTGGGGGCCGAGCCGCCCGAGAAGCCCGAGAAGCCCGAGAAGTCCGGGGAGACGCCACCGCCGCCTCCTCCGAAAGAGGCGGAAGCGCGCCCGGCCCCGCCGCCGCCCGAGCCTGCTCCACCGCCTCCGGCGGTGCTGCCGCCCGCTGCCCCGGAGGCCAAGCCCGAACCGGTGCTCACGCTGCGGCGCGCGGCCGTCGCCGACGACGCCGGGCCGGCGCGAGGCACCCGGCCCTGGGTCTGGGTCGCGCTGGCCGTCCTGGTCGCAGGCGCGGCCGTCGGCGGCTACTTCATGCTTCGCCCGCGCCCCGAGGCGCCCCCCACATCGGCCCTCGGGAACTACAGGTTCTGAGTGGGCCGCGCCAGCCAGAGCCGGAAGCCATGCGCGGTGATGCTGGCGGTCGCGGGCGCGGCCGCGCTCGCCGCCTGTCAGCAGGCCGACTCGATCCTGCTGGTCGAGGTGGAGGGCGATCTCACGCTGATGCCGGCGCAGCTGCAGGTGACGATGACCGCGGGCGGGCAGACGCACGCCCCGATTCTCGTGCCGCCTTCACCCACGACCATCACGTTGCCGACCAGCTTCACTGTGGAGCTGGATCGGAGTATCACCGGCCCAGTGACTATCAAGATCGAGGCATTCGACGCCAACGGGGTGGGGCTGGCAAACGGCTCCACCACGCAGACGTACATCAACACGGGCGGTCAGACGATCATCGCGGTCACGCTGGTGACGGGGCAGCCGATATGACCTTCGGTCTTCCCATCGTCGATCAGCCGGCGACACCGGCCCGCCCGGCCGGCGCCGCGCCCGAGCCCGAGCCCGAGGCGGCCGAAGGCGAGTCATTCGACGACTGGCGCTGGCAGCTGCGCCACCGCATCACCGGCAAGCCGGAGATCGCGGCGCGCCTGCCGCTGACACCCGACGAGGAGGCAGGCCTCGACGCCGCCCCGGGGCACTTCCGGGTCGCGATCACGCCCTATTACTTCTCGCTGATCGATCGCGAGCAACCGTCCTGCCCCGTGCGCATGCAGGTGATCCCGCGCGCCCGCGAGCTGGTGAACGAGCCGGGCGATCTGATCGACCCGCTGGGGGAGGACAGCCATTCGCCCGCGACCGGGATCTTCCATCGCTATCCGGACCGCTGCCTGCTGCTGGCCCTGGATCGTTGCGCGATCTACTGCCGGCACTGCAACCGGCGGCGCCTCGTCGGGCAGGAGGAGTCGCCGATCTCGCGCGAGGATCTGGGGCGCGCGCTCGACTACATCCGGCGGACGCCCGCGATCCGCGACGTGCTGATCTCGGGTGGCGATCCGCTGACGCTGTCGACGGCGCGCCTGGAGGAGATCGTCGCCGCCCTCCGCGCCATCCCGCACGTCGAGATCATCCGGATCGGGACCCGCGTCCCGGTGGTGCTGCCGATGCGCGTCGACGACGAGCTCTGCGCGATGCTGAAGAAGTACCACCCGCTATACGTCAACACGCACTTCAACCACCCGAAGGAGCTGACGCCGCGCGCGCGCGCCGCGTGCGAGAAGCTGGCCGACGCGGGCATTCCGATCGGCAACCAGACCGTGCTGCTGCGGGGCGTGAACTCGTCGGTGCGCGTGCTGCGCAAGCTGTTCACCGAGCTGCTCCGCTGCCGCGTCCGCCCCTACTACCTGTTCCAGGGCGATGTCGCGGCCGGGACGTCGCACCTGCGCACGTCCGTCGAGACGGGCATCGCGCTGATGCAGGAGCTGCGCGGCCACATCTCGGGCCTGGCGATTCCGCACCTGGTGATCGACACGCCCGGCGGCATGGGCAAGGTGTCGATCGGTCCCGATTACGTCGTCGCGCGGGGCGACGACAAGTGGACCTTGCGAAACTACGAAGGGAAGCTGGTCGACTATCCGCAGCCCGCTGACAAGGACGCGACGTGCGCCTATGACGAGATCTACTTCGGTCGTTAGCATCGCTCTTCTTGGGCTGTCCTTGCAGGTGGGCTGCATCGTCAGGGGCGGGACGGCGCACCCTCTCTATCCGGGCGCGGAGCGGCCGGCCGAAGAGGTCGCGCGGCTGGTCGGCCCGATCGGCGAGGTCGACGGGCAGGACGTGAAGCACCTGGGCAAGGCGTTCTCGCTGCTCCCCGGTTGCCACGTCGTGAAGCTGGCGCCCAAGACCGGCGAGCTCAACAAGACGGGGACCGGCGGCTACGTCGCCAATCTGCCCGGTTTCGTCTATCCCTTCCGCATGCAGGCGGGGCACACCTACGAGATCGAAGTCGTCCTCGACTCGGTCACCGGGCCGACCGGCACGCTCTCGATGCGCGCCTGGGATCGCGACGAGCACGGCGGCGCGCTGGAGCTGTCGCCCGCCAAGTCGACCGCCGAGATCGACGACTGCCTGAAGTGGCACCCCTGACCGGGGCGCGTCACGCTTCGAGGCCGGCCGACGGACAGAACGGGGCCAGCGTGCAGCCGGCGCAGTTCGGCTTGCGCGCGAAGCAGACCCGCCGGCCGTGCCAGATCAGCTGATGCCCGATCCGGATCCAGCGATCCGGCGGGATCACCTGCATCAGATCCTTCTCGATGTCCTTCGGGTCGGTCTTGCGCGTCAGCCCGAGGCGCATCGACAGCCGTTGCACGTGCGTGTCGACGACGACCCCCTCGGCGATCCCGTAGGCCGTTCCGAGCACGACGTTCGCGGTCTTGCGCGCGACACCCGGCAGCGTGGTCAGCTCCGCGATCGTTCGCGGCACCTCGCCGCCGTAACGGGCGAGCAGCCCGGCCGCGGTTCCCTTCAGGCTCTTGGCCTTCTGGCGGAAGAAGCCGGTGGACCGGATGATCTTCTCCAGCGCGGGCAGCGGCGCATTCGCCATCGCGGCCGGTGTCGGATAGCGGCGGAACAGCTCGGGCGTGACCATGTTGACCCGTTCGTCCGTGCACTGGGCGGACAGGATCGTCGCGCAGACGAGCTGAAACGGCGTCTCGCGATCCAGCTCGCAGTCGACGTCGGGGTACAGCTCTTCCAGCCCGTCGATGATCGACCGGACGCGCGCCGGATCGGGCGGCCAGGGCCCTCGCCGCGGCCGGCGCGTCGCCTTGGTGACCACCCTGGCCTTGCTGACGATCTTCCGGACGATTTTGCGAATCTCGCCTGACACGCGCCGTGGTTATAACATCGCGTGAGCGACGCATGGACGAGACGCCCGAAGAGCTGGAGCAGATTCGCCGCGAGGCCGAGCAGATCGACGTCCACCGCTACCGCAAGCGGTTCCGCTTCATGGGCGCGATCGCTCTCGGCGCCGCGATGGCGGGGCTGGTCTGGTTGATCATGGTGATGCTCGACAGCCGGCGCGATCCCTGCGAGCGCCTCCGCGCCCACTTCTGCGCGCAGGATCCGCAGGGGCTGCCGTGCAAGAGCTACACCGGGATCCTGGACGGCGAGAGCAACGAGATGCGCGCCAACATCAAGGCGCAGTGTCAGTCGAAGATCGAACGCCTCAAGGAAGACGACGGCGTCACGGTCAAGTAGCCCGCGGCGCGCCGCCCCGCGGCTGAGTTCCACGGTTCGTAGAATGTCCAAGACTCTGTCGATGACCAAAAAGCGAATGGGCGCGAAGCTCGTTCCGACGTCCGACGAGTCGGCCTGGG
>Ga0066395_10000317_pt1 | contig 18003 bp, 16 predicted proteins | sample PanSoiPlot1MoBio_FD_61218 | JGI IMG/M metagenome (GOLD analysis project Ga0066395, IMG submission 61218) | Tropical forest soil microbial communities from Panama analyzed to predict greenhouse gas emissions - Panama Soil Plot 1 MoBio | ecosystem: Environmental > Terrestrial > Soil > Tropical... | reverse complement strand
TGGTATTCCCCATCCTCATTAACACCTATCAAGGCGTCAAAGACGTCGACCGCAATCTCCAGGAGGTCGCACGCTCTTTTTGCTCGAGCGAGGGACAACTTTGGCGTCATCTGATAATTCCTTCGGCGATTCCGTTTATTGTGGTTGGCGTGCGGCTCGCAATTGGCCGCGGCTTGGTGGGGATGATCGTGGCGGAGTTCTATACTTCTGTTACCGGTTTGGGTTACATGATCGTCCGCTATGCCAATGCCTTTGAGACCGATAAGCTCTTTGTCCCTATCGTGGTGGTTATGGTATTAGGTGTGGGACTCATGTGGCTGGCTAAATGGGTCGAGCTGCGCATTGCGCCGTGGAGAAATTTCGACGAAAGAGAATAATAGAGGAGGCTCGTATGAAAAAAATAGCTGTTCTGTCGATGGTCGGGCTCTGGTTGTGGCTCACGCCCGCCGACGCGCAGACGAAGCGGAAGGTTGTCTTTGGAGTTCCGGTCACGCCGCCCAACGTCGTGCACATTCCGCCGTATGTCGCCAACGATATGGGCTTCTTCGCAGAGAATAATATCGAGGTGGAGTTCGTCACTTTCGAAGGCGGCACCCAGACCTTGCGAGGAAGTGTCGCCGGTGGCCTCGACATCACTGGGACGAGCGCTGATCCTGCAATCATCGCGGCAGCGAGAGGGGCAGGAACAAAGGTTGTGGGGACGTACTCTCATAAACTTTCCCAATCTATGCTGGTTCAAGGCGACATCAAGAGCTGCAAGGATCTAAAAGGTAGGAAGATCGGCATCCAGGAGGTCGGCGCTTTCAATGAGGTGATGAGCCGCGCGGTGATGGCGAGCTGTGGTCTCACGCCCAAGGATGTGCAATACATACCGGTCAGTACCAAAGGCCGCGTGCCGGGGCTTCTCAGCAATCAGATCGATACGGCAATCCTCCACGTCGATCAGGCGCTCGTGGCGAAGAAGAAAAAGGCCGATCTCAATATTCTCGTAAATTTATGGGAACCGCTTCCCAAATGGCTCTATGCCGCTTATATCGCGCCGGAAAAGGAGATCGGCAGCAATCGCCAACTCTACGTGGACATCATGGTGGCGTTGATCAAGGCCAACCGGTTCATCTACAATAACAAGGCTAAGACCGTTGAGATCGCCGCCAAATACACCCAGCAGGACTCTGAGGTGGTGGCGCAGACATACGACATTCTGTCGACCGCCGGAGCGTGGCCGGTAAACGATGGATTGCCCAAGGACATGGTAGAATGGACGATCAACAAGCAAGTGGAGCTAGGCACGATCAAGGCCGAAGAAAAGCCAAGCTACGAAAAGTTGATAGAAGTCTCTGTAATACAAGCCGCTCTTACCAAAGCTGGAGGCCGCTTGAAAGGGGACAAACGCTGGGATTAACTATAGCGACATAAAAATAAGGAGGAACAAAATGAAGATTATAAAAGCCCTGATCCTGGCAGTCAGCTCGATAGTCTTCGTTGCTGGTCCGATATTCGCCCAAGCTCCGATTAAGATCGGCGCCTCCATTTCCTTAACCGGTACCTATGCTAAGCTAGGAAGCTATACGCAGGATGGCTACTTGATGTGTGCTAAGGAGGTCAACGAAAAAGGCGGCCTGCTCGGGCGGAAACTGGAGTTTGTCGTCTACGACGATCGCTCTGACCCTCCCACAGCCATCAAGCTTTATGAAAAACTGATCACCGAGGACAAAGTCGAACTCGTCATGGGGCCGTACTCAAGCCCGATCACCAAGGCAGCAGCGACGGTAAGTGAAAAATATAAAAAGATCATGATGGCGTCCCTGGCCGCGGAGACCGCGATCTGGGAGCAGGGATATAAGTATCTCTTCATGACCATCTCCCCGGCAGAGGTCTACATGCAGGGGTTGGTTGAACTGGCCGCTGAGCGTGGCCTCAAAACCATCGCTATCATCACCGAGGATACCTCGTTTGCCCTGGCTGCGGGCCAAGGAACCGCCGACCTAGCTAAGAAGAAAGGGATGCAGGTCGTTCTCCACGAGCCCTATCCCAAGGGAACCACCGACTTTTCCGGTTTGCTGATCAAGCTAAAAGCATTGAACCCCGATGTAATTTCCGGGGGTACCTACTTTGATGACTCAGTCGCCATTACCCGTCAGATGAAAGAACTTGATGTCAACCCCAAGATGTTCGGCGCGACAGTGGGAGGGGATGTTCCCGACTTTGGCAAACAGCTCGGCAACACCGCGGAATATGTCTACGGTTCAACGCAGTGGGCGGAAAATCTCCAATATCCCGGAGTAAAGGATTTTATCAATAACTATAAAAAGCTATACAACCGCGAGTTTTCTTACCACGCCCCGGCTGGCTGGGGTGCCTGTCAGATATTTGCGGAGGGGATTCGCCGCGCCAAATCCCTCGATTCTGACAAAATCCGCGAGCAACTACTGAAACTAAAAATAACCACTGCGTTTGGCGACTATCAGGTAGATGAACGCGGCTTTCAGATCGCTCACAAGATGGTCCTCATTCAATGGCAGGATGGCAAGCGCGTCACCGTTTGGCCCTCTAACTTAGCCGAGGCGAAGCCTCGTTATCCAACGCCTGCCTGGAGTGCACGGAAATAAGCTGGCTGGATCACAAGAGGATAGAAGAAGGGGCCTCTGTTAATGAGGCCCCTTCGCATATTTGTTGCAGGTAAACCATGACGATTCATTTTACCGGGACCATGCTCCTTCAGGGAATCGTAAGCGGGCTCTTGTCCGGCGGCGTCTATGCCATGATCGCGCTGGGCATGGCGCTTATCTTCGGCGTCATGCGAGTCATCAACGTCGCTCACGGCACTCTGCTCATGCTCGGGGGGTATGTAACTTATTGGCTCTTTGCCCTCTATGGAATGAACCCGTTTTTGTCTCTGCTGATTTCTTTCCCGCTGCTTTTTGTTGTCGGCCTTCTATTGCAGAGATTTTTCGTTTCCCGGGTCGTCGGCGCCCCCGAGCTTTCTTCTCTAATCCTTACCTTCGGCCTTTCCATTTTCATTACCAACGTGGCGGTGATGTCCTGGACCTCGGACTATCGTTCCGTCGAGTTCCTAACCGGCTCTTTTCTCCTCGGCCCGATAGCTATATCCAAACCGCGCCTGGTAACGTTCGGCTTCGCTTTGCTCATCACCGTCGCTGCCTTTGTCTTCCTAAACAAGACCAAGACCGGCAAAGCGATACGCGCAACCTCCCAGCACCGCGAGCTGGCCCAGGTGTGCGGCATCAATGTCCGGCGTATAGATCTGATCACCTTCGGTCTTGCCTCCGCCCTGGCGGGGGCGGGCGGGAGCTTGATTTCGGTGATGTACTCGATCTTTCCCGAAATGGGGCGCGGCTACGTTTTTAAATCCTTCCTGGTGATTGTATTAGGAGGAGCGGGAAATTATCCAGGGGCTTTCCTTGGCGGTTTACTTCTGGGTGTCGTCGAGGGACTCACTTCTCTTCTCCTCACTGCTCAGCTCTCAGAGGTCATCGCCTACGTTCTTCTCGTCCTCGTTCTTCTGATAAGGCCCACGGGCCTTTTGGGAGGACGGACATGAAATGGGGCGCAGCGGTGATCGTCGTCGCGATTCTGACCGGCCTCGGAATCATGCCATTTTATGTCAGCAACTACGTCGTTACTTTCACTCTGCAAATCTTCATGTGGATCGCCCTGGCGGAGAGCTGGAATTTAATTTCCGGTCTGACCGGCTATGTTTCCTTCGGACACGTCGCCTTCTTCGGCACCGGCGCCTACACGGCAGCGATTCTCATCACTAAGCTCGGATGGCACTGGCTCCCTGCAAGCCTCGTGGGAAGCGTCACGGCTGCGATTTTGGCTCTGATCATCGGCTACCCCTGCCTGCGGCTCAAGGGACCCTATTTTGCTATTTCTATGCTTGGGCTCAACGAGGTGGTGCGTGCCTTGGTCTCTTACTTTGACCGTCTGACCGGCGGTGGCTCGGGAATAACGCTTAGTCCAATGAATACGATTTTGCCGCTCTACTACGCCATGGGCGGAGTCGCTTTGGCCGGCCTAGTCATTACCTATTGGACCATCACGTCCCGCTTTGGTTTGCGCCTGCTCTCGATCCGAGAAAACGAGGTTGCCGCAGAGGCGATGGGAATCCCCACCGCGGCGCTCAAGCTTTACGCGTTTCTCATTTCGGCGGCGCTGCCAGGAATCGTTGGCGGCTTCTACGCGCGCTACGTCAGCCACATCGAGCCCCTCGGGACTTTTCCGCTGATCACAACCATTACGATGATCGTCATGTGCCTGTTCGGCGGCCGAGGAACTATCTTTGGCCCTGTCCTCGGCGCCACGCTTCTTTCACTCTTCCAGGAATGGGCCTGGTCGAGATTTCTCTATTTTCACGAAGCGATTTTCGGTGCGATCATTGTCCTGGTTATTTTGCTGATGCCCCGAGGTATCCTGGGAGTCCTCCAACAGCGCTTTCGACTCCCCAGGGTCGTTTGATGCCGAGTGATCTTATCCTCGAGGTGCGCGGAGTGTCGAAGCGCTTCGGCGGCGTCACAGCGGTTCAGAACTGTTCCCTCGCCGTGGAGCCGGGCAAGATCGTTGCTCTTGTCGGCCCCAATGGCTCAGGAAAAACTACGCTTTTCAATTTGATCACCGGAGTGGAGCGACTCGACGAAGGAGAGATCTACTTCAAGGGCGATCGGATCGATCATCTCCCGCCTCACAAGATCGCGCGCAGAGGTATCGGTCGCACTTTTCAACTAATCCGAGTTTTCCCCGAGCTGACGGCGTTGGAAAATCTTTTGGTAGTCGCACGACAGGATTGGGAACCTGCCTACCGGCGCGCGTTGGAACTTCTGACCTTCGTCAAGCTCGATCAACTGCGTGGAGAATTTGCCGGCAATCTTTCCTACGGCCAGCAAAGACTCCTGGAGTTCGCCCGGGTCTTGATGATTGATCCAGATCTCGTGCTTTTGGATGAGCCTGCCGCCGGCATTAATAGAAGTCTTCTCAATGATCTCTTGAATGCCATCCGCGATCTGCGCGCCGGCGGCAAAACCGTCTTGATCGTCGAGCACGACATGAAGGTCGTCATGGATCTCTCAGAAAAAATCTTCGTCCTCGATCACGGGGAAAAGCTCACGGAAGGGACGCCTGAAACGGTTCTGAAAGACGAGCGCGTGCTGGAGGCTTACTTTGGCCGCTAATGCCCAGTCGCAGACTCTCCCCCGAGGTGGGGGCGATAGACATAAAGGGAGGAGGGCGCTGCTCCAGGTCCAGGACATCCGTGCGGGTTATGACAAACTCGAGATCCTGCACGGAATCAGCCTTGATGTCGGCAGCGGCGAGTTGGTCTGCATCATCGGCCCGAACGGCTCCGGAAAATCGACCACGCTAAAAAGCATCACGGGGTTCTTGCACCCCAAGTCGGGTCATATCGTCTTCGACGGAAAGGAAATCCTCGGATTACGCTGCGACGAGATATTAAGGCTGGGCTTGGCCTACGTGCCCCAGGGACGCATCGTGTTTCCCCAGATGACGGTGATGGAGAATTTGGAGTTGGGAGCTTACATCGACACGAGCTCCACGAAGGTTAAAGAAGCGCTCGATAGGGTGTGGACTCTATTTCCCATTCTCGCGGAGCGACGCTATCAGAAAGCCGGCACGATGTCCGGGGGCGAACAGCAGATGCTTGCCATCGGCCGCGCCCTCATGTCGGAGCCACGGATGATTCTCCTGGATGAGCCATCTCTCGGCCTTTCACCCAAATTTGTCTCGCTTATTTATGAAAAGCTCCGCGAGATGAAACAGCAAGGTCAAACCATGCTCGTGGTCGAACAAAACGCCGTCAAAGCGCTGTCGTTGGCCGACCGCGGCTATGTGCTGGAGTTGGGTCGCAACCGCTTCACCGGAGCGGGAGGGGAATTGCTGAACGATCCGGAAGTCAAGCGGTTATATCTCGGGGGATAATAATTTGTTCAACGTTCAAGGGGGGCGCTTCGCCCGTCCTGAGCTTCGAAGGATCTTTCGACCAGGGAACGAGCATCGTAGGATGGGTGGAGCCCTTCGACCGCACTCAGGATGGACTCCGCGATACCCATCAGCGTGGCTCGGATAGGATGCCATGAGCGCCGGCAGGAAAAATCGCAGCGAAGCGGGCAACGACTCGTCGCTATCCGACTCGCCCTTTGGCGAGCCTGTCGTCGTCCCTGTCCAAGATTGGATTGATCTCCATGCTTTCTCTCCAAAGGACATTCCGAGCGTCGTCGCAGAATATCTTGAACAATGTTTGCAGGCCGGCTTTAGCGAAGTCCGCATCATTCACGGCCGGGGTACGGGTGTCCAACGCAATATTGCGCGTTCAATTCTTGAGAAACATCCGGCGGTTGTCTCTTTTCAGGACGCGCCGCCGGAAGCGGGAGGTTGGGGCGCCACACTGGCGGTACTGAAAAAATTATCCTAGGTGCGGGAAAAGGGGTCTTCACCCTTTGCTTTGATAAGGTAGAAGACTGTGATGATAACCCCAATGGTAATGAAGCTGTCCGCGACGTTAAACGCCGGCCAATGATAGCTTGACCAGTAGAAGTCCAAAAAATCGATCACCTCGCCGTAGGCGAGCCGATCGATAAGATTGCCTATCGCGCCCCCAAGAATAAAGGCGAGCGCAGTAATGAGACCGATTTCGTGGTCCGGCAAGCGTCGCAGCATCATAATAATGAAACCGATGGCGACGATGGAAAAAAGCACCAGAAAGGGCCAACGGAACTGAGCTGCGCTTCCGGCGAGCATGCCGAAGGCGGCGCCGGTATTGCGAATGTAGGTTAGGCTGAATAGGTCATCGATGACGGGAATCGAATGGTGGAGCGGCATGGTACGGTCAACGATGAACTTGGTGAGCTGGTCCAAAACGAGTATGGCCGTCACCCAGCCTAGGAGCAGTTTGGCTTTGGTGTTCAAACTGAAGCCACCTTATTCAGCTGGATCGTTAGCGGTTGTCCATCGACTTTGACGTTCGTGCTATGAGCGTCTCCATCGAGCGGCTGCTTTGCCCATTTAAGAGCCAATGTCTCTCCCGAAATATATGAGCTGTGCCTCTCAATGGCCCGATGTAACACGGAAGACTCGGTCCCAAAATACAAGATGATTCGGTCTTCCATTTCGAGACCCGACCTTTTCCGCAACTCTTGAACGTGACGCACGATCTCGCGCGCCATGCCTTCCCCCGCCAGTTCTTCGGTGACCCGTGCGTCCAGCAATAGTTGCGTTCCGTAATCCGCAAGGCCTGCCCAACCTTCCGGCACCTTGGCTTTCATCAGGATGTCGTCTTTGTTTAAAACCACTGATCCGCCCGCCATAAGCAATTCGATATCTTCTCCTGCCTGGAGTGTCCGCGACGCGGATACTGGGTCGAGCGCAGCCAGTGCTGCTTGTACATCCTTTACCCTCGCGCCAAATTTAGGCCCAAGGGTCTTAAGATTGGGGCTGATCTCGTAGCGCAGCAGTGGGCCCTGCGCTGGATCATGAACGCTGACTTTTTTTAGATTGAGCTCTTCACAAATCTGTTCAGAAAAACGCTCCACCGCCTGCCGCTCTGAATCATTAGCTGGCTGAATAATCATTTCCGGCAGCGGCTGACGAACCTTGATTTTTACGCTGTTCCTCAAAGCTGACCCGAGCGATACTAGCCGAAGCAGAGCTTCCATACTTGCAGAAAGCTCAGGATCGATCAGCGACTCCTCCGGCTCGGGAAAATCACAAAGGTGAATGCTTGGGCTTTCGCTTGACTCTTTGGTCTCAGTTCTCTCCAGGTTCTGATACATCACTTCGGTCAAAAACGGCATAATCGGCGCACAGAGTTTGATCAGCGTCGTAAGCACCGTGTAAAGTGTCTGATAAGCCGCGAGCTTATCTTCAGTCTTTTCGCTTTTCCAAAACCGCCGGCGATTCCGACGCACGTACCAGTTGCTGAGCTTTTCGGCGACAAAGGTTTCGGCTGCAAGGCAAAAGGCCATAACGCTGTAATTTTCAAATTCGCCCCGAGCGGTGCTGATCAACAATTGGAGGTCCGATAATATCCAGCGATCTATGTCCGGTCGTTCCTCAATCGCGACCAGCGGCGCCTGTGGATCAAAGCTGTCCAATCGAGCGTAGTTACAAAAAAAGGCATAGGAATTCCAGAGTTTTAAGACGAACCTATTTCTGATCTCATCCGCTGGCCCGTAACCAAAGTTGATATTATTGGCGGGATTATTGCGGCAAAACATCCAGCGCATTACGTCGGCGCCCATTTTCTCGGCCGCTTCCTCGAAAGGAATCGCGTTGCCCTTGGATTTGTGCATTTCCTCGCCTTTTTCATCCCGCACCGTTGCGTGACCAAGAAGAACTTTGAACGGCGCGCGTCCTTCCATGAGCGCGCTCATCGCGAGCAGCGCATAAAACCAGTTGCGAAACTGCCCGGGAAAACTCTCCGTGACGAAGTCGGCGGGAAACCACTTCTCCCAATAACTCCGGTGGTGGTTGTAGCCCAGCGTGGAGTAAGGCACGATGCCAGCATCGAGCCATGGATTGCCGACATCGGGAATGCGATGCGCCTGGCCGCCACACCGAGTGCAGCGGATTTCGACGAGATCGATCCACGGCCTGTGTGGTGTGTGGCCTTCGAATTCCTTCCAACCCTTAATGGCTCGGTTCTTGAGCTCGTCGCGGCCGCCAATGACGTCGAAAGCGCCGCAGTTTTCGCATATCCAGATTGGTAACGCGAGTCCCCAGTAGCGCTTTTTGGAAATCATCCAGTCTCCCATGTTTTTCAGCCAGTCGATTTCGCGCTGCAGGCCAAACTCGGGAATCCAACGCACGTCGTAGCAGATTTTTACGATTTCATCGCGCCAGCGCATATCGATGAACCACTCATCGACGAGACGAAACAGGAGTTCGGTCTTGCAACGCCAGCAGTGCGGATAATTGTGCGGATAGCGCTCCACCGCGACGAGTAAACCTTTCTGCTGAAGGCTGGCGAGAAGCGCGTCAATCGTGGCGGGATCGAGCGCCGAACACCCTTCGAGCGCGCCGAATCCGCGGAGAAAAGTTCCGCCCTCGTCGAGCGGCGCGATCGGGACGAGATTCTCCTCTTTGCCAAGGGCAAAGTCTTCTTTGCCGCAGCCGGGCGCGATATGCACGATGCCTGTGCCCTCGGCTTCACTCACTGCATCCCAGGGGATGATACGATGAATCTCGCGCGCGGCTTTGGGCACGCCCCACTTTTGTTTGATAGCCGCTTCGGCAATATGCGCAGGATATCCGCCCGAGTGACTCTGCGCCTCCAACTCGTCGAAAGGCCCGTCATACGTCCAACCGACCATCTCGCTCCCCAAAAGCTCACCAAGGATCTCGTAGCCGCCTTTTTCTTTGAAAATCTGCTCGATCGACTTGAGCTTTGGAACACCGTCGATCCATTCTTTCCTTCGGAACTCCTCTTCGAGGCGCTGAGCGGTGAGCGTCCCCTTGGCAAGATAATAGATTTCGTTGCGATGACGGACCTTGAGGTAGATTAAACTGGGGTTCACCGCCGCGGCGACGTTACTCGTGAGCGTCCACGGAGTGGTCGTCCACACAAGAAGATTTTCGCCCGTCCGTCCACGAAGCGGGAAGCGGACGAACACGGCCCGATGCGCTACGCGCTGGTAGCCCTCGTGCATTTCCATCTGACTGATCCCGACGGCACAGCGTGGGCACCACGGCATCGAATCATGGGCGCGGTAAATCAGTCCCCGATCGTGGCATTTTCTGAGGAAACTCCAGATCGTATAGTTGTTTTCCTCAGACATCGTGTAATAGCTGCGGCGCTCGTCTGGCGGCTTGCGCCAGTCCTCTTCGCGGTCCCAATCCATCCAGTAACCAAGCCGAATCGATTGCTCTGTTTGGATACGAGCAAATTTATCTACCCGCTCCTTGCAGAGCGCGACGAATCGGTCGATGCTGGCGAAACGATCCCCAGGAATTAAATTCTCGATATCTTGCTTTGACTTGAGGCCAAGCTCTTTCTCCACCTCCACTTCCACCCAGAGTCCCTGGCAGTCGAAGCCGTTTTGATAACGTAACTCGCGCCCGGCCATCGCAAAGTATCGATTGTAAATGTCCTTATAAGTCCGTCCCCAGGCGTGGTGCACCCCCATCGGATTATTCGCTGTAATTGGACCATCGAGAAATGACCACGGCAATTTGCCGCGGTTCTTCTCGCGCCGGCGCTCAAACGCATTGGTGCACCGCCAAAAGTCGAGGATTTGCCTCTCGAGGGCGGGAAAATCCGTCTCGGTGTCTACTTTGCGGAAATCAGAGGGCATATTCGGTCATTGTGTATTTTTATTACTAGCGCAAGGACGAAAAATTATCTAGCTCGCGGCCGTCTCAGACCATCGGGAATGCCGGCGTGGCCCCGGCGCAATGCGACACAGAAATGGAGGGAAAACACAGCGCGGAAACTATTTGTTATGGTTATTCAATCCCCGCACCATCCGAAAGGCGAACTTGTCGGCCTTGTTTTCGGCATCAGCCCAAAACACATAATGGCCCATCTCGTGGTAGACCATATTGATCCAACGCCTTTCCGAGTTATATTTTCGACCCTTCTTCCAGTTTTCCGGATGGACCAAATAGACCTGTCCATTTTCATAAGTTTTGCCGGCGGTTTTGCCCCAGTCAATATACTCGAACCATTCCACCTGCGGATTCTTTAGATGATAGAAACGGCAAAGCGCGGAAATGGCTCTTTTAAAATCTTGCGGTTTATATTCTTGAAAAAAGGCGGAAAGCAGGCGGTCGATTACACGTCGATCCCTTAAAGGGGGCAAAATCATCCGCATGGTACGTATCCTGCGCCACGATAATCATACTTTTTTACCACAGAACTGCGGCAATAGAAATATGTCATGCGACATCGAATAACTTGCTGTTTTCATTGGCATTTTAAATAGTTTCAGGCGAGGCTAGGAGTCCGCTTTCGCTTGCGACAGATGTCAAACTAGCGTAGATTAAATTTTTTAAAATTACGGCATACTCGGAAACAAACAAACTTCGATGATGCGTTGGTTTTGGCGAAGAATCGGTTATGCAGCTACCCGGTTCGGTTTCACCGCAGGACGCCTCGCGCTGCGGGTATTGCCTCGCCAATGGATATTTTTTTTCTCTGATGTCCTCGCCAGAATAGCCTTCGTTCTTTTTCGCGGCTTTCGCACAAGGTCGTTGACCAATGTCCGTCTCGCGTTGGGTCCTAATCTAGACGGGACGGAGGCAAGAGAGATCGTTCGCGGTTCGCTGCGCAATTTTTTTCGCTCCTGCGTAGAGGTTGGGGGCGCTTTGGAGTCATCCATCGAAGCATTCTGCGCTGAGATTCCAATTTCCGGACGCGAACATCTCGATGCCGCTCTGGCAAAAGGCAACGGCGCGATTGTGCTGAGCGCTCACCTGGGCAATTTTTTCTTGATCGGCGCGCGACTGGCCGGCGAAGGCTATACAGCTCATGTCTTGGTCAATCAACCAAAGGACCTGGATCTTGCCAAACTTTTGGACGATTACCGCTGGCAGGTCCGGCAGCGGACTATTCATGCTCGACCGCGGCGCGAGGCACTGAATCTATTGAATTTGGCGCTCAGGCGAAACGAGCTCACCATAATGATCGCGGACGAATATCGTAAAGGGAATGGCATTCCCGTGCCGCTGTTTGGCGGGACGGTTCAGGCCCGTCGCGGCCCCGCAACTGTCGCGCTCAGGACCGGGGCGGCCATCGTTCCCATTTGCATGGTACGCCAAAGCGACGATAGTCTTAAATTGATGATCGAGCCGGAATTGGACCTCGTTCGCTCGGGAGACAACAAAGTAGCGGTCAGAGAAAATGCCCTGCGCTTAACCCAGTGGCTTGAAAAAACGGTGCGTAAATATCCTGACCAATGGAATTGGATGAACATTCGTTGGTCGGAGAATCAGGAAAGTTCGTTAGTCGCTAAAGAGCAACGTTTGGAAGGATCTGACTTCGTAGTAAGGGGGCACTGAGGTGGCAAGCAACAAGAAGGAGTTAGAAGAACTCAAGAACAAAGTAGCCTTGGGAAACCGAATCATGTTTTACCAAGGGCTGGCCGACTATCACGGTCATGTGAGCGCTCGCATCCCGGGGACGCGGAAATTTTTTATCAAACCGGTGCTGGCGCCACTTGGTGAGATCAAGAGCAAAGACATTATCTTGGTCGATATCGACGAATACATGGAAGTTTGCGAGCAAAATTTCGCCCGGGCGGGTAATAAAAGAGAGGTAACCAAAGTCAAAAGTCCACCCCGCGAGACCATGATACACGCCGCCATTTACAATGTCCGTCAGGACGTAAACTCCGTCGTTCACACCCACCAGACCCTAGCAACAGCCTTTTCTGTGGCGGGAACACCGATATTGCCGATTTATAACCAGGCGGCTGTATTCGCGCCCGAGACACCTATTTTCCCGAGTCCGCGGCTTATTTACACGATCCAGGATGGGGAAGAAATTTGTGCGACCTTGGGCAACTGCCAGGCTATGCTGCTGAAGGGCCACGGTATTATTGTGTGCGGGGATAGCTTGGAATATGCTACCGTCCATGCGATCTATCTGGAGCGAACTGCCTATATGCAGTTCGTCGCTTCTTGCGTCGGCAAACCTACCATCATGCCGCAAAGCGATATCGACTACATGAAAGAAAATATGATGTACCGCTCGTACGATGCCTTTGCTTACTTTAGATCGCTATTGCCGAAGGGCGGGAAATCGTAACGGTACGCGTCAGCATTACTGCTTAAGGAGGAAAACAAATGGCGAAGCCGGAAGAGCGTGTCACATCTACTACGCAAAAAGGTCCGATTCAAGACCTGCGCGAATGGCTCGAGCGGGTCGAAGCCCTTGGGGATCTGGTCCGGGTCAAACAGCCAGTGAGTTGTGAAGAGGAAATGAGCGCCATTGGTTATCTCGTGGCGAAACAGAATCCATCGCCGGCGATTCTTTTTGACAACGTCAAAGGATACGAAAACAGTCCCTTCAAAGCGCGGCTGCTTTGGAATATTCTCGGCCCCAGCATCCCGCGCATCGCCCTGACGATGGAAGAATCTCCCGATACGCCAACCGTGGAACTCATCCGGCGCGTCAAAGAGAAATTGAAATATCGCACTCCGCCGCGAGAAGTGTCACAGGCTGGTTTTTATGAGAATACCCTTACTGGGGAGAAAATTGATCTGACACAGTTACCGATACCCAAACACTGGCCATTGGATGGCGGACGCTATGCGGGCACCGCAGATTGCGTGATCACCCGAGACCCAGATAACGGATACCTAAACGTCGGCACCTATCGCATGATGTTTCAGGGCAAGAAGGAGGTTGGCCTCTATCTATCGCCTGGCAAGGATGCACGGCTGCATATCACCCGCTCTTGGCAGCAGGGCAAGCCCGTCCAAGTTGCGGCCGCATGGGGTATCGATCCGTTGTTCATGGTCGTGGGCTCACAAACCTTTCCCAAAAATGTTTCCGAGTATGAATATTTAGGTGGCATAAAAGGCGAGCCGATTCCCGTAGTCAAGGGCAAAACTACAGACCTATTGCTGCCCGCAAATGCCGAATTTGTAATTGAGGGAATCATCAAACCAAATTCCGTGAAAAGCGAAGGGCCTTTCGGCGAATTTCCCGGCTACTACGGCAGACCAGAAGCGGGTTGCCCGCTGGTCGAGATAACGGCGGTCCACTATCGCAACAATCCGATTCTTACGAACGCGTTGATGGCCGACTATCCATCCAACGAACAGAGCGGATTTTTCTCTATTATTCGTTCCGCGCGCATCTGGGATGACCTGGATAAGCTAGGCATTCCAGGTATTCAAGGAGTCTATGCTCATCCGGCTGGCGCCGGGGGTTTCGGTATGACGGTGATCAGTCTTGAGCAGCGTTACGCTGGGCATGCGGCGCAGTCTCTCGCCCTGGCCGCCCAGGTCCCCGGGGGCGCCTACTACACTAAGTGGATCATCGCCGTTGATGAAGACGTCGACCCGACAGATATGGATCAAGTCATCTGGGCAATGAGCAGCCGCTGCAATCCCATCGACGACGTGGACATACTGCGCAACACGTGGAGCACTTGGCTCGACCCAACGCAGAACCCACCAGAGAAACGTCCGTACGGATCAAAGGCGTTAATTAACGCATGCAAAGAGCATCGTTACTTGCCGGTCTTTTCGAAACGCACGGCACTGCGTAAAGAAATCTACGACAAAGTGGCAGGGGAGTGGAAAAAGCTCGGTCTACCCGGACAGATCCCGACCGTGAGAGCCTTTGAGGAAGAAAAGAAAGTGGTCTATCACGAAGTGGGCGGCTTTGAGCCCGGCAAACAACCGGGAGAAGAGGAAAACAAAAAGTAGCAGAGAGCACGCTAAAAAAAACAGAAATCCCCGGAATGGCAACGCCGTCAACCATCCGGGGAATTTCCTTGCAAAGCCGCAGGTGAGTCGTGAGAAAGGTCAGTTAACTAATCGCCTCTTCGCCTCTCTCGTTGGTACGAATTCGAATTACATCTTCAACTGTCGACACAAATATCTTACCGTCACCAATCTTCCCCGTTTGTGCCGATTCCATAATCGCCTCAATAATCTTGGGCGCCATCTCATCCGGCGCCAATATCTCGATTTTGACTTTGGGAAGAAAATCCACCGTGTACTCAGCTCCGCGGTAAAGCTCCGTGTGCCCTTTCTGCCGACCAAAGCCCTTGACCTCGCTAATGGTCATGCCTGTGATGCCCGCCGACGTGAGCTTCTGCTTCACCTCGTCGAGCTTAAATGGCTTGATGATAGCTTCGATCTTCTTCATATGATCCTCCCTAGATTCGGGCGACCACGGAGGTCGCCCCTACAAAATTCGCCAAACAGGATATAGGGGCAGGGCCCTGTGCCTCCCCTGGTTTCAAGCCGAATTAGATATCAAAGTACAGGGCGAATTCGTGGGGATGGGGCCTAAGCCGGATGGCATCGACCTCCTTTTTCCGTTTGTACTCTAGCCACGTCTCGATCACATCCTTGGTGAACACATCTCCCCGCAACAGAAAATCATGGTCCTTCTCCAACGCATCCAGCGCTTCATCCAATGACCCCGGCATCGATTTCACTTTGGCCGCCTCTTCCGGCTCCAGCTCATACAAGTCCTTATCGATCGGCTTGGGCGGCTCGATCTTGTTCCTTATCCCATCCAGCCCCGCCATCAACATCGCCGGAAACGCAAAATAGGGGTTACAGCTCGGATCGGGAGTCCGAAACTCTAACCGCTTGGCCTTCTCGCTGGTGGAATACATCGGAATTCGCACACAGGCGCTGCGGTTGCGCGCCGAGTACACCAGATTGATCGGCGCTTCATACCCCGGCACTAGTCTCCGGTAGGAGTTGGTCGTCGGCGCTATAAACCCGCACAGCGCATGGGCGTGCTTGAGCAATCCGCCAATGTAGTGCCGGGCGGTGTCGCTGATCAGCCCGTAGCCCTTCTTGTCATAAAATAGATTCTTGCCGTTCTTCCATAAACTCTGGTGCGTATGCATCCCCGAACCGTTGTCTTGAAACAACGGCTTGGGCATCACCGTGACCACCTTACCACGCTGGCGCGCGGTGTTCTTTATCACGTACTTGTATAAAAGCACCTGATCGGCCATCTTGGTTAAGGTCGTAAAGCGCATGTCGATCTCGGTCTGCCCCGCGGTCCCCACTTCGTGGTGGTGCACTTCGATCTTGACCCCGCACTTCTCTAAGTTCTTGACCATCTCGGATCTGAGATCCTGGTACTGGTCCATGGGCGGCACCGGAAAGTAGCCCTCTTTATAGCGGATCTTATAGCCCAGGTTCGGCTTGTCGTTGCTCCCCGAGTTCCAAAAACCTTCTTCGGAATCGATGTAGTAATAGCCGTGGTTCTGCGCTTGGTCGAACCGGATATTGTCGAAGATGAAAAACTCAATCTCCGGCCCCCAGTAGCTGGTGTCCGCTATCCCGCTGGATTTGAGATACTTCTCCGCCTTCTGCGCCACATAGCGGGGGTCCCGGCTGTAGGGCTCTCGGGTCACCGCGTCGATGACGTTGCAGATCAAACTTAACGTCGGATGCTCGGTAAACGGATCCATCATGGCGGTGTCGGGATCGGGGATCAAAAGCATGTCGGACTCGTTGATCGATTGAAATCCCCGTATGCTGGAGCCGTCAAAGCCGATCCCTTCTTCGAACAGATCGGCGGTCAGTTCCGCTGCCGGTACTGAAAAGTGCTGCCACAACCCCGGCACATCGACAAACTTGAAATCCACTATCTCTACTTTGTTCTTCTTGACTAAGTCTAATGCGTCCTTTACTGCCATCGCTTTACTCCTTCTCTTGCAACAAGAAAAAAATTGGAAACCGCAATTTTGTTATCATATTCTCAAGTTCACGGCTACCCCTAACACATTCAATTATTCGTATGCGCGCTCATTGTGTTGGCTGAGGTCCAGTCCCATGCGTTCCTCTTCGTCAGTAACTCGAAGTTTCATGATTGCCTTCAAAATAAAAAGTATGAGAACAGTGCCGACAATGGCAAAGAGCCAGGTGGCAACCACAGCGATAAACTGCGTCCAGAGCTGACCTGGATTGCCGAAGAAAAGGCCATCGTTCCCCGCCGGGTTAATCGCCTTGGAGGCAAAAAGCCCCGTCGCCAGCGCCCCAACCGTACCACCAACGCCGTGCACCCCGACAACGTCTAGGGAATCATCATAGCCAAGCTTAGGCTTCAGACTGCAGGCGAACGAGCAAATCACGCCGCCGGCGATTCCAATCCATATGGCGGAGATCGGCCCGACGAATCCAGATGCCGGAGTGATGGCGACGAGTCCAGCGACAGCTCCACTGGCGGCTCCTAGTACAGTGGGTTTGCCGCGAAAGATCCAGTCCATCGCCATCCAGGCCAGAGCCGCGGCCGCCGTGGCTGTATTGGTAGCGACAAAGGCGCTCGTCGCCAGTCCATCCGCGGCTAGCGCACTACCAGCGTTAAAGCCAAACCATCCTACCCAAAGCAGCGATGCGCCGATAACGCTAAAGGGAAGATTGTGTGGTGGCATAGGTTCCTGGGGATAACCGATCCTCTTCCCAAACATCAAGGCGGCGACCAGTGCCGACACTCCAGAGCTGATATGAACGACGGTGCCGCCAGCAAAATCCAACGCTCCCATACCACCGTTGGTCCCGATCCAACCGCCTTTACCCCATACCCAATGCGCTAAGGGATCGTAAATGAAAGTTGCCCAAAGGAGAATGAAAATGATGAAGGTGCTGAACTTGATTCTTTCAGCAAATGTACCGGTGATTAATGCTGGTGTGATGATTGCAAACATCAGTTGGTACACCATAAAAGCCTGGTGTGGAATCGTAGCGGCATAATCAGGATTGGGCTCTGCGCCGACTCCGTTTAAGCCGAACCACGCGAGGTTACCTATTATCCCTCCCTGGTCCGGCCCAAAGGCTAAGCTGTACCCCCACAGCACCCACTGAATGCTGATTAAGGCGACTATGATGAAGCTGTGCATGATTGTCCCGAGGGCATTTTTGCTTCGAACTAAACCACCGTAAAAGAGAAACAACCCGGGAATCGTCATCATTAAAACCAATGCCGCTGAGGTCAGCATCCATGCGGTGTCGCCCTTGTCGATCTTCGGCGGCGCAGGAGTAGGGCTGGGTGCCGCCGACGGAGCTACGGCGCCAGGCTGAGGAGCAGGAGCCTGAGCAAAACTTTCTTGTGCTAACCAAAACATCGCAACAAGAAGTGAAAGCATTGTTAGGAATAACAGGCGATTTCTGTTCATAACTAAACCTCCATCGGTTTGTTTGAATAAGAAATAGGCAAAACAGACCGCAGAAATTGAATCGGGACCACTTTACGCAACCTGTGTGCCATTTATGGCAATGCTTTTTCATGCGTAAAGTTAAGTACTTACATAGTAGTGGAAGACAAGGGCTCAA
>Ga0066395_10000316_pt1 | contig 18081 bp, 17 predicted proteins | sample PanSoiPlot1MoBio_FD_61218 | JGI IMG/M metagenome (GOLD analysis project Ga0066395, IMG submission 61218) | Tropical forest soil microbial communities from Panama analyzed to predict greenhouse gas emissions - Panama Soil Plot 1 MoBio | ecosystem: Environmental > Terrestrial > Soil > Tropical... | reverse complement strand
TGACAGGGAAGGGTGGCCGAGTGGTTTAAGGCACCGGTCTTGAAAACCGGCAGGGGGTTACGCTCCCTCGTGGGTTCGAATCCCACCCCTTCCGCCAGATTTCTGTCTCTGACCGTCCACCAAAGCCTCAAAAGACCCTTAAAATCAAGCATGTTGTGCAATTCAATTGTTTCGGCTTGTCTCTAACCTTCTCCCGGTGTACCCCCATAAGGCATGTGTACAGGCGTAGGTAGAACGTAACGCGGGGGTACGGCAAGTGGCGCAGCAGACGAAGCGGCTATCATCCGCAAAAGTGATGCACGCAAAAGCGGGAATGCACGCCGATGGCGGCGGACTTTATTTGCAGGTGACGGCCGGCAAGGAGCAGGGGAAGTTCAACAAGAGTTGGCTCTTCCGTTACAAGCTGACCCGTCGCGAACGCCAAATGGGCCTCGGCTCGCATAAAACGATCAGCCTGAAGGAGGCTCGCGAGGAGGCCGAACGGTGCCGGAAGCTTCTCAAGGAGGGTAAAGACCCCATCGAGGTTCGCGAAGCGGAGCGCGCCGCGCAGCAGACCGCCAAGGCAAAGTCGGTGACATTTGAGTGGTGTGCGACACAATACATGAAGGCGCGTGAGGCCGGATGGCGAAACGCAAAGCACCGGCAGCAGTGGCATAACACTCTCTCTACTTACGCGTATCCGGCCGTCGGCAAGCTGCTGGTGGGCGCGATCGATACCGACTTGGTGATGAAGATCCTAACCCCGATCTGGGCTGACAAAAACGAAACGGCAAGCCGCGTCCGGGGGCGGATCGAAAAGATCTTGGATTGGGCCAAGGTCAACAAGCACCGCAGCGGTGATAATCCGGCGCGTTGGCTGGGGCACCTCGATCACCTGCTGCCACCTCGCAGCAGGGTCCACAAGATCGAACACCATCCCGCCTTGCCGTATGAGCACATCCCGGATTTCATGGCGCATCTGCGGGCACAGGAAGGCTTGGCGGCAAAGGCGTTGGAGTTCGTCGTCTTGACGGCAGCGCGCAGCGGCGAGGCCCGCGGTTTGCCGTGGAACGGCGAAATCAATGCCGCGGACAAGGTATGGACGGTGCCGCCCCTCAGGATGAAGGGCGAAAGCGAGCACCGCGTACCCCTGACCGCACCGGCCCTCGCTATCCTCGAATACATGCGTGAGGTCCGCCAGAACGACTTCGTGTTCCCTGGTGACAGGGCCGATGATCCGCTGTCCGACATGGCGCTGACCGAAGTCATCCGGCGCATGAATGAGGCGCGCGAGAAGGCCGGCCTGCCGCTGTGGGTCGATCCAAAGCAGGGTAATCGCGAAATCGTACCCCACGGATTCCGTTCGACGTTCAAAGACTGGGCAACCGACTGGGCGCCATCACCGAGTGAGATTGTTGAGGCTGCCAAGCGCGGTGAACTTATCGAGGCGTTTCCACGCGACATGATTGAGGTCGCGCTGGCGCACCGGCTCGATAGCAAAACCGAGGAAGCATATCGCCGCACCGACATGTTCAAGAAGCGGCGGCGAATGATGGATGAGTGGGCGCGCTACTGCGGGTCCCCGGCAGCGAAGCGTGTGGCCGACAACGTCGTACCAATACAAATGCCGATGAGCTAATTCGAGGGGGTTACATGGATCGCGACGCCACGCCACCCCCCGTCGAGGAGATGCCACCGTCGGCTCCGTCGGGTCGCATCTGTCGAATCTTAGCGGCTGTCGGTTGGAAACACGTTCCCCAGGGCATGGATTACGATGCGCTAGAGGAACGCCTTAAAATCAGCGTCGGACACTGTTTGGCCGCGGTCGAGCGCCGGTCCTATCGGCCCCGGAAGGATCGCATCCGGCGACTTCGGTGGATTGAAAAGATGGCGCGGCAACTCACCGACCTGCTGCGGAGCCTGCCGCCGGACGACCAGGACCATTTGTCTGACATGAGGCCCGACGAACTGGAGTCCATGGCGGACCGCTGTGACAGTCTGGCGGGCGACCTGGAATACGAAGTCAAATGGGGGCCGGACTGGCACCAGGAAATTAAGGCTGGCCTGCCATCACCGAGGTGTACAGGCGACGAAGTCCTATCGAGTGGCTCGTCGGTTATTACCTACTAAGGGACTATAAAACCTATTTCAAGCGCTCCCCATCGATGAAGGTGGATCGCCAGTACTGTAGTCCGTACATCAAGTTTGCACGGCAGCGGCAGCGGGGGCAGACGTGGCTCGGGCACGCCGGCGCTGGATCCGAGCGCAAGGCCTGCTTGACCCCGCCCATCTGGTCTTTATCGACGAGACGGCCGTCAGTACCAACACGGTACGGCTCTACGGCCGCGGACCACGCGGCGAGAGGGTGATTGATGACGTGCCGCAGGGGACCTGGAAGACGATCACTTTCGTAGCGGCGCTTCGTCACGACAAGATGGTGGCACCGATGGTGGTCGACGGACCGATGACCGGAGAAATGTTCCGCGCCTATGTCGAACAGTGCCTCGTGCCAACACTGAAGGGAAACGATATCGTGGTGATCGATAATCTTCGAGCCCACAAAGTCGCCGGCGTGCGCGAAGCGATCGAGACGGCGCGCGCATTCTTGCGCAAGGTCGCCGCCAGAACCGTCCCAGCGCTGCGTCGAGCTATTCGCTCCTTCATCCCGCGTCTTCGCCCTCACCAATGTGCCAACTATTTCAGGCATTCAGGCTTTGTTTCCATATGACCGGAATCAGCTGTAGCTAATCGCCGACGATGCCCCGCCGGCGCCGTTGCTATGGCCGGTGGAGCGGATTTGGAGGCCGGGCCGCTCCTTATTTCGCTCGTGACGCACAAGGGGGAGCCGCGCCGCATCGAAGCTCCGGTCGTTTTGGTGGTCGTCACCTCAGCGCCGTCACCTCACGGAAGCCCGGTGGAATGCCACCGCGGGAATGGGATCTCCGGTCCTGTAGCCACGTCGTCCGGTTCATCGATTCGCCCCTCGCAGGGGCACAAAACCGGACAACTCGTGTGTTACCTAACCCGGACAATTCGTCTCTTACGACATTGCTCGGACAGAAGCTTGCGGAGCGAGCGATCACTTGCAATAACCTTACCACGGAAACATCCATCGGAGGATATAGCATGAAAGTTCTGCGCTCCCCTTATCGTGTCGACAGACGCACCGTCCTCAAAGCAACGGCCGCGGTCAGCGTGGCCCAAATGGCATCACCCTTCATCATACAAGCGCGTGGCGAAAACCCGATAAAGATCGGCATGGTCGATCCGCTGACCGGCGTATACGCAGCGGTCGCACAGAACGAGGTGATTGGCGCGAGGCTCGCAGTCGATCAGATCAATGCGAAGGGCGGCGTGCTGGGCCGCCAGATCGAGCTATTGGTTGAAGACTCGGCGAATGACGTCGGTACCGGGGTGCAGAAGACCCGCAAGTTGATCGACCGCGACCAGGTAAGCTTCATCATCGGCGACGTGAACTCGGGCATCGCCCAGGCGATGGCCCAGGTGACCAACGAGAAGAAGGTTCTGCACATCGTGTCCGGCGGGCACACCGACGGCATCACCGGCGCGGACTGCAAATGGAATGTCTATCGCGTCTGCAACACGACGCGCATGGAAGCCAATTCGGTTTCCAAGCTCCTGTTCACTAAATACGGCAAGAAGTGGCACTTCATCACCCCGGACTATGCGTTCGGGCACACGCTGCAGGTGGCGTGTGCCGAGAACTTGAAAAAACTCGGCGGCACCGTGACGGGCAACGAGCTGACGCCGCTCGGCACCAGCGACTTCTCGGCCTATCTAATCAAGGCCCGCGCCGCAAATCCGGACGTGCTGCTGCTGTTGCCGCAAGGCTCCGACATGGTCAATTGCCTAAAGCAGATCGTGCAGTTCGGCATCCACAAGCAGATCCACGTGGCCGGAACTCAGCAGGAGCTCGAATCGCTGGAGGCCCTGCCGCCAGAGGCGCGCATCGGCATCTGGATGTTCGAATGGTACTGGAGGCAGGCCGGCACCCCGCACGTCGCAGAGTTCGTCGCCGAGGTCCGCAAGCGGAGCAACGGCAAGGTGCCGACCGCTCGGACTTGGTTCGGCTACACCTCGGTGTACAGTTACGCCCTTGCTGCCAACCACGAAAAAACAATCGATTCATTCAAGCTGGCGCGGGCGCTCGGTGATATGGAATTGCCGCCGGAGGTAAAGCTGCAGCCTAATAAATGCTACTACCGCGCGGGCGATCACCAGCTGATGACGTCGGCATTCGTGGGCGAGGCGCAATCCAAGGGGGCCGACGATGCGGAGGATCTGTTCAAGGTCGACACCATCGTGCCGGGCGACACCACCTCGCCGCCGGTATCGGAGACCGGTTGCACATTGCAGTGGCCGGCATAGGCGGTCCACCGATCCGGGGGCCAACGTCGCTCCGCACTTGATGATGCCGATGCCCCGCTGTTGCGGGGCTTCGGCGTACAAAGGTCCGGGTGGTCGCATGCACCGTGTGCCCATCCGATTTTAGCCTTCAGCCTCCCGCCGATTTGCGCCAAGCGTCCATTGGCCCGAATACAGCCTCGTCCAGGTTCCTATTCATGACGCAACTCCTGCTGTTCAACATCACGAACGGCCTCATCATAGGCGCTTTCTACGTGCTCATGGCGCTGGGCCTCTCGTTGATTCTCAACCTGAGCAACGTCATCAATTTTGCCCATGGTGGGTTTCTGGTGATCGGCGGCTATGTCGCTTACACGATCACGCCCTATGTGGGGTTTTGGGGCGCTCTGCTGATCGCACCGCCGCTCACGGCGATCATCGGCTTCCTGGTGGAGCGCATCCTGATCCGGCCGCTCTACGGACGCGATCCGCTATACAGTTTGCTGCTGACCTTCGGCCTTGCCTTCATCATCGAGGACAGCACCCGCTTCATCTGGAGCGCGCAGGGCAAGCCGGTCACCATTCCGGAGTTTCTGGCCCAGCCGTTGAGTTACGAGTTTTTCTTCATCACGGGCTACCGCCTGTTCATGGTGCTCATGGTAGTGGCCACGGTGGCGCTGCTGTTCGGGCTGCTGCGCTATACGCGGCTCGGCATTCGCATCCGTGCCGGCACGCTCGATCTTGAGACTGTCGCGGCGCTCGGCATCAATGTTGGCATGCTGCGGTCGCTCAATTTTGCGGTCGGTATCTTCCTCGCGGGTCTCAGTGGGGTGCTGGCGGCCGGTCAGCTCGGTCTTGAGCCCACCATGGGTACCGGCCTGCTCATGCCCAGCTTCATCGCCATCATTGTCGGCGGCGTCGGCAGTTTGGCAGGCACCTTGTTTGGCGGATTGCTCATCGGGGTCGCCTCCGGTGTGACCGCCGTGTTCTTTCCGTCCGCGAGCGAAGCCGTCATGTACGTGCTGATGGCCGTGGTCCTGCTGATCCGGCCGCGCGGTCTGTTCGGCGAAGAAGGCATGTTGACGTGAGCCGCAACGGACTGCGCGGGGTTCTCGCGCTTGCTGCCATCTGGGCGGCGCTGCTGCTCGCGCCCTATTGGATGCCGCCGCTCGGCGGCTACACTGCGCTGGGCACCCGGGTGCTGGTGCTGGCGCTGGCGGCGATGTCGGTGAATTTCCTGCTGGGGTTCACCGGCGTGCTGTCGTTCGGTCATGCCGCCTATTTCGGCCTTGGCGCCTACGGCGCCGGCCTTGCCCTCAAATTCGTCACCCTGAGCACGCCACTGTCGATCCTCGCCGGCACCGTGCTCGCCGGCGTTGCGGGCGGGCTTTTGGGCGCTCTCATCGTGCGCCGCCGCGGTGTCTATTTCGCCATGGTGACCATCGCGTTCGGGCAGGTGTTTTATTACGTGGCGTTCCAGTGGAGCTCGCTCACGGGCGGCGACGACGGCCTGCGCGGATTTTCGCGCCAGCCCGTCGATTTTGGACTGTTCACCGTCGACATCCTGTCCAATGCCAACGCGTTCTACTACTTCGTACTGCTCTTCTTCGCCCTGGTGACCGGGGTGATGGCGCTGATCCTGCGTTCGCCGTTCGGCCGTACAATGCTGGCGATTCGCGAGAACGAGCGCCGCGCGCGCTTTCTCGGCATCGCGGTGGAACAGCACATCTGGATCGCTTTCACGCTGTCCTGCTTTTTCATCGGGGTTGCCGGCGCGCTTTACGCGCTCACCAATAATTTCGCTGATCCGCGCGGGCTGCACTACAGCCAGTCCGGCGATTTCGTCATGATGGCGGTGATGGGTGGCATGAGGACGTTCTGGGGACCGCTGCTCGGCGCCGCCATGTTCGTGGTGGTGCAGGACTATCTCTCCAGCGTCACCATCAACTGGATGTCGTTCGTCGGACTGCTGTTTGTGCTGGTGGTGCTGTTCTTCCCGCGCGGCCTATTGGGCTTCGTCCGGCACAGGCCGCAAGTATGAGTATTCTGGAGATCCGCAATGTCACGAAGCGGTTCGGCAGCCTCGTGGCGGTCCGCGATGTCTCGCTCACTGTCGCGCAAGGAGAATTGCGCGCCATCATCGGCCCAAACGGCGCCGGCAAGACCACATTCTTCAACCTGATCAGCGGATTGTTTCCGCCGACCATGGGGACGATTTTTTTCGGCGGCCGCGACATCACCCGCTTGCCGGCGCACCGGCGCGTCGCGCTTGGCATCGCACGTACGTTCCAAATCACCGAGATATTTCCCGAGCTCACGGTGTTCGAGAACGTGCGCATCGGCACCGAGGTGACGGCCGGATACGGTATGCGCCCCTACATCGGCCGCCCGGGAACCACGAAAGTCCGAGGCCGGGTCGAAGACACGCTCAAGCTTGTCGGCCTGGAAGCGAAGGCCGACAGGTTGGTGGGCGAGCTCGCCCATGGCGACCAACGGGCCGCTGAGATCGCCATAGCACTCTCGCTCGAGCCGCGGCTATTGCTCCTCGACGAGCCGACCGCCGGCATGGGTGACCAGGAAACCCACCAGATCACCCAGTTGGTGCGCCGGCTTCATCGCGAAAAGAACTGCACCATCGTGCTCATCGAGCACGATATGCGGGTCGTGTTCCATCTCGCCGACCGTATCACGGTGTTGGATCAGGGCATGCTGCTCGCCGAGGGCAATCCAGAGGAGATCGCCGCGAACAATGCCGTGCAGGCCGCGTATCTGGGAAAGACCGCATGACCGCAGCCCTGCGAGCCGAAGGTCTCCACACCTATTATGGCAAGAGCCACATCCTCCATGGCGTCGGGCTTGAGGTCGCTGAAGGCAAGATCACCGCTCTGCTTGGCCGCAACGGCGCCGGCAAGACCACCACCTTGCGTAGCCTCGTCGGCCTGACGCCGCCGCGACAGGGGAGGGTCACAATTTTCGGAACCGAGACCACCCGTTGGCCGGCCTACCGGATTGCCAGTAGCGGCGTCGGCTACGTGCCCGAAGGTCGCCGCGTCTTCCCTAATCTGAGCGTCGAGGAAAATCTGAAGGTACCACGTGAGCGGCCAGGACCTTGGACCATTGCACGGATCTATGCATTATTTCCCCGCCTCGCCGAGCGTAAGCGCAGTCGCGGCCGCCAGCTTTCGGGTGGCGAGCAGGAAATGCTGTCGATAGGTCGCGCACTCCTGCTCAATCCCAAGCTCCTGATCCTCGATGAGCCGTCCCAAGGACTTGCGCCGCTGATCGTGCGGGAGGTGTTCCACATCGTGGCGCAAATGCGCGCCGAAGGCATCTCGGTGCTCTTGGTCGAACAGAACGCACGCATGAGCCTCGAAGTAGCCGACCACGCCTATGTGCTGGACGACGGCATCATCGTCCATTCCGGACCGGCCTCCGAACTGGCCGCGGATGAGGCACGCGTTCAGGCGCTCGCCGGCGCGAGCGCGCAGGAGTGGACACGCGATTGAAGATGCGTCAGCGATTTCTTCCGCCAGTAGGGAATGAGACCCCAGCGCATCAACACGAGTTCGGATGGCCAGCGACTCCGCGGTGCTCTGCTCGATCGCCTTGCAGCATGGCGTTCCGGTCGAGACGCTGCGACGCGCTTTGATGCGGGATAGCCAGGGCAAGCCGTCTGGGCCGTTCGGCATGGTGCTCGACCAGCTCGCCAAGGAGGGGACGTGACATGACCGACACCGACGCCGGCGAGACGCCGACCGATTAAGAAACCGCATCCGCAGTTGGGGCCGCCGTCGCGCCACCGGAGGCCGAGGCGCCTACCGTCGAGCGTGTTCTGCCCGAGATCGAGCACCCGATAGGGCCGCTGCGCCTGGTGATCCTCGACCATCTACTCGACACCGACGAACCTCAAACGATGGCGCAGATCGTCGCGGCCATGCCGGCGGGCACCACCCGCAAATACCCTTGAGTCGGCGTGCGCCCGACTACGGCATCAAGGACTACGATATCTTCTATTTCGATGCAGACACCTCCTGGGAGGCCGAGGATGCGGTTATTCACCGCGTAGCCGCAGCGGTTTCCGACATTGGTGTTTCGGTCGAGCCACGCAATCAGGCACGTGTCCATCTCTGGTATTCTAATAAGTTCGGAATCGCCTATTCACCTTTGCAACGCGCCACAGAGGGAATTGACCGCTTTCTAACGTGGGCAGCACAGGTCGGAATCCGGCCAGCGGAACGAGGCTATGAGGTCTACGCACCGCACGGTCTTGACGATGTCTCGATGCTCACCATCAGGCCCAATCGCTGCCCCAATTTTCGGGCCGACCTTTACGAGGCAAAGGCTGCTACCTGGAAAGCGCGGTGGCCGGAACTTACGATTTTGCCCGCGACCGATTCGCAATCTTGATTAGGCGCCCGTGACCGATATGGGTCAGGGCTGCCCTCGCGACTACGACGGCATCACGACCCGTGTACCCCAAGATAGCTGCCGACTTGCATCAGCGGCCAAGCGGCAGCACTTGCCGCAGTCGCCAAGCTCCGCGCCGCGACGGCAGGCCGAGCGCAACAACCTTGCCGACAAGCTCATGGTCGAGGCAAAGGTCCTCGCCGATTTGAAGATCGAGTGGGCCGCTGTGGAGGGCGAGCGGCCCACGGTAGAGGCCGAGCTTGGTCCGGTGAAATATCTTGCCACCCTGTTCGGCCAAGCCGACGAGGTGGTGCTGCGGTGGTTCATTCCTCGCCGTGGCGCTGCATCTGGACCCGGAACGCCCGAGCTACCAGCAGGCGCGATCCCAGCAGCGACTGTAATAGCCGTAGCGACTATAGCCGTAGCGACTATAGCCGTAACGATAGTTTCGGTGAAAACCCAGGCCGCGAGAGATGCGGGGACCAGCCACGTAGCCGATCACCCCGCCAGCGACGAAGCCTGGCGCGCCGAATAAAAGGGCGCCAGAAGCTGCGCCGAGCGCGCCGTCGAATAGCCGCTCCCCAGCGCTCGCCGCCGTCGGTACCGAGGCCAATAGAGCCGCGACCACGAATGCAGTCGCACTCACTCGTCTCATGATTCCGTCCCATGACGTGGATCGATGCCCCGCCCATCGCATCGACCCTCATATTGAACGTTGTGGCCTCGTGTCCGGTTTATGACCTTTGATTCACATTATTGTTATCTTCGCCGAAGCGGGGCTTGATTAGCATTACCCCGCCACCTCATCGAGGAGCGTTGGATTGTCATCGCCGATGCCGGTCTTGTTGACCCGCCTGGATACCGGCCACATGCGAAGGCGGTCCTTACTCGCCGGCCTTAGAACCTCGGTGCCAGCCGCACCGGCCAGCCACGCCCCGACATCCGCCTTGTGTCGAGCACCACCGGCATGCGGTCGTGAATCGGGCGCGTCAGCGCGTTAGCGTCCGTCACGATGATCGTGCACGACGCGACGGGCTCGCTCGTTGCGAGGTCTCGCCATCGGTCCCACAAGCCCGCAAAGCTCAGCATGGTGCCGTCCGCCGCGTTGATGTAGTAGGGCTGCTTGCCGTCCGGCTTCGTGATCCATTCATAGTAGCCGCTTGCCGGAATGATGCAGCGATGGCGCTTGAATGCGTCGCGGAATATCGGCTTGTCGGCGACGCTCTCGGCTCTCGCGTTGAAGGTCGCGGGCAGCTGCGTGAGCGGCTTTTTCCACCGGTAGGGAATGAGCCTCCAGTGCATCGGCACAAGCTCACTGGCGCCATTTGCCAGCCTCACCACGTTCAACGTGTCGGTCGGGGCAATGTTGTAGTGGGCCTGCAGATTCGAGCGGCGCCCGTGAGACCGTACAGGTCGGCGATTTCTCGCCACGTGTAGCGCTGTATGAACCGTCCGCACATGCCGCACCCTAGATCGAGAAGCCCGCCTGTTTGGGCAGGACGCGAAACACGGCGCGGCCGGTATCCGTGAGCACATACCGCGAGGTGCTTTTGATCGCGCTCGATCAGACCACGGATTTCCATGGATTGCATTGCACTCGCGAGGATCCCGACAGCGACGTGATCGATGTTCATTGCGGCGCAAAAAAGGATCACGCGCTCCCGCGCCGTGAGGTCATCCGCGATGTTTTCCGGAGTCGGTGATTTTGGCTTTGCCATAGAGGCGCTACCCGATCGACTCGCTCTGCCTTGCGGCCGGCCGCAGCGCGTGCAGGCCGGTGAGCACCGGCATCGGCGCATCGCCTTGGCACCACGTGCACCGCAAGCCGAGCACAAGGCTGCCGACCGACGCGAGCGTTTGGCGATCGATCGTTCGAATGTCGACGGCTCGGCTTCAGGAGGCACCACAAGCTGTAGCTGGGACAATAGCCCGAGACCCGGTGCCGGCGAAAAGCTGTCCCTCTTACCGGCAAAGGTAGTAGAGGTTGGTCCATGTCAGACCTTGGGCAAGCTCGACGTTCCACGCTTCTCGACGCTGCCTGGCGGACAGCATACCGCCTCGGTTTCCCGCTTGCCCGCATCTGGTGGCGACTGCGGCACCAGCAGCATGAGGGGGCGCTTGTGGCTGTCTACGTCGGTCGGGCGGTACTGCTGGTGCGCTCGTCGTATCGGATCGAGTGGAACTTCCCCGGCGGTACTGTCCGGCACGGTGAGACGCCTGAAGTAGCGGCCCGGCGCGAGCTGGCAGAGGAGATCGGCCTCGCCGGAGCATACCCGCTGGTCGCTGTGGGCGACGCCTGCGGCCTCTGGGACGGGCGAAGAGATAAAGTGCATTTCTTTGAATTACGACTAGATCGGCTGCCCGAGTTACAGGTCGACAACCGCGAGATCGTCGCCGCACGGCTGATATCGCCAAGTGAGTTGGGCGGCATGGCGCTGACCGGGCCGGTCGCCGTCTATCTCGGCAGGACGCTTCCGCCAGGCTGCCATTCACAGTGACCGCGCAACGCTGCCGCAATGTTCCCGATCCTTGAAGGCTGAAAGCTTCCGACCGACGCGAGCGGATGGCGATCGATGGTGCGAATGTCAATGGCACGGCTTGTCCGACAGCCGGGACATTACACGTCAAGCCACGGCATGTGGTCGGCGACCACAGCGCGCCATGCCCGGCCGATAACGTGGTGTTCCATCGTTCAATGACGCGCACCGCCTCGTCACGTGCCGCCTTCTCAGCCGTACGGGCGCGCATGTAGAGCGCAAGGCGATCGGTCCGCGTCGGATCGTGTTCGGGGCATGACGGCAAGTAATGTATCGCCGGCCGCAGCGACGCCGGAGGTGTCATCGTGTCGTCCTGTCGTGCGCGACCGATCCTCCCGGAATGGTTGACTATACCATGAGCCGCCTTCGTTTGGGGTTACCAAATACCGGCGCCGGGAGCAGCACGACGGCGCGCCGAAATGTCGGGAACCCGACGCGGCTCTGAGGGTTGAGCAATTAAGCGCGGCTGCGAGCAGTGGAACGGGAGGAACGGGCAGCCGCACCACCTCGGCTGCCATATAGCGCAATGCACAAGAAAAAGGTGGCAGCCGGGGTCCATTGCTGTCGTTGCATTGCTGGGGTCTTTGCGGCGGCGCGTAGCATTACTGGTTCCGCAAATTGACCCATCGGAATGATCCGAATTATTCGCGACAAAATTGCAAGTCGGACTGCCCCGAGTTCTGCAACGCAGGTTTCTACCGTCGCATCGTGCGAACGACGATCGCGCGAGAGCTCGCGAGAGCTGAAGGCGAGCTTTGCCGCACCGGATGGTCGTCCTGGGTCGAGGCGTGCAAAATATTCCGCAGCCGATGCAAGCCTAGGGTCCTGACGGTCGCGCCCAGAACCGCGCGTCGATGCCATTGTGCCGCAATCCGCTACTTGATCACCTCGTGGACACGGCTGAGACCTTGGCAACAACGTTCTGTGGATTTTGTAATTTCGCTCCGGGCGAACGAGGGATAATGGTCCATGATTAAGCTCATCAAAACCATGCCCGCGAGGGTTCTTGCTTCGATAGTGTTCTTTGCTTCGGTGTCGATTTCGGCAGGAGCGCAGCCGAACGTCACGGTCCTAGCCTTTGGATTGTTCGGAGCACAGAGCGTATTCGAGAGCGAAGCGAGGGGCGCCGCCGGCATCGTCGCGCAACGCCTGGAAGCGAACACGGTCGTCGTACGCGCCAATACAAAAACCCGCAGAGATGTAACCATCGCATCGATCGGGGACGCATTGCAGTCTGCTGCCGAACGAATGGACCGCGAAAACGATGTCATATTCCTGATACTGACCTCACATGGTTCACAGGCAGGAGTTACGGTGCAGGCTGGCAGGCGGGTAGAAATTCTCTCGCCAGTCGCTCTGGCGGGTCTGCTGAACCGCGCTGGCGTGCGGCACCGCGTCGTGGTTATTTCGGCTTGCTATTCAGGCGTTTTCCTTGGTCCACTTGCCAGCGATGACACGCTGGTGATCACCGCAGCCGATTCTAATCACTCATCGTTCGGCTGCCGCGACAAGGTTAAATGGACCTATTTCGGCGACGCCTTCTTCAACAAAGCGCTCCGTCAAGCCACTGATCTAGAGAGCGCGTTTGTCACGGCGCGCGGGCTGGTCAGCCGTCGCGAAATGCGTTACGGCTTGGTTTCTTCTAATCCGCAGATGGCCGGAGGCAAGAACATTGACATCTTGCTCGGGGCGACGCACAGCGCGAAAGCCACCGGTCGCTGACTTTGAAGCATGCTGCCTGCCGCTAACTTTTAAATCCATTGCTCCGGCGTTTGTCGGTCCGAGTGAGGTTAGGAAAAACGCTCCCATCATCTCAGTGCTGTCTGTATCGGCTGGAGCACACCTTAGGAAAGTCCCGTGCCAAAGACACTCGACTATTTCGTTGGAAAGACGGTTATCATCACCGGCGCCGCCAGTGGCATCGGCCGCGCAACCGCGCTCATCTTCGCGCGCGAGCATGCTAACGTCGTGTGCGCCGACATCCACGAGGTCGGTGCGCGCGAGACGGCCGCGCAGGTGAACGTCAAGGGCAGCCAGGCGCTCGCACTGAAAGTGGACGTGACCGTGCGCAAACAGCTTAACGACATGGCCGAGCGGGCGATTGACGCGTTTGGCAGCGTGCAATTCTTGTTCAATTCGGCCGGTGCTGCGATCCGTCGTGCAAAATTTTTGGAGATCGACGACGCACTGTTGGAAAAAACCTTCGAGCTTAACGTCAAGGGTACGTTATACGGCATGCAAGCCATCTTGCCGCACATGCTCAAGAATGGCCACGGTGTCATTGTCAACATGGCAAGCATGGCACACCGGCGCGGCGGCCCAGGCTCATCGATCCACTACGCAGCGGCCAAGGGTGCAGTGGTGAGCATGACCATGGGCGTCGCGCGCGAATACGCGACACAAGGCATCCGTGCACTGTCGATTTCGCCCGGGCCCGTGAAGACGCCATTCCAGGCGGCGGCGGAGAGCTCACCCGAACTGATTGAGCGCTTTCTCGACGACATACCGATGAAGCGCTTCGGCGAGCCCGAAGAGATCGGCGAGCTCGTGCTGTTTATGTGCTCTGACGCCTGCCCGTTCATGACCGCTGACACGGTTTATGTGAACGGCGGAGGTGGGTGGAGATAAGCAGGTAACTATGGGTCACGGGCTTGTCTTCCCGAATGCGTTAGCGCCACGGCCGCTGTACCCCAGATAGCTGCCCGACTTGCTGCACCGCCCAAGTCAGCAGCATCGGGCCACAACCGGGCAATCCAGCTACGCTTGCCCCCGCCCGCAACAGCGTGAATGCGCGTGCTCCGCCGTTCACGTCGTGAAGAATTTGATAAAATGATCGACGACCTGATCAGGCGCTTCCTCTTGCAGGTAGTGGCCGGTCGGGAGTGGTTGCGCATCGACGAGATTGCTCGCGAACTTCCGCCACACCGTCGGATATTCCTGGGTCGGCGGTGCTCCCCGCGTTCCCCACAATATCAAAAGCGGCATCCCGATTTGCCGGTCCTTGTCGGCCGAATCCATCTCGAAATCGATCGTGGCGAAGGCCCGGTAGTCGTGGCACGCACCAGTGATTGTTTTCTTGGTGAAGCAGCGAATGTATTCCTCGTACACGAGCTTGGGAGGGTTCCTAGCGTTGCCGCGGCCTTTCAGAAACCATTCAGCCGGAACGGCGCTGATCATCGTTTCGGGAAATGGCTCCGGTTGCGCCATGAACATCCAGTGCCAGGCGCCGATGGCCCGATTTTTGTTTACGGTCGTCCACGCGTAATAATTTGGCAGCATGTCCAAGAGACAGAGCTTCATGACCCGGTCTGGGTGATCGAGGCACAGGCGATGGCTCAGGCGCGCACCGCGATCGTGGCCAGCAAGAAAGAAACGCTGGTGGCCGAGGCTCTCCATCACCTCGATCATATCCTCCGCCATGACCCGAAAGCTGTAATTGATGAGATTGGGGCCCGGCTCGGGCAGCGAGCTGTCGCCGTAGCCGCGCAGATCGGCGAGCACCACGTGGTAGCGTTCCGCAAGCCGCGCCGCGACCGCGTACCACAAGACGTGATTGTTCGGATAGCCGTGAAGGAGGAGCAAGGGTGGGCCGGAACCGCCATGGCGGACGCGGATGATGGCGCCCTTCGTGCGCATGTCGAGATGCTTGAATCCGGGAAATAGCGCCGCGACTTCGGCGGTGCCCCAACGCGTCGGATCGCGGGCATAATCGGCAGGCGTAGCTTCAGCTACGAAGGCGGTCTGTTCCGCTAGTGCCGGCGTGGCGACGCTCGCCGCCGCGCCCGCTGCCAACACCTGAACCAGACTGCGGCGGCTCAATCGTGCTTCCAAGCCTGCTTCAATGTGTTCGGATTGAAGATGCGTCATCATTTTCAGCCTCCCTTCCCACTCAACAAGCATGGCCGGGACGAGCCCGGCCATGCAGGAGAGGCGGTCGAACGTGACCGGAATCTGCTCTAGAGCGTCTTGCGCTGCGCCGGAGTCACATCCGCCGACCTTGGGGCGGACGCCACCAATTCGAGCTTCCCGGTGCTGTCGCCCAGCTTGGTCACGTTGGGCACGCCTGCCTTGTCCAGCATCGTGAGGAGCAAATTGGACATCGGCGTGCGGTTGGGATAGCGGATATGTTGTCCCCCCTTGATGCCGTTAACGCCGCCGGCGACCAGCATGAGCGGCAGATCTGTGTAGAGGTGCAGGTTGGCGTCGCTGAGCGCTGCCCCGTACAGGATCATTGAGTGATCGAGCAGCGAGCCGTCGCCGTCCGGCGTGGAGCGCAGCTTGTCCAGATAGTAGGACAGCATCTTCGTGTGGAAGGTGTTGATCTGGATGACCTTCGCGATCTTGTCCTGTTCGCCGTGGTGATGCGTCACGGAATGGTGGGAGTCGCCAAATCCGAGTTCGGGGTAGGCGCGCGGGCTTGTCTCGTGACCGATCTGGAACGCGCAGACGCGCGTCATGTCGGTCTGCCAGGCGAGAACCATGAGATCCGTCATCAATTTATAGTACTCGGACCAGGACGACGGGGTACCCTTGGGGCCGGCCATCTCTGGCAGAACGTGGTCCTTGCTCTGCGCCTCCGCGCGCTGGATGCGCCGCTCAACGTCACGCACCGCGTCCAGGTACTGGTCGATCTTGCCGCGGTCCGGTGCGCCGAGCTTTATGCGCAGCCGCTTGGCGTCCTCGTTGATGGCATCAAGGATGCTGCGATCCTCCTGCCTCACGATCGCACGTGCCTTCGGATCGGTCGTGGAGCCGAACAGACGCTCGAACAGCGCACGGGGGCGGCTCTCCATCGGCATCGGCGTGGTGTCGTCGCGCCACGAGATCGTATTGTAATAAGCGCAGCTATAGGCGTTCTCGCAGGAGCCCACCACATCCGCCGACTCCAAGCTGACCTCGAGCGAGGCGAGCTGAGTCTCTTTGCCGAACTCCTTCGCTGCGATCTGATCGACGGAGACGCCGGCACGCAAGTCGGCGCCGGCGGTCATCTTAGCGTGCGTTCCCGTCAGCCAGGCGGTGCAAGCCCGCGGATGATCGCCGCCTAATTCATATCCGAGGCCCGCGGCTTGCTGGTTATCGAGCCCCGAGAATACCAGCATGCGGTCCTTGAAATCCGCGAGCGGTTGGAGAATGCGCGGCAACTCCGTGAGCGGCCCGCCCCCGCCCGCGGGTGCAAACTCGTTCTTCAAGTTCATGATCCCGTTCGGGACTTGGACGAACCCCATGCGGATCGGCCGCGCCGTGTCAGCGGCCAAGGCCGGTGTCATCGCGTCCAGCATTGGCAGCGCAAGGGCTGCGCCGGTGCCGCGCAGGAACGTACGCCGGTCTACGAATTTCCCCGTAATAACCATTGCTTATGCTCCTCTCGTTTGAATCAGTGGATCGGCTTGGTTTTGACGATACCGAGAACGCTGGATAACCGACGACGCTCGCCCGAGCGCGCGTCGTGCACCACCTCGCGAATAACGGAGGATCGCAGCACCAACCCAATTGCACGCCGCGCTGCTCCGGTTCGAAACATCGCTCTCTCGCGCGTGTGGTGGCGTTGAACGCATTAATTGGAAATAAAAAACTACACTCTTTTTTCCGTGCTGCCAATGACTTTCAACTTTCCTTCTACCGCGAAAGCGCTCGGTCTTGACGTGCTAACGCGTTCCTACTGGGTGCCGACGAGGTAATCCCATAAGCCGCGCCGAATCTCGCCGGTAAATGGGTCGGGCACGACAGGAAGGCCGGCTGGACAAGCATGCCTGCTTCACTTCTGATCGCGTCGCGCTGACCGCCAGGGTAGCGCTCCGCAGAAGTATTGCGCTATCTCGCGCGCTACACTCATCGTGTCGCCATCTCCAACCGCCGGCTGCTCTCGCTCGACGACAACGGCGACTTGTTCAACCAAGTTGCCCTTGGCGCCGGCGGTCATCTGATCGGCGAGCCGTTTAATATCGGCGGCCTTCATTGAGGTGGGCGCGACCGGCATGTTAGACGCCCCCGATCATGCCAAGCAGGCGCAGCAGGCGATCGATCACCGCCGCGGACGACAAGATCTTCGTACTGAGGTTGGCGAATTGGTCGATTAGGGCGACCGCGGTAACGAGATCGCGGTGTCGTTCGGGCTGGTGCCGGAGGAGCACGGTTTGAGCATGGGTCCGCAGTCGATCTGCGAGCCCGCGCATTTCATCCGGCTTCAATTGAGACAAAGTACTCCGTGTTGCTACTGTCTTGGGTAGCCTTGGACATGGATTACTCCCATGTTCGGGGTCAGGCTGCGCCGTGGGTCTGACCACCCGCGGTGCGGCCGCTATTTCCCGGCTTCATTACCGGGAACGGCGAAACTCCTTTGTTGATGATCGTGCCGGAATGGCCGGTTAGGCTGCGGCTTGAACCGTGCGGGTAGGGGAGGGGGGTACCCGCCACAATCAATAAAAAGAGACGTGATTTCAAATAGGACAGCGGACACCCCTTCCCGCCAGCACCCCTCCTCCAAGCGTCCGCGGACGTCCGAAATAACCTGAAAAAATCGGCATAAGCGGCCTGACATCGGGATTTAGACGCGCGCGGCGGCACGATCGACGACGTGAAAGGCATTCCGCTCGATCTTGCTCGTGAATAGCGACCGCCTCATACGGGTAATTTTACCCGAAGTACTTGCGCTGGTCGGTGATCTTTTTGTGGACGCGCCGGCCGATGCATACGCCGCGGAGAAGCTTGGATTTCGTCTCAATACCGCAATGACGCCGCCTCGCCGGTGATCAACTTGGACGAGACGGCGGAGGCGATTTTGCGTCGCGCGCCA
>Ga0066395_10000315_pt1 | contig 18112 bp, 18 predicted proteins | sample PanSoiPlot1MoBio_FD_61218 | JGI IMG/M metagenome (GOLD analysis project Ga0066395, IMG submission 61218) | Tropical forest soil microbial communities from Panama analyzed to predict greenhouse gas emissions - Panama Soil Plot 1 MoBio | ecosystem: Environmental > Terrestrial > Soil > Tropical... | reverse complement strand
TGAAAAGGCGTCCGCGCTTGTGCGCAGACAGCTTGCCGCCGAGGCCGAGAAGAAGGAATTGCTGGACCGGCTTGAAAAGCCATCGGGTATTTCTGACGAAGAAAGGCTCAAGCGCGCCGCGAGTATCATCCAGCGCGCCGTGGACAACGGGCTTACCGAGGTGTTTGTCGGCCGCTTCCCGAATATGCTTGCTACCGATCGTGGTCGGGCGATCAATCAGCAAGAGCCGGGTTGGGAAAACACGCTCACCGGATTGCCGAAGGAACTCTATCAGTTTTGGGAGAAACACCTCAAGCCGCGCGGTTACCGACTGCGAATGCAAATAGTCGATTGGCCAGGAGGCATGCCCGGCGACATTGGTGTGACGCTGGTGTGGGGATAACCGCTCTCTGAGGTGTGCTGCTCGCCCATGCTGGTTCAATATGCACTTTGTGAAATAGGTGACCATGTTGAGAGCTCACAATGCTCCCAAGCTTGCTGATCCCAAGCTTACTGACCAAAAGCTGAAGAGGAAAGACTACGAAACGGAGCTGCGCAAGCTGCAGGTTGAGCTCTGCCGTTTGCAGGCGTGGGTGAAATACAAAGGCCTGCGCGTCATTATTCTGTTCGAAGGGCGCGATGCCGCCGGCAAGGGCGGCACGATTAAGGCCATCACTGAAAGAGTGAGTCCCCGGGTCTTTCGCGTCATCGCGCTGCCGGCGCCCTCCGAACGCGAAAAGACGCAAATGTTCATTCAGCGATACATTCAACAGTTCCCGGCAGCCGGCGAGGTCGTCATTCTCGATCGCAGCTGGTACAATCGAGCTGGCGTCGAAATCGTCATGGGATTCGTCACCGAGGCAGAGCATCAGCGGTTCCTCGATCTTTGCCCTCTGGTCGAAAAATGGATTACCGACACTGGGATCATTTTGATAAAGATTTGGCTCGAAGTCGGGAAGGATGAGCAAGAAAGACGATTCTTGGCTCGCATTCAAGATCCGCTTCGGCAATGGAAGTTGAGTCCGATGGATCTCGAATCGTACCGGCGCTGGTACGACTATTCGAAAGCCCGTGACCTTATGCTGGAGGCAACAGACAGCGAGCATGCCCCCTGGCATATCGTGCGCTCGGACAACAAGCGTCGGGGGCGGCTGAATTGCATCGCGCACATCCTGTCGCTGATACCTTACGAGGGCGCCCCGCACCCGAAGATCAAACTGCCCAAGCGATCAAGCAAGGGACAATATGATGATGAGGCCGCGCTCAAGAGCCGGAACTTCATTCCCGAACGCTACTGACCGATCTGTTCGGCAGGACCTTGCCTGCTAGTTTCCAACAGTCGTCGTACGTAAAAACATGCTAGAAAAACGCGACTACTGCCTATTTTCCCGAAGAGAGTAGCTTTTCAACAGTTTCCATCACAGTGCCTTTGTTACCATAGAGGCAATTCCTTTTGACCTTTGTCGCAAAGTCTTTGAATCGTGCAACATCAACAACAGTATTATCGTGCTTAGCATTGTAGTAGCCGCTGAGCCAGAGCGCGAGGTAGTCTGGATTCACCTTCAGGAGCGTCAATTGCTCGCAACTGATCTTTGCAATATCTACTGTGACTTGTGCTTGCCCCACGGTCGCCGCCAGCACAGAAAGTATAAGGCCGGGCAATATGTGTTTGAGTTTCATGTCATGCTCCCTGTGTTCAAAGATCCCGTTGCACCTTGATACATGTCATACCGGCAATCCATCGGTTCGATAGCAAGTTCGCAGGCTGGACGCACCTGAGATCTTCGGGAAAGCCGTGGCCGAATCCTGCGGATAGCATTTGATTATTCTCAATGCTTAAATCGTTGTCGAATGATAGGATATTTTTCTTGAATCGACGAACAACCTAGCTCCTGAGGAACAAATCCTGCGATGGAGGGTGTTTCACCATGGCCACTGCGTCTGACGCCTACACTCCGCCTGGCACCTCCGAACTTGAGCCATTGCGGGCAAAGTCCGGTTGGATCATTGCGCTAGGAGTGATCTATGTCATCGGGGGCTTGATCGCTCTTGGCAGCATTGTGATGGCGACGGCCGCGACCGTGCTCGTGGTCGGCATCATGATGATGATCGCCGGCGTAGCGGAGGTCATCAATGCTTTCCAGTTCAAGACCTGGGGCAGGTTCCTTCTCTGGCTCGTTCTCGGTGCCCTGTACATCCTTGCCGGCCTGGTCACCTTCGAAAATCCGCTTCTTGCGGCAGTAATTCTGACCCTCATGTTGGGGATGGCGCTCGTCGTTTCAGGAATTATGCGGATCATCCTCGCTTTCAGTATGAAAGGGGGAACGCCATGGATCTGGCTGGTCCTCTCAGGAGTTGTCACCCTGCTCCTTGGCTTAGTGATTTTGACGCGCTGGCCGGTGTCGAGCCTTTATGTTTTAGGACTTTTCCTCGGAATCGATCTCGTGATCGCGGGGGCGAGCTGGATCGGGATTGGCTTAGGCCTGAAAATCGCGCGTCACGCCTGACCAGTGCTCGCGACCTTGTCCTGGAGGACCGGACATGCGATGGTTCCATCTTGCCGTAATCATTTTGTTTGCAGCTGCTACCCTCGTTTTCGCTGTACAAAACTTCCAGACCGTTACGGTGTCCCTCCTTCGCATTAGCGCCAACATCCCGCTCGCCCTTCTGATCGCGGTCATCTATGTGCTGGGTGCCATAACTGGCGGCAGTCTGCTCTCGTTACTGCGTCAATCTATTGCGGGAGCAAAACGACATTGACCACGGAAACCATCCCGTGTGATGGAGGTGGCCCGCGATGTTGGAAACGGCCAATTATTCGGCACTTGAGTTGCTGCCCAACGGACGCCGAATTGAAATTCGCTGTCTTAGACCGGATGACGGCGACGAGCTCGTTGCGGCTATCGATCGCACCAGCGACGAATCGCTATATCGCCGCTTCTTCGCTGCGAAACGGAGCTTTACGGAGCAGGAAATCGCGTTCTTCTTGAACATAGACTTCGTCAATCATGTGGCTTTGGTCGCCGTGCTTGACGAGGGCGAGCGGCCAGTGGTCGGCGGCGGACGTTACGTAGTCGTGCAGCCCGGCAGGGCCGAGGTCGCTTTCGCTGTGGTTGATCAGTACCAAGGGCAAGGTATCGGAACGGCCCTTATGCACCACCTTATCAAGATTGCGCGTAAAGCAGGGATAAAAGAACTGATTGCTGAGGTCCTGCCTGAAAATACGGCAATGCTGAAGACATTCAGGAAGGTCGGGCTCCGCCTAACGACAACACGGGAGGCTCAAGTCGTGCATATAACGCTTCAGCTCGTGTGAGAGATTTCAATTCGAGAGCAGTTGTTACAAGTTCTGATATTTCTGCTGGCGGCCTCGTGTCGTCGAATGGCCGATCAAGCCGAGCGGCGATCTCCGTAAATGCTATAATGCCATTTGTGGAACTTGGTCAGGAATTGCGAGTTCGGCTTCGGTCGCGACCACAATGTCGGCAACGGACACTCCGGGGGCAGTTTCGAGCAAGGTTGCGCGCCCGTCGCGGAATGCGATCACCGCCAGTTCGGTGACGACCAAGTCCACGGGACGCAACGACGTAATAGGCAGCGAGCATTTCTTCACGATCTTGGAGGCGCCCTTAGCTGTGTGTTGCATCGCAACGATGACGCGCTTAGCACCCGTTACCAGATCCATGGCCCCGCCCATGCCCGGCACCATCTTACCGGGTATCATCCAGTTGGCGAGGTGTCCGTGTTGATCGACCTGTAGGCCGCCAAGAACTGTAACGTCCACGTGCCCCCCGCGGATAAGGCCAAATGACATGGCGCTGTCGAACGTGCTGGCGCCAGGCAGTGCGGTAACGGGACGACCGCCCGCGTCGGTCAGCGTGGGATGCGCCATACCTTCCTCCGGAGGCGCACCGGTACCGATCAGCCCGTTCTCAGATTGGAAAAAAACATGCACACCCGCCGATAGATGGTTTGCGACAAGTGTCGGAATTCCGATGCCGAGGTTGACGAGCATACCTGATTTCAGCTCGCGGGCAATTCGGCGCGCAATGACAGCCTGCGGTTCCATTCCACCCTCACGCATTGGCGACAAGGTAGTCAACAAGGGGTGCCGGCGTCACGACGTGATCTGGCGCCAGAACGCCGACCGGCACGATGTTGTCCGCGTTGGCCACAACAGTGTCAGCGGCCATCGCCATCACAGGATTGAAATTCCGAGCGGTCAGTGCATAGCTCAGATTGCCCATATAGTCCGACAGGAACGCGTGTACGAGAGCGAAATCGGCACGAAGCGCGACCTCAAGCAGATAAGTCTTGCCGTTTACCTCGATCCGCTGCTTGCCATTTTCGACGGGGGTGCCGACACCAGTCTGCGTCAAGATCCCGCCCAGGCCATACCCGCCGGCGCGAATGCGTTCGATGAGCGTGCCTTGTGGGACGAGTTCCACCTCCATTTTCCCGGCCATCATCTGCTGTTGGGTTTCGGGATTGAGGCCGATATGGCTCGCGATGACCTTGCGCACCAGCTTCGCGGTCACGAGCTTGCCGATTCCGCGCCCGGGCACCGCGGTGTCATTTGCGACGACAGTGAGATCGCGTTTGTTTTGGCGGACGATCTCATCGATGAGGCGTTCGGGCGTGCCCACGCCCATGAAACCGCCGATCATCAACGTCGCACCATCGGGGATCATGGCAACCGACTGTTCAACAGAAACCGTTTGCATGTTCCGAACCTCGCTCGACCTATTGCACAGTCCGGCCACCATCAACCGGCAGAGCAGCACCGCAAATCTCAGTGGCCGCTTCTGAGCACAGGAACGCGGTCACGGCGCCGATCTGCCCTAAAGCATGCACTTTTTTTCATCAGTCCGTATCTGTCGGGCCACCGATTACGTTGTCTCCAGGCAGTACACGGTCAGCTGCAAGCCGCGCCGCCATGATCTTGGCTTCGTCCTCCATTCCGATCCAACGCAACTTGCGGATCAAATGAACCACCTCGTTTGTGGCCCGGCGCCGCGGGCTATCGTCAGAATGCTCGCATGCTGCACTCTCCATGGATGTCTTCCTCCTCTTATATTTGAGGCCGACTATTGACGTTGTCGGCCCCTACAAAAAGCTTCCGACAGCTTTCTGCTAGTACCTCAGGTAATTAGGAGCCTCGTTGCCAGCGGCCGTTGCCCACGATCTGCGTGCAGGCTTTGGCGAACTCCTGGGTTTCTGCCAAGACTTTCTGGGTTTGCTTGGAAAGCAGATCCATGTGTTGATTCATCCACTCCTGGTAGGCTGCTGCGGCGTCCGGAATGGATCTTGTCGTCGTTACCTTGCTGGTGAGGCTGGAAATCAACGCTGCTTCTTCGTTCAAATAGTTAATCCAAACTCGGTTCGCCTTGTTTAGCGCATCGAGGAATTCCTTCTGGACTGCAGCTAATGTCTCGACATTTTTTCTATTTATTTCGGCCATCTCCGGTGACATCAAATTAGGCATGGCTGCAGTTGACGAAGTTGACCTGGTTTCCGTCTGCGTCATAACACATCTCCCTAAGTTTTTTCCTAAGTTTTCCCTAAGTGTTTGCTTTTGTAGATATTTTTTTGTACTCGGCGCAGCGCGCATTGATTTTTATCAACTCGTGCGAGATTATCTCTTTCAATCCGTATCGATTTGTGCACCCGCTAAGTCATTTGTGCACCCGCTAAGTCAAAAGCACGTGCTAGTCGATGATGTGATACCCGCCGTCGACATAAAGCGTTTCGCCGGTGATGAGACGGGCGGCGTCGTGCGCCAGAAAGGCTGTGGCGACACCGACGTCCTCGATGCTGACAAGACTGCGGGCGGGAGCCTTGGCCTTTGCCTTTTCAAGGAGCTCATCGAATTCCGGGATGCCGGACGCGGCACGCGTGGAAAGCGGTCCGGGCGAAATGGCATGAACCCGTATGCCTTTGGGGCCAAGTTCCGCCGCGATATAGCGCACTGCGCTTTCGAGTGCCGCCTTGGCGACACCCATGATGTTGTAGTTCTCCACCACCATCTGGCTGCCGTAATACGTCATCGTGAATAACGTGCCGCCATTGGGCATCAACGGCTCGGCGAGATGCGCCATGCGTATGAATGACCAGCACGAGACATCCATTGTCGTCAAAAATCCGTCATGCGGGACATCCACCACACGACCCTGCAACGTGTCCTTGGGGGAGAAGGCGATGGAATGGACAGCGAAATCGAGCCGTCCCCAGTCCTTGGCAATGCGCTCGAACACCGCCTCCATCTGGCCAGGTGTGCGCACATCGAGGGGGGCGACTATCGGCGATTCGAGCGCTTGAGCCAGCGGCTCCACATAGGGCTTGGCTTTGTCGTTCAGGTAGGTCACGGCGAGCTGGGCACCAAACGCGCGAAAGGCCTTGGCACAGCCCCACGCGATCGATTGTTCATTGGCGATGCCGATGACGAGGCCTCGCTTGCCCTCAAGCAGCGGCGCTTTTGCAACCGGAATTTTCATGCGATTTTCTCCCGTGAACGCGTACCCAGGCCGCTCTCCCAAACGGTCTCCGCAGTATGCCGGGCGATCATCAGTTCCTCGTCAGTCGGCACCACATGGAGGGAAACCCGGCTGTTTCGCGTGGAAATCGTCGAATTGGCGGCAGCGTTGGCGGCAGGATCGAGTTCCGCGCCCAGCCAGCCAAGCTTTTCGGCGACATGCGCGCGAATCATCGCAGAGTTCTCGCCGATCCCGGCAGTGAAGACGAAAGCATCGAGACCGCCAAGCGCCGCAGCAAGCATGCCCGCATGGAGACCAATCCGATAAACGAAATGATCGATCGCAAGCTTTGCGGCCGGATTCGTGCTGGTCGCGAGTTCGCGCATATCGTTGCTCACGGCCGAAATGCCCTTGAGGCCGCTGTTACGATAGAGGAGGTCCTCGACTGCCGCGGGAGTCATGCCTTTTTGTTGAATGAGGTAGAGCAGAACGCCTGGGTCGATCTGGCCCGGCCGCGTCCCCATCGGCAATCCATCGAGCGCAGTAAAGCCCATGGTGCTTTCGATACTGCGGCCGTTTGACAGCGCGCACATCGAAGCGCCGCTGCCGAGATGGGCGACAATCACCCGCCCTCTCGCGATCTCCGGCGCTATGATCCGCAGTCGTTCGGCAACATATTCATAAGAGAGGCCGTGGAATCCGTAGCGACGCACGCCCTCGGCATAAAACTGCTCGGGAATCGCGAAATGATCGATTACGGGCCCGTGACCGCGGTGAAACGCGGTATCAAAGCAGGCGACTTGAGGTAGTTCTGGAAAGCGGCCAAGAATTGTCCGAATCGGCGCAAGATTGTTGGGCTGATGCAGTGGCGCCAGCGGGACATAGCGCTCGAGCTTGGCAAGCACTGCGGTATCAACCAGTGTCGGCCGGTCGTATTCCGGACCGCCGTGAACGACGCGGTGACCGACGGCCGCCGGATCGCGTTTGAGCATCTCACGCAACCAATTGCCGACCGTCTGGATCGCAGCCGGAACGTCGTGAACCTCTTCGACATTATAAGTGCAGTCGATAAGCGAGGTTCCGTCAGCTGCCTCGGCGCGAAGCCGCGGCCGCGCGCCAACCCCATCCATTTGCCCCTTGACCAGCCGTTTGAGGTTGCTGCGATCACCCGCGTCATAGACCTGGAACTTGACGCTGGATGACCCGGCATTGACTACGAGGATCGTATCCATTTCAGATCACGCCGCCGGTACTGCCATGGTGCCCCGGCGCGCGTGCGCATAGAGCACCGCCACCGCACATGATGCCATGCGTGCACGGACCGAATCCGCGCGCGAAGTCAGGATAATTGGTACTCGTGCGCCGAGGACGATGCCGGCCGCATCCGCTTTGGCCAGGAATGAGAGGTTCTTGGCAAGCATGTTCCCGGCTTCAAGATCGGGGACCACCAGGATCTGCGCTCGGCCGGCGACGGGCGACACGATACCCTTGATCCTCGCGGCTTCCGGATCAATGGCATTATCGAAGGCGAGCGGCCCATCCAGGACCGCGCCGGTGATCTGTCCTCGCTCGGCCATCTTGCACAGCGCGGCAGCTTCGATCGTTGAAGGAATCTTCGAGGTGACGGTCTCGACCGCGGACAATATGGCCACACGCGGCTCGCCTAGACCAACCTGTGTGAACAGATCGACGACATTTTGAATGATGTCGCGCTTGGTATCCAGGTCAGGAAAGATATTGATGGCTGCGTCCGTGATGAACAGCGTCTCGGGATAGGTCGGAACATCCATGATAAATACATGACTGATGCGCCGGCTTGTTCGCAAACCGGTCGTGCCGGAGGTCACCTGTCGCATCAACTCATCGGTGTGCAGACTCCCTTTCATCAAGAGTTCACCCTTAGACTCGCGGATCAGTTCGACGCCGCGCGCCGCCGCCTGGTCGCTATGTGGGGCGTCGACGATGGAGTAGCGTTCGATATTGAGGCCGTGCTCACGCGCCACCGCTGCGATCTTGGCCTTCGGTCCTACGAGCGTCGGAGTGATAATTCCCGCCTCTGCCGCCTCCACAGCGCCGCGCAGCGAGGTTTCGTCACATGGATGAACCACGACCGTCAGAGCTGCCGGAACCTGTTTGGCCTTTTGTATCAGCCGTTCGTACTTGGAGTGAGCCGGAACCGCCGGCTGTGCCATCGGACTGAGTCCGACCGCAGCACTTATGCCGCTTTCCTGCATGTTGAGATCCTCTGAAAGTTCGTATGTTCGAAAGCAGATTTCGAAAGGGCGCGTTCGATCGTTACTCAAACGACAACAAGCCGCTCTTGTGGTTCGAGCGCATTGACTTTTCTCAAGTGGAACATCGCGGCAACGACGATTTCCCCAGATTTGCGGCAAGAAATTGGAACACAAACGTTTGCTGATGCGGATTCACGTCGGCCTGTTGATGCATCGGCGTCGTTCGTTGTTCATCCGCACCGTACCTTATGTCGATAAAGCGCATCGAGTATACGACGATGGTGGAAACCGACGAACGTTGCAATCCCTAGCTTGAGTTGACAATAATCAATGTAGTCAGATCAAGGTAGGCGATAACTGATCCATTGCTTGGAAATGTGTCATGAGCTACAGGGAGGAGAAGCATATGGGAAATATCCCTAAATACGTCGCTGCGGCTACGATCGGCCTTTTGATGAGCATAAACCTCTCCCCTGCGGCAACCACGCACTCTTCGCGAGAGGCCGCAATCCATAAATGTAATGCTGTGACCCTGAAGAACGTTCCCAAGGCAGATAGCAGTAATTCGCATCAGCGGCGTCGCTCTGCCGTGTGGAAGGACTGCATGGTCTCCTTGGGGCACCGGCCCTGAGCGACTGAACAAGGCGAAACAATCGACGCCGCGAATGCATCCGCCAGTCTGCAGGCACATCCGTCCATCAGCTTACAGGCCGATGGACGCCGGTAGGTCGACTCGTGATTTTATGATGCCTTTGCCTGCGTCTCTTTCTCGGCTTGCGTCTCCTTCTCGGCTTTCTCGGCTGCCGGGACCCGGGTGACACGGCGCGCCGCCGGCACACCGCGATTAATGCCAAACAATGCCGCGATCCGTGTGCTGCGCTCGCTCTCCTCCGCACTCAAGCCGCCATACGCAGCTGTAAGCACGTCCTTGATGAGGTCGAACGCTTTGACCCGCACTTCGACATCTGGCGGTAACATCGTCGGAATGGCTGCAAGTGCTGCTTCCGTATCGACTAAGAGCATCAGGAACTGCTCACGTACCAGCGCCTTGAACGCCGCCAGCGAAATGGCTGGCAGGTCCTGCTGGGCGGAACGAACGCGACGCACCAGTTCGAAGCCGCGCTCATCCACCGATTTTCGCCCCATGCCGATATAGAGCACTGACCGGATCACAGCTTCGCGCAGCCCGCCGACCGAAATGTGGGACTTCAATTCGGCAATCCGGCCGCGCACGAGCTCGCGATGGAAGGGGTTCTTCGGCGCCTTTCGCATCGGTTCGGCCGCGTTCGGATCGAGGCCAACGGCCGCCTGCAAGGCAGATGACCCATAAATCCACAAGAACGCCTGCTCGCTCGTGGAGTCACGCCAGTCGCGCCAGGCGTCGAGCGAGGCCGTGACATGCTGGGAAATCTGATCCTGCGCCGCCATGAACGGATTTTCGTCATCCACCGGTCGGCGGTTTTCCCGTACCCAGCCAGCCATCGCCTTCACCGGAGCCATGAACGGATTATTGTCACTGAACATTTCATATGAAAGCCGCAGAGGATGCATCTGCTGCATCCACTGCGCCATCGGAGCCGTCACCAGTGAACGAATCACCGGCTGCGCAAGCATTCGATAAAGCGCAAGATTCGCTTCGGAGATCCGGGCGACCGTCGCAAACCGGCGTTCTTCCGCCGCGTCGTTGCCACCCAGCGCGCGAATATCATCAAGCGTTCTAGCCTCGCATCGCATGACCCAATTGCCGGTTGCGAGGTCGGGATTTGTCGTGGCGGCCGTCTTGGATTCGAAGACGGCCTCATAGAGTCCTGGCGGAAGGGTGTCGATCAGGTCGATGTTGCTGGAAAACTCATTGTGCTCTTTGCGAGCCACGCCGCCGGAGACGAATATGCCCAGGTGACCCACACTTTCGTGGATCGTGTAGACGATGGTCTGTCCATAGGATCGGATATCGTCAACGTTTTCGTAAAGATCCAGAATCCATCCGAGTGCCTGCTGGGGCGGCGTAATGTTGTCGCCTTTCGAGCAGAATACGACGATCGGCGAACGTATGGTGCGAAGGTCGATGGCCGTGCCATCGGAGGTGCGGATCATCCCAGCAGCGAGATGATTGCCGACGAACAATTCATCGACGATGAACTGGATCTCCTCCGCGTTAAGATTGACGTGGCCGCCCCACCAGCGCTCGAAACCCAGATAGCGTTCGGCTTCCGTATCGACCTTCGAATAGAGATTGTATTGCTTGCTCCACAGCGTGTTCGACGGATTCAGATTTTCAAAATTCTGCACCAACCAGGCGCCATCGAATTTTCCAGCCCCGAGATCGCTGGTCAACGCTGTCAACCAGCTGCCGCCCAGCAGTCCGCCTGTGTAGCGCAACGGATTGTGGCCGCGCACGCCCGCCCAGTAGGACAGTGGAGATCCGGCTACGATGATCGGACCGAACAGTTCCGGACGCACCGCCGCCAGCATCATCACCGCCCAGCCGGCCTGACAATTGCCGATGACACATGGCTTCCCGTCCGCGTTCGGGTGCAGTTCCATGACCTTTTCGAGAAAGACGGCTTCCGCCCGTGCTATGTCCTGAATCGTCTGACCGGGCATCGGCTCGGGGAGGAAGCCGATAAAATAGCATGGATGGCCGGCCTTCAATGCGACCCCGATTTCGCTGTCGGATTTGAAGCCGCCGATTCCCGGCCCATGCCCGGCACGGGGATCGACGACGACGAATGGCCGGCGAGTTGGGTCAATTTCAACGCCCTGGGGCGGAACGATGCGAACGAGCGCGTAGTTGACGGGACGCGGAAAGGTGCGGCCGTCGAGCACCAGTTCAGCCGTGTATTCCAGGACATGCGGTGCGGTTTTGGCGATATGTTCGCGGTAAGCGTTTCCGCGTTGGCGCATCACATCCAAGAACAGAATGCTGCGTTGAGCCGCATCGACCATGTAAGCGGCCGCGGCACCGAACAGGTCTGGGGGCGACGCAAGCGATTCCGGTTGGGGTTGGGCGACGGCCATTTTTCACCTCCAGCTGTCTTTATGCTCGTAAGTTCACCCGTTGTCATCTTCGAGAGACGTTGGGTGTCGCAACTGCATCGCCCCGCATATGCGTTGTCAGCGACGCCGGCCGACAAAGTGACCAGCGGATAGTCAGCGCAACAGGCCCCCCTAAGCCCAGTTAGACCTGTCGTGAAACGCGCTAGGTTGCATTGATATTTCTCAACGGCAGTGACCCGATCGCAAGTGGGGCTGCGGGTTCCGCCACTGATCCGCCACTGAAATAACTCAAGTACGGCCGAGAAACGTCTGATATGAGCCCGTTCAAAAGTACAATGGCCTTCGCATCTGTCTAGGCGCCCGCACGCGCGTGTCTTTATCAACTTTATACGCTGACAAAGGCAGACAAAAGTCAGATGTGTGCCGCGCAACTTCTCGAACCGCCGATGCGGACCGCACGCACCGCAGGGATAGGGGCGGAGCTGGGAAGCTCCCCCCTCTCCCGATCAGTGCGCATCGATCCCAGCCCATCCGCAAGAGCGTGCTGTCCGCTAGCAGTAATAGACACCCACCGCACACCGCCGCGCCGTTCTGCGCGCGACACCGGCGACACTCACTGGTGTCAACGGACGGCCGACAACGGCCGCTGCGGGGGTGACAAAGCTGGCCACGCCTGGAATTCCGACCGTATGGCCGAACTCAAGGCAAAAATAGCCAGCGACTGCCGCTAACAATAACATTCCGAGGTGCTTGACCATGATTATTTTGCTCCTGCTGGGGTGAAAATACCGGGCAATTCATCGAAGTCGGTGAGTTCGGCCGCTCCCAGCTTTTTAGCGCCCGATGGTATCTCTGCTTTGAAGCTGTCGGAGCCGACCTCAGCACCCGCTTTCCAAGTCCTGACATCGATTGTGTACTGCGGCGACCCCGCTACTTTTGTGCTGGTGATGACGTACCGACACGGGTAAGGGCGCGCGCCGTGGGCTATCCAAATCTGCCAATCCACCTCTTCGGTTCTGAAGGCCAGATGGTCGCATTCGACTCCGCGAATCACACCGCTCCCGAGGTCCTTCGCGTCCTTGACAAGAGGCATAAGATGATCATAGGCACTCGACATCAGCAAATCTGCCGCTGGCAGAGGCCTGTGGTACTTATCCCGCAACTCGTCAACCAAGTGATCGATTGTCCCCGGCGCTTCCGCTTGGGCATACAGATTCGCGTTCTTGCCGATGAAGGTGGCAGTTTTCCCATCAAACACCAACTCGATGTCCGCAAATCCGCCCGTGCGTGTTGCGCGAATCTTGTCCGGGCGGCTAAGCGTTACTGTGCCTGAACTCGCTAGTGCCAACTTCTGGTTCTGCGTGGTAACAATTTCAAGGTTTGAGTCAAAGTCCAGCGATATCGCATTTTGCCCAGCAAGGTAATCAGACATTGTTTTGAAAAGAGCTTTGGCTTGCGCTTCGTCAGCGCGGGCAGCGGTGGACACAATCACTCCCGCTACCCCAATTGTAAAAACTTTTGCCCACGTCATTCCGCATCTTGCGCGCGTGCACGCCATGCCATCCTCCGCTTTGCCAGTGAAGCATTCCCCCTATAAAACTGAGACGCGCATAGCATTGATTTTTATCAACGCTATGATGACTAGCCAGACGCGCCGCACGCGGCTTTGGCATACCCCACTGAGAGTTCCATCGCTGTTCGGGTGCCCGAAAGTGCTCGCGAATTATTACTGCATTCGCTCCTTCGAGATATTTTGACGCTTTTGATTATTATCAACGAAAATGACGCGCCCTGCAGTTAAGACGCGCCCTGCAGTTAAAGAGCTGCGTTCACGCGTCTTGCTAGCCCTGCCAGTCATACAACTTGCCAATCATACAAGGAGTGCCACAATGAGAACGCTGTTGCACCAATTGCGTCTGCCGGTTAGCGCGGCGGCCGCGATCATCGCGCTTGGAACGGCCGCATACGCCCAGGCGGATGTTGCTCGCCAAATCGAGGCTCGGCTTTCCGCTGCGGTAAAGAAGATTGAAGCTGCGTGCGCCGAGGATGCAAAAAAATACTGCAGCACCGTCACGCCCGGAGAGGGGCGACTTCTCCTTTGTATGGAAGCGCATGAAGACAAAATCAGTACAAAATGTGACTATGCGGTTTATGAAGCGGCGCGCAACCTGGATCGCGCGCTCAATCGCATCGAGCAAGTGGCCGACGCCTGTTGGAACGACATCGAAAAGCATTGCGCCAATATTGCGGGAGGTGGTGGACGCATCGCTCAGTGTCTCGTAGCTCAGAAGGCGTCGTTGGCGCCAGCTTGCCAAGCCGAAATTGCCAAAGTTTCATCGCCCCAGTGAGTTCGCTGCAACAAGGCGTATGACCACTGGATCGCGTCGGGTGCACGAATCCCGACTGTGGGCCACACTCAAAAACCGGTTTGGGGAGGCAAGTCGCTAGACGCCGCTGGTCATCTCCCCAAACAGATTTTTCGGGCCGCGGTGGAGCGTCATGCCCGCCGGGGCCTCCATACACATCGGCATTCCACGCTGACGGTATTTCTCTCGTTTCAAAAAACCAATCAGGAGGGGCAAGGTGAAGCGTGCCCACCACGGCCGTGGACTGGTGGGCACGGCGCGCGAAGAGCGCACGCCGTCCTTTGATATTTGTCAGTGAACCCCCTCGCGCTTCATGATTTAAAAGCTGCTTGCCCGAGGTGGAGTCGAACCAATTTAAACCACGAGGGGAATAACAATGCGCCTAGCTCTGTGCGCCGTGTTGGCAATCTTGGGGCTTGCGGTGCCGACATTTGGACAACAGGGGGCGCCCGCCGCCATTCCGGTAGGCACCGTCATGGCAGAGCGCAAGGCCATAAATGAGACGTTCGATTTCGTCGGACGCGTCGAGGCCGTCAACCGTGTTCAGATTCAGGCGCGGGTCAAGGGATTCCTGGAGGCGGTGCTGTTCAAGGAAGGCGATGTAGTCAAGGAAGGCGACCCGCTCTACCGCATCGAGCAGGGGCTGTTTCAAGCTGCGGTGGAGCAGGCGCAAGGCGCTTTAGAACGCAGCAAGTCGGCAAAAGCTCTCTCCGCGATACAGTTGGACCGCGCCGAGCAACTCGTGAAGTCGCAGGCCGGTACCGTGGTGGCGCGGGATCAGGCGAAGGCCGCGGACGATGGGGCTGCCGGTACAGTATTGACCGACGAAGCGAACCTGCAGACGGCCCAGATCAATCTCGGCTACACGGACATCAAGTCGCCGATTTCGGGCAAGATCGGCCGCACCAACATTACCAAGGGCAATGTGGTCGGCCCGGAGACCGGCCCGCTGACTCTCGTCGTCAGCCAGGACCCGATGTATGTGACATTTCCGGTGAGCCAACGCGATCTCCTGCAGGCGCAGAAAACCCGCCGCGGACGGGATATCAAGGACGTTCGTATTCTCTTTTCAGACGGTTCTACCTACGACCAGTTGGGCACCATCAACTTCGTCGATGTCACCGTGGATCGCGCTACGGACACGGTGACGGTTCGCGCCACCATGCCCAATCCGAAGGGCGTGCTGATCGACGGCCAATTTGCGCAGGTCAAACTTGAAAGCGGCACGTCTGAGGAAAAGGTCCTCGTCCCCCAGGCCGCCCTGATCGCCGATCAGGAAGGCGTTTACGTTTTCGTCGTCGAGGACGGCAAGGCCGCCGTCAAACGCGTGAAACCGGGGGGCGGAAGTGGCCCCGACGTCATTATCGAAAGCGGATTGTCTGGGGGCGAGTTGATCATCGTCCAAGGATTGCAGAGTGTCCGTCCGGGCATGCCGGTGCGTGCCAGCCCGCTGCCGCCTATGGTCGGGCGAGGTTGAGCCAATGCTCTCCGCGATTTTTGTCGATCGGCCCCGCCTTGCCATCGTCATCGCCATCGTGACGACCATCGCGGGCGCGCTGGCGCTTTATACGATACCGATTGCGCAATATCCGGATATCGTTCCACCCCAGGTTTCCGTCACGACTCTGTATCCGGGTGCGAACGCAGGCGTTGTGGATGCCACCATCGCCCAGCCGATCGAAGCGCAGGTCGTCGGTGTCGACAAGGCGATCTACATGAAGAGCGTGAGCGGCGATGACGGCAGCTATTCGCTTACGGTCTCCTTCGAGCTCGGCACCAATCCGGACATCAATACCGTCAACGTCAACAACCGGGTTCAGGTCGCGCTCTCGAGCCTTCCCTCTGATGTTCAGAAGCAAGGGGTCACAGTTAAGAAGAAATCGTCGGCCTTGCTCGGGGTGATCGCCGTCTATTCGCCGAGGCATACTCACGATGCGTTGTTTCTCTCCAACTATGTGACCATCAATCTTCTTGATGCAATCAAGAGCACGCCGGGCGTCGGCGATGCGTCGTTGTGGGGGCCGCAGGACTATGCCATGCGGGCATGGGTGCGGACAGACCGGCTGACCGGCCTCAACCTCACGACAGGCGACATCATCAACGCGATCCAGGCGCAGAACGTTCAGGCTGCCGTGGGTCGGATCGGCGCCCGGCCAATTTCCAACGAGCAGCAGCTCCAGCTCAACATCCAGACGAAAGGACGTCTAAGCTCGGTCGCCGAATTCGAAAACATCGTCGTGCGGACCAATCCCGATGGTTCGGTGCTGCGTCTCGGCGATGTTGCGCGGCTGGAACTGGGTGCAGCCAATCTCGACCGCGATACCATGTTCAACGGCGGTCCAGCGGCTGCAATTGCCATGTATCAGTCCCCCGGCGCCAATGCCATCACCACCCTGAACGCGGTTCGCGCGCGGGTGGCCGAACTGGAAAAGCGGTTTCCCGAAGACTTGGCCTGGAAGGTCACTTACGATCCGACCACATTCGTCAAGGCGACGATCGAGGAGGTGCAGAAAACCCTCGTCGAGGCGTTCGTGCTCGTGGTGCTGGTCGTCTATCTTTTCCTGGGCAGTGTTCGCGCGACCCTTATTCCGACCCTTGCGGTGCCGGTGAGTCTGATCGGCGCGTTCATCGTGCTGCTGGCGGGTGGTTACTCCGCCAATTCGGTGTCGCTGCTTGCCGTCGTCCTGGCGATCGGCATCGTGGTCGACGACGCAATTGTCGTGGTCGAGAACGTCGAGCGCGTCATGGAGGAGCATCCCGAATTGTCGCCAGGGGAGGCTACCAAGCAAGCTATGCGCGAAATTACGGCGCCGATCCTTGCGATAACGCTCGTCTTGCTGTCGGTGTTTGTGCCGGTCGCGTTCATTCCGGGCATCTCCGGCGAGCTGTTCCGCCAATTTGCCGTTACGGTGGCGGTGTCGATGTTCCTGTCGGCCATCAATGCGTTGACGTTGTCGCCTGCCCTGTGCGGCGTGCTGATGCGCCCGCATCATGGACCGCGGCGCGGCATCATCGGCACGGTCATGCGTTCGATCGACCATGTGCGTGACGCCTATGGCGCTGCGGTAGCCCGCATCGTTCGCTTCTCGATCATCGGTCTCATGTTGGTGGCGGTTGCGGGCACTGGTATTGTCGGCTTGTCCAAAATCACCCCGACAGGATTCCTGCCTGAAGATGACCAGGGCGCGTTCTTTGTCATCGTTCAATTGCCGGGCGGCGCGTCGGTCGTGCGTACAACCGACGTCATCAGACAAGCCGAGGCTATCCTGCGCGAGGAGCCGGCGGTCGAGGACATAACGTCCGTCATCGGGTTGAATTTCATCGACAACTATTCACAAGCCAATTCTGCTTTCATAGTGGTCACGCTCAAGTCCTTCGAAGAACGCAAGGATCCTGCTAACGGGGTCCCGGCTCTAATCGCACGTCTAGGACCCAAGTTCCGCCAGATTGAGGGCGGAAGCGTTGCCCCACTCGCGCCGCCGCCCATCATCGGTCTCGGTACCGGCGGCGGGTTCACCTATGTGTTGCAGGATCTGCGCGGTGGCGACCCCAATGCACTGGCGCAAGCCTTGCGCGGGCTGACCGTGGCGGCCAATCAGGATCCGCAGTTGAACCGCGTATTCTCGACGTTTTCGGCCACCAACCCGTCGATCTACCTCGATATCGACCGCGACAAGGTGCAGATCCTCGGCGTGCAACTGAGCGCCGTGTTTCAGGCGCTGCAAACCTCGCTCGGTGGCTACTTCGTCAACAACATCAACTTATTTGGCCGCACCTGGCAGGTTCAGGTCCAGGCCGATGCCAACGACCGGTCCCGCGTCGACGATATTTATCGCATCAATGTGCGGGATACCGAAGGCAAAATGATCCCGTTGCGCAGCTTGCTGGAAGTGCGCGTTGTGGTCGGCCCCCCCGCTCTGATCCGATACAACAACCTGCGGGCCGTGACGGTTCAGGGCAGCCCGGCGCCGGGAGTTTCGTCCGGCCAAGCACTGAAGGCGATGGAAGAGGTGGCGGCAAAAACCCTTCCGGCCGGCTACGGAGGCGAGTGGACCGACACCGC
>Ga0066395_10000314_pt1 | contig 18144 bp, 12 predicted proteins | sample PanSoiPlot1MoBio_FD_61218 | JGI IMG/M metagenome (GOLD analysis project Ga0066395, IMG submission 61218) | Tropical forest soil microbial communities from Panama analyzed to predict greenhouse gas emissions - Panama Soil Plot 1 MoBio | ecosystem: Environmental > Terrestrial > Soil > Tropical... | reverse complement strand
CCGTGGCGCGATCCGGCGCTGCTCGAGTGGCAGCGCGGCGGGCGCTTCGAGCTGCGCATCTTCCCGATCCCGCGGCACGGCTCGCGGCGGATCGTGCTCGCGTACACGCAGACGCTCAGCCCCGCGGGCGGCATGCGGCGCTACGCGTATCCGCTGGCGCACGATCCGGCCGGGTCGACGCGCATCGACCGCTTCGACGTCGACGTGCAGGTGCGCGGCCAGGACCCGCAGCTCGGCGTCCGCGCCTACGGGTACCCGCTGCGCCGCGACCGCGACACGGACGACGGTGCGGCGGCGATGGCCTGGTCGGCGCGCGGCTTCGTGCCGGCCGGCGACCTGCTGATCATGTTCGCGCCCGTCGACCGCGGCGCGGAGCTGTCGGCCTGGGCTTACCGGGAGGGCGGCGCCGCACAGACCCTTGGACTTTCCGGTGACAGCAGCACGGTCGCGCTCGCGCTGCGGCCGCGCCTGCCGCGCGTCGAGGAGAACGCGCGGCGCGACTTCGTGCTGATCGTCGATTCGAGCCGATCGATGTTCGGCGAGACCTACCAGCGCGCGGTCCGTCTGGCGGCCCGCTTCACCGGCGAGCTGGATCCGGCCGACCGGGTGACGGTGCTCGCCTGCGACAGCCGCTGCCGCGCCCTGCCCGGCGGCTTCGCGGCGCCCGGACCCGACACGGCGGCGCGCATCGGCCGCTTCCTGGCGGGCATCACGCCCGACGGCGCGTCCGACGTCGCCGGCGCGATCGCGGCGGCGGCGGCGACCGGCCGCCCGAACGGCGGCGCGCTGCGCATCGTCTACTTCGGTGACGGCGCGCCGACGATAGGGCCGGTGCGCCCGGCGTCGCTGACGCGCGCGGTGGCGCAGGCGATCCCGGCCGGCCGCGGCACCGTCACGGCGGTCGCCATCGGCGCCGAATCGGATCTGCAGATGCTGGGGGCGCTCGCGCGCGGCGGCGGCGGCGTCGCCCTCCCCTACGCGCCCGGCCAGACGACGGCCGAGGCGGCGTTCGCGGTGCTCGGATCGGTTTACGGAAACGCGCTGCGCGACGTGACGCTATCGCTGCCGGAGGCGCTGCACGAAGTGGCGCCGCAGAAGCTCGACACCATCCCGGCGGGCGGCGAGGCGTTCGTGGTGGCGCGGCTGGCGGGCGCGGAGGCGGCAGGGACGGTCGTTCTGCGCGGGAAGGTCGGCGCGCGCGACTTCGAGCAGCGCTACCCGCTGCGCGTGACCGCGTCGACGTCGGCCGGCAACGCGTTCGTGCCGCGCCTCTTCGCGGCGGTGCGGATCGCCGATCTCGAGCGCGACGACGCGCCCGAGGCGAAGCAGCGCGCTCTCGAGCTGTCGAGCCGGTTCAACGTCGCCAGTCGCTGGACGTCGCTCCTGGTGCTGGAGAGCCCCGCGATGTTCCGCGCCTTCGGCCTCGACAACAACCGGACGACGCCGGAGTGGACGGGCGAGGAGGCGAGCGAGGGGACGACGGCCGACGGCGAGGTCGCGGTCGCGACCAAGAACGACGAAGCCAAGATGAGCAAGGTGATGGGCGACGCTTTCCGCGACGGACCCGGAAGGAGCGGGTATGGCATGGGCGGCCTCGGCGCGGTCGGGACGGCGGCGGGCGGCGGCGGTAAGGGCGAGGCGATACCGGACCATCTGCTCGGGAGGATGACGGGCGGGCGGGCCATGACGAAACCGGCCGCCTCTCGCGCCGACGACCCGCTCGACGGCCTCACGCAGCCTGCCCCGGAGTTGCCCAAGGCGATCATTACCGACAAGCTGATGGCGGCAAACGGCGCCGGCCACCGGGGCGAGGAGGCTTCACCGGCGCCGCCTCCGGTGGCCACGCCGCCGGTGCCGGCAGCGGAAGCGGCGGCGCCCGCACCGGCGCCGCCCCTGACGACCGCCGCGCGGCCGCATCGAAAGCCGCAGGAGACGCCGGCGCAGGCAGAGGCGATGCGCCGCCAGGAGGCGCTGGCTCGTGCGCGCGCGCTGCAGGTGCCGCGGTTCGTCGGCAACCGGCGGATGATCCCGATGCGGCGGATCTGGGAGCGGGTCGGCGCGGTCGTCACCGACCGCCTCGCGCCGCGCGCCGCGGGACGGACCACCATCGCCAATCTGGAATCGCGACTCGGCGCCGACGAGAACCGGCGTGATCTCGTCAAGCGCCTCTACACGCTGCACATGCTCGCCGACGACGTCGACGCCGCGGGCGATGCCGCCGAGCGCTGGGCTGCCAAGGCGCCGCTCGATCCCGAGGCGCTGCGCGCGCGCGCCGACGTCGCCGCCCGCCGCGGCGATCGCGACGGCGCGATCCGCATCCTCGGCAGCGTGGTCGAGGTCCGTCCCGACGACGCGAAGGCGCAGGGGCGGCTGGCGCGCCTCTGGCGCTGGGCCGGGGAGCCGGCGCTCGGCTGCCGCCCGCTGGAGGCGCTGGCCGAGCTGCACCCCGGCGACGCCGCGCGCGTCGTCGACGCGGTCCGCTGCGCGCGCCGCGCGGGCCTGTACGACCTGGCGGACGACCTGATCGCCGCCGCCGAGCCCAGGGCCGCAGGCGCGATCCGGTCGCTGCTCGACCGGCCCGAGCCGGACGACACGGGCTTGCGCGGCGACCTGCGCGTCGAAGCGGTCTGGTCGGGCGAAGACACCGATCTGGACCTCACCATCCTCGACCCGCACGGCCAGCGCGTCTCCTGGTTCGGCGGCCCGACGCGCGCGACGCTCTCCGCGCGCGACGCCGTCAGCCCCGGCCGCGAGGCGCTGGCGCTTCGCGGCGCCGGCCCGGGCGAATACGTCATCGAGATCAACCGCCAGGTCGGTGACGGCGAGGACGAGGAGGGCGGCATCATTCATGGCGAAGTCATCGTGACGGTGGCGGGGGCGCGGCAGCGGCTGCCGTTCACGCTGCGCGGTCAGCACGCGCGCATCGCGCTGGCGAACATCACGCTGGTGCCGCGGCTGGTCCCGCTCGATCCGACGGCGCCGCCTCCCCTGCAGGTGCCGCGCCCCGCCCGCCGCTCGTCCGATTCCCTCTTCTAAACGGCCGTTCGGCGCGGGCTGGCGACCGTTCGGCCGGGCCGGCGCCCTCCGCGCCGGCGCAATCGGCAACATGGACGCTGATGAAGCGCCCGCTCTTGATCCGTTTCGTATCGGTGCTGGCTTCGTTCGCGGTGACGACCGCGATCGTGCCGCGCGAGGTCGCCGGCCACGCCGCCCAGCCTCTCTTCGACGGCGAGGTGGCGGCGCAGGACGCGCTGGCGCGCGAGGTGGCGCGCGAGCTCGCCGCCCAGCCGAGCCGGCAATTCTACCGGAGCGGATCGCCCCGGTTCGACGGCCAGTCGGCGATCGCGATCTACCAGATGGGGATCCTGGGAATGGGACAGATCATCCGCGAGCATCCCGAGCGCCGCGACGAATACCTGCCGGCCATGCGCGCCGCGGCCGCGCGCCTGGTCGATCCGCGCACGCTGCCGACGGCGGCGCGCGTCTGGGGTGAAAACGGCGTCGTCGCGATGGCACCCGGTGCGGGCCACGCCTATCTTGGTTACATCAACCTCGCGCTCGGCATGTTGCGGGCGGTCGATCCCGAGACGCCGTACGCGGCGCTCAACGACCGGCTGACCGCGGCGCTGGCCGATCGGCTGGACCGATCGCCGACCGGCCTCATCGAGACGTACCCCGGCGAAACCTGGCCGCCTGACGTCGCCGCGGTGGCCGGATCGATCGGGCTGCACGGCGCGGTGACGGGTGTCGATCGGCGGGCGCTGCTGGAACGTTGGGCCCGGCGGTTCGAGGCGTGCGCCGTGCACCGATCCGGATATCTCGTCCAGCGCGTCAAGAGCGGCACCTGCAAACCGATCGACGCGCCCCGCGGGTCGGGGACGGCCATCGCGTCCTATTTTCTCGGCTTCGCGGACGCGCGGCTGTCGCGGCGGCTTTTCGAAGCAATTCGCGACCAGGGACGCGCCTGCGTGCTCGGATTTTGCGGCATCCGTGAATACGCGCCCGGGTTTCGCGGCAAGGGCGACGGCGATTCTGGACCGGTGGTCATGGGCGTATCGGTGGGCGCGACCGGGTTCGCGCTCGGCGCCGCGCGCGCGCACGGCGACGGCGATCTGTATCGCGAGCTGTACCGCAGCACGCACCTGGTCGGCGTCCCGGTCGGCGTCGACGGGAACACGAAGTTCGTCGCGGGCGGCACGCTGGGGAACGCGCTGTTGCTGGCGATGCTGACGGCGAATTCGATCGAGACGCCGCCCCGGAGACCGCGATGAAGCATACGACGAAGCGCCAGGCCGGATGGATCGCCGCCGCCGTTCTCGCCGCCGGTCTCCTGCACGCGGCCGCGGGCCATGCGCTCGCGGCGGTCGATCCGCTCGCCGCGTTGCGCGCGCCTCTCGACGCGCGCCTGATCGTCGCGGCGGTCGGTCTGATCGGGGCGCGCCTGTTCCTCTATATCGTCGCGCCCGGCTGGGCGGCCTGCTTCGTCGCCCGCTGCATCGCGGTCACATGCAAAGCGTCCCGGTCGGGATGATGCACGTGCCGCTGTTGCCGCCGCCGGTCACGCAGCGCGCGGGCGCGAGACAGCGCGGGCCCAGCATCGTGTCGCACGCGTTCGGCGCGTCGACGTCCGCCTTGCACGTCCCCATGTCGCTGTTGCCAACGACGCCGGTCGCGGTGAAGCACTCGCCCGCCTTGCACCCGACGCGCGTGCCGTCGGACATCAGGCCACACGGCATCCCGTCGCCGACGAAGGTGATCGCCGCGCACGTCTTCGAGCCCGTCGCGCCCGCGCAGTAAAGGCCGAGGGTGTTGTCGCAGCCGGGCATCGTGCCGCCGCCGCAGGCGGCGCCGACGTTCGTTCCCGCGGGCTCGCACGTGCCCATGGTCGTCGCCGTGTCGCCGAAGCAGGCGAGGCCGTTGTCGCACGGGTGGGTGGCGTCGCAGGCGCCGCCCATCGACACCACGTCCTCGCAAGTCTGATCCTGCGCGACGCAGCGCTGGTTGTGCCCGCAAGTCGACGTCGAGCAGTCGGCGCCGGCGGCGGGCGAATCCGCGCAGGCGCCGCACATGCTGTTCTTCGTCCCCTGGCAGTAACCGCTCTGGCACTGCCCGTTGAACGTGCAGGGAGAGGCGTTCGCCAGCGTCCCGGTCACCGCGCACGCGGCCGGCGGATTGTTGTCGAAGAAATCCTGGCAGGTGTACGTGCCGAAGGCGGCGACGCAGCTCTCGGCCTTGCTGGGAGAGTTGCCGGTTCCCTTGGCCGCCATCCCGTTTCGGCAGGCGAGCGCCTCGCGCGACTTGCACGTCGCCATGTCGCCGTAGGTGCGAACCAGGCTGGCGCCGGGATCGTTCGAGCCGGGCAGCGCCGAGCACATCGACCGCTGCGTGCACCGTTTGGCCGCCAGGTCCGCGCAGGCGGAGTCGGCGGTCGGGCCCGAGCTGCCACAGCCCGCCAGCCCGGTGAGCACCGCAGCCGCCACCAGTGAATAGGCTCGAATCGTCTTCATCGCGGCGCCTAGAGTACCGCAGTCGGCGGTGGACCCGCGTGATCTACGTCGCGAGGCCCCCAACTAGCGGCTCCGCTCGGCTCACGTCGAGGGCGGAATGGGACGGTGAGCTCCTCGTCCTCCGCGAGCCAGCTCGGAATCCCGTCGGCCGCAAACGATCAGAGCGGCCGCCCACGCTCCGGCCGAGGAGCTCCCCGTCCCACTCCGCTCCTTCGCGTTGCGCCTCGACTCCGCTTCGACGGACTTCCGCGCGGAGCGAGGCGCTGCTCTGAGACGAGCGGGAGGGGCGGCTACCGGCCGGCGGCGCGCGCGCCGCGCTCGGCTTCGACTTCGAGACGCAGGGCCTGTTCGGCCGAGGCGTCCTGAATTTTTTCGGCCGCCAGCCAGAGGCGAACGCGTTCCAGCGGATCGCCTTCGTCCGCGACGACGGCCTCGATCAGCGTCGCGCCCTCGCCGCGCCGGGCGCGGGCCGCGGCGGCGCGCGTCGCGGTCCAGACGGCGAACAGATCGGCGCCGTCCACGCGCACGCCGGGGATCCCGTACGCCAGCGCCTTGAGCGCGATCGTCTCCGAGACGGATTCGACCGGCGACGTCCCCGGCCCGCCGTTGATGCAGACGAAGACGGCCGGCACGCGGAACACGCCGGCGAAGTTGAGCCCGGTGTGAAAGTCTTCGGCGCTGGTCGCCTCGCGGTCGAGAAAGGCGAGCGCCACCTTGCCGGCAGCGCCGGCCTTGGCCTCCATCTTCATCGCCCACGCGATTCCGGTCGCGTGCGGCAGCTGCGTCGCCGCGTGCGGGGACGCGGGCAGCACGCCCAGCGCGCGCGGGACGGCCTGGTCGCCCAGGAACGCCGCGATCGAATGGCCGCGCCACAACGCCGCGCCCGCCTCGCGCCGTCCGGGAACCACGATGTCGTCCGCCTCCAGCGCCGCGACCGCGCCGACGATCGCGGCCTCGCAGCCGCGCGCCGACGGCCGGGGCTCCTCGCCGGTCTCCTTCTGATGTGCGCGCAAAAGCTCGTCCAGCTCGCGCACGCGCAACATCGTCCGATAACATTCGCGCAACGCCGCCGGCGCCAGCGACGGCACGCCCGCGCGATCGGCCTTGCCGTCGGGCGCCAGGATCGTCCCGAGGCCGGTCGCGCGTCGGTAATCGTCGTCGCTCCACGCCTCGACCTGGGGGGACTCGACATCCCCCATGCCGGCCCGGATCTTCGGCAACTGTTTCCCCGCCATGTGGTGTCGGCTTACGTCGCTTCCGGATAGAGGGGACCGGGCGTCTCCAGCGTCGCCTTGATCTCCGCGATGAAGCGGGCGGCGTCGTAACCGTCGACGACGCGGTGGTCGACCGAGATCGACAGGTTCATCAGATCGCGGATGACGATGCTGTCGCCCCGCACCGCCGGGCGACGCGCGATCTTGTGCACGCCCAGAATCGCCACCTCCGGATGATTGATGATCGGCGTGGCCAGGATGCCCCCCAGCGCGCCCAGGCTGGTGATGGTGAACGTCGAGCCCGAAAGATCTTCGCGCGGGGCCTTGCCCGCGCGCGTGAGCGCCGCCAGCCGTTCGATCTCCGCGGCCAGGTCCAGAACCGAACGTCGATCGGCGTCGCGCACGACCGGGACGATCAGGCCGACGTCGGTCGCGGTGGCGAGGCCGATGTGGCGGCGTCCGCGCTGGATGATCTCGCCGGCCGCGTCGTCCAGCGTGGCGTTCAGCTGGGGAAACTTCACCAGCGCCTGCGCCGTCGCCTTGACGATGAACGGCAGGTAGGAAAGCTTCAGGCCGCCGGCCGTCAGCCCCGCGTTGGCGCGCCCGCGCAGCGACACGAGGTCCGTGCAGTCGACCTCCTCCACGTAGGTGAAGTGCGCGGCGGTGTGCTTCGACAGCACCATGTGCTCGGCGATCTTCCGGCGCACGCCGCGGAACGGGATGCGCACGTCGCCGGGATCTCCCGCGGGGGCGTGCGCCGCCGGCGCGGGCGCGCCGCCGTGGGCCCGCACGTCGTCGGACGTCACCCGCCCCGCCGGTCCCGTGCCCGTCACGTCGCGGATGTCGACGCCCGTGTCGCGCGCCAGCTTGCGCGTGGCCGGCGTGGCGAGCACGCCCGCGTCGCGCGCGTTGACGCCGTTGTTGCGGGCCGGGGGCTCACCGGTGGCCGCCGCCGGCGAGACCTCGATCTTGGCGGGCGCCGTCGGCGCCGCCGCCGTCGTCGCGGCGTCGGCCACCTCGAGGACGATGAGAACCTTGCCGACCGGGCAGACCTGCCCCTCGGCGTACATCAGCTTGGTGACCTGGCCGGCCCGCGGCGCCGGGATCTCGACCGTCGCCTTGTCGGTCATGATCTCGACCATCGGCTGATCCTCGTGCAGGACGTCGCCCTCCTTGACCAGCCAGCGAACGACCTCGCCCTCGGCCACGCCTTCACCGATGTCGGGCAGACGGAATTCGTATCGCATCAGAAGCTCACCACCCGCTCGACCGCGTCGAGGATCCGATCGGCGTCGGGCAGGTATTCGTGTTCGAGCGTGTACGGGAACGGCGTATCGAACCCCGTGACGCGCAGGATCGGCGCCTCGAGATGAAGGATCGCCTTCTCCTGGATGGTCGCCGCCAGCTCGGCGCCGAAGCCGGAGGTCTTGGGCGCCTCGTGCACGATCACCACGCGGCCGGTCTTCTTCACCGAGGCGAGGATCCGCTCCAGATCGAACGGGATCAACGTGCGCAGGTCGATCACCTCCAGATCGAAGCCGCGCGCCGCGCCCTGCTCCGCCGCCTCCAGCGCGGTCAGCACCATCGCGCCCCAGGCGATCACCGTCACCTGCTGCCCCTCGCGCGCGATCCGGGCTTCGCCGAGCGGGATCATGAATTCGCCCTCCGGCACCTCGGCCTTCGGCTTGCGATAGCGCAGCTTCGGCTCCATGAAGATCACCGGATCGTCGTCGCGAATGGCGCTGGCGAGCAGCCCCTTGGCGTCGATCGGATTCGACGGGCAGACCACCTTCAACCCGGGGATGTGCGTGAAGAACGCCTCGGGGGACTGCGAATGGTAGTGCCCGCCGCGGATGCCACCGCCCACCGGCATGCGCACCACCACCGGCGCCGGATACTCGCCGCCCGATCGGTAGCGGAACTTGGCCAGCTCGTTCACGATCTGATCGAAGGCGGGATAGACGTAGTCACCGAACTGGATCTCGGGGACCGGGCGCATGCCGTACAGCGCCATCCCGATCGCGGTGCCGACGATCCCCGACTCGGCCAGCGGCGTGTCGATGCAGCGATCCGCGCCGAACTCCTGCTGCAACCCTTCCGTCACGCGAAACACGCCCCCGAAACGCCCGACGTCTTCGCCCAGCACGACCACCCGCGGATCGCGGCGCATTTCGATCCGGAGGGCGTCGGTCAGGGCCTGGATGAGGGTGAGCTCGGGCATGCGTTTGCGGCTCTCGGGCTGGCGGACTACCGTATTCCGCGCCCGCTGGCAAGTCGAGGTCGGCTCGACTGTTTTGGACCGCGGCGGCTACGCGGGCGAGCCGCCGGGCGCGCGCAGCTTGTAGCCGACGTGGCGCACGGTTTCGATCATCGCACTGCCCGGTCCCAGCTTGGCGCGCAGCCGGCGAACGTGAATGTCCACCGTGCGCGTGCCGCCCGCGTACCGGTATCCCCAGACGCGCGACAGGAGCTGCTCGCGGCTGAAGACCCGTCCCGGCCGTTCGGCCAGGAACTTGAGCAGCTGAAACTCCTGCCGCGGCAGCTTGAGGGCGCGACCCCGGTACGCGGCCTCGACCGCGACCGCATCGATCACGAGATCCCCGATCTTGATGCGGCCGGCGGCGCGGAAGGACGACATCCGCCAATCGAGCTGCCGGATGCGGGCGTAAAGCTCGGGCGCTACCACCGGCGAAAGGACGAAGTCGTCCGCCCCCGCCTCGGGGTCGAGGCCGGCCAGCCGCGACACCTCGACGCAGAGCAGAACCGGCACGTCGGCCAACGAGCCGACCTCGCGCACACGTCGGATGGCCGCGCGTCCCACCTCCAGGTGGGCCCCGGCATCGACCACGACCACCGAGGGCCGCTGCAGCTCGATGTCCTCGGGCAGCTGATCGACGTCGTAGCCGACCGCCACGACTTCACAACCGAGATCGCTCAGTGCCGAGGCTGGAGTCTCCGGTTCCGCCGCCGCCGTCGCCGGGTTCGAGGTGACCACGAGGGCCCGCATGTGCCGCGTACAGTATCCGGCCCGCCCCTGCGCGGCAATAACGTCCGGAGGCCATCGGGTCGACGGTGCCGGCCAATATCAAGAACCTGTTTCGGAATTCGCGCGCCGAGCTGCGGCGCCACCCTCGGGGTTCGGGAGTCGGTTCGGCAGTCAAGGTCCGGCACGTCGAGTTTCCGCGCGAGGGAGCTTGGCGCCGGGCGGTCCTGATGCAATACTCTTCCTTGATGGACGATTTCCACTGCTCGTTCTGTGGGAAGCGCCGCCGTGAGGTGCGCAAGCTGATCTCAGGGCCGCGCGTGTTCATCTGCGACGAGTGCGTCGCGCTGTGCAACGACATCATCGCCAAGGAAGAGGCGGCGGAGCGGCCGAAGTATCCCCGGCCCCGCGAGATCTACGACGAGCTCAACAAGTACGTGATCGGCCAGGACCGCGCGAAGAAGGCGCTGTCGGTCGCGGTGCACAACCACTACAAGCGGATCGGCCAGCACGGCAAGGCGGGCGAGGTCGAGATTCAGAAGGGGAACATCCTGCTGCTCGGGCCGACCGGCTGCGGGAAGACCCTGCTCGTGCAGACGCTGGCGAAGAAGCTGGACGTGCCGTTCGCGATGGCGGACGCGACGACGCTGACGGAGGCCGGCTACGTTGGTGAAGACGTGGACAGCGTCATCAAGGCGCTCTACCGCAACGCCGGCAACGATCCCGAGAAGGCCAGCCGCGGCATCGTCTGCATCGACGAGATCGACAAGATCGCGCGCAAGGGCGGCGGGCCGTCCGTGACCCGCGACGTCTCGGGCGAGGGCGTCCAGCAGGCGCTGCTCAAGATTCTGGAAGGCAAGCAGGCGTCGATCACGCCCGACGGCGCGCGCAACCGCCCGCAGCAGGAGCTGATTCAGGTCGACACGACCGACATCCTGTTCGTCTGCACGGGCGCGTTCAACGGCGTCGAGGAGATCGTCCGCCGCCGCGTCGGCGAGCGGGGCCTCGGCTTCGGCGCGCACATCGGCAAGGGCGACGAGTCGAAGAACGCGCTCCGCGCGCTCGCCCGCACCGAGGACATGATCAAGTTCGGCATGATTCCCGAGTTCATGGGCCGGCTGCCGATCATCGTCGCCGCCGACGACCTGGACGTCGACATGCTGGTCGAGATCTTGTGGAAGCCGAAGAACGCGCTCGCCAAGCAGTACGAGCGGCTGTTCGAGATGGAGGGCGTGAAGCTCCGCTTCAGTGAGGATGCTCTGCAGGGCGTGGCCGAGGAGGCGACACGGCGAAAGTCGGGCGCGCGCGGTCTGCGTGCGATCCTCGAAGAAGTCATGCTGGACGTGATGTACGAGATCCCGTCGCTCAGTGGCGTCAGCGAATGCGTGGTCACCCGAGACGTCGTGGTGTCGCGCAGCCGCCCGCAGCTCGTGCGCGAGAAGAAGGCCTCCTAGCCCGCCCAGTCGAAAGCCGACGCGGGATCCGAACACAACCGTCTCAAGCTTTTCGAGCCGGCGGTCGAGGATTGACCTCTATACTGTCCGCCGCTCTTTACCATTTCCGATCCGTCGTTAGAGTTACCCGAAGTCAACGAGGACGTTTCGATGCTGAATCAGAAAGAGAAAAATCAAATCCGCGCCGTGCTCGCGGAAGAGCTGCGCCGCCTGTCCAAGAAGGGCGAGAGCGCGCTGTCGTACTCGATGAATCACGAGCGCAACATCGGACGAGATTCGATTGACGAGTCGATGGAGGAAGAGCTGTTCTCGACCGAGATGCGCCTGCACGACCGCGAGAAGTTTTTGCTCGGCAAGATCAACAAGCAGATCGCTCGGCTGGAAGCCGACGAGATCGACGTCTGCGAGGACTGCGGCGAGGCGATCTCGTTCCGCCGGCTGCTCGCCCGTCCGGTGACGACGCTGTGCATCGAGTGCAAGGAGCAGAGCGAGCGCGAGGAACAGGCGACGGAGCAGGCCGGACGCGCCGGCGGCTTCGGCGAGCTCAGCGAGGGCTCGGAAGTCGAAGTCAAGGCGCCCGCCGAGGAGTGAGGCCGAGGCTGCGGCCCAAGTCGGCCGTCCTCCCACACCGCCACCCTGCCGGCCCGGGAATCATTGCCGCACTGGCTCTTTCGTCATATCGTCGGCCCTTACCGGTGAACGATGGCCGATAGTCGATATCGCATCACCGAGCGCGTCGCGGCCGGAGGCATGGCCGAGGTGTTCCGCGGCGTCGCGGAATCGATGCGCGGGTTCAAGAAGAACATCGCGATCAAGCGCATCCTGCCGTCGCTCACCAAGAACAAGAAGTTCGTGGCGATGTTCCTGGACGAGGCGCGGCTGTCGCTGGCGCTGCAGCACGCGAACATCGTCCAGGTGTTCGACATCGGCCACACCGACGAGACGTACTTCATCGTCATGGAGTACGTCGACGGCGTCGACCTGAAGGCGCTGCTCGAATGGCGCCGGCGCATCAACCGGCGCGTGCCGATCGCGCACGGGCTCTACATGGCCCTCGAGATCTGCAAGGGCCTGGCCTACGCGCACGAGCTGCAAAACCCCGACACGGGGGCGCCCTTCGGGATCGTTCACCGCGACATCTCGCCGCCCAACGTGCTGATATCGAAGCAGGGCGAAGTGAAGGTCGTCGACTTCGGCCTCGCCAAGGCGACCAGCCAGGTCGAGATCACCGACCCGGGCGTCGTCAAAGGCAAGATGAGCTACCTGTCGCCCGAAGCGGCGCGCGGCGAGGAGGTCGATCACCGCGCGGACATCTTCGCGGTCGGCATCCTGCTGTACGAGCTGCTGACGGGGAAGCGCCTCTTCTACGGCGAGACCGACTACCAGACCGTCGAGCTGGTGCGCAACGCGAAGATCCCGCCGATCAAGCCGCAGAACCCGCAGGTCGAGCCGGAGCTGGAAGACATCGTCCGGAAGTCGCTCGCCAAGCGCAAGGAAGACCGTTACCAGAACGCCACGGACATCCAGGACGCGCTGGCCCAGTATGCGTACTCGCGCGGCCTGAAGGTGATCGCGCGCGACATCGCCGAGCTGGTGCGCCAGTGCCTGGAAGACCGGCGCATGCAGTCGGGCGAGGGCAAGCCGAAGACCAGCATCATCGATCACCTGCTGCAGGACGAGATCGCGAAGTTCACCTCGGTCGAAGAGGAGGACGAGGCGGCGGGCGCCCGCCCGCTGTCGGCCGACGAGCTGGCGCCGCGGCCCGGGACGATTCCGCCACCGCCGTCGGAGGGCGACTTCGTCGACCCGCGCGCCTGGGCCGATGAACGGCTGACGCCGGTGGTGGGCATCGCGCAGTTCGACGAGATGGAAGCGCGCAAGACCAGCCGCGACCACGTGCCGGTCGCCCCGCCGCCGCAGATGCGCCGTGCCGCCCCGATGCGCGTTCCGACCCCCCCGCCGGCGCGCCCACCCGATCCGATGGACATGACGCCGGGCCCGGAGACGCTGGCGTCGGTGCTGGAGCCGACGCCGGGCCCCGAGGCGCTGCCGCCCGAGGCGCTGTCCGCCACGCTGGAACCGCCGCCCACCCGGTCGGTCGCGGTGCGCGCGCATCGCCCGAAGAAGGGGCGCAACTTCCTGATCGGCGCGCTGATCGGCGTGATCCTCCTCGGCGCGATCGTGGTGCTCGCCAAGAAAAACACGTCGAACACGCCCGCGCCGTCCCCCCCGACGGCGCCCGCGCAGGCCCCCTAGGCCCGACCGGTCGGCGCGACGCCGCCTGATCTTTGGGCGGGGGTGAGGGCATAGGCCTACGGATGCCGTCGTCACGCGCGATTCCTGAGCCGCGGCCCGCCGGGTCCGGCGCGTTAACCCCGAACATGAAGCACGCGTCACGGGTGCGAGCGGCCGGCCTGACCGGCCTGGCGATCGGGGTCTGGCTGGCGGCGATTCCCGCCGGCGCCCGGGCGCAGTCGGCGACGATCGACATCTCGGTCGACGGCACGGCGGCCGGGACGCCCCTCGAACGCGTCTGGCCCTACCACGGCTTCGACGAGGTGAACTACTCGACGACCGCCGACGGCAAGGCGCTGCTGGCGGCGTTGGCGGCGGCCCACACCGCGCCCGTCCACGTGCGAACGCACTTCCTGCTCAACACCGGCAACGGCACGCCGTCGCTCAAGTGGGGCTCGACCAACGTCTACACCGAGGACGCCTCCGGCAACCCCGTCTACAGCTGGACGCTGATGGACGGCATCATGGATTCGATCACCGGCGCGGGCGCGTTTCCGCTCGCGGAGATCGCGTTCATGCCGCAGGCGCTGTCGACCAGGCCGAACCCGTACATGGACTCCGCCGTCGGGGCGCTGGACGGCGGCTGCTTCTACCCGCCCACGGACTACACGAAGTGGAGCAACCTCATCAAGGCGTGGGTGATGCACGAGAGCGCGCGCTACCCGAACGTCGACAGCCGCTGGCTCTGGGAGCTGTGGAACGAGCCCGACATCAACTACTGGCACAGCACGTTCGCCGAGTACGCGAAGCTCTACGATTACACCGAGGCGGCGGTGCATCAGGTGCTGCCGAACGCGCAGCTCGGCGGTCCGGCGGTCGCGTCGGCGGGCGGGACCTTCCTGACCCAGTTCCTGCAGCACTGCGCGACGGGGACCAACGCCCTCGGCGGCACGGGCGCGCGCCTGGATCTCGTCACCTTCCACGCGAAGGGCGGCACGGCGATCACGGGCGGCCACGTCGAGATGAACTTGGGCAATCAGCTCAGCCTTCATCAGAGCGGCATGCGCGCCGTCGCCAACGTCGCCGCGTTCAAGGCCAAGCCGATCTACATCACGGAGGCCGATCCCGACGGCTGCGCCGCCTGTCCGGTCAGCTCGACGCCCGCCGACGCCTACCGGAACTCGCCCGCCTACGGCGCGTACGAGGTCGCCATGATGAAGCGGACGATCGAGCTGGAGGCGCGGCTGGGCGTCAAGCTGGGGGGCCTTTTGACCTGGGCGTTCACGTTTCCGGGCACGCCCTACTTCGCCGGCTACCGCGCGCTGACGACCAACGGCATCAACCTGCCGGTGATGGGGGCGTTCAAGCTGCTCGGGGCGCTGGACGGCACGCGCCTGCCGGTCACCAGCTCGGGCGCGCTGACGCTGGACGCGATCCTCGCGAGCAGCGTGCGCGGGCAGCCGGACATCGACGCGATGGCGACGCTGAATGGGCAGAAGGTGCAGGTGCTGGTCTGGAACTACCACGACGACCTGGTCACCGCCGCGGCCTCGTCGGTGCGCCTGACCGTCAAGGTCCCGGCCAGCTTCGGAACCCGGCTGGCGGTGTCGAACCTGCGCGTCGACGACACGCACGGCGACGCGTACACGGTCTGGACGTCGCAGGGGAGCCCGGCGTCGCCGTCGGCGACGCAGATCGCTGCGCTGAAGGCTGGGATGGACCCGGTCCAGCTGACGGTGGATCAGACCGTCGACGCGACGGGCGGATCGGCGGTCGTGACGTTCGATCTGCCGCGGTTCGGGATCTCGCTGGTGACGCTGACGCCGACCACGATACCGGGCGACGCCGGCGCCGACGCGGCGGGCGACGGCGGCCGCGATGCCGCGCCGGACGCGGCGAGCGATGCGCCGGGCGGCGATCGCTCCCCTGACCTCGGGACGGGCGCGGGCGGTGCAGGCGGCGGCGCAGGCAGCGCCGGCACTGGCGGTAGCGCAGGCACCGGCGGAAGCGCGGGAACGACCGGCGGCGCAGGCACCGGCGGAAGCGCGGGCACCACCGGCGGCACGGGCGGCAGCACCGCCGGGACAGGCGGCAGCGCCGGCACTGGTGGCGGCGCGGGAACGGCCGGCCCCAGCGGAGCAGGCGGCGCGGGCACTGGCGCCGCGGGCGCAGCCGGCGGCAGCACCGGGGGCGGCGCGAAAGCGGGCGGCTGCGCTTGCGCGGTCGGCGAGACAGCGACGTCCGCAGGCGCGCCTTGGCTCGCGATCGCTTGCCTCGCGCTGCTCGGGCGCACGCGGCGATCGCGCCGCCGCGCTAGCGCTTGAAGACCTTCGCGAACTTCGCGCGATCGTCGGCGCCGAACTCGCGCGTGACGACGAGAATCGCGACGTAGGCGAAACCGACCATCGCCATCACCGCGAATCCGAGCAGCTTGCCGTGGCCGGGCACCAGGCGCGCGGCGATGACCGCGCCCGCCAGCGCCAGCGCGACCCGCACCATCGTGGCGGCCGGCGGCATGCCGCCGAGGCGCGTACGCAGCACGACCAGCGCCGCCAGCAGGCCGGTCGCGGTGGCCACGGCGACCGCGGTGGCGGCCGTGATCAGCATCGGCGTGCCCGTCGCGGCGCGCGGCACGAAGATGGCGATGCCGGCCGCGCCGATCGCCAGCGTCACGATCATGAGCAACAGCGGCGCGCGCGTCCGCCCGGCCGCGTTCAATATCGAACAAGCGACCGACAGCAGTGCCAGGCAGCACTGCCCGGCGGCCAGGATCGGCAGCGCGGCAGCGCCCGCGCTGAACTCCGGCTTGTAGATCGTACCGAACAGCGCCGACGGCCGCGCCGCCAGCACGATCCCCATCAGCCCCGCCAGGATCAGCGCGTAGCGCATCGTCTGCGAGACGTACGCGCGCGTCGCCTCACGATCGGCGGCGAACGTCGCCCGCGACACCAGCGGGAAGATTACGAACGTCACCACCAGCAGCGCCTGGTAAGGAAGGATCGCGAACGTGCGCAGCGCCTCGTAGTTGCCGGCGACGGTGGCGGCCGCCGTCGCGTCGACGCCGGGCGCCCACAGCGCGGCCTTCCGCAGCAGCAACGCGTCGGCGTTGAGCGCCAGGTTCAGCAGCGCCGTGTACGCAACGACCGCCCCCATGAAGCTGGCGATCCGGCGGATGGGGAACGGCTCCCCGGTGGCCGGCAGCCGCATCGCGCGCGCCGCGATCACCATGATCGCGGCGGCGGCGGCGGCGAACCCGACGAACGCGCCACGCACGCTCCAGAGGTAGGCGAGACCGAGCAGCAGGATCGTCTTCAAGGTCGAGAAGGTGACGTCGAAGGTCGCCTGGGTGCGAAAGCGGCGCAGGCCGTTCGCCGAGCCCACGAAAACCGCGTAGACCGCGTACAGCAGCGGGATCAGCGCGGCAATGCGGAAATAGCTGGCCAGGCGCGGCGACTGCCAGAACGCCGCCAGCCACGACGAGCCCGCCAGGATGACCAGCGCGAGCACGAGCCCTAGCCCCGCCTGCAGGCGAACGCCCGCGCGCTGGACCGCCCCGGCGCGCGCGTCGTCCTCGGCGGTTGGCTTCGAGACCCCTTGGATCGTCCCCTGGACGACGGTGTTGTTGATGATCGAGATGAAGCTGTTGACGGTGCCGAAGTCGCCCAGGTTAGCGGCGCCGAGGATGTTGGTCAGCCAGAAGCGCTGGATCGACCCGCTCAGCATGAAGAAGATCTTCGCGAAGCCGATGAACATGACGCCGCGACCGACGGTCTTGGCGGCGGACTCGGCGGGCGGCGCAGCGGCGTCAGCGGTCATGGCTTCCTCCCCGACGCGACCCGGTCGATCCCGCCGAGATCGCGGCGCGCCTGAACGTCGTCGAACCCGGCCGCGACCAGGAGCGCGCGCGTCGCCTCCGCCTGACCGGCCCCGATCTCCAGCGCCAGCACGCCGCCTGCCGCCAGCAGCGCCGGCGCCTCCACGACGAGCCGCCGCACCAGCGCGAGGCCGTCGGCACCGCCGTCCAGCGCCGAGGCCGGCTCGCTGCGCACGTCGGGCGGCAGCGACGCCAGCTCGCCCGTCGGGATGTAAGGAAGATTGGCGACGATCAGCGAGAACGGGGCGTGCGGCGCGAGCGGCGCGCCCAGATCACCCTCGACGAACGTGACGGCCGCGCCCAGCCGCTCGGCGTTGGCGCGCGCCACCTCCAGCGCGGCGGCCGAGGCGTCGCTCGCGAACACGGCCGCGCCCGGACGCAGCTTGGCCAGCGTGATGGCGAGCGCGCCGGACCCGGTGCCGACGTCGGCGATGCGCGGCGGCGGCGCGCCGGCATCGACCTGGGCGGCGTCCAGGCGCGCGATCGCTTCCTCGATCAGCGTCTCGGTGTCGGGGCGCGGCACCAGCACGCGCGCATCGACCGCGAACTCGAGCTTCCAGAACTCCTTGCGCCCGGTCAGGTAGGCGACCGATTCGCCCGCCTGGCGGCGCTTGATCAGCTCGCGCAGCGCGGCCAGCTCCTCGGGCGACAGCGTCCGCTCGAACTGGACATAAAGCTGGACGCGCGGCAGCGCGAGCACATGCGCGACCAGCAGTTCGGCGTCGAGCCGCGGCGTCCCGAGCCCACGCTCGGCGAAGCGCGCCGTCGTCCAGCGCACCACGTCGAGCACGGTCCAGGTCGCCGGCGGGGAAACGGGGGCGGACGGAGCGGCCAAAGCTGCGCGCGATTCTATATCGGGCCTCACTTCATGCGCAGG
>Ga0066395_10000310_pt1 | contig 18248 bp, 15 predicted proteins | sample PanSoiPlot1MoBio_FD_61218 | JGI IMG/M metagenome (GOLD analysis project Ga0066395, IMG submission 61218) | Tropical forest soil microbial communities from Panama analyzed to predict greenhouse gas emissions - Panama Soil Plot 1 MoBio | ecosystem: Environmental > Terrestrial > Soil > Tropical... | reverse complement strand
TGGGCGTCGATGCACATGCTGCTGCAGAAGACGATCCTCAACATCAACGTCGCGGACATCGACGCCCGCTTCGATCCGCAGACGCAGAGCCGGTTCGCCCAGCTCGCCACCGGCAAGCCGTACACGCCCGATCTCGGTCACCAGCTGGCGCTGGCCGCGATCGACGCCCGGCACGCGATCGTCCAGATGCAGTTCAAGCGCGACATTCCGCTGAACCGCTGGATCGGGGTGGTCAAGGACGGCCTCGAGCAGGCGCGCAAGGCCGGCCTCATCACCCATGACGTCGAGCAGCGGGTCGGTGATTCGCTGCCCCAGTGGTTCGGCGCGCTCAAGGATCGCGGCTACGAGAAGGGCGATCGCCTGATCTACGCGGTGACGCCCGACGCGGTCCGCAGCGTGGTCGTGTCGCCCGCCGGCCAGGTGCTGGTCGATCGCACCGAGCCGGGCCACGAGGGCCGCCGGGTCGTGCTGGGCAGCTTCTTCGCGACCGGCAGCGAGTTCCGCGAACCGCTGCTCAAGTCGATGTTCGAGTCCCACTAGCATGCTGCGGAAGTACGTCACCGCGGTCGTCGCGCGGCCGAAGGCCGTGATCGCCGCGGTCATCGCGGTGACGCTGATCCTCGGCGTGTTCATCGGGCGGCTGCGCGTCTTGCTGGACGTCGACCAGCAGCTTCCGCCCGGTCACCGCTACGTCGTCGTCGGGCAGAAGATCGAGAAGCTGTTCGGCGGCAAGTACATGACCGTGGTCGGCTTCTATTCCGAGTCCGGGACGATCTACACGCCGGGCACGCTGGCCAAGGTCAAGCGCGTGACGGAGGCGCTGGAGAAAATTCCGGGCGTCAAGCCGGGCAGCGTGCTGTCGCTGATGTCGCCGCGGGTCAAGGACGTGCACAGCAGCGACGACGCGCTGGAGATCACGCCGCTGGCGGCGAAGGTGCCGACCAACGACGCCGAGGTCGCCGCCTTCCGCGAGCGCGTGGCGGCGAACTCGTTCCTGACCAGCCTGTTCGTCAGCGACGACGGGCGATCGACGGCTGTGCTGGTCGACTTCGACGACTTCGTCAAGGCGGGCGGGCCGCCCAAGCTGGCGCCGCGCCTGGAGGAGATCGTCGCGCCCGAGCGCGAGCCGGGCCTGGAGATCCTCCCCGCCGGCGCGCCGACCATCATGCACTGGCTCATGATCTACACGCGGCGGGTGGCGCTGCTGTTCGTGCTGGCGCTGGCGATGATCGGCTACCTGCACTACCGCGCGTTCCGCACGCTGCAGGGGATGATCGTCCCGCTGGTCACGGCGATCATGGGCGTCGTCTGGGCGCTGGGCCTGATGGGCCTGATCGGCGCGCCCATGGATCCCTGGAACATCATGACGCCGATCCTGCTGCTGGCGATCGGCGCCGGCCATTCCGTGCAGATCCTCAAGCGCTACTACGAGGAGTACGCGCGCGCGCGTATGACGCACCCCGAGCTGCCGGGCACCGAGCACAACCGGATGGCGGTGATCGAGGCGACGGTGAAGGTCGGCGTGGTGATGCTGGCGGCCGGCACGATCGCGTCGCTCAGCTTCGCGTCACTGGCGGCGTTCGGGCTGCCGACCATCAAGAACTTCGGCCTCTGCACGGCGTTCGGGATCGTGGCGGCGCTGACCGTCGAGATGACGTTCATCCCGGCGATCCGGGTGCTGATGTCGCCGCCGTCGCAGGAGCAGACCGACCGCGAGAAGCGCGAGGAGTACTTCGACCCGATCCTGGAGAAGCTGGCGCGCACCGTCCGCGCCGGCCGGGAACGGCCGATCGTCTGGGTGTTCGCCGCCATCATCGTCGTCGCGCTGGGCGGCCTGGTGCGCCTCAAAGCCGGGAACACGCTGGGCGCGCAGTTCTTCGAACGCAACGCGCCCGTGCACGGTTTCCGCATGGCGGACGCGCGCCTGGCGGGCACGCGCGTGATCCAGGTGCTGATCGAGGGCGACAAGCCCGACACGATCAAGCAGCCGGACGTGCTGGATCGGATGGACCGGCTGGGCACCTTCATCGCCCACCAGCCGCTGCCGGTCGGCAAGGTCGTGTCGCTGGTGGATCTGCTCCGGCAGATGAGCCTGGTCATGGACCGCGCCGGCGGCGGCAAGCTGCCCGACACGACTCAAGCAGTCGCGCAGGTTCTGCTTCTCTACGCGATGGGCGGCGAGGAGGAAGACCTCGCTCACTTCGTCGATCACGACTTCCAGCGGGCGGTGATCACCGCCTATCTCAAGACCGACGACTTTCGCGCCATGAAGGCCATGGCCGACGCCGCCCAGGCCGAGGCGGACCGGCTGTTCAAGGGGCTGCCCGTGCAGGCGCGCGTCGGCGGCGGCGTCACCAACGCCATCGCCCTCAACGAGACGATGGTCCACGGCAAGACCGTGAACCTGATCCAGATCTCGATCTTCGTCCTTGTGATCGCGTCCGTCTTGCTCCGCTCGTTCACCGGCGGCCTGCTGGTGCTGCTGCCGCTCGCGACGGCCGCGCTGGTCAACCTGGGCCTGATGGGCTGGACCGGGATCCTCCTGTCGATGGGGACCGCGGCGATCTCGGCGATGGCGATCGGCATCGGCGCCGACTACGCCGTCTACTTCCTGTTCCGCGTGCGCGAGGAGTTCGAACGCACCGGCGATCTGCGCACGGCGACGTCGACCGCGCTGACCACGTCGGGCAAGGCGATCGCCTACGTCGCGAGCGCCGTCGCGGGCGGTTATCTATGCCTGGCGCTGTCGCTGTTCAAGGTCCACGTGCTGCTCGGCGTGCTGGTCGCGCTGACGATGGTGACGAGCAGCGCCGCGACGGTGGCGTTCCTCCCGTCGGTGCTGCTGCTCGTCAAGCCGCGCTTCCTCTCACGCCGCCGCTAGCAGCGCGCTACTTCGTCATGTCCTTGGCCTTGTCGTAGCCCGACTTGGCCGTGTCTTCGGTCGCCTTGCCGGCCTTCTTGGCGCCGTCCTCGGTCGCCTTGCCGGCCTTCTTGGCGCCGTCCTCGGTCGCGCTGCCGGCTTTCTTCGCCTCATCCTCGGTGGCGCTGCCGGCCTTCTTGGCACCCTCTTCGGTCGCGTTGCCGACGTCCTTGGCGGCGTTCTCGGTCGAGTCAGCCGCCTTGCCTGCCGCATTCTCGGTCGCCTCGCCCGCCTTGTTCGCCGTGTCCGCCACGTCCGCGTGCACGATCGGGGCTACCGTCGAGATCCCGACCGAAAGCATGCCGGCGAGACCAAACCGGATCAGGTTCTTGCGCATGTGACACCTCCCTATTCGTCGATCGTGGCGACGAATGCCCAGGAGGGGTAGCGCGGAACTTTCTGACGGCTCTGCCGGCGGCCGACGCGGCGGCTACATCATGCAGGGCTTGAGGATCGTCATGTACCAGGGGGCGGGGTTGCGGCAGTTGCCGCAGATCAGCCCGAGCAACCAGGTGCCGGTGCTGTCGATGCCGGGGAAGGGGGCGCCGCTCGACATGTCCTTGAGCGTGCTGAAGTCGAGCATGGTGCTGGAGGTCAGCGCGGCGGTGTAATACTCGCCGGGCTTCGCGATCAGGTTGAGGTCGAGGAACTTGGCCTCGAGCTCCGCCGGCGTCTCGGTGTAATGGCCGACGATCGCGTTGGTGACGTAGCCGTCCTTGAACGTGGCGCCGAGTCCGTTCTTCGCCCCGGCCGCGACCATGGCGCTCCAGTCGAGGGTCAGCGCTGCCGTCCCGCCGGGGACACCGGTGATCGTCAGGCTGTGCAGGTTCGCGCTGTAGCTCAGCTGGGTCGAGTCGTTGGTCAGCTTGATCATCGTGTTGCTCGATGACGCATCCAGCTGGAACGTCTGCAGCATCCGGAAGCCTTGCCCGATCGTCGTGCCGCTGGCGGCCGCGACCATGAACGAATACTTGTCCGGCGTCAGCACGGTCGGATCGAAGTACGAGTTGAACATCGCCATCGGGATGGCCGTGCCGTTCAGCGTGAAGTCGTAGAGCATCGCCGTCGTCTGCCCGCCGCTCGGCATGATGCTGGGCGGTGGCGAGGCATAGACGTCGGTCGCCGAGAGCGAATCGCTGTTGAGCTTCGGCGCCAGCGAGGAGAGGGGGACGCCGGGGCCGAAGATCAAGACGGTGACAGTGTTGACGTCCGCCGTCGCGCTGAGCGGATGCTTGAGGAAGTCCATCGTCAGGCTGCCCCAGTCGAAGGTGAGGTTGGCCATCGACTTCACGGTTACGGGCGGCAGCGCGAAGGTGCTCATGAACGTGTAGTCGTTGACCTCGCTCGCGACGGGATTGGCGCCGTAGCACATCATCGGCTGCGCGCCGCCGCTGCTGCTGCACGCGGCCGCCAGCAGCGGCAAGGAGACGACGGCTGCGGACAGAACGGACCTGATCTTCATGCGACCTCGCGGCGTGAGTGGGGTGACGCGTCCCTTATATTCCCGGTCCGGCACCGGGTGGCCATTTTTCGACGGCTTCCGTCGGCTACTTCGGCGGCGGGCCGTACAGCGACGCGCGCTTCTCGATGTAGCCGATGGTCTGCCCGGCGGCCCACGTCCAGGTCTGCAGCTTGGTCATGTTCGAGCTGACCTCGTGCAGCGCACCCTTCGTCGAGTAGGCGACGATGGTGTTGCCGTTGGGCAGCCGCTGGACGTCGCCCATGATCATGTTCGCGATCATCCCGTCGTACGACCAGGTCTGCATCGCCTTCTTGTTGGCGGGATCCAGCTGCACCTCGATCGCCTTCGACGTCATGCCGGCGGTGCTGTTGTTGTTGAAGATCAGGATGTGCGTCATGTCGATCAGGTGCAGGCCGTGCTCGCCGCCCGCCCAGGTGGCGCCGGTCAGGTTCTTGCTGCTGGCGGTGTCGTTCAGGGTCCAGACCGTCGAGCCGTCGGTGCGACTCACCTTCGCGACCATCACGTGATCGAGATCGGAGAACACCAGCGTGTTGTCGCCCGCCGAGTACTGGACGTTGTTGCAGTGGCACCCGCCGCTGACGCCGAGCGCCGTCCCGGAATTGACGATCGTCTTGACCGTTCCGTTCGGCGCGCGCTCCTTGATGTCGTCGCAGCCCGCCGTGTTGTTGTACGCGTAGAACGCCACCGTCTCGTCGGGCAGCACGGTCAGCTGGTGGTTGAGGCCGGTGAACTGGCTGGAGAGATCCTCGTCCGTCATGCCGTCCATCGAAACGCGGTGAACGCGCGTGGTGCCGCTGGGGACGTTGGCGCTGTTGATCCACATGTGCGTGCCGGCGTAGTCCATGCGCGCGCCGGTGACGTCGCCGCCGATGCTGAACCACCAGACGTAATCGCCGTCGGCGTCCAGGATATACGCGGTCGTCGGGTTGCCCTGATACTGGCCGGTGATCAAGAACCCGCCGTAGAGGCCCGTCGCGGTCGTCGGCGTGACCGTCGGCTTCATCAAGCCGGCCAGCAGCGCGCCGGTCGTGATCGTGTAGTCCTGGCTCTGGCACGTCCCCGCGCTGCTCGTGGCGTTGACCCGGTAGTGGTACATCTTCGCCGCCTTCATGCCGAGCAGCAGCGTCCGGTAATTCGCCTGCGTCAGATCGACCGGCGCGGTCATGCCGTACGACGTGGTGAGGCCGAAGTCGATGCTGGCCGACGTCATGCTCGACAGCGAGCTCGTGAAGGTGACGATGGCGACCGTCGGAATCTTCGTGCTCATCGTCGTGGTCGCCGTGATCGTGCACTGGGTCGAGCCGCCGGTGCCGGTGGTGCCCGCCGTGCCGGTGGTGCCCGCCGTGCTGGTGTTGCCGCCACGCCCGCCGCCGCCGACCGCGCCGCCGCGGCCGCCCGCGCCGGTCGTGCCCGCGCTGCCGCCGGTGCCGGTGCCGACGTTGCCCCCGCCGCCGGTGGTGCCCGCCGTGCTGGACGATCCACCGCTCCCCTGGTCACCCGCCGCGCCACCGCCTACGCCCGTCGTGCCCGCGCTGCCGGTCGTCCCCGAGGTGCCGTTGCTGCCGCCGCTGCCCGGGCCGACGTTGGTGTTACCCGCGCAGCCCAGCGCCAGCACCAGACAGCCGCACAGAACAGTCGGGTTCGAGATACGCCGCATGGGGGTCTCCTCCTTAAGAGCTACGCGAGGTTGCGTGGCGTCAAAACGGCAATGCTAGTTCTTTACAGCAGTAGCAGGGCCGACTTTCTACAGGTCAACGATCTTCGCTATTTCTGGCTCACGGCCGCATGCACGAGCTGACTCACGGCAGCACGTAGCTGGCGAGAACGGTTCCACCCATCGCCACAAAATCGACGGTCACGCCATCGGGGCTGACGGAAACTCGTCCATATCCGGAATCCGGCCAGTAGTTGGTGTAGCCGGTCTCGCTCGAATCGAACTTCCACGGCGCGCCGGCGCTGCCGGGCAGCGTGTAGTGGATGCCGTCCACGACCATGTCCGTGAAGACGTGGTCATGCCCGTAGAAGAAGACCTGGACGCCGTGGCGCATCATGAGGTCGTGCACGACCGCCTGCTCGCCGACGTAGGCGGCGCGACCGCCGCCGCGGCCATAGGCCGAGTCGACATCGTTGCCGGCGTTGCCGCCGACCGTGTGGTGGATGAAAAGAAAGCGCCATTTCGAGGTGGCGTTCGCCAGCGTGTCCTCGAGCCACGCGAGCTGCGTCGCGCCCAGCGTCCAGTCGTCGGGCAGGCCCGGGTTGACATCCAGCAGATGGCAGGTCGGCGTGTACGTCATGACGTTGAGGACGACGAACAGCGCGTCGCCCCAGGTGAACGCGTAGTAGTCCTGGTTCGGACCGCCGCCTTGCGGGTACGCCGTCGGCGCCGGCCCCGGCAGGTAGAGCAGGCGCTGGCTGCGCGAGCGCTCGATCTCGTCCGCGCTGTTGCAGCCGTTCTCGCCGTCCCAGTTTCCGATGACGGAGAAGTGGGCGGCGCGTCCAAGCGTGTCGCCCATCATGCGGCGGAAATTCAGGTAGGCGAGCCGCGCCCACGAGGCGTCGGGCGGCGGATCGTTGAACCCGAACAGGTGGTAGTCCAGCAGGTCACCCTGGTCGACAACGAAATCGGGATCGGCCGACGCGATGTCAGCCGCCACGGCGCGCAGCGTGCTCTCCATGAAACCGTAGCTGTCGGCGACCACCGTCGAGCCGGGCGGCAGCGGATCGCGCGGCTCGATGTGCGAGTCGGCCATCACCGCGAAGGTGAACGCGGCGCCCGGCGCGCGCGCGGTCGCCGCGCTGCCCCCGTAGAGCGGCTGCGCGCACGAGAGGTTCGTCTCCGCGCTGGCGCCCGGCGCGCAGAAGATCTCGAAAGCGTAGCGGCGGCCGGGCGAAAGGCCGGCGACGGACCACTGGGCGACGTCGGCGGCGGGCGTGGCCGGCGCCCCGATGTCGTTCCAGGCGGTGGCCGCCTCGTCGCGCACGCGCGCGCGCAGCAGCGACGGATCGCCCGATCGGAGGACGACACTGAGGCCGAAGCCGCTGGCCGTCGGCGCGAAGATCAGCGGCGCGCCGACCAGCTCGAAGGCGGTCGCGGCGTCGGACCCTGCGTCGTCGGGCGTGCCGACCTCGATCGCGCCGGCGTCGATCGGACGATTCGGCGCCAGCGGGGCCGGCGTGCAGCCGAGCGCCAGCCACAGGCTGGCGACGGCGACCGGAACGGCGGTCAGGGGCCTGACCATGCGCCGACTCTAACGCCGGCCGTCCGGGAAGAGCGTGGGCTTTTGGCCGTTTTCGGCGCAGAATCGACGCATGGCTTGGACTAAGGGGTGGTCGGGGATCGCCGCGTCGCTTCTCTTTCTGATCGTGTCGGCCCCCTCCTGCGGGTCCGGCACGCTGGTGTTGGATGGCGGCCACGGCGGGACGACCGGCGGCGCGGGGGGCGCGCCTCTCAAGGCGTGCGCGCGAGAGAGGGATTGCCCGTCGGGGATGGTGTGCGGCTACGCGATCGACGGCGGGTGCAACGCGCACGGTGTCTGCGTCCCGCGCTGGCCGCCTCCGGGCGAGGCGGCCTGCGGGGCGCTGCTCGACCTCTGCGGATGCGACGGCCGGGGCGTGACCGCCGGATGCAACTATGCGACCGGGTACGCGCCCGCGCCGACGCAGTCCGACTATGCGCAGTGCGCGGACGCGGGCCCGCCAGGCGGCGGCGATGCCGGGCAGTGCCAGGGCTGGGGTGCGACGTGCGGCGCCGGCGGGACGTGCTGCGACGGCCTCGGCTGCAGCCCGAGCGGCTCGACCGCGCTGCCCGGCAGCTGTGTTCCGCTGTGAAACGCTGCTGACGGAGCCGCGCGCGTCGTTATGGTGCCGGCGTGCAGTCGACCGCGGGCGGGGCCGCGGGGACGACCGGGGTAGCGAGCGACGGCGCGTGGTCGAAGTCGAACAGATCCTCCAGCGTGTCGGCGTGCTGGTCGCGGCCGGTCAGGTGGCTGCCCACGGACAGGAAACGCTTTTCGATCAGCGCGAGCAGCGAGGTGTGGTCGCCCGTCGCGTGTGAGACGTAGTGCGGCTTCGAGAACGGCGAGACCGCCATGAACGGAACGCGGATCCCGAGCTGATCGAACGACGCGCAGTCGTGCGGGTAGGGTCCGGTCGGATCGCCGCCCAGCGCCGGACAGAGCGCGATCGCGTTGGCGACCGAGTTATCGGCCGGGCTCAGCAGGTTCGTCGAGCATTCCGCGCCGCCGCCGGGCTGGAGGCTCATCGGCGGGTTCGACAGATCGGCGCACTGCCCGGGCGCGATGCCGTCGGGCGTTCGCCCGCCGCCCTGGTGGGCGCGCGGCGGCGCGACGTGATCGTAAAAGCCGCCGTGCTCGTCGTAGGTGATGATGACGATCGAATCCTTCCAGGCCGGGCCGTTGCGCACCGCCGCCACCAGCTGCGACACGAACGCCTGCCCGCGCTGGATGTCGGTCGGCGGGTGCTCGTCGTTCTCGGTGGCCGGGTTCAGCACGCCGAAGTTGGGATCGACGAACGCGACCTGCGGCAGCGGCGGCACGCCGGGCACGCCCGCGGCCTGGGCCAGGAACAACGCGACCGGCAGGAAATGCGGGTCGACGCCGGTCGCGCCGAACGGGCGGAAGCTGCCCCCCTGCGGCACGTCGGAGAAGTAGTCCGCCCAGCTGACGCCGCCCGCGTCCAGCAGATCGAAGATCGTGCCGGTGATCGGCTTGTAGCCGCCCGATCCGGGCGGCGGGAAGCTGTCGCTGGTCGTCAGGTGGCCGAACGACGTCGCCGCCAGGAGGTACGAGCGATTCGGAAAGGTGGGCCCCAGCACCGACGAGAAGAACCGATCGCTGATCGCGAACCCCTGCGCCAGTGTGTAATAGAACGGGATCTCGTCCTGCGTGTAGAAGCTCATCGTCTGATCGTCGGTCGGGCTCTCGACGCCGTTGTCCGGCTGTTCGCTGATGTCGTTGACGCGCACGAAGCCGTCGCTGCGCGTGTCGTGCAGGGTGGCGTTCGGGAACGCGAAGTTCGCCTCGTGATGCGTGCCGACCCAGCTGTGATCGAGATCGGGCGCGACGCAGCGCCGCTGGTCGTGGAAGGCGAGCACGATGCTGTCGTCGTCGTCGGGGTTGGAGTTGAAGCAGATCAGCTTGTCCTTCCCGGGAAAGCAGGCCAGCCCGTCGACGCAGCTGTGATCGTCCTTGCGACAGCCGTGATCGTCGCGGTCGCGGTCGCAATCGCCGCGCGGATGGTGGTAGGGGCTGCCCGGCGCGTAGGCGAGAGCGCCGAAGTAGTTGTCGTAGGAGTGGTTCTCCTGCATCACGACGATGATGTGATTGACCTTGGTCAGATCGCCGTCGGCGACGGCGGTGCGTAGCCAGAACGGCGACAGCGTGATGGTGACCAGCGTCGCGGCGGCGAGGGCCTTGTTCGAGATCGGCGTGGTTGACATGCCCGACCTGTTAGCGCCAGCGGCGCGCGCCCGCCACGAACCCTGAGTGACAAGATGATGACCGGCGGGTAGATCACGCCGTGGCTGGCATAAGAATGGCGCGATGAATCGGCGATTGTGGGTGTTGGGCCTTACGGTCGCTTCGGCGGCCGCGTGCCGGCCGCAGGCGGCGGCCCCGGCGACGGCCGGAAACGGGCCGGTTGGGCCGTCACCGCTGGTGGTCACCATCGTGGTCGATCAGCTGGCGGCGTGGGTGGCGGACGAGCGCTTGCCCGCGCTGCCGTCCGACGGCGGCTTCGCGCGGCTGCTTCGTGAGGGGCTCTACGTGCGCGAGGTGCATTTCGCCCACGCGGTGACGGACACCGCGCCGGGACATGCGGCGCTGTACACCGGCGCCGTGCCGCGCGTGACCGGAATCGTCGCCAACGACGTGCTCGGCCCCGATGGCAAGAAGGTGTCGATCCTGCTCGATCCGAAGACGCGTCTCGTGCCGGCGGGCGGAGGGGGCGCGATCGACCGCCCCGGCAGCTCGCTGGCGGCGCTGCAGATCGACACGCTCGCCGACGCGCTGATGGCGGCGCGCCCCGACGCCGAGGTCTACAGTTTCTCGCTCAAGGATCGCGGCGCGCTGTTTGCGGCCGGCCGGCACCCGAAGCTGGCGCTCTGGCTGGACGTCGAGGGCGGCACGCTGGCGACGTCGACCGCGTTCGCGCCTTCGGTGCCGGCGTGGGCGGCGCCGCTCGCGGATGCGGCGGCGGTCACGCGCGCGCGCGCCGGCGACTGGCAGCCGCTGGACGCCGGCTGGCTGGCGGCGAACACGGCCACGCGCGACGATCAGGAGGGCGAGGGCGACTACCAGGGCCTGGGCGTCATGTTCCCGCACCTGGCGACGTCCGTGAAGGCGATGCGCGCGACCCCGGCCGGCGACGCGCTGCTGTTCGAGCTGGCGCGGGCGGCGGCCACGCACGCCGCGGAGCGCGCCGTCCGGCGGCCCGTGTTGCTGGCGTTGTCGCTGTCTTCCAACGACTACATCGCTCACGTCTTCGGGCCGAACAGCTGGGAGGCCTGGGACGAGCTGCGCCGAATCGATCGCCAGCTGGCCGAGCTGTTCGCGGCCCTGGATGCTCTGGTCGGCCCGACGGGCTGGTCCGTGATGCTGGTCGGCGATCACGGCAGCAACCCGCTGCCCGAGCTTTCGCGTTCAGGAAAGGCCCCCTGGTGCCGGGGCGGGGGCGATCACTGGCAGCGGCCGTGCGGTCGGGGCGGCCGTCTGGAGGCGTCGGAGATCGCGCGCCGCCTCGACGAGACGCGCACGCTGGTGGCCGGCGTCATCGATCCGTTCGTCTATCTGACGCCGCGCGGGCGGGCGCTGCCGGCCGAAGAGCGCGCGGCGCTGCAGCGGCGCATCGATGCGTTGTTCGCCGGCACCGGCGAGATCGCCCAGGTGATCGACGTGCGCAGCGCGCCGGAGGTCTGTCCGCCGCCGGCGGACGAATCGCTGCCCGCGCTGACCTGCCGGTCGATCCGCCGCGGGCAGGCCGGCGACTTCTACCTGGTGCCGGCGCCCGGGTACTTCTTCGATCCCGAGCTGGCGGTCGGCCGCGGCACCAGCCACGGCTCGCCGTATCTATATGATCGCACCGTGCCGTTGCTGATCCGCGCGCCGGGCCGGGTCCCGGCGGGCACCACGCGCGTCGCGCCCACGTCGTACGCGGCGTTCGCGCGCACCGCCGCCGCGCTTCTCGGCATCCCCGAACCGTCCGGTCTCGCCGGCTCCGACGCGCCCGACCTGACGTCGGCCGTGCGCTGACGTAAACTGACTTCATGCAGCGAGGCGTCGGTCGCGGGGGTGTGTTTGCGGGCCTGCTGATGGCGTCATTGACGGGGGCGCTGGAAAGGTCGTCGGCCCAGGCCTGCTCACCGGGTCAGCCGGCTCCGACGGCGGCGCTTCCCGTGCCGGGGACGCAGAACGTTTCGACGGCCACGTCGCTGATCGTCGTTTCGGCACAGCAGCCGGCGGCGATGACGCTGGTCGCGAACGGGCAGACCGTTCCGCTGTCGACGGCGATCGATCTCGGTGCCGGCACGTTCGCCGGCCAGGCGCATGCGCATTTCTGGCAGCTGCGCGCCGCGACGTCCGACTCGATGCTGATCGGCGGCGCGGAGCACGTGTTGTCCCAGCCCGGCGGTGACGGCGGCGCCGCGGAGGTGACTCGGTTCACGACCGCCGCTGGCTACGACAAGACGCAGGGGACCGCGCCCGTGCTCCGCGCGCTACACCTGTGGCGCGTCCGTTACCCGGTGGCGGACATCAACTCCGGCAACTGTGTGTTCGCCGAGTATCACGGCTTCATCACCGTCGACTACGATCCGGCGACCGTTCCGAACACCGCGTCGTCGTCGGTCGTGCACACGTTCCAGCTCGCCCCCAAGAACGGCGGCAGCGGTCAGACCTTCATCTATGTCGGCAACACACCGTTCGCGGGCCTGGCGCCCGCCGGCGCCTATCCGCTACCGACCGGCGACTGGCAGCCGGAGCTGGACCCGACGCGGCCGTACTGCCTGGGCATCTCCGCGTTCGGCGACGGCGACATCGCGCGCCTGCCGCTCGCGAGCCAGTCAGTCTGCGCCGACGTCGTCCAGCTGTCCGCCGCGGGTGCCCCGCCGCCGCCGGGGACAGCTGGCGGCGGTTGTGCGATCGTGGGTCGTGGCGCGGCCGGCTGGCTGGGCGTCGCGACGTTCGCGCTGCTCGCCGTGGCGATCAGGTCGCGCCGCCGGCGCCGCTGACGCGCGCTACTTCGATTCGAGCTTGTCGACGCGCGATTCGAGGGAGCTGACCCGCCCCTCGATCCGCGAGTCGCGCTCCGCGATCGCTTTGGTGTAGCGCACGACAAACCTCTGCTGCTCAGCCATGTCGCGAAGCGCTGCTTCGACGACGCCAAAACGTTCCGTGTGGATTTGAAGCTCGCCTCGGACCCCCGCAATCTCCTCGCGAAGTTCCGTGCGGACGCCGCGAATCTCGTCCCGAATGTCCTTGAGAATCTCGACCGCGAGATCTGAGCCGGCCATCGACATCTCCTTTCTTAGGGTAGCAGAGGCGCTTTGCGATTTCCGGGCCAACCGAGATCGACGAAAATTCGGTGCCGCCGCAGTCGGCCTGGCCGTCCGCCGGCCGCCTGCGTCCGGGGTCAGGTCAGCTTGACGTCGCGGCCGGTGGCGGCGGAGCGGTAGAGGGCGTCGATGATGCGCACGTCGCGCAGCCCCTCTTCGCCGGGCACGCGCGTCGGCAGGCCGTCGCGCACGCAGATCGCGAAGTCGTCCATCTCGGCGGCGAACTGATCGACGTCGGGGAACGCGAACGGCTTGCCGTCGCTGCGGAAGCCCTTGATGCCGTGGTAGTAGAGCGCCGGCTCGAGGCCGAAGCGGCCCGTGTCGGTCGCGACGTCGACGCGGCTGACGTGCGCGGCGTAGGTGCTGACGCACGAGGCGACCAGGCCGCTCGGAAACGTCATCGAGAACGCCAGCGTCTCGTCGATGTCCTTGAACTTGGCGCGGTCGGTGATCGTCGCGCGCGCCGACACCGAGACCGGCTCCTCGCCGGAGATGGTGCGGACGGCCTGCAGCGCGTAGATGCCGATGTCGACCATCGAGCCGCCGCCCGACAGCTTCTTGTCCAGCCGCCACTGGCCGGGGTCGGGGATCGTGCCGGCGGTGGCGGCGATGAACTTGGGCGCGCCCAGCTCGCGCGCGCGGGCGATCCGGATCATCTCCAGGTTGTAGGGCTCGAAGTGCAGGCGATAGGCGACGCCCAGCCGGCGGCTCTGCTTGGTGGCCTCCGCGATCATCTGCTCGCACTCGGCAGGCGTGACCGCCATCGGTTTCTCGCAGTAGACGTGCTTGTGGGCGCGCAGCGCGCGGATCGTGTACTCGGCGTGCATCGAATTCGGCAGCACGACGTAGACGACGTCGACGTCGGGGTTCTGCGCGATGCGGTCGAACGTCTCGTAGCTGTAGATGTTGCGCTCCGGCACGCCCTCGGCGGCGGCGACGCGCTTCGCCTTGTCGGCATGGCCCGATACCAGCGCGGTCAGCTTCGCGACCTTCGTCGCCCGCAGCGCCGGGACGAGCTGGGTCTGGGTCAGCTTGCCGATGCCGACCAGCGCGAATCCGATCCGGCGCGCCGGCGGCGTGGCGGAGCGCGCGCGGCCGGGCAGGGCGAGCACCGCGGAGGCGGCCGCGCCGCCGGCCAGCAGCGCGCGCCGCGATGGTCCGATCCGGCGATTCATGGCGGTGAGCCTACCATCGGGCTTTCCGGGGCGCGCCGGCCTTCACGCGCGTGCCCGATCTCGCGCGGCAGCAGCGACACCGCCAGCGTCGCGGCGACGGCCGCGCCGGCACCGAACCACGCCACCGAGCCGACGCCGCTGTCGAGAGCAGTGAATTCGACGGCACCGGCCGCCAGGGTGATGACGCCGGGCAGACCGGCCAGCAAGACCGCGCCGAAGGCTTCGCGGCCGCGCGGCGCCGCGCGCAATGCGAGATCCACGAGGGCGATCATGGCCAGGCCGTCGCCCAGGGCGCGGATCAGCAGCACCGAAAACGGCAGCTCCAGCCAGCTTGCGTGCGCGACCAACGCGTGGACCGCGAGCGCGATCGCCTTCGCGAACAGCGCGAATCGGAGCAAGAGATCGAAGCGGATCCGCCGACAAAGCAGCAGGTAGGCGCCCGCGATCCCGATCGTGATCGCCGGCGTCTTCCACTGAGAGGCCTGCCAGTAGGCGCGATACTCTTCCGTGCTCTCAAGCCGGGCCATCAGGTAGTCCGGAACCGTCGCGACACCGGCCAGGATCAGCACGGCGACCGATCCCCAGAACGCCCGCGACCGGAGGAAGCCCGGTATCGTGACCGGGGCAGCCCAGGGAGAGGCCGGTGGGTGCGCCGGCGCGTCGCTGTCCCAGAGGACTGCGATCATGAGGGCGAGCGCCAGCATCAGCCCCACCATCACGCCGGACGTCCAGGTGATCGACCCCGACAAGAAGTACGTCGCGGGCAGCACCGCCATCTCCGCGAGCACCGAGAGGCCCGCGTAAGCGGCGGCGAGGCCGCCGGTCGCGCTGCGGCGCTGGCCGATCTCCGCGAGCGCGCCGACGATGGCGGCCCGCGTGATCGCGGCGGCCAGGCCGGTCGGCAGCGCGGTGACGATCCAGACAAGATAGTTTTGGCTGCCGAAGGCGAGCCCGAGCCAGACGATCACCATCATCATGCTGGCGAGCAGCAAGTAGCCCTCTCGCCGCGTCCCGAGCAGACCGACCCGGTCCGACAGATACGCCCAGAGCAGGGCGAGCATCCCCGGCAAGCTCACGAGCGCCATTGCCGCCGCGATCGAGCTGGAGTGGCCGGTCATCAGCGGGGCGCGCCCCGACCAGAATCGGTAGAGCCCGGACGTCGCGACGGTCATCGCGAACGTCGCGACCAGAAACACCGACGCGCGCCCCGCCGGCCGCGGCGGCAGCCGCTCGTCGGCGATGATCCCGGGCGCATAGGGGGAGGGCGCGTCGGCCACGCGCCGATTGTAGTCAAGATTGCGCGGTGCTTCGTCATCGCTCTGAATCAGGGGCCGGCCGTGCGCTAGCTTTGCGGCATGCAACCACTGCTCTACGGTGAGCTGACACCCTGGTACCGCTTGCTGGATCCCGTCGCGGATCACGCCGAGGAGGCGGCGGCGTACGCGGCGATGCTGGCCCACGCGGGCGCGCCGACGGGCGGCACGTTGCTGGAGCTCGGCGGGGGCGCGGGCGGCAACGCGTTCTTCATGAAGCGCGACTTTCGCTGCACGCTGACCGACATCGCGCCCGACATGCTGGCGCTGTCGCGCGCGCTGAACCCCGAATGCGAGCACCTGCCCGGCGACATGCGCACGCTGCGCCTCGGCCGGTCGTTCGACGCCGTGCTGGTCCACGACGCCGTCTGTTACATGACGACGCGCGCCGATCTGGCGGCTGCCGCCGCGACGGCGTTCGCGCACACCCGCCCGGGCGGTGCCGCGCTGTTCGCGCCCGATTACGTCCGCGAGACGTTCGGCGAGCGGTCCGAGCTGCACGCCGGCGACGAGGGCGCGCGCTCACTCCGCTGCCTCGAATGGGCATGGGACCCCGATCCGGGCGACGACGCGTACACGGTCGAATACGCGTTCCTGCTGCGCGAACGAAACGAACTGAAGGCCGTCCACGATCGGCACGTCGAGGGGCTGTTCCCGCGCGCCGTCTGGACCGACGTCTTGACGGCCGCCGGTTACCGCGTCGAGCTGGTCGACCGCCCGTTCGATGACGCCGTCACGGACGCGATCTTTCTCTGCCGCCGGCCGGCTTGACGGCTCACCACGAGCCCTGGTTGGGCATCGAGGCCCATGGCTCCTGCTTGGGCAGCGCCGGGCCACGCTGGAGCAGCTCCACCGACTGGCCGTCCGGTGATTTGATGAACGCCATGTGCCCGTCGCGCGGCGGGCGCAGGATGGCAACGCCTGCATCGCGCAATCGCGCGCACGTCGCGTAGATGTCGTCGACCTGGTACGCCAGATGGCCGAAGAACCGCCCGGTCGGGTAGGGCTCGGTCTCGTCCCAGTTGTGCGTCAGCTCGATCTCGCCGGCGTCGCCGTCTGCGCCGGTGCCCAGGAACACGAGGGTGAAGCGCCCCGCCTCGTGGTCCTGGCGCCGCAGCTCGCGAAGCCCGAGCTTGGTGACGAAGAAGTCCAGCGCGGCCGAGAGATCCCGCACGCGCAGCATGGTGTGGAGGTAGCGCATGGGTCGCAGCCTACCGCCAATCGGCGTCGTCGACCGTCAATCGACGATGATGACCGTCTGGCAGCCGAGCAAGATGTCGATCCGCCCGCCCGGGTCGGCCTTCATCTGGGCGCACGACGTGTCGCAGATCGAGATCGTCTGCGGCGTCGCGCCCGTCGACGGATCGACGTCGTAGTACCAGCCGCCCTTGGTGGCGCTGCAGCTGGCGCGGTCCTTCACGTTCCCGATCGTCGTCGCCTGTCCCGAGCCCGACGTGAACTGCACGTTGACCGTGTAGTAATCGATCTGGCCGCCGTCGCCCGTCGCGGTCGGCGTCGGCACCGTGTACTGGCACGAGAGCCCGGACGACCGCACCGAGTTCAGGGCCGAGACGAACGCGGTGGTCACGTTCGCGTTCCCGGTGCTGATCAGGAACGCGCTGCCCGTCCCGCCCGCGGCGGCCAGGGCGTTCAGGTTCGTCTGCGCGTCGGCCATCTCGGCGGGGGCGAACACGCCGATCACGTAGGTCGCGATGGACGGCGTGGCCGCCAGCGCCGTCGACGCGATCGCCGCGACGCCCGCGATGTCGCTGGGGTTGCATTCGCTGGGCAGCCCGTCGGTCGCCAGCAGCACGACCACCTTGTGCGTCGGATTCGCGCGCGCGAGCGCCTGCGCGTGCATCACCGCACCCGACAGCGCGCCCGCCGTCGGCGTCAGCCCGTCCGGCATGTGGCCGTTCAGCGACGTGACCAGCGCGTTCGCCGCGCCCGGCAGCGCCGCGACCTCGACGGCCGGCGTCGCGTAAGAGGCGGCGTCGCACCGGTCGCGCATGTCGCAGTAGCCGGCGATGGGCGCGCAGAAGTCGTTGGCGTTGTTCGCCGTACAGAGGTACTGCGTGCCCGCGGGCGCGCAGGCGCCGCCCGACAGGTTGCAGACGCCGAGCCGGACGCACGTCCCCTGGCCGCCCCGACAGTCGGCGTTGGTCTGGCAGGGCGTGATGGTGGGGGTCGCGCTGCAGGTGTTCAGGATGTCGCACGGCCCGTAGGCGTTGCAGGCGTTGTTCATCTCGCACGTCCCCGGGACACCCGGCTGCGTCAGCGGGAAGTACTGGATGCCGACGCCCAGCCCGGCCGATTGGGAATCGCGTAGGAACGCGATGATGGCGTCGCGCACCGCCGCCCATTTGGTGGTCGTGCTGTTCGTGTCGATGACGTCGTCCATCGATCCCGAGCTGTCCATCATGATGTAGATGTCGAGCGGTACCTGCTGCGCCTTCTGCGTCGCGGTGGCGCAGGCGGCGTCCCCGAGCGCATCCGATCCGATCACCCGCCCGTCGGCGACCGTGATGTCGACAGAGCTGGTCACGTCGATGGCACCGTCCCGCCCGCCGCCGCCGCTGGTCGCCCCCGAGCCGGCGGCCGCATCGCCGGTCTGCGTGGCGCGCGGGTTGGTTCCCGCGCACCCGAGCGCGCCGGATACCGCCACGATCGCCAGCCAGCCTGCCTGCCGAGGAGTCATCCGAGACCTCCTGATCCCAGATTAGTGCGATCAGGCCCCTCGGTTCATCATCAATCTGAGGGGCGGATGCTCATTGCGCCCCTTCGATCC
>Ga0066395_10000306_pt1 | contig 18369 bp, 17 predicted proteins | sample PanSoiPlot1MoBio_FD_61218 | JGI IMG/M metagenome (GOLD analysis project Ga0066395, IMG submission 61218) | Tropical forest soil microbial communities from Panama analyzed to predict greenhouse gas emissions - Panama Soil Plot 1 MoBio | ecosystem: Environmental > Terrestrial > Soil > Tropical... | reverse complement strand
GTGCCGGCCGCGCCGCCGCTGCCGGTCGTGCCGCCGCGTCCGGCCGCGCCGCCTGTTCCCGCCGTTCCCGTCGTGCCGCCGCGGCCAGCCGCTCCGGCGGCGCCGGTCGTGCCGCCGCGTCCCGCCGCGCCGCCTGCCGATCCGCCCGTCCCGGTCGCGGATCCGCCGGTGCCGGCCGACGAGCCCCCGGTGCCGGCGCCGCTGCCCCCCGTTCCGCTCGCGGATCCCCCCGTCCCGCTGGCGTTTCCGCCAACCCCGCTGCCCCCGGAGCCTTGTGTGCCGGCGACGCCGCTTCCCGTGCCGCCGCTGCCGCTGCCGCCCGTCCCTGCACTTCCGCTTTGATTTCCGCCAGTTCCGGTCGTGGGCGGGACATCGCTATTGCCCGCGCAGGCGGCCACGCCCAGCGTCAGGAACGTGAGGAGCGGCCAACGACCAAGCGACCGGCTGAGCATGCGGACCTCCTAAGATGTACGGGTGGCCAGGGGCCTCCTTCGTGAATGTCCGACCGCCGGCAACGTGGGGGCACCCGCGACGAAAAATCGTGGGATCCGGAGGCCCGGCGTCGGGACGCGACGCGCCGACCGGCAGGCCGTCTTGATAGAAGAAAGGACCCTCGCATGACCACGACCCCATCGGCCGCAGAGATTCTCGACCGCGAGCTCGCCAACACCCGCCGCCAGGGCATCGTCACTGCGGCGGCCGTCGCGGTCGCGATGGCCGGCGCGTTCGACCTGATCGGGGCGTTGCAGCTCTGGTCGGCCGTCTGGCTGACGGGTCTGTACGAGTACGTTCCGTGGGCGCTGCTCGGCCTGGGCGCGGCGCTGGTGTTTCTCGGCTCGCGCATCTACAGCCAGCGACTGCGCGCGCTGCTGGGCGGGATCGTGCTGGTGTCGCTGAGCGGGCTCGCCACGGGCGCCTGGGCGGCGCGGACGGCGATGGGCGGCTTCCTGTCGCTGCTGGGCGTGCTGATGCCGCTCGGTTCGCTGGCGGCGGCGATCATCGCCGGGATGGCGTGGGGTCCCACCGCGCGCACGGCCGAGGCGCGCAAGCGCGCGGCGGCGGCGGGCTTCGATCTCAATCTGTGACGCGGCCCGGAGGCTCGCGCGCGAACGCCCAGAGGTGTCCGAACGGGTCGATGACGTGCGCGTATTCGATCGTCGCCTCGTTATTCGTGGCGTCGCGAAGCACGCCGTCGGGTCCGGGCGTCAGCTGGCAGCGGATGGTCGCGCCGGCGGCGACGGCGCGCGCGATCCATTCGGAGACGTCGTCGACGCGCCACTCGAGACGCGGCGTCCGCCCCCGATCATAAAACGGGTCAGGAGCAAGAGCGGCCCGCGTTTCGTCGATCAGCGCGAGGACGGCGTTGCGACCGATCCGGATCGTCCGGCCCTTCGCCGTGACCTGGAACAGCCGGCCGTAAAACGCGCGCGCCCGGCGCAGATCGTCGACCGCGACGTCGAACGTCAGTCGGAACGGCCTCACCGCGGGAACAGGGGCCTGACCAGCGCCTCACCGGCGCTCCGCGCGGCCTCGAGGTGCTCCAGGCATTTGCGCTCGGGTTCTTCGGCGGCCGACGTGCAGTAGGGGTAGACCTCGAGCGTGCGGCCGGGCCGGCAATAGTTCCGGGTGTAACGGCTGCTGTTGGGGTCGACGGCCCCCGATTCTATCTGGCTGTGCATGACGTCGAGGCGCGTGCCTTCGCGGCAGTTCTTGTCGCGCAGAAAGCAGTCCGCCAGGCGTTCATAGCCCTGTTCCAGGGACAGCGTCAGGCCCGCGCAACTTTTCGGGTCGCGGGTGGGCTCGAGACAACTTTGCACCTCGGCCGACTGCGTGTCGGCCAGCAACGCGCGCTCGAGCGCGCCGCACCAGCGCGACTGCTCGCCGACCATCTGGCCCGCCTCGATCGCCTGTATGTAGACGGCGGTGACGCGCTTCTTGACCGTCGGCAACAGGTGGACCGGGCACATCTTCGCGACACGTGCCCCCAGCAGGCCCTCGGCGGTGTTGGGGCTGAGGCGCCGATCGTTGTCGTACATCGGTTGAAGGATCTTGCGGCCCTCGTCGCAGTGGCCGGCCAGCATCTCGCAATCGCCGCGGATCTCCCGGGCGCGCGCGGCCATCTCGGCGGGGACGTCGTGCATCTGGTCCAGGATCGCCAGGCAGCCGGCGCCGTCGCGCTTGTCGGCGAGCGCGTCGGCCCGATCGAGGTTCGTTTTCGGATCGCCCGAAAGCTGCGCGATCTGGCGGCGGTGCTTGGTCGCGCCGCCGCCCGATCTCGGCGCGGCGGCTGTCTGCTGGCCGTCGCGCGCGGCGGCCGCCGCGGCGATTTCCGGCGGCGCAGCCGATTTGGGCGGGGCCGGTGGTGCCGGCGCGGGGAGCGCCGCGATGGGCGGCGTGCTCGCGGCTGTCGGCGCGGCGTGGTGCATCCAGGCGCGCGCCCCGACGGCGCCGCCGGCGAGCAGCACCAGCGCAACGGCGACCGCGGCGACGATCGGCCGACCGGCGCGCGCCCGCTCGAGCGCGGCGAGCAGATCCTCCATCGACGCGTACCGGCGGCTCGGCTCCGGCGCCAGCGCCACCGACAGCACCCGATCGATCGCGCGCGGGACGCCGTCGCCCGCGGGCGCCAGAGGTCCGGCCCGCGTCGCGGCCGCGATCTCGCTCGCGCTGAGACCCGCGAAGGGCCGCCGCCCGTGCAGCGCTTCGTACAGCGAAACCGCGAACGAGAACTGATCCGACAGCGCGTCGCCGGTCTTGCCGTCGTGCTGCTCGGGCGACATGTACGCCGGCGTTCCCAGCACCGCCCCGGTCTGCGTCAGCTCGCCTGCCACCGGCGAGGGCGACGGCGACGCGTCGGCGATCGGGGTCAGGTTTCCCGCCAGCCCCGCCAGCCCGAAGTCGCCCACCAGCACCCGGCCGTTGTTCGCGACCAGGATGTTGTCGGGCTTGATGTCGCGGTGAACGATCCCCAGCTGGTGGGCCGCCACCAGCCCGCGGCCCGCCTGCATGAAGACGTCGATGACCGCGCGCCAGCCGGGCCGCTTCTCGGTCAGCCAGCGCGACACCGGCGCGCCGTCGACCAGCTCCATGACGACGTACAGCTCGCGATCCGCGCCGCCGACGTCGTGAACGGTCAGCACGTTCGGATGCGACAGCGACGCGAGCAGCTGCGCCTCACGCAGGAAGCGACCGCGCCGTTTCTCCGCGGGCGTACCGAGACCGGTCTCGCGCAGCCGCTTGACCGCGACCTTGCGCGAAAGCTTGGTGTCGAACGCCGCGTAGACGACGCCCATTCCGCCCGCGCCCAGCGGTTCGAGCAAGCGATAGCGCTCGCCGAGCAGCCCGCCGCCTCCGCCGCCCGACGGCGCGATCGATCGTGCCAGCTCGGCCAGCAGATGCGCGCAGCTGAGGCAGCCGTCGCAGTGGGCCTCCAGCGCCCGCACCTCCGCCTCGGGGAGCAGGCCCTCGACCAGACGGGTGAAGATCTCGTCGCTGGGGCAACCCGCTTTGGTCATCCGGATCGCCTAGCGGAGCAGGCGTTCGACGCTGGCGTCCATCCGGCTCGCGATCAGGGCGAGCACGCTCTCGAGCTGCTCCTGCGTCAATCCGAGGCGCGCCGCCAGCGCCGTGCGCGTCGCCGCCAGCAGCGCCTCGCGCGCCTTGACCACGCGGCGCGCGGCGGTCGCGCGGTGCAGATGATAGAGCGCGCCGATCTGATCGATCGACAGCCGTTCGACCAGGTGCTGGCGCAGCACGACCCGATCCGATGCCTCCAGCGTCCCGACCGCCTCGGCGAAGGCGGCCTTGAAGTGGGCGACGTGCTGGCGCTTGAGCAGCTCCAGCTCGGGATCGGCGCCCGGCTCGGGCAGCATCGCGACCAGCTCGTCGGCGATCGGGATCTCGGGCGTGTCGGCTTGCGGGCGCGTCGCGTCGATGAACGCGCGGGTCGTCGTGACGCGCACCCAGTTCTGCAGGAACCCCTGGCCGGTGTACGACGCGATCCGCGGGGCCTCGCCCGGTTGCGCGGCGAACAGCTTGTTGCGAAGCAGCTGCTGCAGATCGTCGGCGGCCAGGCCGCGGCGCTCGAAGCGGCGGGCGGTGCGGCCGATCTCGCCCCCGAACGTCTGCTCGAACTTCTCGATGGCGGCCGACAGGCCGCGCGCGCATGCGCACGCCAGGTACAGATCGGCCGGGCGTAGGTGATCCCAGAAGCTCTCCACCGTCTCGGTGTCACGATCCAGGCGCGCCGCGATCTCGGCGGCGAACTCCTCGCGCGACAACCAGCCGGCGTCCAGCGTCTGGGCCGGCTCGTCGAGCACGTCGTCCAGGCGTTTCTCCCAGTTGGCCAGCTTCTGGAACTCGGCGCGCCGCGGCCCGCCCAGCGATGCCAGGAAGCGTTCGCGCGCGGTGTCCCCCACGAGGGCGAGTTTATGGGGACGGCGCGCGCGTGTAAAAGGGGGCAGGGCGGAGGCCCGGGCGGCGAGGGCGGTGGTCATCGGTGGATCGGACGGCGTCCGGTCGCCGGGGTCGCAGCGGGCCGCGAAGCTCAGCGGGGGGTGGCGGCCAGGACGATCGGCAGGTTCCAGCGGGTCGTCCGGTGGGCCTGGTAGAAGACCCGCGCGACGTCGCCGCCGTCGGTGATCTCGGCGTTGCCGACGGCCAGCCGTTCGTAGGTCGGTGTCTTGACCAGCTGGGTCGCCACCGGTCCGCCGTCGAAGTTGAGCGCGACGCGGATGCCGAGCGGCGACACCTTCAGGTACTCACCGAGCCGGCGCAGCGTGAAGAACCCGCTCCGGGTGGTCCCGACGATCACGCGCTCGCCGCTGTCCTGGGCGATGAACGTCCGGCTGGCCAGCCAGTCGCGCGCGGGCGGCGCGCGCACCTCGCCCGACGGGTCGAGGAGCAGCGGATACGAGACCATCGCCTCCGGAAACGGCGCGATCGCGGTGAGAACGTCCTTGCCGCGCAGGTCCAGGATGGCGACCTCCGCGACCTCATCGCCCGCGACGAACGCGCCGTGGATGGACGCGTAGCGCGTCGGGCCCGCGGCCAGCCCCGCCCGTCGGAGCGGCGTCTGCGGCGTTCCGCCGGGCAGGAAGTAGCTGCCGTTGATCACCAGCTCGGCGCCGAGCGCGCGCTGCCAGTCCTCGACGGCGCGCGGCGTTCCGTCCCAGTGGACGGAGAAACGATGCAGCCGCGGATCCAGGCGGCAGAGCGAGATCCGGTCGACCCAGCGCCCGTCGATGGACAGCTCGATCTCGCCGGTCTCGAGGCCGGGCGCGCGCGCCGTCCATCCGCTGAAGTCGCTGTACGGCGCGGGAACCGGATTCGCGAGCGCGAAGCGGAGCCAGGCCGGCTTCGTCGCGTGGAGGAATCCCCAGCCGCCGGCGGCGAGCAGCGCCGCGACGGCCGCGACCCGCGCCAGGCGGCGCCGGCGCAAGAGGCGCGCCACGATCGCGACGAGGAGACAGATTGCGATCGCGCCGCCGAAGATCCGCAGCGTGAAGCTCGCGGCGGTGTCGAGTGGGAAGAGGTGCCTCAGCATCGTGGTGGCCGCTCAGGCTTGCACGTCGCGCGCCACGCCGGTAGCTCACACCGCCCGCTGGGGACGCGGGTCGATCCGGCACGTGCGCGACGCACTCTACGTTTGGTGTAGCGTCAGATCAGAACCTTGCAGTCTGCCGTGCAGTAGCCGCCGGGCATCCCGTTGGCCGGACCCTGATCGCACTGCTCGCCATCGTTGTCGTCGACGAGTCCGTCGCCGCAGTAATGGGGGATTGTGCAGCTCGGCGTGCATCCGCTCGGGTCGCCGTACGTCGTGATGTTCTGCCTGAAGCCGTCGTCGCACTGTTCCGGACCGTTCACGATCCCGTCGCCGCAGACGGCGAACTGGCAGTGCGTGGTGCAGGCGCCGTACACGACGTCCGAATTCCTCGAGCCGTCGTCGCACTGCTCGGCACCCTCGATCATGCCGTCGCCGCAGAGGGCATTGCTCGGTTCGACGACGCAGATGTCGGAGCAGCCGTCGCCGGCGATCGCGTTGCCGTCGTCGCAGGTTTCGCCTCCGACAATCAGCTTGTCTCCGCAGATCGGGAAGCACCGGTATCCTGCCCGCAAACACTGCCAGCCGGGCTCGACGGTGCAGTTGGCGGAACAGCCGTCGCCTCCGGTGATGTTTCCGTCGTCGCACTGTTCCGGCGGCGTGATCACGCCGTCGCCGCAGACCGGCGTCGGCACGCAAGGGAGGTTCGTGCCGCAGTTTCCGCACGCCCAGCAGGCCTCGATCTGGCAGAGATGCGAGCAGCCGTCGCCCGAGATCACGTTGCCGTCGTCGCACTCTTCGCCGCGATCGATGACTCCGTTGCCGCACTTTGCGGGCGGCGGCGAAAAACCGTCGATGACCGGCGCGTCTCGCGGCGGGGGCCGACTGTCGGGGCGCGCGTCCGCGCCGATGCCGCCGTCGACGGTGCCGCCGACGCCGCCTTGGCCGGTGGCGCCGCCGGTCCCCGTTGAGATCACGCCGCCGCCCGTCCCCGTCCTGATCTGGTTGGGATCGAGGGACCGTTCGCTGCAGCCGACGCCGATCGCGACGGCCACCAGGGCGAACGCGCGGCCGCCCTTCAGCGCGCGACCCGCAATCATCCGTTGTGATGTCATCAGTCCAGCACGATCTTGCAGGTGACCGAGCATGCCGTGGCGGGCTGCCCATTGTTCGCGCCGAAGTCGCACTGCTCGCCGTCGCTGACGTCGACGATGCCGTCGCCGCAGAAGTGGGGCCAGGTGCAGTCCGGCGCGCAGCCGTCGGCGCTGCCGTAGACGGTGGTGTTCTGCAGGACGCCGAGGTCGCACGCCTCCGGCCCGTTCACGACGCCGTCGCCGCAGAAGCCGGTGAACTGGCACGCCGCCGTGCAGCCCGACCCGTCGGTCGTGCCCCCGGGGCCTTCGTCGCATTCCTCGTCGCCCTCGACGATCCCGTCGCCGCAGCGGGCGGTCGTCGGTTCGACGACGCAGATGTCCGAACACCCGTCACCGGCGATCGTGTTGCCGTCGTCGCAGGTCTCGGGGCCGACGACGCGCTTGTCGCCGCAGATCGGCACGCATTGCCGTCCGGGGGCCGGGCAAGACCAGCCGACCTCGATCGCATTGCAGTACGCCGAGCAGCCATCCCCACCCACGACGTTGCCGTCGTCGCACGCCTCGCCCGGCTCGAGCACGCCGTTGCCGCAACCGCCAAGACTGATGCAAGTGTTCTGCGTGCCGCACGTGCCGCACAGCCGGTAGCATTCGACCTGGCAGAGGCTCGAACAGCCGTCGCCGGCCTGCTTGTTTCCGTCATCGCACTGCTCGCCTGGGTCGAGAACACCGTTGCCGCAGAGCTGAGGCGGTGACGCTTCGATTCCCCACCCCGCGTCAGGCCAGCCGCCGCCGGCGCCGACACCGCCGTCGCCGATCGCGCCTCCGCTTCCGGTCATGACGCTGTCGCCGCCGGTTCCTCCGTTGCCTCCGGGATCGAGGGCGCGCGTGCCGCAGCCGAAGCCGAAGCCGATCGTCGCAATCAAGAACGGCAGACCCCGCCAAGAAGCCGACATTAACCCTCCAGAAGCTAGGCGGTCAGCCTATCACGGCCGCGGGGTCTGCCGACTGCGTCAAGGTGGCATTTTGCCAGCGCCGCGAATCGGGTATCGTCGGCACATGCTCAAGCGCCTCGTCATCCTGCTCGCGTTCGTTCCGTTCTTCTCCGCCGGCACCGCCGGGCCGATCGCGCCCGCGCGCGGATCGGGCGGCAAGGTCGGCAGCGACTGCACGCTCAAGGGGAAGAAGCTTTACGGCAAGTTCAAGATCGTGGACGCGTTCCCGGATCTGAAGGTGCAGGTCGTCGACGCGTTTCCGGATCTGAAGGTGCAGGTCGTCGACGCGTTTCCCGACAAGTGCGGCAAGTGGAAGATGGTCGACGCCTTCCCGGATGTGAAGATCCAGAAGGTGACGGCGTTCCCGGATCTGAAGATCCAGTACGTGAACGCATTTCCGGGACTGCCCTAGGCGAGGGCCCGGGCAGCCGCGTCGCCGGAGGTCTATAGTTCGGCGATGGACTGGAAGACGCTGGCCTCGACGTTCGGTGCCATATTCGTCGCCGAGCTGGGCGACAAGACGCAGCTCGCGGCGCTGACGCTGTCGGCGAGCTCCCGGGCGAAGTGGGCGGTGTTCCTCGGCTCGGCGCTGGCGCTGGTGACGACGTCGGCCATCGCCGTCCTGGCGGGCGCGGCCGTGACCCGAGTCGTGCCGGCCCACTGGCTGCGCCGGATCGCGGGGGCGGTGTTCATCGCCCTCGGCGTCCTTTACCTGATACGCCCCAGCGACTGACGCGCGCCGACAGGCATTTCGGCCTAAAATAGGCCCGTGGTACGCCGATCGGAGGTGGGACCCTCAGAGGGTCCCACACCCCCCGCGGAGGGCTCGCGCGGGGAGACCCCGCGCTCCCCCACGCGATCGCAGCGCGGCGGGGCGCTGGTACGGATCGCCGCGCGATGGCTGGCGGCGGTGGTCGCGGTCTTGGCCGCGCGGCCCGCGCTCGCGCAGACGCGCGCCGCCGCCAACGAGGTCGATCTCAGTCGCATCTTCTCCGGCGTCCCGGACGCGGCCTCGCGCGTGCTCGACAAGGGATACACCGAGTTCTTCCGACTGATCGAGACGCTGGAGCTTTTCCACTTCGAGAGCGAGATCGATCGCTTCGTCGGCCGGCCCCGCGACCTGAACGACACCACCAGCTACAAGCTGAGCCTGCTGCCGTTCTACATCTCGTATCCGATCTACAAGCCGCTGGTCGGGCAGATGACCCGCCTCGATAGCGTCCGCGCCAATCGCATCTACAACGTGACGCCCGATTCGGTGTCGCTGATCGATCTGCGCCTGCAGCCCGTGGCGACGCTGGAGGAGTTCAACGGGCTCGGGCGGGGCAGCGACGTGGCGCAGTCGCTGCTCACCAACTTCTCGGCGCGCGAGATCGCCGACCTGTCCGTGTTCCTGCTGTCGCAGCAGCCGTTCTTCCCGCAGGACGACGAGGGCTGGGCCCACACCAAGCGCCGCGTCGCGCGCGCCGCCGTGCCGATCGCCGTCGGCGCGCTGGTGACGGGCGCGGCGTTCGACGCCGGGGCGTTGACGCACTCGGGCTCGATCGTCCGGGCCGGCAAGGACTTCGAGCTGCGCTACTACGGCGGCTTCCGTTCGCTCGGCATCCACTGGCATCCTTATCTGCGCGGCGGGCTGGCGATGCACGCCTACGGGTTCGAGGCCGCGGCGGGGCTCGCCGACCAGGTCAACCCGACGACGGTCGAGCCGGACCGCGCCGTGGAGCTCGCGCTGCGCGAGGGCTGGTTGAACCAGCTGGTGCAGCCGCTGGGGTTGGACGCGTTCTTCGAGGCGACGCTCAAGCGATCGATCCAGGAGCCGTCCGGGTTCAACGGCGACCTGACGACCGCGCGCACCGGCTTCTTCTTTCGGCGCGAGCAGACGCCGCTGCTCCCCGGCCTGGCGATGCGCGGCTCGATCGAGGCGGAGTCGAACCTGGAACATCGGCTTCACCTGATCGCCGCGCTCGGCTTCGAGAGGCCGAACAGCGGCATCACGACGATGCTGCAGGGCAGCCTGGTGCCGGCGCCCCCGGGTTCGAACCTGCCGGACGACGCGCGCCTGAACGTGTTCCTGGTCGGCAGCATGGAGCCGGTCTCGGCGTCGTACAGCGAGGAGATGACCAGCCTCGCGCGCCAGTGCCGGGAGGAGTTTGTCGCCCTCGAGGCGCTCGAGAAACGGCGGGAGGAGTGGGAAGAGGCGCTGCTGGTGAAAGGAGCGTCGCCCCGCACGCCGCAGGAGGATCGGGCGATGCTGGCGGAGATCGAGCAGATCCTGTTCGAGCGCGAAGACCGGACCGTCCGTCTGGCCGGCAACCTCGCCGACTATCTGGACAGCCGGCGACGCGTCTACGCCATCCTGAACCGCGGCAAGAGCGCGGACGACCTGCATGGACCGCTGGACGCGGCGGTGCTGGTGGCGGCGCGCAAGGTGATCCTCGGACGCCTGCAGTCGCTGTCGGCGGACATCGAACGCGCCCAGGTGCCGCTGCTGGCGCTGAAGGATCGGATCACCGTGCTGCGTCGCGAGATCGACGAGCTGGCGATGACCGAGCCGACCAGCACGCGCATCGCAGCGCGCCGCCAGAGCCTGGCCGTGCTCGAGGAGCAGTGGGACCGCGACACGGATCGCATTCGCCGCTACCTCGGCGCGCGCGATCAGCTGCACGCCGACGGCGTGCGCATCCTGACCGCGATGGGAAAGAGCGAAGCCAGCATCCGCGAATGGGACACGCTCGGCGCGATGGTGCGCACCCGCGTCGCCCGACTCGCCACTTCGCCCGCGCCCTGACACAATGAAGGCATGAACGGCATGGCGACCTGGCGAACCTGGCTGATCGGCGCCGCCTTCGCCGTCCTCGCGAGCGGCGCCGTCGGGTGTGGCGGCGCACTGATGGCGTCGGACGCGGGCGCCGGCAGCGGTGGCGCTGCGGGCGGTGGAGCGGCGGGTGCAGGCGGCGCGACCCAGGTCTACACCTGGCCGGGCGGCGGCATCAGCGTCGGCGGGACGTCGGCGGTCGCCAGCAATCTGATCGTCATCGTGGAGGACCAGGCGACCCCGCCCGCGCTCAACGCCATGCTTGCTTTTGGGCCCACGACGAAGTGGAACCCGACCGACGGCGCCGGCGTCACGGCGCTGTACACCTGCGGGGGCCCGATGAATCTCATCCAGGTCCAGCTGGTCAGCTGCTCGGGTCAGACCGGCTTCGATTACATGGCGGCGGGGCCGGGCTGCCTGGTGGCGGTCCTGACGCCGGACGGGACGATGGGCAACTTCATCCACCCGGGGGGCGCCGCCTGCAACATCACGGCGTCGAAGACGACGATCCAGATGCCGCCGTTCGACGGTGTCCAGTCGCCCGACGCAGCGGTCGGCACATTCGAATTCGAGTGCGTGGGCGCCGACGGGACCCAGCTGCTGCTTGGCGGCCACTTCGTGCTGCCCGCGTATTCGTCACAGCTGGCCTGCTGATCGACACCCGCCGATGATCCTCCTCCTGGCCATGTTCATGGCGGTCGGTGCGCCGCTCGGTGACGGCGAGGTGCGCGGCGTGGTCGACGGCTGGCTGGCCGCCCAGAACGCGGGCGACTTCGCCGCCTACGACAAGCTGTTCGCGGCGCGGTTCACGGGCGTGCGGCGGTCGGGGCCGCGGACGGTGCAGTTCGATCGCGCCGGCTGGATGAAGGATCGCGCCCGCATGTTCAAGAAGCCGATGACGGTCGCCATCAGCGGCGTCACCATCCGCGCCGGCGGATCGTCGGCGCTGGTGTCGTTCACGCAGACGTTCGCGCAGGGCGGCTACAAGGACAGCGGGCCGAAGGAGATGGTGATCGTCCGCGACGCGGGCGCGTTGAAGATCGCCAGCGAGCGGATGTTGCGGTCAGAGATCACCGTCCCGCCGGTTCCGGCCGACGAGCGCTTCCGCTTCGTCGTGGCGGGCGGGCTGCTGCTGTCCGACGCGGCTGACGAGAGCTGGGCGACCGGGACCATCAAGCTCGATGTAAATGCTGACGGTCTGGCCATGGCCGTCCGGCGGATCGACGCCAGCAAGTTGCCGCCCGAGCTGGCGCGCTGGCAGGGCCGTCGTGTCCGGCTCTTGACCCTTCCGGGTGTCGCCTGCGACGCGCGCATCAAGGGATTCCGGCTGCTGGCGCGTTCGATTCCGCATTTGACGACCCGCAACGAATGGCAGGAGATGGGGGCCCCAGAGGCGGCCCGGCAAGCATGGGACCTGGGCGACAAGGTGTTGGTCGCCGACGTCGACAACCAATGCGACGGCGCGTTCTGGGGGCAACCGGCGGGACCTGCGGTGATGGCCCCGGCCGCCGCCGAGGCAGGTGATGAGGCGCTCAAGGCACGCGCGCTGGCGCAGCTGCGCGCGTCGGAGGCGTGGAAGAAGGTGCAGAAGAGCTATCTCGAATCGCCCACCAAGGGCGTCAGCCGGTGGGACGCGCTGGACGACGTCCACATCAAGGTCCATCGGATCTCGGCGCTCCGGGCCGGAAAACCGATCACGCTCGTGTCCCTGGGCGTCAGCCGCTGGGTCGGCTGCGACGAGCTCGCCGCGAACTTGTGGGCGCTCTACGAAGACCGCGGCGGCAAGCTGGTCGCGCGGAACACGCCCGGCAAGGTGGAAGCGTACGCGCTCGCGGCCATCGACAGCGACGGTGACGGTAACTCCGAGCTGCTGATGGAGCCGTTCACGAGCAACTTTGGCTACGAAAATGGCCGCGTGTCGCTGGTTGGCGAGCTGTGGGACACGATCGAGGAAGACCGCATCCCTTTCTACGATTGCCCCTGTTAGCGCAGCCCGGACGCGGCTAGACGTTGATCGGTTCGTTGCACTCGGCGCGCAGCACGTCGTCCAGCGTCTCGCGCCGCGACACCAGCGTCGCGCGCCCGTCGTCCCAGAACACCTGCGGCGCGCGCCCGAGCGACACGTAGTTCGAGCTCATCGTGTAGCCGTAGGCGCCCGCGTCGTGCAGCACCAGAAGATCGCCGGGCTCCGGGCGCGGCAGCGGACGGGGATCGAGCAGCTCGTGCTCGTCGCGCGTGAACACGTCGCCGCTCTCGCACAGGGGGCCGGCGACGACGAACGGCTCCTCGGCGCGCTCGGCGCCGCGCCCGACGATCGAGATGTGGTGATAGGCGCCGTACATCGCCGGGCGGATCAGATCGTTGAAGCCGGCGTCGACCATGATGAACTTCTGTCCCGGTCCCTTCGCGTTCGTCTCCGTCTGCTTGACGTCCTTGACCCGGCAGACCAGCAGGCCGGCGCCGGCGACGGGATAGCGGCCGGGCTCGATCTCGACGCGGATGCGGCGCTGGGCCGCGGCCGCCAGGCGCGCCGCTGCCTCGACGAGCAGCGCGCGGAAGCCGCCGAGATCGTAGGGCGCGACGCCAGGCCGGTACGGATGTGGGATGCCGCCGCCCAGGTTCACCGCTTCGATCTCGGGGAACTGGGGGAGGATGCCGGCGATCATCTCGACGAAGCGGCGCAGGTTGTCGTTGAACTCCTGCACCTGCGGCCCCGTGCCGAGGTGGGTGTGCAGCTCGACGATCGGCAGCTTGGCGGCGCCGGCGCGCTCGCGCAGCGCCGCCAGCGTCTGGTACCAGATGCCGTGCTTCGACGACGGGCCGCCCGTGTCGCACGACTGCACGTGGCCGTGGCCGAAGCCCGGGTTCACGCGCACGGCGATCGGCCCGCCGTAGCCGGCGCCGCGCAGCTCGTCGATCATCGCGGGCGAGCCGATGTTCGGCATCACGCCGTGCTCGAGCACGACCGTCAGCGCGTTGTCGCGCAGTACGTCGGCGGTCAGCATGACGACGGGCGGGCGCGCGCCCATCGCGAAGCCCGCGCGCCGCGCCCGCAGCACCTCGTTGCCGCTGACCGCGTCGATCCAGATCCCGGCCGCGCGCACCGCCTCCAGCACGCGCCGGCAGGAATTGGCCTTCATCGCGTAGCGCGCCTGCAGGGCCTCGCCGGCGGTCAGCGCGGCGACATCGGCGAGCCGGCGGCCGAGCTCACGCCCGTCATAGAGGAAGAACGGCGTGCCCACCTGATCGGCGAGGGCGGCCAGCGGATACGAAGCGAGATCGAGCGAAGGCATGCGGGCGGAATATATACCGCACCAACGAAACGGCGGTCAGCCGGGCGGCGGGCGGCTCGGGACCTTGCGTCGCCGTTCGATCACCGTCGACGGGCGCCGCGGCAGGACGACGGTGAACGCGGCCCCCGCGCCCGGGGTGCTGTGCAGGCTGATGCGTCCGCCCAGCGCCTTGACCAGCTCGCTGGTGATCCAGAGTCCCAGGCCGGCGCCCGAATACTGCCGCTCGTCGGCGGCGCGTTCGAAGCGGAGGAAGATCCGCTTCTGATCGGCGGGCGAGATCCCGATGCCGTGATCGCGGACGGTCAGTCGGATCACCTGCTCGTCGCCGTCGACCGAGATCTCGACGGGGGCGCCGGCGCCGTATTTCAGCGCGTTGGCGATCAGGTTGGTGACGATCTGATCCAGGCGGGTCGAGTCCAGCACGGCCGTCATCGGCCGATCGAGATGCAGCATCAGCGCGCACGCAGCGGCGGCCGCGTCGGGTGCGAACCGGTGCGACACCTCGCGCACCAGCGCCGCGACGTCGAACTCGGCCAGCTCCAGCGACAGGTGTCCGCCGGTCAGCTTCGACACGTCGAGCATGCTGTCGATCAACCCCGACAGCCGGCGCGCCTGGCGCGCCACCGCCGCGATCCGCTTCTGCTCGGTCGGCGGCACCTGCATGGTGGTCTCGGGCGCGGCCTCCGCGGGGAGCGTTCTCTCGATCGCCTCGATGTGCAGCAGCATCGACGTCAGGGGCGTGCGCAGCTCGTGGGCGGCCACCGCCAGGAACTGATCGCGCGCGGCGACCGCCGCCTCCGACGCGCGCACGCGCGCGGCCGCCACCTCGTGCGCATCGGGCGGACGGGCCAGCTCGCGCGTCCGGAGGCGCCGGTAGGTCGCCGACGAGTAGTACGCCAGCGACGTCACGACGACGACCTGGGACACCCAGCGCAGCACGGTCAGGAACGATTCGCCGGCCATGCCGACGATGCCGGTCCCGCAGAGAATCAGCGTCACCCCGCTCCAGACGACCGCCCCCGGCAGATCGGGGAGCACCAGCGCCACCACGATCGGCAGGGCCAGGCTCCAGTGAAACAGCGGGCTGCCGATGCCGCCCGTCAGCAGCGCCAGCGCGCTGTATAGCGCCGTCGACAGCACGGCCAGCGCGATCAAGATGATTCGAATGCCGTGCGGCTCCGCCCGCCGCATCGCCAGGATCGTCACGACGATGCTGCCCGCCCATTCGATCCGGATCATGAAGGGCACCCAGCTGAATCGTCCCAGCGTGTAGACGTCACTGGGCGCGAACAGCAGAACCACGGCGGCGCAGACGAGCAGCACGCGCTCGCGCGCTTTCGACGCCGAACCTCGACCGGACCCCACCGCCTCGCTGGCTTTCGGAGACCGCCTCGAATCACTTTGCGAGGCCATCGGCCCCGAGTGTACCGCCCCCTGCGATGCGAGGCGTTGACTTCGGCTGCACGCGGTTCTTAATAGATGCTTCGGTGACCAGAGCTTTCAGTGCAGCGTTGACGCTGTCGGTGCTGATGATCGCCGGCAGCGGCGTCGCGCGCGCCGGCGATCCGAACGCGGAGAAGGCGCGCGCCCATTTCCAGCAGGGCGACACGTTCTTCAAGCTCGACAAGTACGCGCCTGCCCTACAGGAGTTCGAGCAGGCCTACCTCGCCAAACAGGACCCGAGCTTTCTCTACAACATCGCCCAATGTCACCGGCTGATGGGCAATCGGGTGGAGGCGATTCGCTTTTACAAACGCTACATCAACGACGCGCCAACGGCGCCCAACCGTCCCGTCGCCGAGAAGCACATCCACGACCTGGAGGCGGCAATCGAGGCGGATCATCTGGTCGGATCGCGGCCGGCGCCGCCGCCACCGCCCGTCCCGGTTTCGCCGGTTCCCCCGCCGCCTGGCGCGGCCACGCCGCCGCCAACGCCCAGCGGGAGCGCGCCGCCGCCGTCGCCGCCGCCGCTCGCCCTGAATGCGACACCGCCGCCGCTATCCGACACGGTGCTCACCAATTCGCCGGCCGGCCCCTCGCCATCGGATGAGCATCCGATTTACACTAAGTGGTGGTTTTGGACGGCGATCGGCGGCGTGGTCGTGACCGGGGTGATCCTGACGCTGCTCTTGAACCGCGATCCTTCTTGTCCGTCGGGTTGGCAGTGCCAATGAAGCAACGCTTGAGCTGGAACAAGATCGTGTTGGCGGCGGCGGCGGTGATGGTTCCGGCGCTGTCGTGCGGACAGCGATCGCTCGTGTTGCTCGACGTGAAGGCGAGCCCGTTGTTTTCGGATCCGGCCGTGCTGCTGCAGGTGCAGTTGACGCTGACGGCGAACCGCGACGTGACGACCCGCTATCCGCAGGTCCGGCTGTCGACCGACATGCCGTATCAGATCGGGATGTACTTGCCGTCCGACATGAGCGGGACGGTCAACTTCGACGCCGAGATCGACAACAAAAACTGCAAGCTGGGAACGGGGACGGCGGTCGCGACCGGCGTGCAGTCGGGCGAGACGACGCAGCCGATCCAGCTCGTCATCGATCCGGTTCCGGGCGGTTGCATCCCGATCGGCGACGCCGGGCCGGACGGCTCGGGCGCGGGTGGCAACGCGGGCCGCGGCGGCAACGGTGGAACAGGCGGCAGCGCCGGCGCGTCCGGCGCGGGCGGCATCACGGGCGCGGGCGGAATGTCCGGCTCGTCGGGCGTCTCCGGCAGCGCGGGCGTCGGCGGCGCGGCCGGCTCGGCAGGTCGCGGCGGGACGACTGGGACCGGCGGTGTCGGCGGTACCACCGGCACGGGTGCGCGCGGCGGCACGAGCGGTTCGGCGGGTGCCGGCGGCGTGTCGGGCGTCGGCGGCGTGTCGGGCATGAGCGGCCGCGGCGGCGTGTCGGGCGCGGCCGGCGCGGGTGGCGCCGTGGGCGTCGGCGGCGCGGGCGGGACGACCGGACGCGGAGGAACCACCGGCGCAGCGGGCGTTGGCGCGGCCGGCGCGGGCGGCGCCGTGGGCGTCGGCGGCGTCGGCGGCGTGGGCGGCGGACCGGGCGCGGGCGGCGGACCGGGCGTGGGCGGCGGACCAGGCGCGGGCGGCGGACCGGGCGCGGGCGGAGCGGGACCGGGCGGCGGGGGCGGCTCGGTCTCGACGTGCGGCCCGAACTGCCTGCCGCCCTTCATGTGCGACGTGAACGGCGCGTGCGTCTGCGCGGAGTCGCCGGCGATGGCCTGCGCGCGCGCGCTGATCGCATGCGGGTACGTCTACGACAACTGCAACCAGCAGCAGTTCTGCCCGTGCAAGGGCGCCAATCAGGTCTGCGACCCCACCACGAACACCTGCTTCACCAGCTGCCCGACCGGCATCGGCGGTAACGTCGCCTCTGGCAGCATCTGCCCGCCGCCACCTCCGTGAATTGATTTGAGGAACCCGGCGCGGGTTCCGGGTAAGAATGCTGGGCCATGAGCGCGAAGGGTGTTCTCTTCGTCGTGCTCGCGGCTGTCGCGGCCGCGTTCTGCGTCTTCTGGTTCGGGCAGGCGCGGGCGAAGTGGCGCGGTTGGCCGACCTGGGTGCAGGTTGCGATCGGCGCGGTGACCGATTTTTTCGACACGCTCGGGATCGGCTCGTTCGCGACCACCACCTCGCTGTTCAAGCTCGGCCGCGTGGTCGACGACGCGGAGATCCCGGGGACACTGAACGTCGGCCACACCGTTCCGACCTTCGCGGAGGCGTTCATCTTCATCGCCGTCGTCCAGGTCGAGATGTCGACGCTGGTGCTGCTGATAGGCGCCGCCGTCGCGGGCGCCTGGCTGGGCGCGGGGTTCGTGTCGCGCTGGCCGAAACGCCGCATCCAGATCGGCATGGGCGTGTTGTTGTTCGTCGCGGCGGGCATCATGGTCGCGCGCGTGACGGGATTCATGCCGGGCGGCGGCGATGCGCTCGGCCTCACCGGGCCGCGCCTGGCCATCGGGATCGCCGGCAACTTCGTGCTCGGCGCGCTGATGACGCTGGGCATCGGCCTGTACGCGCCGTGCATGATCTTGGTGGCGCTGCTCGGCATGTACGACAAGGCGGCGTTCCCGATCATGATGGGGTCGTGCGCGTTCCTGATGCCGGCTGCGTCCGTCCGCTTCATCCGTTCGGGGCGCTATGATCTGCGTGCGGCGCTCGGGCTGACGCTGGCCGGCACGCCCGCGGCGCTGATCGCGGGCCTCATCGTCAAGGAGCTGCCGCTCTACGCCGTGAAGTGGCTGGTGGTCGCGGTCGTGGTCTACACTGCGATCGCGATGCTTCGTTCGGCGGCGCGGAATGCGGAACGACAGGGGCGGAATGCCTAACCCGCTGTTCGGAATCAAATCCGTCACACAGCTTCGCGCCGAAGCCGATGGCCACGCGGGCCTCAAGCGAACGCTCGGCCCCTTCGACCTGATCGGGCTTGGCATCGGCGCCATCATCGGCGCCGGCCTGTTCGTCCGCACCGCCGCGGCCGCCGCCAACAACGCAGGTCCATCCGTCACGATCGGATTCATCGTCGCCGCCGTCGGCAGCGCGTTCGCCGGCCTCTGCTACGCCGAGTTCGCGTCGATGATCCCGATCGCGGGCAGCGCCTACACCTACGCGTACGCCACCATGGGCGAGCTG
>Ga0066395_10000305_pt1 | contig 18375 bp, 15 predicted proteins | sample PanSoiPlot1MoBio_FD_61218 | JGI IMG/M metagenome (GOLD analysis project Ga0066395, IMG submission 61218) | Tropical forest soil microbial communities from Panama analyzed to predict greenhouse gas emissions - Panama Soil Plot 1 MoBio | ecosystem: Environmental > Terrestrial > Soil > Tropical... | reverse complement strand
TCTCGAAAAATCCGCGCAGGTCCTTGACGTGATAGGTGGCGATGTCGACGACCGACGGGGGCAGCGCGCGCAGCTTCTGCGTCAGCGCCTCGGCGTAGCGGAGGTTCGCCTCGTGGTCGGGCGACCGGATGCCGATCAGCAACAGGGACATGTCGCCCAGGCGCTTCTGGGTGCGCGCCAGCGCGACCACGCCCGGATCGTTGCTGGGCAGAAGTTCAGAGAACGCGGTCTTCAGCTTGAGCCTGATGGCGAGCCCGGCCCCGAAGCCCGCGATCAGCAGCGCACCGACCAGCACCTGGAGCGGCCGACTCGCGATGAAAGCGTGGTAACGGCTTATCCGGCTATGGTCCGGGGGTACCATGCGTCGCCTAAACGTATCAGGGAATCCGACGGGCGGGGGTCGCGATCGTCGACGGTGCGTCGATTGCATGACTCATCAGACATGTCGGCTGGCACCTCTCCGTCGTCGAGGGTAAAAGGGCGAACATCGATGGATTCGACGCAATCGACCACCCACGCGAGCGACGTCGCGCGCGGCGATCGGTTCGAGTTCGGTAAGAATTGGACACGGTTCCTGACGGTGCTCGACGACGAGCGGATCGACGAGGCGTGCAAGTCGCTGCGTCGCATGCTCGGGCTCGAATCGCTGGCCGGGCGCAGCTTTCTCGACATCGGCTGCGGCAGCGGTCTGTTCTCGCTGGCCGCGATGCGGCTGGGCGCCGACCGCGTGCTGTCGTTCGACTACGACCCGCACAGCGTCGCCTGCGCCGGCGAGCTGAAGCGCCGTTATTTCTCGGCCGCAGACAACTGGATCATCGAACAGGGAAGCGCGCTGGACGACGAATACCTCGAGCGGCTCGGCGCGTTCGACGTCGTCTATTCGTGGGGTGTCCTGCATCACACGGGCGAGATGTGGCACGCGCTGGCCAACGCGGCCGGTCCCGTCGCCCCCGGAGGGCGCCTCTTCATCGCCATCTACCGCGACCAGGGTTGGCTGTCTTCGTTCTGGCTCGGGATCAAGAAGCTCTACAACGGCAGCGCGGCCGGTCGCGCCCTCGTGCTCGGCACGTTCGTGCCGTACGTCTGGGTGCAGGGGTTCCTGGGCGACGTCGTGCGGGGCCGCAATCCGTTCACGCGCAGCAAGCGCTACAAGAGCAGCCGCGGCATGTCGCGCATTCACGACTGGGTCGACTGGCTGGGCGGGCTGCCGTTCGAGGTCGCTTCCGCCCAGGCCATCGTCTCGTTCTTCCAGCAGCGGCGTTTCCGGCTGGAGAACCTCGGCCTCGTCGACGGCCACGGCTGCAACGAATTCGTCTTCTCGCGGTCGGGGACGATGCCGCCACCATCCTGACGGCGCGCGATCCGACGGGCGGCGCGCGTCAGGGCGCGTTCGGAAGGTCGTAGATCGAGATCACGTCGCCGCGATCCTCGAACCGGTGGCGCAGCGTCGCGCCCGAAAGGTCGACGGCGCCTTCGAAGCGGTGCTCCGGATCGAACTCCGCGCTGAACACCCGCGTGCTCGGGATCCGGACGTCGGCGTACAGCACGGGGCCGCGATAACCGGCCGCCCGGGCCCGCCGCACGCGCTCGCCGAAGGCGCAGCCCTGCTGGTAGCCGCGCGGATAATGTCCGGTGACGAACGCCTCGCTCCGCTTCACCTTCTCCGGGAAGGGCGCGCCCGCCTCCAGGTTTGCCCAGGCCTGGCTCGCGAGCGAAGGCGGCAGGTAATTCATCAAGCAGCCGGCGTGGCATTCGCTTTCGAGAGAGCGGGCCGCCTCGTTGATCACCGGGCTCGTGCTTCGCTCGGTCCGGCCCACGGTCGCGATCAGCACGGCCGTCGCGACGATCGCCGCTCCGACCAGACGCCGCACGGTCCGTTCGGGGCGGGGACCGATCGCGACGTCGAGGCCGGCCGCGATCGCGAGCAGGACCGGAAACAGCGCCGCCAGAAAGTAGAAGTCCGAAGATGGCGGGAGCATCAACACCGCCACCGGTCCCAGGAACGCGAGCAGCAGGAACGCGCGCGGGCGCGCGGCCACGCCGCCGACGCGCGCGCCGCCGAGCAGGCCGACCAGCGCGAGCAGCGCCCCGACCGGCGTGATCGCGCGCAGACCCACGGCGCCGGCGATCAGATCGGGGAGCTTGAGCGCGAAGCGGAGGAACGCCTGGCCTGGATGGGCGCGGAGCGCGGTCGCCACGCTGCCGTGGTTGGCGGCGAAGTTGCCGAAGATGTCGATCGAAGCGAGGTAGCGACCGTACTCGCCGGGCACCTTCGTCCCGGCAGAGCGCATCAACCAGGGGAGCCCGTCGGAGAACGTGTAGAAGCTGTAGGTGGGCGCGCCGAGCTGGCCGACCCCGCGCAGCCACCGCGCGAGGCCGATCGCGAGCACGACACCCAGCGCCGTCCCGGCGGCGAGCGCGAGCGCCGCCGCGCGCCGCCGCGGCAGCGGTTCTGCGCGAGCTGCAGGCACGAATCCGGCCAGCGCCAGCAAGAGCGCGCCTGCGCCCGTGGCCGCGAGCGATTCCGTCCGGCACGCGCCGCCGAGGGCCGCCGCGATCACCGCCAGCACCAGCAGACCCGGCCGCCACCGCCGGGCGGCGCCCGCCGGCAGCGCGCACGCCAGCGCCGCCAGCAAGAGGCCCGCGCCCAGCGTCACCGCGAGATCCTTGTAGCCGGTGTCGGCGCTCAGCATCGGGATCGCCGCCAGCGCGACCACGAACAGAAGCTCGCGCCGCCGCGACGCGCCGGGCACGAAGTTCGCGTGGGGAGCCGGCGAGCTTTGCTCGCCGCGCACCATCGCGGGAGGGTTCGGGAACCCTCCGAGGGTTCCCGAAAAGAATCGGAACAGGACCAGCGCGGAGATCGTGAACAGCGCCTGCGCGCAGAGATAGATGACGCCGAGGGCGGCCAGCGGTCCCAGACCCGCGCCCCGCAGCGCCCAGACGAACAGCGGCGTCAGCGGCAGGCCGTGCGCTTCCCCGATCTGGCCGAGCGCGTAGCCCTTGGCCTCGAAGAGGAAGTTGTAGTTCATCCAGCATCCGTCCCAGCCGTGACGGACCAGGTAGAGGACGCGCAGCGCGAGGACGATCGCCGTGGCCGTCAGCAAGTCGCGCGTGCGGCGCCCGGTCTCGCCGGCCACGGCGGTGCCGCCGCCCGACCCGGTCATGCCGCCGTGCCGGTGGCCACCACGCTGGTGACGTCCGCCGTCGTGGACGACGGTGCGTCGACGAACGTCTGATGCCACAGCTCGAGCCAGAGCAGGTTCCACAGGCGCAGGCCGTGGTTCACCCGGCCCGTGTCGTGCTCGTCGAGCAGCCGCTCGACGACCGGCCGCGCCAGCTGTCCGCGGTCGTACACGCGCCGGGACAGCAGCGTGTCGCGCAGCAGCGGGCGCAACTCGCCGCGCAGCCAGCGCGCGTGCGGGATGCCGAAGCCCTGCTTCTGCCGGTAGAGGATGTTGTGGGGCAGCAGATCGCGCAGGGCCTTGCGAAAAAGCCACTTGCCCCTGAAGCCCTTCATCTTCAAATCGGACGGGACGGTGGCCGCGAATTCGATCAGCACGTGGTCGACCAGCGGGCAACGGACCTCGAGCGAATTCTGCATCGACGCGATGTCGACCTTGGTGAAGATGTCGTCGACCAGGTAGGTCTTCGTGTCGAGCTCCAGCAGCCGCCCGAGGGCGTCGGTCGCGGTCGCTTCGCCGAGCAGCCGGCCGAACAGGGCCCGCCCGGCGTCCGCCCCCGCCGCCTGCAGCTCGGGCGAGCAGAGCTCGCCCATCAGCTCGGGCGTGAAGTGTCCGAACTGCGCGGCGTAGCGCGGGATGTCGCCCATCTGCACGCGGCGCGCGTGCGTGCGCACGGTGGCGCCCAGCTCACCTAGGAAGCCGGCCTTGCGCCCCGGGAAGCGCCGCTCGATGAAGCGGGCCAGGGGCAGCAGCAGCGGCCGCGGCACCTGCTGGAAGAGGCGGGTCATCTTCTCGTGCGCGTAGCGCGTGTAGCCGGCCAGCGCCTCGTCGCCGCCGTCGCCGGACAGCGCGACGGTGACGTGGCGGCGGGTCATCTCGGACAGGAGGTACGTCGGCAGCGCCGACGGATCGGCGAACGGCTCGCCGTACGCGTGCACCAGCCTGGGCAAAAGCTCCGCGGCGCGCGGGCGCAGCACCTCCTCGTGGTGGTCGGTCTCGTAGAGGCGCGCCACCTGGCGCGCGTAGCCGACCTCGGAGAAGTCCTTCTCGTCGAAGCCGATCGAAAACGTCTTGACCGGCTTCGCGCCGACCTTGCTCATGATCGCGACGACCGCGGACGAATCGATGCCGCCCGACAGGAACGCTCCCAGCGGCACGTCGGAGACCAGCCGCATCTTGACCGACTCGAACAGGATGTGGCGCAGCTCTTCCACGAAGTCTTCCGCCGACCGCTGCTGCGGCGCGAAGCGCAGGTGCCAGTAGCGTTCCTCGGCCAGCTTGCCGTCCTCGAACACGGCGATGCTGCCCGGCGGTAGCTTGCGCACCCCGGCGATCGCGGCGAAGTCGGACGGCACGTACCCGAGCGCCAGGTAGGCGTGAATGGCGCGCGGGTCGGCCCGGCGCTCGATGTCGGCGTCGGCGAGCAGCGCCTGCAGCTCGGACGCGAACGACAGGCCGCGCCGGCCGATGTGGAAGAAGAGCGGCTTCTTGCCGAGCCGATCGCGCCCCATCACCAGCCGACGGCGGGGCGCGTCCCAGATCGCGAACGCGAACATGCCGCGCAGCTTGCTGACGAACGACGTGCCGTGCAGGCGGTAGAGCTCGAGCAGCACCTCGGTGTCGGAGCGCGTCCGCAGCGCCACGCCCGCGTCGCGCAGCTCGGCGGCCAGCTCGCGGAAGTTGTAGATCTCGCCGTTGAAGACCAGCACGACCTGGCCGTCCGCGCTCAGCATCGGCTGGTTGGCGTCGGTCGACAGATCGATGATCGACAGCCGCGCGTGGCCGAGCACGGTCCGGCCGCTCTGGTGAACGGCCAGCGCGTCCGGCCCGCGGTGACGGAGCATGTACGTCATCGTGCGGGCCAGCTGGCGCGCCTCTTTCGCGTCGCGTCCCGTATCGTTCGGGACGTGGCCGGCTATGCCGCACATCGCGTCGCCCCCGCGAGCAGCGTGTCGTAGGTCGCCAGCGTTTCGGAGAGGGCGCGCTCCGGCTTGAATAGCCCGGTCACACGTTCGCGTCCCGCAGAGCCCATCTCGCGCCAGCGCGCCCGCGGCAGCGCCAGCGCCTCGGCCAGCGCCTCGACGAGCGGCGCCCCGCGGCCCGTCGGCACCTCCCAGCCGGTTTCACCCGCGGCCACGATCCCGTCCAGGTTGGCGGCGTGGCTCAGGATCGCGGGCAGCCCCGACGCGCAGGCTTCCAGCGCGACGTTCGGCAGCCCCTCCCACAGCGAGAACAGCACCAGCATGTCCGAGGCCCAGTAGAGCTCGCGCATGTTGTTCTCGGTGCCGATGACGCGCACGGCGCCGCGCAGCGACGGCCGCGCCGCCAGCCGCCGCACCCAGCGGTCGACCAGCGCGTGGCTGCGCCGCCCTGGCATCAGCACCACGACGTCGGCCGGCAGCCGCCCGCTCTTGGCGAGCCGCGACAGCGCCAGCATCAAGCCGACCTGGTGCTTCTGGATCGACAGGCGGCCGGGGACGACCAGCACGCGCGCGTCGTCGGCGATCCCGAAGCGCGCCCGCGCCGCGCGCCTCTCCTCGTCGGTCGGCGGCCGGAAGCGATCCAGGTCGAGGAAGTTGTGGATGATGCGGATCCGCTCCGGGCGAACGCGCCCCAGCGTCACCAGCTCGTCGCGGATGCCGCGCGAATTCACCAGCACCATCTGGGCCCGCTCGGACAGCCAGCGCTCGAAGATCAGATAGCGCAGCTCGATCATGCGCGCGCGGCACGACGACAGGATGACGGGGACCTTGGCGCGCAGCGCCGCCAGCCGACCCCAGAAGTTCGCCTCGTTCAGGAAGCAGTGCACGATGTCCGGGCGCTCGGCGCGCAGGATGTCGACCAGCTGCCGGAACACGCGCCGGTTCATGCGGCGCGTCCCCAGGATGTAGCGCGGCTGCCCCGCGGGCAGGTGGTCGCGGTAGTGGATCTCGTCGCGCCAGAGCGCCAGCACCGGTTCGAACCGCTCGGGCAGGCGTGCGATCAGCTCCAGGATCTGCCGTTCCGCGCCGCCCTGCACCAGGCTCGGGATCAGGAAGAACACCTTCACCCGCGACATCGCCCCGTCGGTGCTTTCCTCACCGCGCTCTTCTACCCTCTCGGCGATCGCCATGCCAGTCACGCTCGGGCTTCGGTGAAGTGCAATCGTGGGGCCATCGGCAGAGCTCATCGCCTGAACCGCTCCCGGATGCTGGTGACCAGCCGCTGCTCTTCCGGCGCCAGGCGAAGTGCGAACAGCATGACGAGATAGGACAACAGGCCCGCGACGATCACGGCCAGAATGCGGATCGCCGTCACGCCGACGAACCGACCGATCGCCATCTCGACCGTGAATGCGATCGCACCGGCGACCACCGGTTTGATCGTCGCCCACCCGAACGCATAGATGCCGTGAATCACCCGGACCTGGACCAGCACCAGAAGACCTCCCACGGTCACCCCCGACAGCACCGCGATCGCCGCGCCGACGATCGCGAACCGCGGGATCAGCAGCCACGCCAGCCCGACGTTCACCACCGTCCCGATCACGTTGTTGACGAACACGAGGCGCGAGCGGCCGCCGACGACGAGGATGTAGCCCATCAGGCCGAACGTCGCGTTCATGAGGTGGCTCACCGCCAGCACGGCCATCGCGGTCGTCGCGGTCACGAACGCCGAGCCGTAGAGCGACAGCAGCTCGTGCCGGAGCGCGATGACGGTGGCCGCGATCGGCACGGCCGCCGTCGCGACCCACCGGCTCATCAGCTGCAGGTTGTAACGGAGGCGATCGTTCTGGCCGAGGTTGATGGCCTCGGAGAAGACCGGCGCCGCCACGGCGTCGAACACGTAGCGCGCGTTGCTGATGACGCGGCTGATGAACTCTGCGGCGGCGTACCCGGCGGTGACCTTCGGTCCCAGCAGCGCCGTCAGCAGCAGGATGTCGGCCTTCTGCTGAATCGCGTTCATCAACTCGGCCGCGCCGAGCGGCGTCGAGTAGCGCGCGAACCCCGGCAGCCAGGGCGATCGCACCGCGCGGGCGATCTCGCCGCGCCCGAACACGCGTCCGACGACGGCCAGCGCCAGGACCAGCGACGCCGCCGACGCCAGCACGTGGGCGACCGCCAGGTGCAGCACAGTGCGGCCGAACAGAGCGGCCAGCAGCGCCGCCGCCATGAACAGCAGCGGCTCGCCCAGGCCGCGCACGTAGAAGTTGGCGCGCGTGACCTTGTTGGCGAGGCTCGCGTTCACCAGCACGTAGACGCAGCCGGTGAACACCGCCGCCGGCGCCATCACCCGCAACGCCGCCGCGGGCTGGTGGGCGACGCGCGCGACGAAGTCGGAGGCGAAGATCAGGCCGAGCGCGAGCACGCTCGACAGGCCGACCGCCAGCCGGAGCCCGGTCCCGAGCGCGCTCCGCACGATGTCCCCCTCGCCGCGCGCGCGGTGCGCCGCCACGTAACGCAGCATCCCCTGCGGCGCGCCGCCCGTTCCCGAGCGCGTCACGATCTCGAGCGTCGCGAGACAGGTCTGGAAGAGGCCGAATACCGCCTGGCCGAACACCCGCGCCAGCAGGATGTGCGTCACCGTCAGCATCCCCTGGACCGCGATGGTCAGGGTCTGCATGGCGCCGCTGCGCGCGGCGTGGGTGACGTCCTTCGAACCTTCGTGCTCGGTCAACGCCCGTCCAATTCCCCGCGCCCCAGCTGCCAGCCGCCGCGACGGACCGCCTCGTCGGCGCGGTCGCGCTCTTCAGGCAGGTCGACCTCCAGCCACCCGTGGCCGCTGATGTCCCGGCATGCCGGCGGCGTGCCGGCGTCGGCCAGGCGCGCCAGCACGCGCTCGACGTGGATGGCGCGGCCCTCCGCGGCCAGCGCCGCGTCGACGGTCGCCCAGTAGCGGCGCGCGGCGGCGCGCGGCACCTTCGTCATGCCGACGTAGCCGGCGTCCCAGGTCTCGAGCGTCTTCGCGATGCGGCGCACCCGGCCCGCGCCGTTGCGCTCGACCTTCATGTCATCGGCGCCCAGCACCCGATCGGTGTCGATGAACGCGGTGACGTCCGCGGCCGGCGCCCCCGCCAGCCGCGCGATGGCCGGCCGGTAGATGTGGTCGACGTTCATCAGCAGGAACTCGTCCGCGTCCTCGACGAACAGCCGCGCCGCCGTCAACGAGATCAGATTGCCGTCACGGAAGGCGCGGTTCTCGACGAGGCGCACGGGCAGCGCCAGCCGCGTCACCTCGGCGGCGACCTGATCGAAGCCGAAGCCGCCCACGACCGTGATGTCGTCGGCCCCGGCCTCGAGCGCGAAGGCCACCGCGTACGCCAGCAGCGGCCGATCGGCGACGTCGACCAGCGCCTTCGGGATCTGCTGCGTCAGCGTCCCGAGCCGACTTCCGAGACCCGCGGCCAGCAGCACCGCCTTCACGGCGACGGTTCCTAGAACAGAGTCGGGAGCGCCGAGAAGCGGCGAATCACGGGCACCGACGGGAAGCGCAGCGTGAACCGCTCCGACGAGAACGTGGTGGCGACGCCCACGAACGGAATCCCCTCGCGCTCGGCGATCTCGCCGTCGTGCAGCGAATCGCCGACGAACAGCATCTCTTGCCGGGCGGCCCCGAACGCGCGCGTCGTCGCATCGAGGTGCGTCCGCCCCTTGGCGAGGCCGCCGCCGTACCCGAGCACCAGGTCGAACTTGAAGCCGGCGTTGCGCGCGAACGCGTCGACGTTCTCGGTGCCGTTGTTCGACGAGACGGCGATGCGAACGCCCCTGCTGCGGATCTGCTCCAGCGCGCGGCGCGTCTCCGCCGGCATCCGGATCGCGCCGCAGCGAGCGGGCTTGCGACCCTCGAAGTCAGCGGAGGCTTCCGCGTTGCGCGGATCGTCCGGGAAGATCTCCTCCAGCTGCTTGACGAACGGAAGCCCGCAGGTCGCCAGGTACAGCTCGCGGGCCAGGATGCGCGGCGTGCCGTACCGCTCCTCGATCACCTCGGTCGCCAGGTCCGCCAGGGTCGGCATGCTGTCGATCAGCGTCCCGTCGAGGTCGCAGAGCAGGACCTTGGGCAGCGCCAGGCGCGCCTGCGCGGGCAGGCGGGCGACGCCGGCCCCACGGGCAGAGACCGCGCCGTGAAGCGGGGCGCCGGTTGCATCGAACGGGACGGTGGACATGGGTAGCGTCTAGGAGCAACCCCCGGTCCAGATCCCCCTGCCTGGCTAACTTGTTGATAATACGTAAGATAGTTGTCAGTCGCCGCTGACAGCGTTGAACTTTCAACACCTGGCGCTGACAGCTTTCCGACATCTCGGCGCATGTGGTTCTATCAATGGGTCCTCTGTTCGTGTCGCCTCGCGTGTCGCCCCGCCACAAGATCCTCTACCTGACCCCGAACCTGAAGCAGGGGGGCGCCGAGCGTCAGCTGCTGGAGCTGATCCGGCGCCTGCCGGATCGGTTCGAGCCGGTCATGTGCGTGTTCGATCGATCGGTCCATTACGCGGACTACCTGCTGCCCGGCGAGCCGCGCCACGCGCTGGACGTCGGCCGGATGACCCGCGAGGGGTTTCGCCGCCTGTGCGACGTGCTGCGCAGCGAGCAGCCGCAGATCCTGCACACCTGGCGTGACACCGCCAACTTCTGGGGGCGGCTGGCGACGGCGCGCGTGCCGGTGCCGATCGTCGTGTCGTCGACGCGCAACCGGGCGCTGCATCCGCTGAACCTGCTGACCGAGCGGCGCTTCGCGCAGCGCACGGCGCGCGTGCTCGCCAACTCGGAGGGGGTGCGGCGGGAGCTGGTGTCGATCGCGCGCGTTCCCGACGACAAGGTGCAGATCATCCACAACTTCATCGACCTGGATCGGTTTCGGCCGCCGACGGCCGAGGAACGGGCGGCCGCCCGAGCGAAGTGGAACATCGCGCCCGGCGACATCGCGCTGCTGGTTCCCGGGCGCATCAGCCTGCAGAAGCACCAGTTCGGCGTCGGACTGGCGCTGGGGAAGCTGCGCCGGCGCGGGCAGCTTCCCGCCAACGTGCGCGTGCTGCTGGCGGGGCGGCGGCACGACCGGATCTACGGCGCGCTGCTCGACCCGTGGCTGAAGCTGCAGGGCGTGCACGATCGGTTCACGCACCTCGGGACGGTGACAGACATGGTGTCGCTGTACCAGGCGGCCGACGTCGCGGTTCTGCCGTCGCTGTGGGAGGGGTTGCCGAACGCGGTCCTGGAGGCGCTCGCCTGCGGGCTGCCGGCGGTCGTGTCGCACGCGGCGAACATCGACGGCATCGTGACGGCCGACGCCGGGTTCGAGGTGCCGACCTTCGCGCACGACGCGCTGGCCGAGGCGCTGGGGCGGATTCTCGTTCTGTCCGACGACGAACGGCGGCGGATGGGTGCGCGCGGGCGCGCCCACATCGCCGACAACTTCAGCGCCACGCGCGTGCTGGGCGAGATGGTGGCGCTCTACGACCACCTGCTTGCAGCGACGTCACCTACAGGATGAGGATCGGCGCCGACGCGATCTCACCCAGCACGACGACGACCAGGATGAGCAGGCCGATGCCGACGCCGGCGAGCACGCCGCCGATGATTCCGCCGGCGTTCGCCTTGTTGGTCTCGACGCAGACGGCGCCCGGGTCGGGCGTCGGGCACGAGCCGCCGTCGGTGGCGCGGGCCCCGGGGCAGTTGTCGAGGCAGGTGGCGTACTTGTGCGGGTCGACGCCGGTGGCGTGGCACTGCTCGCCGCCAAACGGCGAGCAGTCGTCCCTTTTCCAGGTCGCCGCCTGACGGCAGGACGCCTCGCACGCGATCGCTTGATCGCGAAGCGGGTTGTCGATCAACACCAGGCGGTGCGCCGTGGTGGTGGTGCAGCCCGCCGAAAACAGGATCACCGTCACGGTGGCTGCGATCGCGCGTCCGGTCATGCCGGACACAGGACTGAGCAATCGGCGTGCCGCGCGGGCGTCGATCAGGCGATCAGGCGCCGATGATCAATGTGAAGCGCCAGCTGCGGGATTCGATCCCCCAGCCGGCATCGAAGCCGATCAGCGGCACCGCGACCGAGCGCAGGAAGAAGCGCAACCCGCCGCCGACCGCCTGGTGGATGTCGCGCGAGTAGTCGAACCCCTGCTGATACCCGCCCGTGTTGTTGATCAGGAAGGTCCGCTGGTCGGGCGTATCGCGCGGCGTGTAGACGTCGACGCCGACGGGGGGAAGGTCGCGGAACCAGATCGCCTGCGCGTCGTAGAATACGAGCGCGCGGAAGTCGAGCGAGCTGATCGAGAACAGCGGAAAGTGGTACTCGGCGTGGGCCGCGAGCTGGCTGTCGCCGCGGAACTGCTGAAACAGGTAGCCGCGCAGGTTGGGGCCGCCTGCCGCGTTCTCCATCCAGAACGGCAGGTTCTTTCCGAACGTGCCGCCCAGACTGACGATCAGGTTGTGGGTCCGGAAGAACTTCACGCCGTGCTCGACGCCGCCGCCGATGCGCCAGAAAGAGAGGTCGCCCTTGAAGTTGGGGCTGCCGAGGTCGATGCCGCCGCCCAGCGCCGTTCCCGTCATGACCGCGAACTCGCGCGCGCGGAAGTCGAGTGACACCGACGCCTTGCCGATGCCGACCGTCGCGCTCTGCGTGGCCCATTGATTCGTCGGGAGCGCGACCTGGTTCGGGTCGCTTGGATCGTAGGACTTGTCGACGTTGTAGCGCGACACGTTCCAGGCGATCTGCGTCTTCACGCGGCGGAACCAGGCGACACCGACGGCCGGCTCGACGCCGTACGACGTCAGCAGCGTGGCCCGATAGGGGGGTAACAGCGCCCCCTCGTCGCCCGGGAGGTACTCCGGGATGTTCTGGCGCTGGACGTTGCCCTGGATCTGCCAGTAGATCCAGGTCCCGAACCAGGACGGATCGCGGTAGGCCAGCGCGGCGCCCGAGTCGACGGTGGCGATGCGCCCGCCGATCAGCAGCTGCTTGCCGCGCCCGAACAGGTTTCCGTGCACGAACAGAAGGCCGAACGACTTGTTGTTGGCGGACCACGAACCGGTCGGGACCGGCGCCCAGGGGAACTTGTCCTTGACGGCGATGTTCACGCGCACGCCGGTCTTGTATTGCTCCCACCAGACGTTGACGTCCGCGAAAAGGCCGGTCGTGTTGAGCCGCTCCCGGACCGTGTCCAGCGTGTCCATCTCAAGCGTGTCGCCGATCGAGACGCCGGCGACGGAGCGGACTGTCGATTCGTCGGTGCGGCTGTTGCCCATGATGCGGACGTCGGTGACCTCCTCGCCGACGGCGCGCGCCGGGCCCGACGCGAGCGCGATCCCCAATCCGATCACGCACGCGAGCAACGTCGCGCGAGTGGGGGACGTAAGAGAGCGCATTACCTAAAGCATAAAGGTCCCCACGGGATTCGTAAACAGCGGGCTTTGGCCTACATGCCGACGCCCGTTCCGTGTGTCGCGATCGTGTGGCGTCTCACGCGGCCGCGCCCGCCGGATGCGGGACGGCCTGGATCAGCGCGCTGCTGGTGATCAGATCCTGCTCGGTCAGGTGGCGGAACCGTGACGCCAGCTCGCCGCGCTCGATCAGCGAATCCGATCGGACGGTGGCGCCGCCCGCGAACGTGAAACCGTTCTCCGCGAGCAGGCGCAGGTGGGTCGAGTACGGTTCGCGATTGAGCAGGTACGAACGCCGCCCGCGAATCAGCCTCCAGGTCAGATCGGCGTACCTCCAGTGGCCGTTCCAGACGCCCGCGGTGTTGTGACAGCGGAAGTCGATCTGGTGCGAGATCATGCCGTCGGGTTTGATCCAGAGGCGCATCGCCCGGTAGCTGCCGGGCAGATCATCGACGTGCTCGAGCACGGCCTGCGAGAACAGCAGATCGATCGAGGCGCGCTCGATGGCCTGATCGTCGAACCAGCGGGTGCGGTAGTCGATCATCGAGCCGGCGGCGTTCTGGTTCGTGACCGAATCCGCGATGCGGGCCAGCCGATCGGCGCCGAGGGCGGCCGCCAGCTGCTCCTCGCCGAGGACGTGGCGCGGAAACGCGTAGCTCGGGAGCAGCGGCTGCACCTCGGGAAACTCGGTCTCGCCCGGGATGTCCGCGCGGTTGCGGAACAGCTCGATCAGCTCCGCGAGCACGGCCTGGTTTCGCTTCACCTGCGCGTGACGGACGACGTCGAAGGCGTGGTAACGCTCGGCGCCCGAGACCAGCGCGGCCAGACCGACGCCCAGCGAATCGCCGGGGCCCAGCTCGGCGACGACGCGCGGGTGTGTCTTCATGCCGCTCGCGAACGCGGTCACGAGGTGGCGCAGCCAGACGGAATAGCAATAGCGCGCGGACTGGGTGTCGCCGCCCCCGCGCCCAAACACCGCGGCGACGCCGGGGATGAACGTCGAGATTCCGTAGAGGAGCTGCCCCACTTTCAGGTTCCGCGCGCGCATCCCGGGACCCGGCAGACTATATCAAGTTCTGATAACCTCACGCCGTGGACAGCCTGGATCGTGAGCTGGACGTCGCGCGCGCGGCCGCCCGCGAAGCGGGAGCCGCGATCATGCGCTTCTACGGCAAGCCCGACGTCGCCGTTCACAGCAAGCCGGACCTGTCGCCGGTCACCGCCGCCGACGAGGCGGCGAACGTCTGCCTGGAGAAGGCGATCCGCGGAGCGTTCCCGGAGGACGCGGTCCTCAGCGAGGAATCGCCGGACGACGAGGCGCGCCTCGGCAACCGGCGCGTCTGGATCGTCGATCCGCTGGACGGCACGCGCGACTTCCTGGCGCAGACGGGCGACTTCTGTGTCCTGGTCGGCCTGGCCGTCGACGGGGCGGCGGTGCTGGGCGTGGCGTACCAGCCCGTCAAGGACGCTCTCTATTTCGCCCGCCGCGGCAAGGGGGCGTTCGTCGAGGTGGACGGCGCGACACGCCCGCTCGGGGCGTCGCGCGCCCAGCTGCCGAGCGAGGTGCGGGTCGGCATCTCGCGCCTCAATCCCGACGAGGGCCTGGGGAAGTGCCTGGCCGCCGCCGGTCTGGCCGCGCGGGCGGTGCAGATGGGCGCGTCGGCCAAGCACATGGCGCTCGCGCGCGGCGAGATCGACGCCGTGCTGAACCTGTCGGCGGCCGAGATGGAATGGGACACCTGCGCGCCCGAGGTGATCCTGGCCGAGGCCGGTTGCACGGTCACCGACGGCGACGGCAATCCGTTTCGCTACAACCAGCGCGATCTTTTTCGGCGCCGCGGCAGCGTCGCGAGCAACGGCAAGTGCCACAGCCTGATGTTGCGGGTCATGGCGCCCTGTCTGCCTGAACCGGGGCCTTGAAGACGCGGTAGAGCAGCCAGAGGCTCGGGACCAGGACGGGGACGCCGGCGGCGAGCACGGAGAGCAGGAGCCACTGCGTGCGCGGGCTGGCGGCGGCCTCGTGCAGCGTGACCCAGGGGACGATCAGGTAGGGATACTGGGCGAGCGCCCATCCGACCAGGATGAGAACCGTCTGCGCGGCGACCGCCGCGCGCGCCAGGCGGTAGCGCCTCGTCGCGAGCGCCGCGATCGCCGTGACGGCGGCGGCGCCGGTCGGCACGTGGAACGGCCAGTTCATCACCAGTGCCACCTGCACCCGGGGCGCCTCGTCGTGGGCGAACACGAAGGCCAGCAGCGCGGCCACGCCGACACCGATCGCCGCGGCCAGCGCGCGCCGGCGAAAATCCTCGCGCAGCTCGGGGTCGGCGATCTCGACGCAGAGGTAGGTGGCCGCGAGCAGCGCGCAGAGCGCGAGCGAGATCAGGCCGACCGCGAACGGAAACAGGCCGAGCCACGTCTCCCAGAAGCCGCTGAAGACGGTCCCACCGGACACGCGGATGTTGCCGGAGACGAGCGCCGCGACGATCATCCCGAGCAACACCGGCGCGATCGTGCTCGCGATCGAGAACACAAGGCCGAACTGGCGCTGAGCTCGATCGCCGGACATGTCGAGTGAACGGAACGCGAACGCCGATCCGCGCAGCACGACGCCGACGATGAACAGCGTCAGCGGCACGTGGAGCGCGACGGAGATCGCCGCGAACGCCGTCGGGAAGCCGGTGAACAGGACGACGATCACCAGGATCAGCCAGACGTGGTTCGCCTCCCAGACCGGGCCGATCGCGGTCGCGATCGCGCGCCGCTGGGCGGCGGCGCGCGGGCCGCTCGCCAGCAAATCCCAGACCCCGCCGCCGAAGTCCGCGCCGGCGAACAGGAAGTAGAGGCAGAGCGCGACCCCGATCGTCCCCGCGAGCAAGAGCTCAGGCGCCATGCGCGCCCGCCGAAGGTTCGTGGGGTCTGTCCGCGCGGATGATCTGCTTCGCGAGCAGGTAGACGACCGCAGCGCCCAGAAACAGGTAGACGATCGTGAACAACCAGAACGGCGCCGCCTTGTAGGGGAAGCTGGTCACCGCGTCCTCGGTCCGCAGCAGCCCGCGCACGATCCAGGGCTGGCGCCCCCATTCGGTCACGAGCCAGCCCGCCTCCAGGCTGACGAACCCGAGCGGGCCCAGAATCACGAACGCCCACAGCCAGCGACGGCCGTCCGGCATCCGCCGCCGCCGGACCGCCGCGGCGATGACCGCCAGCGCGCCCAGCGCCATCGCGCTGCCCGCCCCGACCATGATCTGGAACGCCGTGCGCACCGCGATCACGGGCGGCCAGTCCGCCCGCGGAAACGCGTCCAGGCCCGTCACCGTCGCGTCGAAGTCACCGTGCGCGAGGAACGACAGCCCGCCCGGTATCGCCAGCGCGCCGTGGAACTCGCCCGTCTCGAGATCGGGAACGCCGCCGACGTGAAGCGGCGCGCGCGGTTCGGTGTGCAGGTGCGCCTCCAGCGCCGCCAGCTTCAGCGGTTGCGCGACCGTGATGTGCTTGGCCGAGCGATCGCCCGACAGCGGCTGCACCAGGGCGGTCAGGCACGCCATCGGCAGCGCCAGGGCGAGCGCCTTGCGGTGCAGCGTGCGCGTTGGATCGCGCAGCAAAATGAAGCCGTGGATCGCGACCATCGCCCAGGCGGTCGCCTGATAGCAGGAGAGCAGCACGTGCACGACCTGATACGGCCAGGACGGGCTCCACATCGCCGCGAGCGGATCGGTGCCGCCCGGTCCATTCATGAACGCGCTCACCAGCGTGACGAAGAACGCCGACGCGGCGCCGCTGACGGCGACGGCGACGCCCGACGCCAGGTGCAGTCCCGGCGACACCTTGCCGCGCCCGTAAAGATAGATGCCGAGGAAGATCGCTTCCGTGAAGAACGCGAAACCTTCCAGCGCGAACGGCAGCCCGATCGATTCGCCGAAGCGCCCCATGAACTGCGGCCAGAGCAGGCCGAGCTCGAACGACAGCACGGTGCCCGACACCGCGCCGACCGCGAACAGGATGCTGGTCCCCTTGGCGAGCTGCTTGGACAGCAGCAGGTACTCGGGATCGCGCGTCCACCGGTGGCGGATGTCCGCCGACACCATCAGCGCCGGCAGCGCGACGCCCGCCGCCGCGAAGACGATGTGGAACGCCAGCGAGATCCCCATCTGGGATCGCGCGTACCCGAGGGCGTTCCAGCCGGACAGCACGCCGCGATTCTGCGTCGAATGACGCCGCGGTGCTACGCTGGACACGCATGATCGGCGGGCTGCGTCTGGCGGCGCTTCTGGTCGCGATCCCGGGGTCGATCGCGTGGGGGAGGGACGGCTTTGCCGGCCCGAGCCCGTCGCGGGAGGCTCGGAACCCTCCCAGGGTTCCGATCTATTTGAAGGGGCAGCTCCACCTTCACACGAACAACTCGGGCGACAGCGCGACGGCGCCCGCCGATGTCGTCCGCTGGTACGCCGCGCACGGATACGACTTCATCGTCGTCACCGATCACAACCGGATCACGGTCGCCCCCTCGACGCCGACGATGCTGGTGATCCCGGGGGTCGAGCTGACGCAGAACGTGCAGCACTGCGTGCCGCCGCCGCCCCGGGGCCTCCGCTGCCTGCTTCACGTCAACGCGCTGTTCGTCGTGCCGCCGCCCGACGGAAAGATCCCGGCGCTGCCGGCAACTGGGCCGAGCCGCTTCGAGATCTATCACCGGGCGCTCGACACGACCCGGCGGCTGGGCGGCATCGCCCAGCTCAATCATCCGAATTTTCATTACGCGGCCGACGCCCCGCTGATCACGCTGCTGACGCGCGACGGCCTGGCCCTGCTCGAGATCGCGAATCGATCGTGGGACTCGAACGACGTTCCCGACGACAAGTCGCAGCCGTCCAGCGAGGCGATCTGGGACGCCGTGTTGACCGCGGGCGGCGACGTCTTCGGCACCGCGACGGACGACGCCCACCATTATTACGACGCCGCCGCGGTCGGGGCGCGCGGCGGCGACGTCTTCCCCGGCGATCTCGGCTTCGTGATGGTGCGCGCCGACAAGCAGCCCGCCGCGATCCGCGCGGCGATCGCGCGCGGCGATTTCTACCCCTCGACCGGCGTTCTGCTCGGACGCGTCGATGTCGGACGCGACCGCCTGGAGATCGAGGTCGACGCGCGCTCGCCCGGCGCGCATCGCTTCACCTTCATCGGCGCAGGAGGCAAGGTGCTGTCGCGCGCGCAGGGGCGTCAAGCCGCGTTTGCCCTCGCCGGCGCGCGCGGCGGTTATGTCCGCGCCGTGGTCGAGGACGCCGCCGGCCGGCGTGCCTGGACGCAGCCGATCCGCGTGCCGGCCGCGCCGTCGCGTTCCGGTCCGCGCCCATCGAGCCGCTGAGGTAACCTGGCGATCGTGATCGTCGCAATCGACGGCCTGGACGGCAGCGGCAAGTCGCGGGTGGCGTCGGCGCTCGCGGCGGCGTGCGCCGCCGACGGTGTGCCGGCGACGCTGCTGCACGTCGACGACTTCCGGCGGGACCTCGACTTCGGGGGCTTGGACCCGGCGGCCGAGGCGGCCCTCTACTACGAACGCTACTTCGATCTCGCCGCGCTGGATCAGGAGCTCGCCGGCCGCGCGGGCGGTGAAAGCCCGCTGACGATCGTCGAGGGCGTGCTGACCCTGCGGGTGCCGGCCGTGGCGGCCGCCGCGCCGCTCATCGTGCTGACGGTGAGCACGGGCGAGGCGCGCCGGCGCATCCTCGAGCGCGATCGCGCCAAGGGGCGCAGCGACGAGGAGATCACCCGCCGCATCGACCACCGCTATTTCCCGGCGCGCGACCGGTACCGCGCGGAATGCGATCCCGAAGCGCGGGCCGCCG
>Ga0066395_10000304_pt1 | contig 18395 bp, 9 predicted proteins | sample PanSoiPlot1MoBio_FD_61218 | JGI IMG/M metagenome (GOLD analysis project Ga0066395, IMG submission 61218) | Tropical forest soil microbial communities from Panama analyzed to predict greenhouse gas emissions - Panama Soil Plot 1 MoBio | ecosystem: Environmental > Terrestrial > Soil > Tropical... | reverse complement strand
CAGCACGTCGGCGCGCGTGCGGGCGCCCGCCGCGGTGACCGCCCGGAAGGCGTTGGCGCCGTCGAACGCATACGCCTCGGTCGCGTGCGGCTCGCTGCCGTACGCCGCCCGGTAGGCGTCGACGAAGGCGCGCGCGCGCGCGTCGCCCGCGTCGGCGTAGAACCCGGGCGACAGCAGCGCGCCCTGCACGTAGCGGCCGGCGTTCTGCAGCAGGCGCGGCGACAGCTCGCTGGCGGTCGACAGCAGCAGAACCGTGCGCGGGCGCGGCTTGCCGGGCGCCGCCGCCGGACGCGGTGCGCCCCAGGGCGCCGGCCACAGATCAGCGGCCGCCAGCGCCGGCGCGATCAGCTCCAGCCGGTCGGCGCCGTCGGCGATGAACACAACCTGCGGCGGGACCTTCTTGATCGCGGCGACGACCTGGCCGAACGACGTCGCGCCGGGCGCGTAGCTCGCGTCGCCAGTGATGCGCCCGCCCGCTGCCGTCACCTCGCGGCGGAACGCCTCGCGCAGCCGCTTGCCCGCGGCGCTGTCGGGTCCCAGCATCGCGAAGTCGCGCGCGCCCAGCTTGAGCGCCGCGTGCGCCAGCGCGCTCACGCGTGCCTCGGGCGCATGAATCAGCTGGAAGGCGGTGCTGGCGGAGCCCGGCGGCGCGTCGTCCAGAGCCAGCGTCGGGACGCCGCTCTCGCTCGCGGCAGCCAGCGACGTCGCCGCGACCTTGCGATCGCTCGCGGTCAGGATCCCGATCACCGACTCGTCGTGCGCCAGCTCCCCCACCCCCTTGCTGGCCCGCTCCGCCTCGCCGCCCGTGTCGCGCACGCAGAGCTGCATGGCCGCCGCGTTGGCGACCGGCGGCGCGGCACCGTTCCGGGCGGGAGCCCCGACGGCCAGCATCGCCGCGCGCATCGCCGCCTCGCCGACCGGCTGGAACTTTCCGGTCAGCGCGATCGCCAGGCCGAGGCGGCCGGCGTCGCCCGCCCCCTGGGCCTGCGCCTGCGCGTCCTCGAAGCCGACCGCCCGCCGCGCGGCCGCCGTCTCCGCGTCGATCGCCGCGGCACCGGCCGCGTCGCCCTGCGCGCGCGTGAACGCCGCCGCCTTGACGCCCAGCACTGCGCGCGCGAGCCCGCGCTCGGCCGACGCGCGCCAGGCGCGCGCCGCCGCATCGGGCGCGACGTCCGTCCCGAGCTCCGTCGCCCGCGCGCGCGCGTAGGCCTTCTCGTGCTCGCGGCCGCCGCGCGCGTAACCGTCCCACAGCTCGAGAGCCGCGGGGAGATCGCCGACCACGCTCGTCGCCTCGGCGAGCGCGCCGCGCAGCTCGACCAGCGCGTCGTCGCCGGGCCCGCTCGCGCCGGCCGCGGGCAGGAACGGCAGCAACAGCTCGCGCCCGCGCGCGAACTGCCCCAGCCGCACCTCGGCGAGGCCGAGGTAATAGCGCGCGCTCGAGCCGGTGCCGGGATCGGGCGGCGCCGAGACGAGCGGCTCCAGCAGCTGCTTGCTGGCAGCCGCGTCGTTCCGCAAGAGCGCCAGCCGCGCCAGCATCAGGTCGACCGCGGGACGAAACGCGTGCTGGGCGTGATGCGCGGCGAACGCCTCCAGCGCCGTACGGGCATCGGCCTGCGCGCCCGCGTCGAAGCGCGCCTTGGCATCGCGGAAATCGGCCTCGGCGCCGGGATCGGCGGGCGCCGTCGGCGCGGGCGCCGGCGCGGCCGGCGCGGGAGCCGGGGCGAGCGCGCCGTTCGGCTCGGGCGCGACCGGCGGCGGCAGCGCCTCGCCCGCCCCGAACGTGCCGGGAAGGTTCGGCCGCGCCTGCGTGGCCGCGCAGGCGGCGAACAGCAGGAACGCGCAGAACCCGAGCCTCACCATCCTTCCTTACTACGACCGAAACCGGTCCGTGTCCGGTTTTTGTGCTTTCTTCCGCCCGGCAGCGCCGCTTCTGTTTTCTATTTTTCCAATCGCCCGAAGCCGAGGTTGACGGTCTTGCGCGCGAAGGTGGAGACGCCCAGCGCCACCAGGGCATGCGGCGACACCCAGCGGCGATCGTCGGAGGCGGGCGGGCGCCGCGGCGGCCGATCCACGTCGACGCGGAACAGCTCCGCCGTGACGTCCCGGTGCGTGAACACGTGGCGGACCGCGCCGCGGTAAGCGACGCCGGCGACGCGAACGCCCGCCGCTTCGGCCAGCCCGCGCGCGATCGCCGGGCGCAGCCGCGCGCCGCGATCGATCGCCTCGGGCAGCGCCCAGGTTCCCGCCAGGAGGCCCCGCCCCCGCCGGATCACGAGCACGCGCGCGCCGTCTGTGATGCAGGCGCAGACGATCCGCACGACCGGCCGCGCCGCGCGCGGACGCTTGCGGGGCAACTGATCCGCCTGCCCCTCCGCGCGGGCGCGGCAGCCCGCGGCCAGCGGACAGGCAGCGCAATCCGGGTTGCGCGGCGTGCAGACCAGCGCCCCCAGCTCCATGAGCGCCTGGTTGAAATCGCCTGCCCGGCGGCGCGGCACCTCGGCGAGCCCGCGCGCGTGCAGCGCCGCGCGCGTCGCGGGCCGATCGACGGGCCGCCGCTCGGCGCCGAGCCGCGCGAGAACGCGCATCGTGTTGCCGTCCAGCGCGAATGCGCGCGCGTCGAATGCGATCGCGGCCACCGCCGCCGCCGTGTACGGGCCGATCCCCGGCAACGCCCGCAGCCCCGTCTCCGTGGCCGGAATGGCGCCGCCGTGATCCGCGACGACGGCCGCCGCGGCCCGTCTCAGGTTGCGCGCGCGGGCGTAGTAACCCAGCCCCGACCAGAGCGCGGTGACCTCGTCGTCGCCGGCGGCCGCCAGCGACGCCAGGTCCGGAAAGCGCGCGATGAACCGGCCGAAGTACGGCTCGACCGTCGCGACGACCGTCTGCTGCAGCATGAACTCCGACACCAGCGTCTTGTACGGGCTGGGGTCGCGCCGCCACGGAAGGTCGCGCTTCGCTCGGTCGTACCAGCGCAGCAAGGGGCGCGCGATCGCCGTCATCGTCGCTTCAGATGGCCCCGCTGCACGTTGCTGACATCGCGGTGGACATTGTATGACAGCAGCTGGTGGCGCGACCCTCGCAAGATTCCGATGCGCCGTCGCCGGCGGCGATCGCGGCCGCCGTCCAGCGCGGCGACATCGCCCCGATCTATTGTCTGTCGGGCGAGCGATTCCTGGTCGACACCGCCGCGACGGCGATCCGCGCGGCGGTCCTGGCCCAGGCCGGCGCCGCCGCCGCCTTCAACAACGACGTCTTCGACCTGAAGGAGAGCGGGCTTTCCGGCGCGCTCGCCACCGCGCGCACGCTGCCGATGATGGCGAAGCGGCGTCTCGTCGTCGGCAAGGCGATCGACGAGGTCAAGGCCGCCGACCTGGATCCCCTGGTCGCCTATCTGGAGGATCCGAACCCGTCGACATGCCTGTTGCTGATCGCTGACAAGGTCGACGTCCGGCTGCGCGCGTTCTCGGCGCTCCGCAAGCGCGGCTACCTGCACGTGTTCGCGCCGCTGCGGGACAACGCGCTGGCGGGGTGGCTGCGCGTCGAGGCCAAGAACCGCGGGATCGACATCAAGCCGGACGCCGCCACGGCCCTGGCGACGCTGGCGGGTCCGGATCTGGGCCGGCTCGCGCAGGCGCTGGAGCAGCTCGCCATCTACGTCGCGGGCGCGCGCGCCATCACCGTCACAGACGTCGAGGACCTGGTCGCGGAGACCCGCGAGCACGCCATCTTCGAGCTGACCAAGGCGATCGGCATGGGCGACGTCCCGCGCGCGCTCGCGCTCTGCGCGAACATGCTGCGCAACCGCGAGCCGCCCCTCCGGATCCAGTTCATGCTCGCCCGCCAGGTGCGGCAGATCTGGCGGGCCAAGGAGCTGGTCGCGGCGGGCGCCTCGCGGGGCGACATCGCCGCCGCGGTCGGCGTCAATCCCTACTTCCTCGACGACATCATGGTCCCGGCGCGCCGCATGTCGCGCGCCGCGCTCGAGCGGGCGCTCGAGCGTCTCTACCAGGCGGACCTCGCCCTCAAGACCTCGCGCGTCGAACCGGATCTGGCGCTGTCGCGCCTCGTGCAGGCGCTCGCGGAAGCGCGGTGATCAGTCGCTGCCGGCGTCGGTGGCGGTCGTCTTCGGATTCCAGCCGCCGAACACGTAGGTGACGTCGCGCAGCTGGGCCGCCTCGCTGTCGGACAGCTGCTTCGATTCGGGGATGCGCATGCTGACGTCGATCGGCGCGCCCGACGGGTCGACGCTCTTGTATTCGGCGAAGCGAAGGCCGGCGAGGTTCCAGGTCGTGCCGCCGTCCGGCGCCCCGGCGTCCGCGGCCGGACGCGTGTAGCCGTCGATCAACCAGCCGACCGGATCGATGTGCGGCCCCATCGTGCAATTGATGTACGCCACCTGCGAACCGGGCGTCGTGGTCGCCTTGTTGGTGCGCGCCAGGACGTGCCCCGTGATGCCCGGGTCCGAAGTGAGCATGCTGTCGACGAACACGTAGCCGAACGTTCCGCTCGGGTTGCGCGCCTGCACGTTGTAACCCTTGCGGGAGACATCCTTGATCTCGCAGTGATCCAGGTAGACGACGCCGTTGCCCCAGATGAAGTCGACGTCGCCCTCGATGTAGCTGTTCGAGACGTAGACCTGGCCGGTCAGCAGCAGCGTGTCCTGCAGCCCCTTGAAGTTCGCGTTGCGCAGGATCACCCGCTGGCCCCCCTCTGACCGCAGCGCCTCCGACTGCCCGCCGGTCGACAGCTGCGGGGCCGGATTCCAGATCGTGATGTTCTCGATGACGACGTCGTTGCCGCTGTCGATGCCGATCATCGCCCGCCACTTCGTCCCCATCGCCGCGCCGCCGGGCGGTGTCTGCATGGCGTCATCGTTCGGATACGAGATCACCGTCCCGTTCCGATCCGCGCCGTGGAGGGTGATGTTGCTCTTCTGGTAGATCGCGACGATCTCGCGGTAGGTGCCGGCGGCGACGTTGATCGTCACCGGCGTCGTGTTCATGGCCGGGATGTAATCGGCCGCTCCCTGCACTGTGCAGAAGTCTCCCGAGCCGTCGGCGGCCACCGCGATCTGGGCGGCGCCCGCCGCCAGCGTCGTGCTCCGGACCGTGAACCGCCAGGTCGACGCGTCGGTCACCGCGCCGATCGCCGGACCGTTGAAGCCGTTCGTGAAAACGCCGGGATCGATCGTCACGTAGTAGGTCTTGCCCGGCTGCAGCACGCGCCGGAGGTAGATGTACGCCTCGTTCCCGTTGATGACGATCGGCTTGTAGTAGTAGTTGCGCGGGCCGATCGTCTGGGTCGGCATGGCGGCCGCGATGTCGAAGCTGTCGACGGGGGTGGCCGGGTTGCCCTCGTCGAACACGCGCACGGACCCACCCGGGCCTGTCATGGGCGGAATGTCGAAGTTCAGCCGCAACGGAGAATCCGTACAGGCCGACGTGGCGCCGTTGGCGGGGAAGACGGACGTGACGTGCTCGAGCGGGGTGACCGGACCGTAATCCGCGGCCGCGTCGATGCCTCCCGTTCCACTTCCCCCGCCCGTTCCACCCACGCCCGTGGTCCCAGCCGCGCCCGTGGTCCCGGCGCTTCCGCCCTTCCCTCCGCCCGCCGGCGGCTTGCTGCCGCCGCAGCCGACCCCCGCGACCGCCAGTGAAATCAGGACACTACACACCCGTCGCATTTGTGCCCATGAGTCGTCCGGGGCGGGCCCGGCGGCTCAGGCAACAGCGCGACCGATCAGGCCTTCAGGGTCGAAACCGCGACCGTCAGCCGCGAGACCGACCGGGACGCCGTCCCGCGCTTGATGACGCCCTTCGACGCCGCGCTGTCGATCGCCGAAACGGCCGTCTTCAGCAAGGTCTGCGCTTCCTTGGCGTTCTTGCTGCCGATCGCTGCCCGCAACCGCTTGATGATCGTGCGCATGGCCGTCTTCTGGGCCGTGTTGCGCGCCGTGCGCCGGATACGCTGCCGGTTCGCCTTCTCCGCTGACTTGAGGTTCGCCATATTTCGGCGCGCATCATGGTTAGGCGGCCCGGCGTTGTCAAGGCGCGGCCCCTCTCCCTAACCCTCTCCCCGATTTGCGGGGCGAGGGGACCAGAGGGTCAGCCCAGCCCGAGGCCTTCCAGGTCGTCGTCGCTCATGCCGAAGAAATGGCCGGTCTCGTGGATCAGCGTCGTCCGGATCTCCTCGCGCAGCTCCTCGTCGCTGCCGACCACGCGCTCCAGGTTGCGCCGGAAGATCAGGATCTGGGTCAACCCCGGCTGCCCGCCCAGGTGCGACGCGTCGGGGTAGGCCGTGCCGGAGAACAGCCCGAGCGACCGCGGGTCCACGCCGGCGTCGACGTCCGACTCGGCCGGCTGCTCCGCGATGATGATCGGGACGTCCCGCAGCAGCTGGCGCACGCGCTCGGGCAGCTCGCCCAGCGCCTGCTCGGCGATCGCGCCCACCTGTTCGTCGGTGAAGCGCCGCCGCTCACCGCGGGCTGCGCCGGGCGCCGCGTCCAGCGACCAGGTCCGCTTCCAGGCCGCGCGCATCTCCTCGTCGTCGCCCAGGTCGGAGGCCGCGCAGCCGAGCGCGTGCCACGCCTCGGCCGAATCGGGCAGCGCGTCGGTCAGCGTCCGCAGCCGCGCGCGCGCCAGCTCGGCGTCGCCGAGCGCCAGGTGCAGGTCGGCGATCTCGAGCGCCGCGTCCGGGTTGCCGAGCGCGACCTCGGGCGGCGGCAGCTCGGCCAGCGTCCGGCGCGCCTCGTCGGCCTCGCCCGCTTCCGCCTCCAGCCCCGCCTTCAGCGCCAGCGCCGACAGATATTCTTCCTCTTCCTCTGCCAGGTCGACCGCGCGCTTCGCGTGCTTGCGCGCCTCGCCCAGCGATTCCGGCGCCTCGGCCAGCAGCTCTGCGAAAGCGAGCTCGGGCGACGCCCACTCCGCATCGGCCGCGATCGCCTGGCGGAGCAGCTTGATCGCGCCCGGCCTGTCGTCCTCTTCCCGGCAGCACGCCGCGCGCAGGTACAGGCCCTCCGGCGATCCGTCCCCGAGCCGCTCGGCCCGCTTCCGTGCCGTCTCCAGCTTTCCCGCGTCGAACGCGTCCCACGCCGCACGGATGATCGAATCGTCCGTCTGTTGCGTGATGTCTTCGTCCGGTGGTCTGGGCATCGTCACTGCCGAAGTTGTCGCAATTCCGACGCGTCTGTCATCGCCGCCAACGTCTCGAGCATATACCCGGCCGCAACCGCCGTGGTGCGTCTCGCATCCTCCGGACCGCCGATCGACGGTGCAACCTCGACCACGTCCCCCCCGAGCAGCGCAAATTCGTCCGCGACGCGCGCGATCAGCGCGCGCACGAACGCCGGCGCGAGTCCATTCGCCTCCGGCGCGCCCGTCGACGGCGCCGCCGCGCTGTCGGTCGCGTCGATGTCGTTGGACAGGTAGACGCGCGCGACGCCGAGCCCGCGCAGGTGCCCGACGACGTCGTCGATCACCGCGTCGCCACGCGCGCGCACCTCGTCCGCCCAGAACTGGCGCACGCCCAGCGTCGATTCCCAGTGCTGCTTCGACCGCGACGACGCGCGCACGCCGACCTGCACCAGCCGCCCGCCGCGCCCGAGCAGCTCATTGGCGTGGTACGCCCAGGTCGCGAAGCAGATCCGCACGCCCAGGCGTTCGGGCAAGAGATCCGTGTGCGCGTCGACGTGAACGATCGCCCACGGCTCGGAGACGGCGCGCGAAAGCGCGGCCACGACCGGCCACGCCACGGAATGGTCGCCGCCGATCATGAAGATTCCCAACCGCGGGTTGCGCGCCAGCAACTCCGTGATCACGCGCTCCGCGATCGACAGCGGCGCCACCGGCAACCCGCTGTCCGCCGCGGCCGCCGGCCCGTAGAGCGCGGCGCGCGTACGCCGCCGCTGCTCATCGCTCAGCATGTCGTCATCCAGCAGCTGCGGCACGGCGAATACGTCGCCGACGTCGACGATTCCGGCTCGCGCCGCGCGCGCCGAGAAATCCGGATACGCCGCCAGCAACGCACGCCGCACCCCCTCGGGCCCGAACGCCGCACCCCGCACCAGCCCGGCTCCGGTGTCGGACGGGATGCCGACGATCGCCGCGCGGGCCTCCGCCACCGCCGCCAGCGCGGCCTGCCATTTCCGTTGCACGTCGTCGGCGTCAGGCGCGTCGTAGAGCCGCCGCTGCAGCGCCTCCTGCTGGGCGCGTCCAGTGCTTACGGTGAAGATTCCACCCCCGGCCGGGCGAAGAAAACGGGTCAGATCGTCCATATGTGATCCGCCGCGCACCAGGTAGGGAATCGGTCGCCAAACCCCAACTTCATGGTTTCGGTTTCATAACCATTGAACGGCCGAGGTACGGGCCCACATGTGCGACCGTTTGTTCCCCCGCCCCTCCGAAATCGTCATGCCTCTTCGTCGCTGTCCCCTTCGCTGCTGCCCCCCGCTTCCTTGGGCCGGAAATCCGCGACGGGCAGGCCGAACCGCCGCGCCCAGCGGTAGACGAGCGCCGGCTTGCGATCCAGCTCGCGCGCGACGCGCATCATGTTGCCCTGGAACCGCTTCATCAGCGCCTCCAGCTCCTCGGCCGAGGGCGGCTTGCGGTACTTGCGCCGTCCGGGCGACGACCGCAGCCGCGGCACGGCCGCGATCGCCGCTGGCAGGTGGTCGAAGCCGATCCTCTCCGCGCCGCGCGCCAGCGCTTCGGCGCTGATGATCGCCTTGTTCAGCTCGCGCACGTTGCCGGGCCACCCGTAAAGGCACATCGACTGGAACGACGAAAGATCGAACGGCTTGTCGTTGTGGCCCATCATGTAAGAGACGAGCGCCCCGAGGTCCTCGGTGCGATCGCGCAGCGGCGGGATCCGGATCGCCTCCGCGCCCAGCCGGGCCGCCAAGTCGGCGCGCAGGCCGCCACTGCCCGATTCGGTCGGCGCGGTGGTGCGGCTGGTGGCGGCAATGATGTGGGTGTCGATGTGTCGCGCGCGCACGCCGCCGATCGGCGACAGCATGCGATCCTGCGTGAAGCGCAGCAGCTTCGTCTGCAGCTCGGGCGCCATCTCGCCGACCTCGTCGAGAAACAGGGTCCCACCCTCGGCCTGCTCGATGATCCCGGGCTTGGCCACCGCGGCCTGCGAGTGCGCGCCGCGCGCGTACCCGAACAGCTCGCTCTCGACCAGCTCGCGTGGCAGCGCCGCGCAGTTGACCGCGACGAACGGGCCCTTGCGTCCGCTGACGCGGTGGATCGCGTTGGCGTAAATCTCCTTGCCCGCGCCGGTCTCGCCGGTCAGCAGCAATTCCTGCCCGGCCTCCGCGAGCTTGCGGATCTTCTTGCAGACGATCGCGAAGCTCGGGTTCACGGTCGGGACCGGCCCGAGCGGCTGCGCCATCTCCTCCTGGATGGCCGCCAGCTGCGCGGCGGTCGCGACGCGAAACACCAGCACGTGGCTGCCGACGAAGATCACCGCGCCGTCGCGCAGCTTCATCGTCGAATCGATCGCCTCGCCATCGACGATCGTGCCGTTGGTGCTGGAGAGGTCGGTGATCTCGAACGTCCCCTCGTCCGGCGCGGGCGAGATCGCGAGGTGCTGGCCCGACACCATCTTGTCCAGCAGCACCAGCGACGCCTGCTTCGGCTCCGTCTGCGAGGACTCGCGCCGGCCCACCACCAGAGTTCCTGAGAATGTCGTGACGCGCTGCCTCGCCGGCGGCGCGCGGCCGCGGCTGTCACCCGCGATCAGCAGCACGGGGACGTGCGACGGGCCGTCCTTGACCTTGTGGCGCGGGACCCAGGTGACGCTCTCGTTGGGGGTGATCACGACGTTTTACGAACGCCTGAGCGTAAGTGCCATTGCACAAACGGTTTCGTAACCGAACTCGGAATTCCGGAGTTCAGCGGCTTCAAGCCGTTGAAATCAGGTCTTTCCCCCATGGTGCGGCGGTTGCTCCTACGTGTCCTGCCGTACGCGTCGGATGCGCCGCGTCGGCTTTCAAACCGCATCCACGAAACCACAAGGGGACCCCATGCTCAAGAGGATTGCACTCGCCGCTGTTTTGGCTGTTTCGGCTGCCTTCGTTGGGGCGAGCATCGCGAAGGCGAAGGCGCCGAGCATCCAAGTCGCTCCGCAGGCGCCGCGGGGTTTCTGCCAGCCGCCCGGCGGCCACTGTTGAACGTCGCTCAGCGCGCGAGTTCGTTGAGTGGAAGACGGAGAATTGACGAAGTCTCCTCCGTCTCCACTCGCACCTTTCGGAAAAATGCCGAAGTGTCGTCGACATCGTTGGGCCAGCATTCGAGTTCGTCGCTAACGGCCATCTGACGATCTGTCACCTGCAGGTGGCGGCCCGTTCGCAAACCGGTCTCGATTTCCTTCTCCACCCACTCGTAACCGCCCGCTGACCCTTCGAACGCCCACACCTTGCTCGGCGAAGACCAAACCGGCGGACACTGCCAGTGTGTGGCGCCCATCGGCCACTCCTTCCCATCTGAAACTGAAAACACCATCAACTGAGAAATGGTCCCGTTCCTGACGTACGCAACCTTCGAACCGTCGGGCGAGAAGCGAGGCCACGTCGGAAGAATCTCATCGCGCCGAAGGAGGCGACATCGGTTCTCTTTCGTGCAAATCATGATGCCTCTGCCAGCGTAGTCGGCGTAAATCCAGGAGTTCCCGTCAGGACTGAAATCGGGTGTCGTGTCGAACTGACCGTTCGTCACCTGTCGAAGCGCGCCGTCCAAGGATCGCGACCAGATATTCTCCGTCGATCGCGGACCGGGTCTCGCGAGGAGCAGTTCTCCCTTGACCGAGATGGCAGCCGCATCATTCTCACCGTCGCTCGTCAGGCGTCGTTTTTTCGATCCTTCGTATAACCATGCGTCTCTTGAGCGGCGTCGTCCCACGATAGCGGCGATCTGATCGCCGACCAAAACGTCGATCAGATCCATATCCGCGTAGCGCCCAATGTTCTGGTAATTCCCCTTTCGCCAATCGAGTGCGGCAAGGGGGGATCTCGCTTCTATCGGCGAGACGAACAACCTGTCGCCTTCGGGTGCGAAGCGGAAATTTCGCGCGCCAGGTATTGCGTATGCAACCCGCTGCTTGAGTCCTGGTCCCTCATAAAGCGCCACCGCCCACTGGACGTCGTTGACATAGAACATCACGGCCATTCCTTCGGCGTGACTGCTTACGGCCTTGCCGAGAAGGGACTGCACGGTACCCAGATCGGGGTCTGGGAGCAGCCGAAACTTCATCGTCGGCAGCGAGAATACCGACGCATGCGTGCTGTCGATGGTGTATGCGAACTCTTCATCGTTCATCAGCCAGACTGGGTCCGAGCCGGGCGTGACGGGCTTCGAATCTCGCCCGTCAGGGTTGGTGCTGTGCCTGATCTCCGCGCCGCCAACTGCCGTGCTGGCAGTGAACAACAACTCGCGCCGACTGTGGGACAGGTCCGGACACCCCGTTGCGTACGCTTCGCTCACTAGGGATGCAGGTCGACGCGTGCCTGAACTAATTTCCACATCTTCGGCCTTCCGGGGGCTTCCCCAGATGAGCCGAACCGTGTCGGGACCGACGAGCAAGAAACAATGAACGTGCCCCGGGACGGAAGCGACAATCTTCGCAACGTTCGTCCAGTCCGTGGGCTGGCCGGTGTTCACGAGGCGCGGAATGCGGACCTCTGATGCTGAAACGGGAGTACGCGATCTCCAACGGCCGTATGCGCCGAGCGCGACGAGCACGGAGAGGGCAGCGGTCCCGACAACCCAATAGAGGGATCTGCGGCGCGCGCGCGACCAGATCAGCGCGCCCGGCGACCGATGCGCGGATTCGAACAGCTTCATGACGGCGGTCGCGCTCTCCGGACGCTCCGCGGGATCATCGGCGAGGCAGCGCAGGCAGAGAGCGAGCATCGCCCGCTCAATCAACGACGAGGTGGTGGAACCCATGGAAACGCCCGGGGCAGTCCTGGACGCGCGTCGTTCCGGCCGCTTTCCGAAGAAGACCTCGTGAAGCACGACGCCAAGTGACCAGACATCAGAACGAGCCGTGGCCGGATCCCCTTCGCGGACCTCGGGCGCCATGTAGTGGGGCGTCCCCACGAAGACGCTGACCATCGTATTGTCGGGAAGATCGGTCGCGAGCCCGAAGTCGGAAAGAACGAGACGTCCGTCGTCCGCGCGCAGCATGTTGTCGGGCTTGACGTCGCGATGGACGATTCCGGCCGCGTGAATCGCGGCGAGTCCCGCGATCGCATCCGCTGCGTCCTTGAGACGCTCACTCAGCGGTCGTAGCGGCAGGTCCTTCTTGATGAGATCGCGCAGGGTCCCGCCCTTCGCATACTCCATCGTGAGGAAGCGGTATCCGTCGGCATCACCGATGTCGAAGATGCGGCACACATTCGGGTGTTGAATCGGCCGACCGAGGCGCAGCTCGCGCTGAAACCGTTTCTCCCACCGGGGATCGTGAGTCAGCGCGGCCTTCAGAATCTTGACCGCCACGACGGTCGTCGACACGCGATCGAACGCGCGCACCACGATGCCGCTGCCGCCCTTCCCGATGACCGCCTCGATCTGGTAGCGCCCCGCGAGCACGTCTCCGGGCGCGATCTCCGGCGCGCGTTCACGCGTGACGGCTGGCTCGTCCGCGACGGCGGTGATGCTGCGCTCGTCTTCCGCCTCGGAAGCGGCGACGTCAGAAGACGAATCCCGGCGCATGACCGATGCCGAGGCTAGCGATTTTCGGCCGGCTTTCCAAGGACGCGAATCAGTTCGGCCTCAGGAACTGATGGTCGAGAAGCCTGAGCTGCGACGTCTCGTCGTAGACGACCTGAATGTCCCGATCAACAGGGGTGGCAGGATCCGGCCGGCCGTCGGAGCAGTCTCGGCTCCCGGCCTGAATCCTCCCGGTCTGCCGCCCCGACTCGACGTCCACCTCGACCCAGACGGGCTTCCCGTTCCGCCGCCTCGACACCCACAAGTCCCGAGAGGACGCCCAGCCCGGAGTGCACGCGGTCTCGGAGCCGGAGACATAATGAGCCGGGCCTCCGTCGCTGCTCATCCACCAGATACCGACTCCTCTTCGTTCATAGCGCATGAGGGCAAGGCGCTCGCCGTCTGGCGAGACGGCGAGATAGCTCGTTTGGGGGCCAGGCAAGGAACGACATCCACCCTGATCGCACCGCATCACGCTCTGAGTGGCTCGGTCCAAATAGAAGAATGTCCGGCCGTCGGGTGAACATCCCGGAAAGGAACGCCTGGGATCACGGCTGATGACCTCGGTGACCTTCCCGGCGCGGTCGACTCGTTCGACAACGCTCACGCCCTGATGCTCTCTCTGAACGACGAACCCTTCGCCACAATGCGCGGCGTGGAAGATTTTTCCCTCGCTCGCGATGGAGATCGACGCGCCGTCCGCCGATCTCAAGACCAGGCGGCCGCCCAAGCGCACGCTCAGAAACGCCAAACCGCTGGACGCCAGCCGCGGCTGGCGAATGATCTGGTCGTGCACACCGCCCAATCGGCGCAGCGTTCGTGCCTGACGATCCAGTTCGACCAGATTCACGATCAGATCCGTTTCTCGCTGGACCAAGTACAGCGTCGAGCCCCCACCCGACGCCAAGTCCAAGGAAAGGCCCCGGGTACGAAGTCGCATGTCTTCCCGTAGCGACGGCCAGGAAAAGCCGACGATCTCGTCTGCTCCGGACTCTGCCAACGCGCTGATGAACACCACATCGCCAACGACGTTTCGAAATGTCGTGGCCACAGGTTCGCTGGTCGCCTCCGGGATGACCGTCAACCCTCTTTCGGGGATTGAGAAGACACCGGCGTGCGTGCTGTCGACGTCAAACGAAAACGCATCGCCGCTGGAAAGCCACGTCGGCTCGGAAGACATCGTTGCCTCGGCTGTCTGTACGACAGGGACAGCGTCGCGGCCGTCGGGGTGCTCCGAGACGAACGCGAAGGGGCGCCCGTCGGCCGTGTGGCCCTGGAAGAGCAAGCGCTCGCCGTCGGGAGATAGGTCCGGGCATCCCTCTGCATAGGCGGCCGGTACCAGCGGCGATAGGACGCGCTCGCGGGTGAACGTATCGATGTCTTCCGCGCGCGGCGGCGATCCCCAGACGAACCGGATGGTCTTCTTATCCGGCAGGAGGCGCGTACAGGTGATTCGTTTCGGGACCTGGACGAGCACCGTCGACACTTCGGTCCAGTCGGCGGGCTCGCCGGCCGGGACGATCACAGGAGACGGGGACGCTGCTGGCGGCGAAGACGCCGTCATCTCTCTCGGCGCGTGCCGGCCGCGCTGCAGCCCGACCGCCAGCGCAGCGATCACCGTCAGCGCGCCCGCGAGCACCAATGGCCGCCGCACCCTGACCAGCCGCGCCAAGTGCCGCAGCCGCCGCGTCCGCCGCGGCGCCACCAGAAGGACGCCTACGTTCGCCGCGCGCGCGATCCGGTGTGCTGGATCGAACCGCGTGCAGGCGCGGCAGGTCTCGAGCACCCCGCCCTCATCCTTGGTCAGCGGCCGCCCGAGCTCCGGCGGCAGGATCCGTCCGCCCACGCCCTCCGACCAGCGCGGTTTCACACCGAACACCAGCTCGTGAACCACGACACCGAGTCCCCAGATGTCGGACGCGAACGTCGCCTTGCCGCCGCGCATGACCTCGGGCGCCATGTACGCGACCGTCCCGCCGTGAACGCTGCTGCTGGTGTCGCTGGCGTCGACCGCCAGCCCGAAGTCCGACAGCACCAGCCGCTCGTCGCCCATTCGTAACAGGTTCTGCGGGGAAAGATCGCGGTGGACGATGCCGGCGCGGTGGATCGCGTCCAGCGCCCAGGTGACGGCCCGCGCGTCGGCGATCCGGGCCGCGACGGGCCGGGCCGCCAGCGCGCCCGAACGGATCTCGTCCCGCAGTGTCCCGCGGTCCGCAAGCTCCATGACCAGGAAGGCGCGCCCGTCCGCCTGTTCGAAATCGAACACGCGGCAGACGTTCGGATGGTTGATCTGACGCGCCAGCCGCACCTCGCGCGCCAGCCGCTCGGTCCAGACGCGCTGGCCCGCCAGCTCGGCCCGCACGATCTTGATCGCGACCTGCGCGCGCAGATCGCGATCGTGCGCGCGCACGACCACGCCCGAGCCGCCGCGCCCGATGATCTGCTCGATCGCATAGCGGCCGGCCAATACCATCCCTTGCCGGATCGGTAAGATCTCGACCGCTTCCGGCGGGACGGGCTCCATCTCCGTCCAGCTCTCGTCCTGCGGGTCGTTGTTTCGCTGGTCAGCCATTGGCTCTGCCGTTCATTTTCGGAACTGTGCGCCGGGGATATGACATCCGTGTCCTGATTCCCGATGGCGCTCTTCGTGACCGTTCGCTCGGGGCCAATGAGGCGCGCGGCCGCAAGAAGGTGTGATCCGACCCGCAAAACGGGCACATCCGAGCTGCACCGGCCGGACGCCGATGTCGCGCTGCTCGTGTCGCTGTCGTCGTTGCCGCTGCCATGTCTGGGCGAGCCGATTTCACAAGCAATTCGCGTGCGAGGGCCGCCCGCGAATCGGCTGCCACCCTCTCAAGTGCAACTATCACCGCCACCGGCTCACCGAAATGCATCCGGGCTTATCCGTTCGGTGCCGCACGGCCCGAACTTTCCGGTCACTTGCGTGCCGAGCCGGCGCGCGGATCGCGGGCATGGCCCTTGCTTTTGGGCAAGGTCATCGGTGGCTAGTCATAAGTTGTTCACGCGTTAGTCATACTGGCGGCGGAGTCGCAGCCTGCAGCGGCCTACCGCGCGTCCGCCAACCGTTCCCGCCCCACCACGCGCACCTGCGACGTCTGATCGTAGACGATGCGCAAGTCGGGATTGACGGGCGACGCGGGGTCGGGGCGCGCGTCGTAGCAATCGTGACTGCCGGGCGCGGTCTTGCCGGTTTCGCGGCCGGAGTCAGCGTCGACCTCGGTCCAGACGATCGTGTGGCCGCGGCGGCGGGAGACCCAGATGGTGTCGTCGGAGGCCCAGCCGACCGGGCAGCCGGTCTCGGTCTCGGCCACCTCGTGGGGCGTGCCGCCGCCCTCGCCGATCCAGAGGACGACGGAGCCGCGCTTGTCCAGCGTCACGAACGCCAGGCGGCGGCCGTCGGGTGACGGCGACAGGCCGACGGCGAAGCCCTGGTAGATGTCGCGGCAGCCGGCGCGGTCGCAGCGGCGAATGCTCGGCTGCGGCAGGTGCGGCCGGAAGTACCAGGTCTTTCCGTCGGGCGAGCAAGCGGGCGACCAGTCGGCGGGGCCGCAGGAGAGCTGTTCGATCGGCTTGCCGGTCCAGTCCATCCGCTCGATCACGGTGCGCTCCGGTTCCAGCTCGCGGCTGACGACCAGATCGCGCCCGCATCGATTGACGTCGCGGACGTGGCCGTTGCGGGTCAGGTTCGTGAAGCCGTCGCCGCCGTTCGGCCTGCGCACCCACAGGTCCGACGACAGCCGTACGCTGACGAAGGCCAGTCCGGCCGCGGTCATCATCGGATAGCGCAGCATCTGATCCGGGATGTGCCCGATCGGGCGCGCGGCCCGCGCCGCCGGCAACGTGGGATCGATCTCGATGATGTCGGCGGTGCGACCCTTGGAAAGCTGCGCGAAATAAAATTGCCGCCCTTCCTGCCGCAGGTCGAGGACCAGGTTGGGGACGCGGAAGCGCTGCTCCTCATCCAGCGCCGGCACGGAGATGCCGACGACCTCGGTCTCGTATCGGTCGAACTGCGTGCCGAGGTAGACACGGTTGCCGAGCACGTAGCGGAACATCGTGACGAACGGACTGGCGGTGACGTCGGGAAGCACGTTCATGCGGCCGAGCGCCGTCGAGAAGACGCCCATGTGCTTCGGGTCGACGTCGTATGAGAAGGTCTGCCCGTCGGCCAGCCAGGTCGGCTCCGATGCCATGGACGGCTCGGCGGTCTGCACGACCGGGACGCCGTCGCGACCATCCGGGCGCTGCGACAGGAAGGCGAACGCGCGCCCATCGGCCACGTGGCCCTGGTAGACGAGGCGCAGGCCGTCCGGCGACAGGTCGGGGCAGCCCTCGGCGTAGGCGGCGGGCGCGAGCGGCGACGGCACGCGATGACGGGTCACGGTGTCGACGTCCTCGGCGCGCGTCGGCGTTCCCCAGACGAAACGGATGGTGCGCCCGTCGGGGAGCAGCCGCGCGCAGTGGATACGGTCCGGGACCTCGGCCACCACTTCGGCCACCCGCGTCCAGTCGGCGGGCGCGCCGATGGGGACGATCAGCGGCGACGGTTTCGTGCCCGGCTGCGCGCGCGCCGCGGCGGCGGCCGGCGCGCCCTCCGTCTTGTGGTGGGCGGCGCCCAGCATCGACAGGTTGAGGGCGGTCAAGCCGGTGACGAGCCCGACGGCTCCCAGCGACACGCCCGCCACCAACGCCGCGCGCCGCGAGATCGCGGGCCGCCGGCGCCTGCCCGCGCGCTCCGTCAGCCGGCGCGCCGCCTCGACGGGGCTGGCGAGCCGTCGCGCGGGATCGGACTCGGTGCAGGCGCGGCACGCCTCGAACGCGATCTCCTCCTCGGCGGTCAGCTTGCGCCCCAGGTCCGGCGGCAGCATCTCGGGCGCCAGGCCCCCGTCGCGCCAGCGCGGCTTGTCGCCGAACACGATCTCGTGCATCACGACGCCCAGCGCCCAGACGTCGGACCCGAAGCTGGAACGCCCGCCGCGCAGCAGCTCCGGCGCCATGTACGAGATCGTGCCGCCCGCGACGCTGCTCCCGTCGCGCGCGTCCGTGGCCAGACCGAAGTCGGTCAGCACGACGCGCCCGTCGCTCATGCGCAGCAGGTTCTGCGGCGTCAGATCGCGGTGGACGATCCCCGCCTGGTGAATCGCCGCCAGCGCCGAGGCGACGGCGCGCGCGTCGGCGATCCGTTCCGCCAGCGGGCGCGCCTTCAGCGCTCCCGAGCGAATCTCTTCGCGCAGCGTTCCGCGCGCTGCCAGCTCCATCACCAGGAAGACGCGCCCGTCCGCCTGCTGGAAGTCGAACACGCGGCAGACGTGCGGGTGCTGGATCTGGCGGGCCAGCTTCACCTCGCGCGCGAGGCGCGCGGCCCAGACCTGCTCGCTCGCCAGCTCGGCGCGCACGATCTTGACCGCGACCGCTTCCTTCAGGACGCGATCGTGCGCGCGCACGACGACGCCGCAGCCGCCGCGCCCGAGCACCTTCTCGATCGTGTAGCGCCCGCCCAGCATCATCCCGTGGCGGATCGGCAGCGCCTCGTCCAGGTCGGGGCGAACGTGTTCCAGATCCGTCCAGCTCTCGTCGTCGCCGGCCGCCCCGGCGCCGGCGCCGGCGTCGTCACTAAGCTCTCTGTCCGCCACGCCGCCACCCGCCTCCATCGACATCGCGATC
>Ga0066395_10000294_pt1 | contig 18713 bp, 15 predicted proteins | sample PanSoiPlot1MoBio_FD_61218 | JGI IMG/M metagenome (GOLD analysis project Ga0066395, IMG submission 61218) | Tropical forest soil microbial communities from Panama analyzed to predict greenhouse gas emissions - Panama Soil Plot 1 MoBio | ecosystem: Environmental > Terrestrial > Soil > Tropical... | reverse complement strand
CATGGGCCGCGACGCCCCGGCATTACTGGACGCCGACGGTTTCGTCGATACGGGCGACATGGTGGAACTGCGAGGCGACCGCTACCACTTCGTCGGGCGCAAGGGCGGCATCATCAATGTGGGCGGTCAGAAAGTACATCCGGAGGAGGTTGAAGCGGCCATCAACCGTCATCCGGCCGTCTGGGCCTCGCTCGTACGCGCCCGCAAGAATCCCATTACCGGCGCAGTCGTGGCGGCCGACGTAGTGCTGAAGGATACGTCGATCCAAGGCGATGGCATGGCTGCTCAGACCGAGCGTGAAATCATCGAGCTGTGCCGGCAGAACATCGCGCCGCACAAGGTGCCGGCGGTGATTCGTTTCGTTCCGACTTTGAACGTTTCAGATTCCGGCAAGCTTTTGCGTCACGGTCGCGCGTAATGCGCAATGTGGTCATCACCGGCGGCAGCCGCGGCCTCGGTCTGGCCATTGCCAAGAAGCTCGCCGCGGCGGGATATTGCGCCATCGCGGTCGCGCGCAAGGAAACCCCGCAGCTTACCGCCGCGATCGCAGAGATCTCGGCGGAGAGTCATGCCGTTCGGTTCGTTCCGTTCGATCTCGGCGAGCTCGACAAGATCCAGCCATTCGTCGCCGCGTTGCGCAAGAGCTTCGGGCCGATCTACGGACTGGTGAACAATGCCGCGCTCGGCACTGACGGTGCCCTGTCGCTGATGTCGAATTCCAAGATTGCGGAGTTGGTGCATCTCAACACGCTGTCGCCGATCATTCTCACCAAATACGTGGTGCGCGCCATGATGGCGGACGGGGGCGGCCGCGTCGTCAATGTGGCGTCGATCGTAGCCTTCACGGGCTACAGCGGGCTTTCGGTCTACAGCGCCACCAAGGCTTCGATGCTCGGCTTCACCCGTTCGCTCGCCCGCGAGGTCGGGCGCATGGGCGTCAACGTCAACGCGGTCGCGCCCGGCTTCCTCGACACCGAAATGACTCAGGGCATGGCGGACGACCAGCGCGCCAAGGTGGCCCGCCGCAGCGCGCTGCAGCGGCTTCCGGCCGTGGAAGACGTCGTGAATGCGGTCGAGTTCCTGCTCGGCGACGGCGCCCGCAGTATCACCGGAACGGTGTTGACCGTCGACGCGGGCAGCACGGCTTAGAACGCAAATCGCGTAGTGGGTTGCTCGCTTGTTCACACATAGAGCCTGCCCGTAAGGGCCGGCGTGTTAAGCCTCGCGCAAAGTCTCGCCCCGAAATCTTCGCCTCGACGTGCCTTCGCGCAGTTCTGAGAGCGCGTGACGGCTGATCTGCCAGCCACCGGAAATGCTGAGCGCGGCCATGATCGCGGCAACGATCACGTCCGGCCAGCCGGTACCAGTCCCAAATACGTCGGCCGCGGCAAGCATCACGGCGAGGTTGCCAATGACGTCGTACCGGGAGCATATCCAGGCCGACCGCATATTCGCATCGCCGACCCTGAAACGATAAAGCAGGAGCGCAACGGAGCCGTTGGTAAGCAACCCAATCACACCGACAATGCCCATGAACTCGACGTTGGGGAGGGTACCTTGGTAAGCGTGGAGCACCGTCGTTCCCATCACCCAAAGTCCAAGTGCAAACAGAGTAACGCCTTTGAAGAGGGCAGCGCGGGCGCGCCAAGTGAGCGCCATACCGCTCACACCAAGACTGATGGCGTAGTTTGCGGAATCACCAAAAAAGTCTAGCGAATCCGCCTGGAGAGAGCTGGAACTGGCCGCGACACCGGCGCCGACCTCGGCAATGAACATCACAGCGTTAGCGACGAGCGCAACCCAGAGCGTGCGCATCCATGCCGGACTGTCTGGCGCGATAGGCGCGGAGTAACCATGATCGCAGCAGCCGCTCATCGGAAAAACCTGTTGTATCAACGGGCGGCGGGGCGTCACATGCAGCTTGTAACCGCTACAGGGTTAATGCCCATGACATCGCCGGGATTGTGCGCCCCCCTTCAATGGCCGTCGACGCACAACCTACCGGTCACCTTCGTGATGGACTGTTCTACCCTCGCGGCGCGCAGCGACGTAATCCGCCAACGTTACGTAGTAGGCGCTTGCTTTCAACAGAGCCACTTGCTCGGCTGGATCGTGTACCTTTTCGGCCGCTTCCGTGCAGGCTCGAGCTTTGTTGAGATACTCAATCCGCGTGCTCATGTCTCAGAACCGAAACAACTAAACCGTTCCGTGAACTTAGCACATGTCAACATTGGCCAAACTGGCCACAAGTCCAAGACCTAAGTCCAGGGTCGGGGTTCTGCCAGGTTGACAAAAGCAAGGCAGCACCGCTTTGCGCCACCTGCGCGCCCCCGTGTTGCCACGCGCGAAATGAATCCTGCGAAGTCATGAAACGACGCTACTCCGTCGGCATCCGGCTCACGATATCAAGCGGATAAACTCGTGCGCTTGCCGGTGACGGACCGGATTTCGTTTGACTGGTACAATTGTGGGGCGCTGGGGGCGGACAGGACTCCGTAATGACCGCGGACGCGAGCATGCCGGCCCGCATCAAGCGTATCCTTGTTGCCAACCGGAGCGAGATCGCCATTCGGGTGTTTCGGGCCGCTTCCGAGCTCGGACTTCAGACCCTCGCCATCTATGCGGAAGAGGACAAGCTCTCGTTGCACAGATTCAAGGCAGACGAGGCCTATCGGGTGGGGCGGGGCGCGGTGGGAGAATTGCAGCTCGGTCCGCTCGAATCCTACCTTTCGATCGACGAGATCATGCGTGTTGCCCGGTCGGCGAGAGTCGACGCGATCCATCCCGGATACGGATTTCTGTCAGAGAGCCCGGAATTCGCGGAGGCCTGCGCGGCGAACGGCATCGTCTTCATCGGACCGAAGCCCCAAACGATGCGCGCGCTCGGCAACAAGCTCGCTGCGCGTAATCTTGCCGTATCGGTCGGCGTGCCGGTGATGCCGGCCACCGATCCGCTGCCGGATGACGCGGGGGAAGTCAAGCGCCTCGCCCGCGAGATCGGATATCCGGTGATGCTCAAGGCATCCTGGGGCGGCGGCGGGCGCGGCATGCGTCCGATCGAAAATGAGGAGAGGCTCGTTGACGCCGTACATACGGCCAGGCGCGAGGCGAAGTCCGCGTTCGGCAAGGATGATGTCTATCTGGAGAAGCTCGTCCGGCACGCGCGCCATGTTGAAGTGCAAATCCTCGGCGATACGTACGGCAACCTGGTTCATCTTTTCGAGCGGGACTGCTCGATCCAGCGGCGCCACCAGAAGGTCATCGAACGTGCGCCGGCGCCCTATCTTGACGAGCGAACCCGTCAAGCGCTTTGCGACGCGGCGCTCGCGATCGGCAGGGCTGCGGATTATGTCGGCGCCGGCACGGTCGAGTTCCTGATGGACGCCAATACCGGCGCCTTCTATTTCATAGAGGTCAATCCGCGCATCCAGGTGGAACATACCGTCACCGAGCAGGTGACCGGGCTTGATATCGTCAAAGCACAGATCAGGATTCACCAGGGTGGGCGCCTCGGCCACGTCGAGGAAACCGGCATTCCCACGCAGGATCGGATCGCGCTCAACGGCCACGCCCTCCAGTGCAGGATTACGACCGAGAATCCGGAAGACAACTTCATTCCCGACTATGGACGGATCACCGCCTATCGCGGCGCTTTCGGCTTCGGCATTCGCGTCGACGGCGGGACGGCCTATTCGGGCGCCGTCGTCACGCGCTACTACGACCCGCTGTTGGAGAAGGTGACGGCGTGGGCGCCATCCCCAGCCGAGGTCATCGCGCGAATGGACCGCGCGCTGAGGGAATATCGCATCCGCGGCGTTGCCACCAACCTGACCTTCCTTGAGGCGGTGCTCAATCACCCGAAGTTCCGGACGAGCGCATACACGACTCGCTTCATCGACGAGACACCGGAGCTTTTTGCCACGCCGAAGCGCCGCGACCGCGCGACCAAATTGCTGACCTACATCGCCGACGTTACTGTCAACGGTCATCCGGAGACCAAGGGACGGGCACGGCCACCGGCGCAGGCCCGCACGCCGGAACCGCCGGTCTTTTGCGGCGAAGCACCCGTTGCCCTCCCTCCCTACCCTCCTCTGCACGGGGGGGAGGGTAAGGAGGGAGCCGTGCCGAAATCACGGTTTGTGCCGCCCGGCGTCAAGCAGCATTTCGATCGAAGCGGGCCCGAAAAATTTGCGGCCTGGATGCGCGACGAGAAGCGTGTGCTGGTCACCGACACGACCATGCGCGATGCCCATCAGTCGCTGCTCGCGACGCGCATGCGGACCTATGACATTGCGGGGGTTGCGGAGTCCTACGCCACGGGACTGCCGCAGCTCCTTTCGCTTGAATGCTGGGGCGGAGCGACCTTCGACGTAGCCATGCGTTTCCTGTCGGAGGATCCCTGGGAGCGTCTGGCACTGGTGCGCGAGAGCGTCCCGAACATCCTGATCCAGATGCTTCTGCGCGGCGCGAATGGCGTCGGCTACACGAACTATCCGGACAACGTCGTGCGCTATTTCGTGCGGCAGGCGGCAAATGCCGGAGTTGATGTTTTTCGCATCTTCGACTGCCTGAACTGGATCGAGAACATGCGCGTCGCCATCGACGCGGTCGGGAATGCCGACAAGCTTGCCGAGGGCGCCATCTGCTATACGGGCGACATCCTCGATCCCCACCGGACGAAATATTCCCTCAGCTACTACCTTGCGGTTGCCAAAGAAGTAGAAAAGTCGGGCTGTCATATTCTCGGCCTCAAGGACATGGCGGGTCTCCTGAAACCCGCCGCGGCGCGGGTCCTGATCAAGGCACTGAAGCAAGAGTGCGGGCTGCCCATTCACCTCCACACCCATGATACATCGGGAATATCAGCCGCCACCGTCCTTGCTGCCGTCGAAGCCGGAGTCGATGCGGTCGATGCCGCGATGGATTCGATGTCCGGCGCGACGTCACAGCCTTGCCTTGGCTCGCTGGTCGAAGCGCTCCGGGACACCCAGCGGGACACGGGCCTTGATCCGGAGGCAATCCGCCTCATCAGCTTTTATTGGGAGGCGGCACGCACACAGTACGCTGCCTTCGAGAGCGATCTGAAGTCGGGTGCTTCAGAGGTCTATCTGCACGAAATGCCGGGCGGACAGTTCACCAATCTCAAGGAGCAGGCGCGCGCTGTCGGCCTCGAGACACGCTGGCATGAGGTCGCGAAGGCCTACCGCGCTGCCAATGACCTGTTCGGCGACATCGTCAAGGTCACGCCATCGTCCAAAGTGGTCGGCGACATGGCTCTGATGATGGTGGCGCAGGGACTGACTCCGGCCGATGTCGTCGATCCCCGGTGCGAGATCTCGTTTCCTGCCTCGGTGGTCGAGATGCTGCGCGGCGACCTCGGTCAGCCGCCGGGCGGCTGGCCGCAGGCACTGCAGAGGAAGGTGCTGAAGGGCGACAAACCGTCGATCGCGCGCCCCGGCTTCCTGCTCAAGGATGCCGACCTCGTGGCCGAACGCGCGAGCGCCGAGAAGCGTTTGGGACGACGTATCGATGACCGGGAACTCGCATCTTTTCTGACGTACCCGAAAGTCTTCACGGATTTCGCGGCAGCCGAAGACAAGTACGGGCCGGTCTCCGTTCTGCCGACGCCGATCTATTTTTATGGGATGCAGGCCGGGGAAGAGACGAGCGTCGCCATCGAGAAGGGCAAGTCGCTGGTGATACGCCTCCAGGCCGTCGGTGAAACCGACGAGGAGGGTCAGGTTCGTGTCTTCTTCGAGCTCAACGGCCAACCCCGTATGGTGAAGGTGCCGAACCGCGCCGTGGCGTCCTCACGGCCGGAGCGCCGCAAGGCCGAGGAGGGAAATGACGCCCACGTGGCGGCTCCGATGCCCGGAGCGATCGCAACCGTCGCGGTAAAGCCGGGCCAGCAGGTCAAAGCCGGCGACGTGCTGCTCACCATCGAAGCCATGAAGATGGAGACGGCGCTGCACGCGCTGCGGGACAGCACGGTGAGCGAGGTTCTCGTCGCGCCGGGCCAGCCGGTCGACGCCAAGGATTTGTTGGTTGTTTTGCAGCACTGATCGTTTCGAATCACGTTGCGCGACCTCGTAGGGTGGGCAACGCGCCCTGGCGCAACGATGAAAAATGTGGCACGGCGTACCGGCGCGTTGCCCACGCGGTCGGGTCTTGAGGTGCGACCGGTGGGCAAAATTGCGCTCGGCTTTGCGCAATTATGACCGCCGTGCCAGGCAATTTTGCCCACCCTACGGGGGCGAAGGATCATCATGGGTAAAGGACGGCTCGAAGCGTTCACCGATGGCGTCATCGCCATCATCATCACCATCATGGTGCTGGAGATGAAGGTGCCGCACGGCACCGATTGGGCGACCCTGTCGGAAAGCGCGCCGGTGCTGTCGGCCTACGTGCTGAGCTACATCAATGTCGGCATCTTCTGGGCGAACCACCATCACATGCTGCACGCCACCGGGCATATCGACGGCCGCGTGCTGTGGGCGAATCTGCTGCTGCTGTTCTGGCTCTCCCTCGTTCCATTCGTAATCCGCTGGATCGATGAGGCCGGACTGGTGGCGCTGCCGGTGGCCGCCTACGGGGTCGTGCTTTTCATGGCGGCGGTCGCCTACGATCTGTTGCAGAGGGCGATCGTGGCCCGCAACGGCCGCAGCTCCGCGCTCGCGCTGGCGCTCGGCAGCGACGTGAAGGGCAAGTTGTCTCTTGCGATCTATGCGGTTTCCATTCCGCTGGCGTTTCTCCAGCCGTGGATATCGCTCGCGCTCTACGTGCTTATGGCGCTGATATGGCTCGTGCCGGATCGGCGCATCGAGTCGAAGGTGCAGTGATGTAGGGGCGACCCTTGTGGTCGCCCTGTTGCGGGATGCGATGAATGCGGCGACCACAAGGGTCGCCCGTAAAGCGCGCGATGTGAAAAGAGGCCGCTTGTGCGCCCTCGAACGGTGTGACCTGATTAATGCTCCAATCTCGTCAGATTGACAGAAGCGATCGATTAGGTCTCCCCTGGGCCGTAATACGCCTCGATCCGGTATCCATCCGGGTCGATGATGAAAGCGGCGTAGTAGTCGCGACCGTATATCGGGCGCGGGCCTGGCGCACCGTTGTCCTGCCCGCCTGCGCGCAGCGCCGCCGCGTGAAATGCATCGACGGCGTCGGCGCTCGGTGCCATGAAGCAGATGTGCAGACCCGACTTTTCGTCCGCCGGAACCGGGCGTTCGGCGGAAACAACCCACAGCACGATACTGTCGCGCCCATACCCGTAACCCGGCATTGTTCTCGCCGCCCTCAAGCACCTATATCCGAGCGACGCCAGCACGAAATCGTAAAAGCGCTTGCTTTTGTCGAGGTCCCTTACCCCGATCGAGAGATGAGCGATCATTCCGTGGCCACCTCGCTCAAGCTAGGAGCTATTCAGATTCGGCGCCTATTACCCCGCATCAGGCCCGGTCGCATTGTTGCGGTAGTTGAGCGGCGGCTCGCGCTCGCCGATCAGCGGCTTGTAAACGAAATCCGGGCCGCGGCTCTTGGCGAACTCGGCTTTGGCGGCGGCGATCAGGGAGGGATCGCTCAACAGCTGCGCGCCGGTCAGCGCGAGGGTCTTCGCCGCCACCACCATCGCCTTGGTACCGATGCTGGTACCGCCCGCCGCCACAGCCTGCCAGCTGTGCGCGGCCGTTCCCGGCACCCAGGTCGCGGTGTTGAGCGTGCCCAGGGGTGTGACCCAGCTCACGTCGCCGGAATCGGTCGAGGAATATTTCTGTCCGTTGTAAGTGTACTTGCGGATTTCGCTTGCGCTGGCGACCGGCGCAAGGTTCTTACCGGGCAGATTTTTCCGGAGCTTCTCCGCAAACTGCATTTCGACCGGCGTCCACATCGGCGCGCCAACGCGATGCAAATTGGAATCGATGGCATGCCCCAGCGTATCATTGGGAAGCGTGCTGTAGGTGCCGTTGATCAACTCATAGTCCATCGTGGTTCCGGTGCCGAGGGCGGCGCCTTCCGCTGCCTTGACGACGCGCTCGAACAGTTCGCCGGTGACCCGCGGATCGGGATGGCGAACCACATAGTAGGACTCAGCGAATTCCGGAACGATGTTCGGCGCCGTGCCGCCATTGGTGATCACGTAGTGAATGCGCGCCTCCTGCGGGATGTGCTCGCGCATGTAGTTGACCATGAAGTTCATGGCCTCGACGGCGTCGAGCGCGGAACGCCCGCGGTCGGGAGCGGCGGCCGCATGGACGGATTGGCCGTGGAAGCGGAATTTTGCGCTGGTGGTCGCGAGGTTACGGTCCTGGGACGCGTTGTTGGCATCGCCAGGATGCCAATAGAGCGTCGCATCCACATCCTTAAACACTCCGGCGCGGACCATGTAAACCTTGCCGCCGCCGCCTTCTTCGGCCGGTGTTCCGTAGACCCGGATCTGGCCCTTGGTGCCGGTCGCCTCAAGCCAGCTCTTGATCGCCACCGCGGCGGCAACGGCGCCAGTACCGAACAGATGATGGCCACAGGCATGGCCGGCGTTTTGACTTGGAATCGGGTGACGGTCCGGCTCGGCGGTCTGCGACATGCCGGGCAGCGCATCCATCTCGGCCAGAATGGCGATCACCGGGCCGTCACTCGTGCCGGCGCGGGCCACGAACGCGGTCGGCATTCCGGCGACGCCCGCCTCGATCGCGAATCCGGCGTTGCGAAGTTCCTCCTGCAACAGCGCAGTGGTCTTGGTCTCCTGGTATCCGAGCTCTGGGAAAGCCCAGATCTTGAGCGCAACCTCCGAGATGCGGGGCGCGTAGGCGTCGACGTTACCGATCAGCTTGGCCTGGTCGTTGGTGGAGAGTTCCGTCGACAGCGCCGGAGCGGCGGGGCACAGGACGACGGCAGCAGCAGCCGCTATCCACAACGGTCTCTTCATCGGAAGCCTCCGTTCTCAAGCAACCTGTTCACATCTTCTTGCTGGCAAAGGTATCAATGTTGCCCGGCGGCCAGCAATCCGTCGCAAGGCTGATGTGCTGTCACAAACACCCGTATCCGTGATTCCGGGTCCCGAGCGCAGCGAGGGAGCCCGGAATCCATAGCGCCCCGGTCAGTGGTTATGGATTCCGGGCTCGCCGCGGAGACTGTCATCGGGCCGGCCGAAGGCCGGACCCGTTGGCGGCGCATCGGAATGACGCCAATGGGCATGAAGCGCTAGAGTCTCCGCCCTACTGTAGCGGCAGTATCTCTGGGCTCAAATTCTTGGACGCACCCGGAACGGGGCGGGATGGTCCGGCTGGGTGACGATCACGGCCACCGGCAGCACCGGCCTGGCCTCGGCAAGTGAGACCTCGAAGCGCTGGATCATCATCGCCAGCACCAGGCACGCTTCCGTCAATGCAAACTGCGCCCCGATGCAGATGCGGGGGCCGGCGCCGAACGGCATGTAGGCAAAACGGTGCGCCAACGGGGCTTCGCCCAGGAACCGGGACGGATTGAAAACATCCGGATCCTTCCACAGCCGCAAATGTCGATGCAGCACCCACGGTGACATCATGATCAGCGCTCCACGCGGTACCGCGACATCGCCAAGGCGGTCCGGAGCAATCGCCATGCGGGCGAGTGCGAAGGCGGGAGGATAAAGCCGCAGCGCTTCGTTCACCACGGCCTTGGTATAGGGAAGTTTGGCCAGCGCGTCTGCGGCGGTATCAGGAGCCAAATCGATCGTGCCGACCTCCTCGGCCACGCGCTCTTGTTCGGCGGGCGACGAGGCCAACAGATAGAGCGACCAGAACAACGTCAGTGCCGTGGTTTCGTGGCCGGCAACGATCATGGTCGCCATCTGGTCACGCAATTGTTGACGCGAGAACGCTTTCCCGGTTTCGGGGTCGCGCGCCGCAAGCAGCATGTCGAACAGATCGCGGGGCTTGCCCTGCGGCGGCACGTGCAGTCGTGCCTCGATGATCTCGTCCATGAAGGTGACCCATTTCGAGCGGAATCGCATCCGGGCGAGATCCCGCAAGGTTGGAATCGTTGCCGGCAGCATCAGGTCGAGAAAATACGGCCGGCCGAGACTGGTCGCAAAGCGGGTGATCAGCCTGCGCAGCGCCGCGCCGTACTGGCGCATCTCCAGCGAGAACATGGAACGTGCTGCGATCTCGAGCGCCAGGAATTGCACGGCGGCGAGAATATCCACCGGTCCGCGCGCCGCGAGTGCGGCGACTTGGGCAATCGTGTCCTCGGTGGCCAGCGCCACATGCCGGGCCATCATGGGGACGACACGCGGTGACATTGCGGGCGCGATGGTGCGGCGCTGGTACCGCCAATCCTCGCCCTCGCTCAGGAGCAGTCCCTTGCCGACGATCGGGCGCAGGATGCGAATGGTCGCGGCCGACCGGCCATAGTTGGCGGTATTCTCCACCAGAACGCGATGGATCGCGTCGGGCGAATTGATCAACAGGCGGGTGCGCCCAAAGCCGCGTCCGACCAGGACGTCCTGTTCATACGCGGACCTGGGCCAAATCTGCAGCGCATTGGTGCGCACCGCGACGAGGAACCGGTACAAACCAAGCTCCTCGTCCGGCGCCGCCGGGCGCGGCGGAACAAAAAATGGCGCCGCATGGACGTTCATCGTATTGGGTCCGATGTCACGGTCCACGACGATGTAATCCTCGTGTTGTGTCAATCCAATGGCGTCCTCCCCCGCTAGCGGGCGGGCTATCGCTTGCACTGCCTTCACCTCTCCCCGCTTGCGGGGAGAGGTCGCCCCCACCCTTCCCTCCCCCGCAAGCGGGGGAGGGAAGGGTGGGGCGGGTGAGGGGGCCTCTCCACGAGTCTGAGCTTGTGGAAAGGCCCCCTCACCCCAACCCTCTCCCCGCAAGCGGGGAGAGGGAGAAGAAATGCCCCCGTCAATGCTATGGCCCTTCGCTTGCACGGAAGGGAAATTTGCTGCGCCTCGCTGCGAGGGCTGAAACGGTTGATCGTGACCTTTACGCCGGGTCCATCCCGTTTTTCTTGATGGCCGGCACGGCAGCCTCGGTCGAAAGAAACTTCACCAGGGCCTTGGCGGCTTCCGGTTGCTTTGCCGCGGTGGCGAGGCCGGTCGCGTAGATGATGGTGGTCTGAAGATCGGCCGGCAGCGGACCGACAATGTCGATACCCCCGACCTGCATCAGTTCGGCGATCTGGTGGATACCGATTTCGACTTCACCGGCCGCAACCGCCGCCGCAACAGGCCGCCCGCGCACCACCGTGATCTTCGGCTTGAGCGCATCCGCGATGCCGAGGCGCTGGATCAGTTCGGTCGAGAAATATTCGCCGCTCGGGCCGATGCTGTGCCCGATCGTCTTCGCGTTAAGAAGCGTCGCCTTGAACGCCTCCGCTGTACTGATGTCGGGCTTCGGCGCACCGGCCCGCACGGCCAGGCCCACCCGCGAGCGGAATGCGTCCGTGATCGTTCCAGCCGTCACTTTGCCGGCCTTTGCGAGATCGCCCAATGCTGTGGGCGACAGCAGAACCAGGTCCGGCATTTCGCTGCCGTCCTTGACCTTGGCGACCGCGAGGCCCGTGCCGTAGACGCTCATCCGGACGGTGTTTCCGCTGGAGCGTTCGAATGCCGGGACAAGGTCGCGCAAAATCTGCTCCACCGCATTGGTGGTAACGAGCGCGATTTCGGCCGCGCTGGCGGGCCACGGCCCAGCGAGGCCGAAATAGAGAGCGACTAATGACGCGGCGATTTTCGTCCACAGGCGCATGTTGTCCTCCCGGCTCAATCTCAGGCGACGTTTTCAGGTGCGATCCGCTTCAAGTATTCTTATCACACGCAGAATGTTCCGGCGGCGCGACCCTGACAAGACAGCTCATGGCGAGCGACGCTGCAGATCGACCGCGCGGGTGCGCCAAGCGGCGTCGCTGTAGGGGCGACCCCAAGATTGAAACAACGGAGTTTAGCCCAGAGACCGTACGGAACACACTGAAGGACGCTCGCATCCAGTTTCCCAAAGATCTGCCGAGCGCTATCTTCGTGAAGGTACCAGCTCGGTGGTTTGACGAGCTTGATTCGGCACGCGAACTATTGAATGTGGCGCAGCGTTTTTTGCGCGGCAGTACCAAACGCGTGGTCTCGATCAAATTTTATACGAGTCGCTATGCTTGGCGAGCTGGAATGCTCACGCAGAATCACGGTTTCAAAGAGCTATCCAACCCCAATAACCGCTTTGATCGTGATCGTAATTGGGACATGTTCGCTAAACCCAATCCGACAGCGAATTAGAACGGAATGCCTCTCAGGTGGAAGCGGCTTATTTACTTTCCTAACGACGGCCCACTCAAAATGTCGATCGATCTGGGCTGAAATTTTGCCTTCAACGACAAGTTGGTAGCCTTAGATTTGCAGGAAGCAATAGGCACGGGCGGCGCAGACAATACGCTGACAATTTGGGGGAAGCTGAGCAGGCGGGGCTCCCAGGAATTGATGCGAAAGGAAGTGCTCGAAGAAATTCCGCCAGAGCATTGGAGGGAGTTTTTTTTTGTCAGTCTGGCGACGAAGCGCCAGCGTGGCTGAAACGACAGGCCGCAGCCTACGAGAGAAGAACGAAGCCGCGATGATCCGCCGGCCGACCCCTCGGTACGCATACAAGCGAAGGTAGCACAACACCGCGGCCGCCGACGCTATTTTGGCAGAACGAAATACCCCTAAAAAAATAGCGCCCAATCAACGGCTTGCGCGCACCCAAAAAGCGGCCTCGTCACTCCTCGACGACCTGCCCCCCGTCATAGCCGCAGGCGATCCGGCCGAGGGCGGCGCGGAAGGCCTCGGTGTCGATCGCCGCGGAAAAATCGTGCTCGGAGCTGGGCCGCCGCGAGCCGATGCGGGCGCGGCTCAATATCGCGGCGATGAGGTCACGATCCAGATACGGCAGGCTCGCCCAAAATCCACGGGCGAGTTCCTGCGCCAGGGCGTGGTCCGGGTGGATTGGATTTTCCGGTGCCCGGCCGATCTCGTACATGTGCCGAACGCTGTCCCACGGGGCTCGCTCGGACGGCAGGCGCGCGAAAATTTCAGGATGCTCCTGCGCCACATAAAAGCGATTGAGCGTATCGAACAGCGCGAACCGGTAGCCGCGGGCGAGAAGGAACGGTTCCCACTTGGACCAGGCCGGTTCGCCGGTTCCCGGCATGACGGCCTCGATGACGATCACCTTGGGGCGGTGCCGCTCCCAGTCGCCGCCATGCAGCACGTCCGCCTCGGCGCCTTCGACGTCGATCGTGAGGAAGTCGATCTCCCCCAGGCCATGCTCCGCGCAGAGTTGTGCGAGCGTCACCACCGGCATGCGGACGGTGCGATAGCCGACGCCGAATTGTTGGGCCTGGCGGGCGATGTGCTCCACGGTGGTGGAAAATCCGTGCAGCCGGTCGACGACGTGAAAATCGATCTCGCCGCTCTCGCGCCCGACGAGGCCGCACACCGCAATGTCGCGCGGACGCAATCGTCCGTACAAGCCGGCAAGCTCAGCCTGCGGCTCGACCACGATGCCCCGCCACCCGCGTTCATAGAACCAGAACGACACATTGTCGGCGACCGGGTGCCCGGCGCCTACGTCGATGTAGGTTCCGGTCTTCTGCCCCGCGAAGGCAAGCGACAAATGATAGTCTTCGAGGTTTTGCGTGTATGACAGCTCCATCCGCGTCATCCCGTGCTTTCGTGGTCTACCCATAGTGCGGTTTCAGGTCAGGTTGAAGCACCTGCCCTCTCTCCCTGTCGTGGCCACCCCGATTATTCTTGCTCTGTGCCTTGAAGTTCGGGGTCGCCGGGACAAGCCCGGCGACGACGCCGGATGAGATTCCACGCGATCGAAATCCACCCAGCACGCTCCCGAGCGCGTCCGCTGTCAGCATACGTTTCGATGAGGCGGGACAGTGCCTGTTGCGGCCGTTTAGGTGCGCCGATATTGTTGCGGCGGAGATATCGGGGTAGCGCATGAAATCGCATCGATCGGCGGGTTGCCGCACATTTCGTCCCGCGGGCTTTATTGCGCTGGCGATTGGGGTGGCGGCGTCCTGGCCAAGTCAGGCGAAGGCCGAGGGTGCAATGGCCGTGGGGATCGCCCGTGGCGGCGTCGCGAAAGGATACGCGACGGGATTTGCGATCAATCAGCCCACCGTCAAAAGGGCACGCGACAATGCCGTCGAGCAATGCCGAAGAATGAAAAACTCCAATGCGGATGCGAGATCCGGCTGCGAAGTGGTCGTCACGTTTCACAACAAATGCGTAGCCTCGGCAATCGATCCCGAAAGCGGGACTCCGGGCGCCGGCTGGGGCGTCGGCGGTTCCCAGAAGACAGCCGACAGCCAGGCGCTCGCCCGTTGCCGCGTCAAGGCTGGGTCCGGCCGCGCCGAATTCTGCGAAGTTACGGATCGGGTGTGCGACGGGGAGGCGAAGTAATATACGCGTTGTGGCGCCGCGTGCCGAGGAATTTGCAGCGCTCTCTTTAACCTCTCCCCGCTTGCGGGGAGAGGGCGCCCCTCCCTAACCCTCCCCGCTTGCGGGGGAGGGAAGGGTGGGGGCGGGTGAGGGGGTCTTTCCGCGAGTCTGAGCCTGTGGGACGGCCCCCTCACCCCGACCCTCTCAAGCGGGGAGAGGGAGAAGAGGCGCTCCGCTCAAATGCGATTGCCCTGCCGCAAGCGGGGAGAGGAAGAGTCGCGTACGCCTTCGCGCCGCGAATCCCCTACTCCGCCTCGATGCCGGCGTTCTTGACCATCCGGGACGTCCGGACAAGCTGGTCCTTGACGAATTCGCCGAGCTCTACCGGCGTCGAGCCGAACACCTCAAAGCCGATCTGGCCGATCTGGGCTTTGATCTGCGGGTTTTCCACGATCTCGGGTTTCGGCATTGAGCCGCGTGACGATCTCGCTGGGGGTTCCGGCCGGGGCGAACAGCCCGGCCCACGATTCCACCTCGAAGTCCTTGAGACCGGATTCATCGAACGTCGGCAGATCAGGCAACAGCGCGGTGCGCCGCAGGCGCGTGATGCCGAGTGCCCGCAGGGTGCCGGCTTTGACGTGGGGCAGGCCGGGCGTAAGGTCGCTGAAGGTCATGGACACCCGCGCCGCGATGACATCATTGAGCGCCGGCGGCACGCTCTTGTAGGGCACATGCAGAATGTCGACGCCCGCCCAGTGCTTGAGCGTCTCGCCTGCCAGGATGCCGGAGGTGTTGCCGCTGCTGTAGGTGAGTTTTCCGGGGTTGGCCTTCGCATAGGCGATCAGCTCCGGGATGGTGGTCACTGGCAGTACGGGATTGATCACGAGCATCAGCGTGAAACTGCCGATCCGCGTGATCGGCGCAAAATCCTTGACCGGATCGTAGCCGATATTTTTCAGCAGGAACGGATTGGCCGAATGCGGGCTGTTGGTGCTCATCAGCAGCGTGTAACCGTCGGGCGGTGCCTTCGCCACATAAGCCGCCGCGATGCCGCCATTGGCCCCCGGGCGATTGTCGACCACGATGTTCTGATTGAGCGCGATCCCGAGCGGCTGCGCGATGATGCGGGTTACGATGTCGGTGCCGCTGCCGGCGCCGAACGGCACGATTATGGTGATGGGCCGGTTCGGGTAGGCCTCCGCGGCCACGGCTGCTAATGGGCAGGTCGCAATCCCGATCGCGAGTGCACCGCCGACCAGAGCAATGATATCCCACCGTCGCATTTGACCTCGCAGGCTGAAGACGCTCCTGGCGCCCGGCTGCCGGCGCCGAAGCCATATCACTTCATCCCAAGTCCCTCTACAAGAGCGCTTCATGGACCGGAATCTTGATCCCCATGCCCTGACCTTGACCAAAACCTTGTGCGCGCATCTCGCGGCGTCACGGTTTCCCGACCTTTCGCCCGCCGCGCAGCACGAAGCGCGGCGCGGCGTCCTCGACTGGATTGGCTGCGCGCTTGCCGGCAGCACGCACGAAACCATCGACGCGCTTCTCGATGTACTGAAGGAGGTCGGTGGCCGGCCGCACGCAACCGTGCTTGGCCGAGCCCTCCGGCTCGGGTGGCTCGATGCGCCGCTCGCCAATGGCCAGATGGGCCACGTGCTCGATTTCGACGACACTTATATGGGCGGCCAATTGAGTGACCAATCGGGCAGCGTCGTGCTGCATGCGAGTTCGCCGATCCTGGCCGCGCTGTTTTCGCTTGCCGAACGCGCGCCCGTGAGCGGGGCTGATCTCATGCTCGCGTATGCGGTAGGGTTCGAAGCCGGTATCCGCAGCGGCCTCACGGCGCCTGGCCACCACAAGGGCGGCTGGCATCTTACGGGTACGCTCGGCACCCTCGCGGCCGCGGCCGCGGGCGGCAAGCTCATCGGGCTCGACGCCCAGAAGCTGACCTACGCCATCGGCATTGCCGCCACCCAGGCCGCCGGCATGCAGCAGAACCGCGGGACCATGTGCAAATCCTTCCATGCCGGCAAGGCTGCCCAGAACGGCGTGCTGGCGTCGCTGCTGGCAGAGCGCGGCTTCGACAGCACCCAGGAGATCATCGAGGGCCGGAGGGGCTTCTGCCGCGTGTACAGCGACGCCGCGGCACCGGAGCGCCTGACCGCCGGGCTAGGCGAGAACTGGATGATCGAAACCAATGGCCACAAGCCTTATGCGTGTGGCGTGGTGCTGCATCCGCTGATCGATGCTGTTATCGCCCTCCGCAACCGCGAGCGCATCGATCCGGCGGCGGTAAGCGAAATCAGCCTGCGGGTCCACCCTCTGGTGCTGTTCATCACCGACGTGGCCGAGCCTGCGACAGGATTGCAATCGAAATTTTCCGCCGCGCATTCGGCGGCTGTCGCCCTCATCGATGGCAGCGCGGGCATTGCCCAGTACTCCGACGCGAGGGCCACCGATCCGATCGTGGCGGCGCTGCGCCGCAAGACCCGAGCAATTGCCGACGAGACGCTCGGATCCGATGAGGCCTATGCGACCATTGTGGTCGGCGGCAAACGGCATGAAATTCACATCCCTCACGCCGCCGGCACCGCCGCCAATCCGATGAGCGACGCCGCCATCGAGGCGAAGTTCCTTGCCAATGCGACGCCGGTGATCGGTGGCAAACGTGCGCAGAGCGTCGTCGAGTTCGTGTGGACGCTGGAACGGCAGCGGGATGTGCGCGATTTGGTTGCGCTTCTGGCGTAGATCACGACAATATCGCTGACGAGTGTGGTGGCCTGCGCTTCATACCCGTCGGCGTCATTCCGTGGCGCCGCCAACGGGTCCGGCCTTCGGCCGGCCCGATGACAGGCTCCGCGGCGAGCCCGGAATCCATGATCACTGACCTCGGGGTTATGGATTCCGGGCTCCCTCGCTGCGCTCGGGACCCGGAATGACAAACACAAATGTTCGTAATAGCACATTAGTTCGCGCCCGTTCAGGAGGTTCAAATGATGACACTCGGACGTCCCATCCTCGGCATCGCGGCTGCAGCCGCGATAACCCTTGTGCCTGCCACTGGGGCTTTCGCTCACGCGCATCTCGTTCGTGCGACGCCGGCAGCGGGCGGCACCGTCCGCGAGGTACCGACGGAAGTCCTGCTCCGCTTCAACGAGAAGATCGAGTCCGCATTCAGTTCGGTGGTCGTGCGCGATTCGACCGGCAAGCAGATCGACAAAAATGATGCCCAAGTCGACAAGGCCGACCGCCTCCAGATGCGCGTATCGTTACCACCGCTGAGCCCCGGAACCTACAAGGTCGAATGGCGGGTGATGTCGGCGGATACCCACAAAGTCAACGGCAATTTCACCTTCGTAGTCGGGGAGTGACGAATGTTGACGTTGTACTATGCGCCAGGCGCCTGCTCGATGGCGGCCCATATCGTGCTCGAGGAGAGCGGCGAGAAATACCAGCCGCGGAAAGTCGATCTGGCCGGCGGCGAGCAGCGCACCGAAGCCTACCTGAAGATCAATCCGCAGGGGCGGGTGCCGGTGCTTGGCCTCGACAACGGCACGCCCCTCGCCGAGAACACCGCGATCCTGCCGTATCTGGGAAAACGATTCGGGCTGTGGCCGACGGATTCCCTGGCGGAAGCCAAGGCTCTCTCCCTGATCGGCTTCTTTGCCGCCAGCGTGCACCCCGCCCATGCTCACATTGGTCGACCCGAGCGCTATGCCGCCGACAGCGCGGCCTTTCCGACCCTCAGGGAAACCGGCCGCAAGACATTCCACGGCTACTTGAAGCAGGTCGATGGCATGCTGGCCGGTCGTGAGTGGTTTTCCGACCAGTACTCGGTCCTCGATCCTTACGGCCTCGTGTTCTACACATGGGGTGTGCGCCGCGAACTGCCGATGGCAGAGCTTGGCCATTACACGGCATTCAAGGAACGGATGCTCAAGCGGCCCGGCGTGTCACAGGTGCTGGAGAACGAGAACATCAAACTGTGAGGCACGACGAGATGGGCAATCCCATCACATTGGTTAAGGTGCGGCCCGACCGCTTTGAATCGTATACCGGTGTCGTCGCCGGGCTTGTCCCGGCGCCCTCGATTGCACGGCGCGAAGCACACTGATCGGGGTGGCCGGGGGCAAACCCGGCCACCTTGCGAATTCCATGTGCTTCAAGCCGACCGCAATCCGCTTCTAGCCCGAACTTTCCTTAAGCCGCAACGCAAGTCCTTGTATTCCCTCGATTGTCGGATCGAGGACTGACTACAGTTGTAATTTGACACCGAGCAGGTCGAAGGCGCGCTGCTGGATTT
>Ga0066395_10000293_pt1 | contig 18743 bp, 23 predicted proteins | sample PanSoiPlot1MoBio_FD_61218 | JGI IMG/M metagenome (GOLD analysis project Ga0066395, IMG submission 61218) | Tropical forest soil microbial communities from Panama analyzed to predict greenhouse gas emissions - Panama Soil Plot 1 MoBio | ecosystem: Environmental > Terrestrial > Soil > Tropical... | reverse complement strand
ACCGGGAAGCCTGGGAGGAATCGAAGAAGCGCGCCGGCGTCTCCTAGCCCGAAGCGTGGCCCAAACCAGCGTGCGGCCTAGCCCGCGCGCCCGGGGGCCTCGATGGGGCAAGTCAATTTCACGTCAGTCGATAACGCATTCCACACGTATTTTCTGCCCAATCGGGTCGAGCGCATTGGCTACGAGGAGCAGCCGACGCTCGAGATGCTCTCCAAGGCGGAGAACTTCTACGGGCGCGCGGCGGCGGGCCTGCAGTTCGATGTCGCCTACGAAGCGCCCGCGGGGCTCTCGTTCGACTTCGCCACCGCGCTCGCCAACGCGGGCACCGGCCAATACGCGACCTTCACGGTGCGCCGCTCCCGGTGCTACCAGATCATCAACCTCGACAACGAGACGATGGAAGGCAGTGCCGATGACTCGGGCGCCTTCGTCGACCTGAAAAAGGAAGAAGTCGAGAGCGGGCTCAAGGCCACAACCGAACGGCTCGGCCAAGGCCTCTTCCGAAACCACGGTGCCGCCATCGGGCGCGCGAATGGGCTTTCGGGAGCGGTCGTCACGCTCACCAACCCCGACGACATCGTCAACTTCCGCCGCAACATGAAGATCCAGACGGCGACCACCGACGGGACGACCGGCGCGGTGCGCGCGGGGCAAACGACCGTCGTCTCGGTCGACCGGTCGGCGGGCAAGGTGACGCTCGCCGCCACCTTCGCGGTCGATATTCCCGGCATCACGCTGACGGCGGGCGGCGATTGGATCTTCCCAGCCGGCGACTTTGGCCTCGGGATCTATGGCTTCGATTCGTACATCCCGGCGACCGCTCCCACGTCCGGCGATTCGGTCTTCGTCTTTGACCGCTCGGTCGATACGCGCCTCTCGGGCATCAGGTACGACGGCTCCAAGCTCAACATCTCCGACGCCATCATGAAGGGCGTAGCGCAGGGCCGGCGCGAGGCTGGGTCGGGAGCCTTCGACTTTGCGATCCTCAATTACGACCGGCTCATCGACTTTTCGCTCGACCTTGGCGCCAAGGTGCAGAGAAAGGACGAGGGCGGCGCGAACGTCGGCTACGATACCATCCGCGTTTCGGCGGGCGGGCGCCCCTTCACGGTCGGCGCCGACCACAACTGCCAGCCGGACATTTGCTGGGTGCTCACCAAGCGGGTCTGGATCTGGAAGAGTCTCGGCAAAACGCCGCGGTTTTTCACGCAGGCTAGCGGCACCAACTTCATCGTCGATCCGACGGCCGACGGCGTGCAAGTGCGCTGCGGCTGGCGCGGCAACTTGCTCTGTCTGGCCCCGGGCTTGAACGAGCGCATCTCCCTGGCGACTTCGTAAAGGAGCGAGAAGACCATGCCTCAGCAAGGTGGAACCGTAGGGGCTCAGCCCGGGATCCTCGAATTTCACGTGCCGTACGTCAAGGCGGCGGCCGACGGGATGGCATCGACCGCGACGGCGGCCGATTATTTCTTCACCGCCTCTCGCCCGATGGAGCTGGTCGATGCGAAATTCGTCTCGGCAGGCACGCTCACCTCGAACGATACCGCCTACGCCTCGATCATCGTGAATAAGCACGACGGCGCGGGCGGAGCCGGCACGCCCATGTGCCAGGGCGACACCAAGACCGTCGGCGGCGGCGGCGGCGGCAACCTCGCGGCGGGCGTCGCGTACAACCTCCCCATCTCGGCGACCGAAGCCAATCGACAGATCGCCGCGAACCAGGTGTGCTCGTTTCAGATCACCAAGACGGGCGCGGGCGTGGTCGTACCGGCCGGCTGGCTCTCCCTGAAATTCCGACTCATCAACAGTTAAGGGGGACAGATGGCCACCGGCAAAACCTATGACCGGGTCTGGTGCTATGGAAAGGGCCAGTTCCGCGCCGCCGTAAGCTTCGCCCCGAACGGCGGATCGAACCCGGACCCGGCAAGCTTCAAGGGGAGCCTCCTTCAGAGTGTCACGCGCCTCTCGGCGGGCACTTGGCGCCTCACCCTCAACATCGGCGGCGTGAAGGACATCATCTCGGCCGACGCCAGCGCGCAGGTGAATAGCGCCGCGAACATCGACACCTCGCTCCAGGTCGGCGCGATCACCAACACCGGCGGCTCGCCCATCACCATCGACATCCGCAATAACCCGGGCGGAGCCGTGGCCGACATCGCCGCCGACCCGTCCAACCGCATCAACCTCGAGCTGTTCCTGCAGATGGGGGCCATCAAATGAAAGAGCACGGAGGCCCCGCCCTCATCATCGGCATCGGCAAGCCGAAGCGCGCCATGCACGGGAGCGAGGAGCACGAGGACGACGAGGATACGGGGCCCGACTCGGAAGAGGGCGGCGTCGAGGAGCATGAGAGCGACGACGGGCATGAGGACGAGCTCGACATGCACGCCGACCAGATGTTCGAGTGTCTTCAGAACGGCGACAAGGAAGGCTTCAAAGAGGCCCTGCGAAAGTGCCTGATGGCGGAGGCCTCCGGCGACTACGAGGAATGAGGGGAGGGCCGCGTGGCGCTGACGGTCACCTTTCAGCAGCTGCAGGACTGGGCCAAACAGCGCGCGCACATGGAGAACGGCGGGCCGCTCTCCGACCAGGAGTGGAAGGATCTTGTCAACGTCGGGATCCGCGGCCTTTACCGGATCCTCACGCAAGCGTTCGGCTCTGACTACTTCGGCACCTCGGTCATCATTCCGACCGTCGCCAACCAGGAGACCGTCAACGTCCCGGCCGACTTTTTCAAGCTCGTCTCGCTCTGGTGGGACGATGGCACGGGCGTCAAAAAGAGGATCCTCCGCGCGACCGAAGCGGACCTCGAGAATCAGCTCTTAGGCCAGGGATGGGGCATCTGGCTCGGGCGCACCGTTGCCGACGTCGGGGTCAAGTATTCCCTTCGCGCTGGCGCGATACGCCTCGTGCCGACGCCGACGACGGTCTACCAGCTCAGGCTGAACTACATCAAGGCGCCGGTGACCCTCTCGGCTCCTGGCGAAACGCTCGACGGGTACGGAGGCTTCGAGGAATACGTCTGGCGAAGTGCTGCGGCCGATGCCCTCGCCAAAGAAGAGAGCGACGCGTCCTACGAGCTCCGGCGCATGGCGGAAATCGAGGCGGAGATCAAAGAGACCGCCGAGCGTGACCAGTCCGAGCCGATGACGATCCAGTCGGTCACCGGCTGGATGGGGGAATGACCCATGCCGGAGGTGCGCGCGCCGTCCAACCAATTCACCGGCATTCAAGATCTGCGCTTTCTGCAAGAGCGCGTGCAGGAGGCATTTCGCGCGCTCGCGAAGTCCTTCCCGTTTCTCTCTGGCGAGATGGCGGGGCCCATCTCGATCGCCACCGCGGATGTCGTCATCTCCCACGGGCTGAAACGCATCCCGCGCGGCGTCATCGTCTGCCGGTGTGATGGCACAGTCGCGGCGGTGGCGCCCATCATCTTTCGGGCAGGCGATGCGCAAACGGTGACCGTCCGGCAGGGTGCTGGCGGCACGGCGGCCAACTTTACCCTCTGGATCTGGTGATGGACTCGCAGCTCGTGGAGGTGAACTTTGGCGACGGCATCGACACGCGGACCGATCCGCGCGCCGTCATCACGACCAAGCTCCTTCAGGCGAAGAACGTCGTTTTCACTTCGCCGGGGGCCCTTCGCACGCGCTTTGGCCACACGCAGCAAACGTTTCCCATCGGCACTCCCGTCGGCGGCTCCCGACTCTTCGAGCACAACAAAACCCCCTATCTCATCAACGAAGAGGCGTTCGGCACGATTCGCGACATGACGGGCGCGGCGCACGGGGCCGACCTCGGCGGCCTCGCGGGCCTCAAGCGTCAATCCATCTTGCGGGAAAATGCGCGCGTCTCCGAGACGGACATCGCCTTATCGACCGATGGGAAATACATTCTGGTCGGCGCCTGTCAGCATTGGCCAGCGGCCCCGTATCTATCGACCCATTACAACGTTTGGGTCCTGGCGGATTCGACCACCGGCGAAGTCATCAAAAGGTTCGCGCCCTACAGCGCCACCAATTCGAGCCGGCCACGCATTGCAGCGGTGGGACAGTATTTTTGGTGCCTCTACTTCGCCACCGGTTCCGGGATCCGCGCTTTCCGCATCGATACCACCACGGTGGCGATCGATATTGCGGATGGCGTATTTGACGCCAATGGGGACGGCCCGATCGACACGGCCCCGCTCGGAGGGTTCACCGATCGCTTCCTTCTTGCCTATAAGACCGTGGCCGGACATCAGGTGGGAATCCGCGATGCGGCCATGGCCTTGCTTGCGGCTCAACCATTCCCTTCGACCCCGAGCGCCGACTGCATCGCGGTCTCGGGCACGGCCGGGGAGATGGTCTATCTTTGCTTCCGAGACAACGCCACCGGAGATCTGCGCGTCCGAGGCTACACCTCGAACGGGTCGAACCTGGTGGCGGCCTTTGCGGCCGTCACGCTCGAGGCGGCATGGCCCACCGGCAAGGTGGTCGCCATCTGCCGTGAAGACTCGACCCATGCGAGGGCGATCTGGACGACATCGGTGGCGGGCCCGCTCTATCGCACCAATCACCGGGACGTCTCCTCGGCGGGCGCGCTCGGATCGACGGGCATCGGCTACGCTCGCCAGCTTCTCACCAAGCCGTGGCTCTCGCCGAACGGAATCACCAGGGCATTCGAGAGCAACATCAAAGGCGGCCAGCAAATCGACCCCATCCAAGGGGCGGCCATCGTCGCGCCGCTCGGCAGTGCGGCCACGATCTATTCCTCCTTCTACATGGATGGTCTTTGCGCCAGGCTCATCGCGGGCTTCGAGCCGAATTTCGGGTTGACCGTGCCATCGGTCATCACGCTACCCAATGGCCGCATGATGACGACGCTCATCACCAAGCAGCGCCAGCGACTCAACTACGACTACTCGACCGTCATCGAGCAGTCGGGTGTCGACCTGGTCAGCGTCGATTACGTTTCTCATGCTCGCTACTGTTCGGCGGAGCTTGGCGGGCTTACGTACATTGCCGGGGGGCAGCTCCGGTGCTTCGATGGTCGCGACTCGTTCGAGGTCGGGTTCTCTGCCCAGCCACAGAGCCCCGTGCTCTTGGCAGACAACATCGGGGGCGGGACCATCAACCCGGGCACGCATCAATACGTTGCCGTGTGGGAATGGACCGACGCGCAGGGCAATGAGCACCGATCGGCGCCATCCCTTGCAGCCTCGATCACGATCACGGCGCCCAATCAAACTTTGCACGGACAGGTCGAGCCGCTCCCGTTTTCCCTCCGGGATGCCGTGCCGCAGCCGCTCCTCTCCCGCGTGCGGCTCATGATCTATGGCACCGCCGCCAATGCCGGCATCTTCTACCGCCAGCAGACCCCGACCAATGTGGCGACCAATGACGGCTCCGACACCACGCTTCTTTTTACCCTCACCAATCCGGACAACATCATCACAACATTCCCCGCCCTTTATACCGATGGTGGAGCGCTCGCCAACTACGCGCCGCCGTCGACCGATGTCGTCATCACCCACCAAAATCGCCTCTTTGTCATCTCGGCGGAGGACGGGTCGATCTGGTACTCGAAAGAGTACACGCCCGGCATTGCCCCTGGGTTCAATGATGCCCTGCAGTTCCGGCTCCCCACCGCTCTTCAGCCGACGGCGCTCGCGAGCCTCGATGACAAGCTCGTCGCGTTCACGGCCACCGAGGCCTTCCTCGTCACCGGTGCCTGGCCCGATGACCGCGGCCAAGGGCTCAACATCACGATCAATAAGCTCGCATCGGACGTCGGCGCCACCGATTGGCGCTCGGTCGTGGTGGGGGACCAGGGCGCCTACTTCGGCTCGAAAAAGGGCATCTTCCTTCTCGACCGTAGCCTCTCGCTCGCGACCGTCGGGCACGATGTCGACGTGTGGACCCTGTTCTACGAAATCGTCGCCTCGTACATCCCGCCCGACCGGGACGAGGTTCGCTTTGCCCTCTCGAACCCCGCCCTGACGCCTCGGCACCAGGAGCTCGTCTTGAACACGCGCAATCGGACAGAGGCGAGCCCCCGCGGCACCTGGTCGACCTTCGACTACACCTCCTTCAGTGGCAATTCGAGCCGCGATTACATCGACGCCCGATCGGTGGCGGGCATTTCGTACAAGCTCATGGGGCTTTCGGGCGTGACGCCCGTCCTTTGGAAGGAAAGCCTCATGCTATTCACTGACAACGCGACCTTCATTCCTTGGCTCATTGAAATGGCCAACATCTACCCCTTCGGAGGCCGCCAAGCTTTCGGAAGGGTGCGGACAGCGACATTCCTCGGAACGACCAAGAGCCCGCACAACTGGACCATCGAAACGGCCTATGACGGAGAGGCCACGTTCACCGAATCCAAAACGCTGACGTTTGGGCTCATCTTTGGCTTGGCCATTCAGGAAGAGCTTTCCTATCACCTCGTTCGGCAAAAGTGCGCGGGGGTCAGGTTTCGGATTTCGATCGGTCCGGGCGGCGCCCCGTTTGGGGAAAGCGTGTGGATGAGCGGCATGATGCTCGAGGTGGTGCCGAAGAAGGGCTCGCGAGGGCATTGGCTACAACCGGAGGCGCGACAGTAATGGCCGATAGCAAAGAGAGCAAAACCGGAGAGGCCGTTGGCGGCACCGCTGGCGGAACCATTGGAACGGCTATCGGCGGGCCCATCGGGGGAATCATTGGCGCCTATCTCGGCAGTAAGGTCGGCGGCGGAATTGGCGCAACGTTCGAGAAAGACAATGACTCGACCTATTCGACGCCCGATGGGAAGATTTGGGACAAGGCCACCAATCAACAGGTCGGGCAAAGATATCCCGACGGATCGATGGTTTTGCAGGGGCAACATTTTGCGAGTGGCAGTGGCTTCTCGCGTGGCGGTTGGCTTGGCCCTGCGGGTGGGATGAGAGCGGCACCGGAAGATGATGCCTCGAGAGCCATCGCCGCGGGAACGGCCCCCGCGTTGAACACATCTCCGGGCGTAGGTTCCGATTCGACACAAGGAAAGACGGGAGCGCCACAAGCAGGAGCTGGAGGCGGCATGGCGGGCGCATATACGATGGATCGATCCGCTTGGGACCCCACGGCCAGCGCGGGCTATGGCGGGGCCTACGTCAGCGATCAGACCAAGGCCTTGCAGGACGAGCTGGCGCGTCTTCAGGCCAGCACGAGGACGTACACGACGGTTCAAACCCCGGGCGGGCCGCAGCGGGTGCCGATTCAAATCAACAATCCCGACCTCGACAAGCAGATTGCGCTCATCTCGGCGCAGCTTGACCAGAGCCGCAAGGACGATTCGGGAAAGGCCGACACCAACCGCTTGGCGCTCGAGGCGGACCGGGCCGCGGGGCGCACGGGGCCGACGCTTCAGACGACGAAGCTCGATTTCTCCGAGGCCGAGCCGCTCGAGCGGCGCCAGCTCGGGATGGGCGACTTGCAGCGCCAACAGGCCGAGGCCCTGATGGCCAACCGCTCGGGCGCCGGGCAGGACGCGCTCATCGCACGGCTCAACCGAGATCTTGAGGGAGGCGCGCCGTCGCTCGCCCAGGTCCAGCTCGAGGAGGGCCGCGACGCGGCGATGCGCAACGCCCTTTCGATTGCCAATAGCGCGCGCGGGCCGACCGGCGGTCTCACGCAGCTCGAGGCCCTCCGGGCCAATCAGGCGACGATGCAGGATGCCGTTCGGCAGGCGGCTGCACTTCGTGCGCAAGAATACGCCACGACACGCGAAGCACTCGGCGGTGTTCTCAATCAGCAGCGGGGCCAGGGCATCCAGGAGCAGAACATCGCCGCCACCGAGCTCGGGCAAGGGCGCGGGCAGGATCTGCAGGCCCTGGCCGACAAGTACAACAACGCCGTTCAGCAGGGCCAGCTCACCGACGCCGACGCGCGCGCCAGGCTCGACGCCGAGCTCCGGCAGCGGGGGATGAACGACGACCAGGTCCGGTACTACACGACGCAGTATTTCGGGCAGCAAAACCGGCAGCAAGAGATGGCGATCGACCGTGAGAAGGCGTTTCAGAACGCGGCGGCGGGGCAGCAGCAAACGGCCATCAATCAGCAACAGGCCAACACGCAAGCGCAGCAAGTGGCCAATCAGCAAAGCCAAGCGGAAGCCGCGCGCACGGACAAGTACATCGGGGCGGGCCTCAATGCGGCTAGTACAACCGGACAAAGCCTCATCAATTCCGGCACCAAGTCGGGCGTGAATGCGAGCCCCGGCACCAACACGACGCCCGCATCGACCGGCTACGGCACGGGCGGCGGATACTCCACCGGGTACGGCGGCGGGAGCAGTACCGGCTACGGCGACTATGACGAAATCAAAGACCCGTGGGGGAGCGCAGCCTAATGGCCAGGGTGACAGGAGTTCTCTCTGAAGATCCGGACAAGGGTTCGGTCACTTTCCAAACGGATGAGCCGTACGGGGAACCGCTCACCTTGTACGGACCGGCCGCGCAGACCAAGAAGACTCTGCTCCTCGGCGCACCACCTCCATCGGCGCCACCGCCACCCTCGGCCGCGCCGCCGCCCATGGCATCAGGAACGGAGCCTCTCGCGTCGGAGGGGCCGATGATGAGCCCGGCGCCGCCGCCAACGCCAACGCCGAAAGAGCCGGATTTTTGGCAACGCGCGCAGGCCAAAGTGGATGCGGCCAAGTACAGTGCGCAACACCCGACGCTCAGTGAGAAGGACATGCAGCTCTTGGCGGATGCCAGAGAGGGCGAGGCGAGAAAGGCCGCCCGAAGAGCAGGCCTATCGCCAGTTCCGCCCGCGGCAGGTCCTGGTTCTGCCGCACCGGCGCAAACGGATCTACCTCCGCCCTTGCTAAGGCGGCCAGGCACCGGCGGAGGACCCGAGGCGGGCGTTGTCTACTGGAAAGGCGCAGAGGGCCAGCCGCAAGCGCCGCCGATCGACCCGAACGCGATGGTGAAGCTCTCGCAGTCGGTCTCGAGCGACACCACCTCGGTCAATAAGTACACGCCCGCCGAGCTCGCCGCGCAGGCCAAGGCCGACGAGAAGACGAAAGCCGCGCAGCAAGCGCAGGCCGACGCGGCGACCGAGAAGGCGGGCCAGGAGGCGGAGCTCTACCAGGGCACGGGCGCCATGCTCGCCGAATCGCGCCAGCGGCAGGAGGCGATCGAGGCCGAGCGCCGGCAGGTGATGGAGCAGCGGATGGCCCGGCTCGACCAGCTCTCGAAGGAGGCCGCGGCCGAGAAGATCGATCCCAATCACTACTGGGCCGACAAGACTCAAGCCAACAAATTCGAATCGGCGCTCTTTCAGGGCCTTTCCGCCCTTGGCGCGGGGCTCATCGGCGGCCCGGCCTACGCGGTCAACATGGTCAAAGACAGCATCGACCGAGACATCGCCGCGCAGGAGGCCAACCTCAAAAACAAGCGCGACACCATCGCCGCCGAGACCAACATCCTCGGCCAGTTTCGCCAAGAGTTCGGCGACCGCGCGGCGGCCGAGTCGGCGGTGCGTATCGCCAAGCTCGGGGAGGCGCAAGAGAAGCTCAAGGAAATCGGCGCGCGTAACCTTCCGAAGGAGCAGGCGGCGAACCTTCAGGCCATGCAGGCCAAGCTCGAGTCGGACCGGCTGGCGGAGATTCAGAGGCTCAACCGTCGCACGACCACGACGCGCACCAATACGCAATACGCGCCGGCGGCGGCGCTCATGGCGCAGCAGGGGCAAGCCGACGCGTGGACCCCGGAGGAAGCGCGGGTGAAGCTTCCCGCCAAAAACACGCTCGACACCATCGCGAAATTCGGGCCCGCCGCGGGCCTCGTTCAGGATCCGCGAACGGGCGTTTGGACGATGACTCCAGGGGCAAGGGCGGCGCTCGAGGTCCCGACATCCTCCGAAAAGCACGCCTACACGACGCTGGTCCACGCTCTGGCGACCGAGGCGGCCAAGCTCCGGCATGGGGGCTCGCCGAGCGAAGCGGAGATCAAAGCCGAAAAGGAGTACTTCTCTACGATATCGCCGCAAGAGATCTCGAATGAGATCAATTCCCTGTCCGGAACCGCGCAGACCGCTCTCGGCACGCGCTTTACCCGCGGCAAGAACCTCGTCGCAGGCGGGTCGGAGGGTCAATAAGCCGTGCGGATGATCGATCGCGAGGGCAACGAGGTCGAGGTTCCCGAGGCGGAGGTGCCCGCGGCATTCAGATCCGGACAGGTCGGTTTTGCCCCGGGCACCACGGTTCCGACCTACGACATGCTCGGCGGTGTGCGCAATGTCTCGCCTGCAGAGTTCGACCCCACCAAGCACCTGGTCGCGTCGCCCGAAGACGCCGCCAAGGCGGCGATGGAAGAGCAGTATGGCGGGCTCGGAGGCGGGCTCATCGCCGGCGGCATCGGCGCAGGAAACGCGCTGGCGCTCGGATACGGCAAGGGGCTGGCGGTCCAGGCGGCGGGCGCCTTCGGCGGCGAGGAGGCGGCGGAGAGGACGCGCCAGGCCATCCGCGGCTACACCGAGACCAACCCCACCGCCAACATCGCCGGCGAAGTGGTGGGCACCGTGGCGCCGCTCGCGCTCGGCGGTATCGAGGGCGTTGTCGGACAAGGGGCGCGCGGCCTTGGCTCGGGCATCCGCGCGACCGAAGCGCTCGGCACGCTCGCCGAGACGGGCGTGCGCGGCCTGGTCGGTGAGGGAGCCGGCAACCTCCTTGCGCGAACGGGGCAGAAGGCCCTCTCCTACGGTGCCCGGGGCGCGCTCGAGGGCGGGCTCTTCGGCACCGGCGGCGCCTACTCCGAGGCGGTCCTCCAGAACGAGGACCTCACGGCCGAGCGCCTGATGAGCGGAGCTGTGCACGGGGCGCTCATGGGCGGCGCCATCGGCGGAGGACTCGGGGCAGGCTCACAGCTCATCGAGGACGCCGCGAAGACGGTGATGCCGCACATCCGCAATGCGGTGGAGGAGTTCGCGCAAGAGCGAGCCTTCAAGGCGGCAGGCGGTTTGAAGAGCTGGGCGAAGAAGGCAGAAGCTCGAGCGGGCGGCGCCGAGGAAATCGGCAAGGACTTGCTCGCCCGCGGGCACATTCAGCCCGGGTGGAATGTCGAGCAGGTGGCGCAAAGTGTCGATCGCGACGTGGCGAAAACGGGCGCGAAAATCGGGGACATGATGAAGGACCTTGACGCGGCGGCCGTCACTGCGGGCGAGGGGAACCTGGTCAATGGGTCCAACCTCATCGAGCGGGCGTGGAATGAGGTCGTTCAGCCGAGATTGAATAGCCCGGAGTCGAGAGACATCGGCGAGGCGATGGCCAAGCGCCTCGAACCATTTTTCGACGATTTCGCCGGCAAGGAGATTGGCCACGCCAAGCTTTGGGAGATTCGCAAAGGTCTCGACCAGCGCATCAAATGGGAATCGCAAGCGCGCAGTCCCATGGCCGATGCGATGAAGGAATTGCGCAACGTCTTCGAGGACGAGCTCACCACCTCGGCCGATCGGGCCGCGAAGAATCTCGGCATCTCCGATACGTTCGCCAAGGATTGGAAGGAGACCAAGCGCCTCTACTCGTCGCTCCGGTTCGCGAGCGACATGGCCAATGACGGCCTCGCCGGAAAGCTCGGCAACAACTGGGCAAGTCTCACCGACCAGATCGCGGGCGGCTTCGGCTCGGTCGCAGGTTTTGCGAAAGAGGCCGCGGCCGAGCATCTGTCGCCCCTGTCATTGCTCCATCCCCAGGCGGCGCTCGCCGGCATGCTCACCACGGTGGGGCACAAGATCTTGCGCGAGCGGGGCTCCTCGGTTCTCGCCGCTGCGGCCAATCGGGTGGCCAAGATCGGAGCGGTCGCCGAAGAGGCGCAGGCGGTCAACCAGCAAGTCTCGCGTGCCGTCGAGCAGTTTCTCTCCAAGGGCACGACCGTGGCCGCCGCGGCCGCCGGGGCCAATGCCGACCGCATCGGCGCCCAGGACGCGGGCGTCCCTTCCGCCGCGGCCAAGATCTTCGGCGCGCGCGCGGGCGACGAGGGCAAACCGAAGACGCCGAAGTCGCTCGACGGCCAGTATCACGAGGGGGCGCGCGCGGTGGCGACGCTCGCGAGCCAGCCGGCCGCCGTCTCGGCTCACATGCAAAAAACCCTTGCCCCGCTCATCGAAAACGCGCCCCAGATGGCGCTCAAGGTGTCGCAAAAGCAGAGCCAGGCGCTGAGCTTTTTGCAAAGCAAGCTCCCGACGCAGGCCGTCTCGGCGCCACTCTCCACGACGCCTCAGAAGGGCGTGCCCGACACCGACAAGGCGAGCTTTCTCCGCACACTCGAGGCCGTGCAGCGCCCGATGTCGGTCGTCGAGGACCTGGAAAAGGGCCGGCTCTCGAAAGAGGGTGTCGAGGCCTTGAAAACCGTCTACCCCGAGACCTACCAGGATTTGCGCCACAAGGTGCTCGCCAAGGTGATCGAGCTCTCAGGCGAAGGGCAGGACGTGCCCTACGAGAAGAAGCTCCAGATCGGGCGCCTCTTCGATGCGCCGGTCGACCCGACCCAGACGCCCGAATTCACCAAGGCGATCGGGGCGATTTTCGGCGAGATGAACCAGGGGATGGGGCAGCCCCCCGAAGAGGTGGCAGCAGGCCCGGCAGGTCCTGGCCCCGCCGGTCCCGGCGGTGGCGGCGGGCGCGGAGGCGCTCCGGCGCGCAAGGTCGACACGGCCGGCGCACTAGAGACAAGAACAACGGAGCTCGAGAAAGGACTCGGCTGAATGGCAAGTCGGAATGCATTGCTCACACAACCCACCAATTTCACGGCGATTACGCCGAGCGACACGACGGATCTCACGGCCCTAGCCAATCTCGGGATCTTGGTCGGAGGTGACGGCAACCTGGTCGTCCAGGGGGTTTACGACTCCGCCTCGACAACGATCACGGTGGTTAAGGGACAGTACGTCCCCGGGCGGTTCAAACGGGTCATGGTCGCCACTACCGCCACGGGCCTGGTCGGCTGCTCCGGTGGGCGCAAGGGACCGTAATGCTGAAGAACCGCTGGCCCGGATGGGCCGCCAATCAAGCGGGAGCGCTCCTTACGCCGCGCGATATCCCCGGCCTCGTTCTGTGGCTCACGGCGGGGGTGGGCTTTGCTCCCAATCAATGGAGCGATCGGAGTCTTTTCAATCACCACATGCTGCAGCCGACGGGGCCGAACCAACCGACCACCGACGCAATTCCAGGCTTTCAAACGGTCAATTTCGACGGGTCGGTCACATGGATGTCATCGGTCTTTGCGCTCGTTCAGCCGCAAACGCTCGTCATGTGCATTGCTCCCCAGGTGTCGGCGGGGGGCACGAGTCCCTTTGACGGGATTCCTGTTCTGAGCATGGGCCTTTATCACTCCAGCACGACCGCTCATTCGATGTTTTCACAGAGCGGAAGCGGGAGCGGATCGCAGACGGTGGGCCCCATTGCGGATAATGTCTATCGAATTTGGACCTTTCAATACAACGGGGCGAGCTCCTTCATGCGGCAGAACGCGACGCAAAGCCCGACCGGGGCGATCAATCTGCCCGAGGGGGCGATCCCGGCCAATGGGGTGACGCTCGGAGGCCTCGGCAATCACGGAGCCCAATTCAAAATGGGATTGGCCGAGTTTGCAGTTTTTAATCGCTCGCTATCGGCAACGGAGATGCATCAGGTCGAGGCCTACATGGCCACGCCTCGCGGCATCACGATCGCCCCATGAACACGTGGCTAGCGGGCGTTTTTCTGCTCGCGCTTGGCTGCGCGGCTGAGCGCCGCTGCGCATTCTCGATCGGTTGTGAGAGCTCGCCGAAAAACCGGCCGGTCTTCCTCGACATCCCGCCACAGGTCCTCGCTGCCGCCGCCTGCAAAGTGCGAGGCGATCGGCTCATCGCCGACGCGGGCAGCTGCGAGCGAATGCGTCAGCTGCTCGAGCACCTGGTCGCGACCGACCCCGATTGCGCAGCCTACCGCGACGCGGGCGATCTTCTATGGTGCCCGGGATGAGCATCGGCCGCGGCGCGTACGCGGCGACGCTCGACGCCGTCATCGCGCGCACGGGCGCGCGCGGCGCGATGCTGCTCCTCTTCCGCGTGACCGAGGATGGCCTGCTCCGGGTCGAGCGCGAGACGCACCTTTTCACGCCGCTCACGCCGCGGGTCCTTGGCGTCATTCTCCGGGACATCGCCAACGAGCTCGCCGCGCCTGGTGATGGCACCGACCCGGATGCGCCCGCCGAGTCGGGGATGGCGCCGCTGCGCGCGCCGGCAGAGCCTACGACGCCACGACTCTCAAAGAGGAGAAGATGACCCCATGCCGACCATCCAAAGCCCCAGCAAAAAGGCCCGAGAAGAGAACATACGCCGAGAAATTGCCTCAGGCCGCGATCCTCGCCAGGCGGTGGCGATCGGGTACGCCATCCAGAGGCGGGCGAAGAAGAAGCAGCTCGGTGTGCACTCGATGCCCGGGCGGCGCCGCCAATGAGCTCGAGCGGGCGGGCGTTCTTGCCGTGGCTGATGGTCGCGATCTGGATCGGTTGCGAGCTCGGCGTCAATGCCCTGCTCGCCATGGCCTATGAGCCGCGCGGGTCACTCGTCTTGCCCTTCACGGTGATCCTCGCGGCGAACATGGTCGTGACCGTCGCCGGGTGGGAGATGGCTTGCGGCCGCGCGTTCTTTCTCACCAAGAAACCGAAGCCGCCGCCGACCTTACCCAAAACGCTTTTTGTCAGGCGCATGCATGACGAGCGCGGCGACTGGTTTTCGGCATGGTCCGAGGCCAAGCTCGGAGGACAAGAGGTCGGGGTCTACCGGCTCAAGGCGATGAGAACGAGCCATGCGAATCTGTGACCCGCATTGGGCCGAGCTCCGGCAAGCCATCGATGCGCGCGGGCTCTCGCCCTTCGTGGCGACCGACCACACCGAGGCCGAATGGCGCGTGCAAAGCATGATCGCCTCGAAGGCGGGCGCGGACCGCGAGAGCTTCGAGCCGCTCCTCGGGGCCGTGTTCTCGATTGCCAACAACGCCTTGCACCAGTTCGGCATGTCGGCGGCGATCGTCGGCGAAAGGTGCCCGCTCTGTTCCCTTCCCACCTGGTGGATCGAACGGGCGAGCCGAGAGCAGCTTGATACCGCGCGCCGGCTCGGCCTGGTCGCGCCCGTCACCCAGCGAGGCGGCGCCGTCGAGCTCGTGCCGGAATCGGTGCCGCCGTCCGTCAAGCCCGCGAGCTCGCGTCCGGCGCCGATGTCGAGCCCGCCAATGTCGCGCCCAGCGCCCTTCACGCCCCCGAGGCCGGGCCCGCCTTCATCGAGGCCGCCGTCGCCTTCCAAGAAGGGCGGTTAGGGTTCTATTCCGACCGATTGGCGCCGCCCGCGACCAGGGCCAAATCAGCTTGAGTGATGACGCGGTGTGCATTGTCGGGATTGGGCTGCATGATTCCCTCGCCCTCACCCACGTGGGCGCCATTGTTCTCCAGGAGGTGCCCCCATTCGTGGAGCATGAGAACGTAGGTCGGGGGGCATCTGTCCGGCCGATCCATCACGATCCACACCTCTGCATCGGCGAGAGTCGACCCCGTAAGCCCGCCGCCGCAGAGGTCCCCCGCGGCTCCAAGTCGCTCGCGCATGTCTTGCAGGCGGTCCCACGTTGCGGTGTGAACCAGGACGCGACCGGTGGGGGAATAACCAACGGCAGTCGTGCGGCGCGAAATGATGTCGAGATGGATGGCTCCGCCCGATCGAGACTCCCATGTGGTGGCAGCATTTTGGGCGGCCGCCACTTCCGTCTCATTGAAATCAGCGTCCAGAATGATGGTGCTCGGCTCGGACCCAAGACAGCCGGTCGTGACGGCACCGATCGCGAGAAGGAGCGAGAGCCTCACGCGGCCACTTTCTTCAAAACGGCGTCGAGGTCATAGAGGCGGCGCATCAACCTGAACGCTTCGTTACCCTGCTCGAGAATGACCTCGGGATAGTAGTGGTAGTGAAAATCCCCCCACTCTTTGCCGACCCGGAGCAGGTGCGCTGAGCGAAGCTCTTGCCCGAAGGCCTCCTCGTAGAGGATGGAGTACGCGGCGACCTGGACGACGTACTCGGCATAGACCCCGTTCGAGGTCTTCCAGTCGACCAGGGCGAGCTCGCCCGAGACGAGGCCGACCGCGTCATAGGTGCCACCAAAGCGCAGCTCTTCCGAGATGAGGGGGCGCTCCGTATCGACAATCTCGAGGTGGACCTGCTCTTTCCAGGCGAGGAAGGCCGAAAGAGCCTGCCTCGCATTGGCGATGATGTCGCCATCCTCTTCGACGTCCCGGAAGGTCGTGAGGGGCCTGCCGTGGATGGTGTCGTCGATCCACGCGTGCGCGATGGTGCCCGCCGTGCCGGCATCGTCTTTCTCCTCGCGCATGTCGCGGCCCTCAAGGCCCATCTTGTGCGCCCAGCCGATGAGGCCTCCCGAGTCTTTGAACCGGCCGGTGATGGTGGTGACCGATGGGACGCGCTTGCCGTCCCGGGTTTTGTAGACCGGGGGCCGCCCGCCGCCGTGGGTGATCGTGCGGGGCGTCCCATTGCGCTCAGAAGGGAATGTCATCGACGTTTTCCTCGATCGGGATTTCGCTACTTTTGGCATCGAGTGAAAGCTTGGCCCGGCAGGCCGAGCCGTACTCCACGAGGTCATCGACCAGGGCCTTGGTAAGAAGCTTGGCTTTCCACTTCGCGGCGATGATATTTTTGGCCGCGTCGAGGTCCGCGTCGGTGCTCGCCGTGGTGAGCATCATGCGAATCTCATGGTGGGTCTTCTGCTGCTCGGGCGTCGGTACCGCGGTGGGCGCGTTCCCGTTCGCTTTGCCATTGGTCTTCGGCGGCGCCGGGGGTTCTGCGGGCGGGGCCCCGTCGGTGAGCCATGCCTTCAGGATGCCAGCAACGTCGGCGCCGGCATGATGGAAGACTTTGCCCTTGAGGGCGCGGCATCGCGTCTTATCGATGATGAGGTCACTGTCCGTATTGATGTCGGCAGTGACATCGAATTCATATTCGACGCCGGACCGTTGCACGGGTGCGAGGCCCACTTTGCGCGGCACCTTGCGGCCCTTCTCATCCTCCTCGAGCACGTACTCCGTTTTGGTGCGCATCGTGACGATGACATGGAGCTTTGCCCCCACTACCGCATCGATCATGCGGTTATGCTGGGGGGTAACCTCGCGCCAACCATCGGTGAAGGCATTGCGCGATCGGCTCTTTTTGGTCGCGATGTCGACCTGCTCGAGCGCGCCCTCTTTGCCCGTCCACGCTGCCGAGAATGAGTCGATGATGAGGACGTCGTAGCCGGCCTCCTCGGCCGCGTGGATGGTTTCCACGAAGATTTCAGGGGCGAAGGTTTCGAGCGCGATGGTGTCGAAATTGAACTCATCAGCGTATTTCGATGCGCTGCCTCGTTCCGTGTCGATGAGAGCAACGCGCTCGCCCAGGTGGGCGGCGATCTTGAGAGCGGTCATCGTCTTGCCGCTGCCGGCGGGGCCAATGAGGGCCATCCGTAGCTTGGCCTGGCGTTTCGTTGCTTTCTGAAATTGAACGGTCAAGGGCTCCTCCTCTGTCGCTTCTCTCGTTCAGCACGGTCGATGATGATGGGCTCCTGCCGACCCCGGAGAATGGCGAGCTCGCGGCGCGCCTCGTCGCGTTCACGCTCGAGCCGGTCACGCTGCGCGATGAGAGCTGTGACCAGCGTGCGCGGGCAAAGCTCGAGCAAGGTCTCGATGTCCTCGGGGCTCGTGCTCACCGGCCCTCGAGCTCCCGGTCAATCTCGACATCGCGCTCGTAGTCGGCGCGAGCCTCTGCCTGCTCCTCGGGGCTCAGGGGCTCGCGTCGCTTGGCCTTCGCTTCCCGCCGCTTGTCTTCGCCGCGGCCCCACGCCTGGTCGAGCGCGCGAAAGTCGTGCTCGCTCATCGGCTCCCCGCGAAGGCGAGCGCCGCGCCAAATCGGAACCAGCCAATGGCACGCACGATGTCCCGGACAAACTCAGCAATCCTCGTCACGTTTTCCTCTCCTTTCAAAAATCGACGGCCATCGACCAGCCATCTTCGATGCTGGTCGGGATCTGCGAGACCGCCTGGCGTCCGCGCGCCGTCAGCACGAGCCTCTGGGCCGCCTCAGGAGCCTCGAGAAGGCCTGCCGCCTGGCACACCATCGCCGCCTCGAACATGGGGCCGTAGCCGCCGACGTAGAGGGCGCCATCGCGAAGCGCAGCACGAAGCGCCAGGGCCTCGCGATAGCCGATGACAGGCAACTCCTGCCGCACGCTGCCCGGCAGCTGCCCGGCGGCCTTGCGAGCCTTTCGGACGCTAGGCGGAGCGGCCTCGAGCTTCTTGGCTGCTTTGCCCATTACGAAGCCATCCGGCGCATGCGGGCGGCGGCGCAGACCTCGCGCCATGTGTCCTCGCTCGGGCTTTTCTGTCCCGCGTGAGCCGCAAGTCTGTCCCGGTCGGTCTGCTCTAGTTCAGCGAGCCACGCCGCGGTGCGCAGGTTGGCCTCTCGGGTCCTGCCGATCGGGATGACCGCGAGGATCGCAGCCACTTTGCGCATGCGGCCTAGCTGTTCGAAAGCATTGCGGTTGCCATTAGCGACAACGCGATTGTCCACAGGGCGACCCATGCCCTTGAATCTAACTGACAGCCTCCAACCTGTCAAGTGTCAGTGATTCGGGGCAGTGCTATGGGCGGCGCCGATGTGGGCGCGAGCCTATTTTGCCCGCTTTTGCCCCGGCAGCGCCCGCAGGCGCCTCACTTGTGGGTGCGGGGG
>Ga0066395_10000292_pt1 | contig 18771 bp, 11 predicted proteins | sample PanSoiPlot1MoBio_FD_61218 | JGI IMG/M metagenome (GOLD analysis project Ga0066395, IMG submission 61218) | Tropical forest soil microbial communities from Panama analyzed to predict greenhouse gas emissions - Panama Soil Plot 1 MoBio | ecosystem: Environmental > Terrestrial > Soil > Tropical... | reverse complement strand
ATGGGCAACACCGCCGAGAACGTCGCCCGCCAGTTCGGCGTCAGCCGCGGCGATCAGGACGCGTTCGCGCTCGCGAGCCACCAGAAGGCCGTGGCGGCGCAGGGGCGCGGCGACTTCAAGGCCGAGATCCTCCCGATCAAGACGCGCGTCTTCGACGGCGAGGTCTGGCGCGATATCACCGTCGACAAGGACGAGGGCCCGCGCGCGGACACGTCGCTGGAGAAGCTGGCGGCGCTGAAGCCCGTCTTCGACCCCACCGGCACCGTCACGGCCGGCAATTCGTCGCCGCTGAACGACGGCGCGGCCGCGGTCGTGCTGATGGGCGCCGACGCCGCCAAGGCGGCGGGCAAGAAGCCGCGCGCCTACTTCCGCGCGTTCACCGTCGCGGGCGTGCCGCCCGAGATCATGGGAATCGGACCGGTGCCGGCCGTCCGCAAATTGCTCGCGAAGACCGGCCTCAAGGTCGATCAGATCGACCTGTTCGAGATCAACGAGGCGTTCGCGTCGCAGGCGCTCTACTGCCAGCGCGAGCTGGGCCTGCCGGCCGAGCGCGTGAACGTGAACGGCGGCGCGATCGCGCTCGGGCACCCGCTCGGCGCGACGGGCGCCCGCCAGATCGCCACCGCCCTGCACGAGTTGGAGCGCCGGAAGGGCCGCTACGCCGTCATCTCGATGTGCGTCGGCGGCGGGATGGGCGCGGCCGGCCTCATTGAACGCGCCGGCTGAACGGCGTTCCGGAATCGTTACGAACCGGTGAACTGGCCCCGGTGTGTGTTGAGGTGTGTGCGTTGAGGTGTGCCTTCCGAGCTCGTTGAACTGCGTTCCGGGCTCCAAGAACTTTCTTTTGTCCTTCCAGATGCGATTCTCGCGGTGATAACGTTCGGCCCGTTTCAAATCGGCCAGCTGACCTGTTGAGGAGGCATTCATGCGGAGGTTCCTGAGTCTTCAGTCCTGTCTCTTGCTGGCCGCGGCAGCCGTCGCCGGCACCTCGTGTCGGAAGTCGTCGACGTCGACATCGGATGACGTGACGACGCGCGTGGGTGCCATCAACGTCAACGCGTGGAGCCCGCACGACGGAACCGCGCCGCCCATCCCCGCCACCACGATCGGGACCGGACGCAGCCAGTTCTCGAACATGGGAACCGCCGCGGCGCTCACGAACGGCCAGGTGCTCGTCGCGGGCGGCATCGAGGCCAGCGCGGCCAGCACGGCGGTGCACCGATTGACCACCTCGACTGAAACCTCCGTTTTCAATGCTGCGCCCAACCTGAGCGGCAACGCGCGCGGATTCGGCGCCCTGATCGCGCTCAACGCGGCGATGGCCTCCGGCAACGGCGAGGCGCTGCAGGCGGGCGGCGGCACGCGCAACTATCCGGGCGCCGGCGGCATGGTCAGCATCACCGCGTACTCGGACGCGAACCGCTGGAGCGTCGCGAACAACTCGTGGTCCGCGGCCAACATGACGATCTTCCGGTACATGCCGTCCGCCACGTTGATGGCCGACGGCCGCGTGCTGATCGCGGGCGGTCACACCGGCGCCGGCACGGCCCCGCACACGAACGCGGAGACCAACACGCTCGAGTACTTCAGCCCGGGCAACAACACGTTCTCGGGAACCGGGCTGCCGACGATGATGGCCGCGCGCCGCGGTCACGTCGGCGCGCTGCTGACCTGCGCGTCGCCCTCCCCCGCCACCTGCGCGGCGCGTGAAGGGTTCGTCTGGTTCGCGGGCGGTCTGTCGGGCAACGCCTTCGGCGGCGGCGGAACGATGAACACCGAGCTCTTCAATCCCGCCGGCATGGGGACCATCACCGCCGGCCCGGCCCTGCCGGCGCTGCGGCTGTATCCGGGCGCCGCTCGGCTCCCCGACGGCAAGATCCTGATCTGCGGCGGCTGCAACAACCGCGACTGCTCCGCGGCTTCGCTGCAGACCTGCGTCCAGTACGACCCGGTGAACAACCTCATCAACTCGCCCAGTGCGCCGGGCAACATGCAGACGGCGGCCGGCGCGTTCTCGATGATCACGCTGCCGACGGGCAAGGTGCTCGCCGTGGGCGGCTACAACGGCAGCGGCTCGGCGCCGCTCGCCCGCTCCGAGGTGTACGATCCGATCGCGCGCACCTGGTCCAACACCGCCGGCTCGCTGACGAACGCGCGCTATGACGCCGCGGTCGCCCTGCTCCAGGACGGCAAGGTGATCATCGCCGGCGGTCGCCAGGGCACCTACAATGCGTCGACGGAGATCAGCACCGTCGAGTCGTTCGACCCCGGAACGCCGACGGTCGACCGGACCTACACCGGCGCGACCGCCAACCCGGTCACGCGCGACGGCTGCAAGACCTGGCAGGTCGACGGCACCTTCGTCCAGCTCGCCAACGGTACGGCGTGCGACGACGGCAACGCCTGCACCTCCGGCGAGACGTGCCAGAACGGCGTCTGCGGCAGCCCGACCGCGACCATCACCTGCACGGGTAACAACCAGTGCAAGGTCTGCGACCCGAACCCGGCCAACGCCGGCGCCGGTCAGGCCCGCTGCACCATCAACGCCACCAACGGGACAGCCTGTGACGACGGAACGTTCTGCAACGGCGCCGACACCTGCGCGGCGGGCGCCTGCACGGTCCACCCGGGCAATCCCTGCACGGGCGGCGCGGAGTGCAACAACTCCTGCAACGAGGCGGGCAAGAACTGCTTCAACCCCGTCACCACCACCTGCACGACGGACAACAATGTCTGCACGGACGATCACTGCGACGCTGCCGGCGCCTGCGTCCACACCAACAACACCGCCCCCTGCGACGACGGCGTCTTCTGCAACGGCGCCGACACCTGCAGCGGCGGCACCTGCGGCCACGCGGGCGATCCCTGCGCGGGCGGCGCGGACTGCAACACCTCGTGCAACGAGGGCGCGAAGAACTGCTTCAACTCGGCCGCCACCACCTGCGCGACGGACAACAACGTCTGCACGGACGACCACTGCGACGGCGCCGGCACCTGTGCCCACACCAACAACACCGCTCCCTGCAACGACGGCGTCTTCTGCAACGGCGCCGACGTCTGCAGTGGCGGCGCCTGCATCCACGCGGGCGATCCCTGCGCGGGCGGCGCGGAGTGCAACAACTCGTGCAACGAGGCCGGCCAGAACTGCTTCGCGGCCGCAGCCACCGCCTGCACCAGCGACGGGAACGTCTGCACCGACGACTTCTGCAACGGTGTCGGTGCGTGCGCGCACAGCAACAACACGGCGCCGTGCAACGACGGCAACGCCTGCACGACCGGCGACACTTGCAACGGCGGCTCGTGCGTCGGCGGCACCGCGGTGAGCTGCGCGGCGTCCGATCAGTGCCACATGGCCGGGACTTGCAACCCGTCCACCGGCGCCTGCTCGAATCCGGCGAAGTCCGACGGAAGCGCCTGCAACGACGGCAGCCTCTGCACGCAGACCGACACCTGCCAGGCGGGCATCTGCACGGGCGGAAACCCCGTGACCTGCACGGCGCTCAACACGTGTCACAACGTCGGTACCTGCGACCCGTCGACGGGCGTCTGCTCGAACCCGACCAAGACGGACGGCACGACCTGCGACGACGGCGACATGTGCACGCAGACGGACACCTGCCAGGCGGGTGTCTGCACGGGCGGCAATCCCAAGACCTGCACCGGCGCCGACTCGTGCCACAACGCGGTCTGCAACCCGTCCACCGGCGCCTGCAGCAATCCGAACAAGCCGGATGGAACGGCCTGCGGAACCGGATGCGGGGCCTCGTGCATGACGGGCGTCTGCATGGCGGGAAGCTCCGTGGTCTGCACGGCGCTCGATGCCTGCCACGTCCCGGGCGCGTGCGACCCGACCACCGGCGCGTGCACCAACCCGAACGCCGCCAACGGCACCACCTGCGACGACAACAACAAGTGCACGACGAACGACAGCTGCACGGCTGGCGCCTGCGCCGGGACGCCCGTGGTCTGCACCGCATCCGACAGCTGCCACTCGGCCGGCACCTGTGACCTGACGACGGGCGCCTGCAGCAACCCGCCCGTTGCGGACGGCACGGCGTGCAGCAACGGAACCTGCCAGGCCGGCATCTGCACGCCGCCCGACGGCGGAGCGGGAGGAACCGGCGGCACGGGTGGCACTGGCGGCACGGGTGGCACCGGCGGGACCGGTGGAACGGCTGGAACCGGCGGAACGGCTGGCACTGGCGGTACTGCTGGCACTGGCGGTACTGCTGGCACCGGCGGGACCGCCGGTCGCGGCGGCACTGGTGGAACCGGTGGCACCGCTGGAACTGGCGGGACCGCCGGAACCGGCGGAACGGCCGGCCGCGGCGGCGCTGGTGGAACCGGTGGCACCGCTGGAACCGGCGGGACCGCCGGAACCGGTGGAACCGCCGGCCGCGGCGGCGCTGGCGGAACCGCCGGCACCGGCGGAGCGACCGGAACCGGCGGGACCGGGACCGGCGGATCGATCGGCGGAGCCGGTGGCCGTGGCGGCTCTGGCGGTGGAACGGGCGGAAGCACCGACGCAGGGACCAAGGACGGCTCGGCAGATGCGGCCGACGGAGGCAAGCCTCCGGGCGGCGGCGGTGGCGGCGGGTGCGGCTGTGTCCTCGGCGGCGCCTCGACGCCGCTCGCGTCGCTGACCGGTCTCCTGCTCGCGGTCGCAATGACCGCGCGCCGCCGACGCCGTCGGTAGCCCCCTCTCCTTGACCCTCTCCCCGCTTTCGCGGGGCGAGGGGATCGGAGTGTCCGAAAGCAACTGGCGAACACCAGCGCCGATAAGCGGGCGTGCCGGTCACCGGTCGCCCACTCGTCGCGCTGGCGCTCGCCGGTCCGCTGGTCCTCGCCACCTGCGGTCTGGGTCCGCCCGACGCCGGTCCGGCGGGGATCGCCCGTCCCGTCGCGCTGCTCGTCGAACCGGACGCCGGGCCAGACGCGATCGTGGATCTGGTGGCGGCGGCGCGTACCAGCATCTGGATAGAGATGTACCTGCTAACCGACGAACGTGCGGTCGCGGCCCTGGCAGACCGGGCGCGCGCCGGCTGCGACGTGCGCGTCATCCTCGAACCCGCGCCTTACATGGACGATGGCGCGAACCAGCCGGCGTTCGATGCGCTGACCGCCGCCGGGGCGCTCGTGCGCTGGTCGACGCCGCGGTTCACGTTCACCCACGCGAAGGCGATGGTCATCGACCACGCGCGCCTGGTGGTGATGACGCTGAACCTGACGGGCGCAGGCCTCCGCGGCAACCGCGAGTACGCGGCGATCGACGACGACGCCGGGGACATCGCCGCCGCCGAGGCGGTGTTCGCGGCCGACGAGACCGGCGACATCGCCACGGCCGCCGGCCGCCTGGTCACCTCTCCCGACGCGAGCCGGCCCGTGCTGACCGGCCTGATCGACGCAGCCACCACCTCTCTCGCGATCGAGACCGAGGAGCTGGCTGACCCGTCGATCGTCGCCGCGCTGATCGCGGCGCGCGGCCGGGGCGTGTCGATCACGCTGGTCTGGCCCGGGCCGTCTGGCAGCGGCGCGTTCGATACGGTCGCGGCGGCGGGCGCGGTCGTCCGCGCGGTGGCCCAGCCAGCCATCCACGCCAAGGTCGTGGTGGTCGACGAGCGCGCCCTTTATCTCGGTTCAGCCAACTTCACGGCGACCTCGCTCGATCACAACCGCGAGCTCGGCCTTCGGATCGACGATCCCGGGGTCGCGCGCCGCGTCGCCGCGACGGTCGCCGACGACGCCGCGCAAGGCGTGGCGCCTTAGCTGGCGCCCGGCGCTATATTCAGGGCATGGCTGACGTCGATCCCTCGGACCGCAAGGCCTATCTGGAAGAGCAGATCCAGCGGCAGAAACGCGGCGAGTCGATCGACGTCGAGTGGGTGGCGGCAGAGCTGGAGCGCGTCCGCCGCGAGCAGGCGGCACGCCTCGAGGCCTCGCAGAGAAACCTCCGCTGGCTGGTGGTCGGCGGAGCCGTGCTGATGATCGTGATGTGGGCCATCAACGGGAACGGCCTCGACCGCCGCGGCATCATGGCGCTCGGCCTCATCGTCATCGGCCTGTTCGTCGCGTTCGCGCTGCGGGGCAACCGATCTAAGCCCGGGCCGCCGGGCCGATGATCCGTTCCAGCGCCTCGCGCCGATCGCCCGCCTCCACGTCCCGCGCCTGACGAAGCAGCGAGGCGACCTCCTCGCCGCTCTCCTTCGCCAGCTTGCCGAGCTTGTCCTCGGCCGTCTTCCGGAGGGCGCCGGTCTCCTGGCGGACCACCTCCAGCAGGAGACGCGCCGCCCCCTTCGTGTCCTTGCTGATGCCGATCCCTTCCAGCGCCGCGAGGCGGACGCGCTCGTCGCTCGACTCGCGAAAGATGCGCGTCAGCGGCCGCAGCGCGGAGACGAAGTAGATGCTGCGAAGCAGCTGCAGGGCCGCGTCCACGACCGCCGGCGCCGGATCGGCGAGCGCCTTGCGGGCCAGGTCGAACGTGCGCGGCGCCCAGACCTTGACCGCCCCGCGCACGACCGCCGCGCGCACCTCCGGGGCCGGATGCTCGAACAGCTTCTCGAGCGGCCGCAGCACCTCGTACGCCTGGACGTGGCCGACCGCCTCCGCCGCCTGCGCGACGGCGGTCGTGCTCTGCGGCGAGAAGTCCGGATCCGCGAACATCAGCAGCGCGCGCAGCGCCGGCCGCGCGTACGTCAGCTCGTCGGACTTGTCGGCGATGATCCGCGCCAGCACCGCGACCGGATCGCCGTCCAGCTCCCACTCGACCAGATCGAGGCGCCAGACCTCGGTGTAGCTCTCTTTTCTTCGCAGGACGGGCGGGAACCCGGGCGCGGCCTGCCGGCGGCTCGGCTCGTTCTCGTACCGCCGGGAGAGCGACCGGTAGCGGCGCCGGCGCGTGTCCGGCAGGGGCAGCTCCGCCAGCTCGGCGTAGATCCGCCCCGCCAGCGCCAGGTCGCCCAGCCCCGTCGCGGCGTCGATGGCCGACTGGAAAGCGTTGGCGGTCAGATCGATCGGACCGTTCGCCTCCTGATTCGCGTGCGCGGTCTGGACCCACAGCTCGGCCGCGCGCTCGAGGTAATGGCGGTCCCAGATCGATCCCGCCCGCAACGTGTAGTCCGCCACGTCGCGCGCCGCCATCGCCGCCGCATAGAATTCGCCGTTCTCGACCGCGTACGCGATGAAGTCGTCGTAGTACTCGACCGCCTGCTTCTTGTCGTCGTCGGCGACGAGGCGGATCATGTTGAGGTAGCCCTCGGCGACCGTCTCGAACGACGCGGTGTCCTTGCCCAGGCGCAGGAGCACGCTGTAGCAGTCGAACGCGCGTTGCATTTCGCTGCCGGTCTCGAAGTCGTCGGCCACGACTTCGAGCATGCGCGCCGCCGCCCCCATCTCGCGCAGACCGGCGGCCCGATCGCCGATCCGCATCAGCGCTTCGCCCAGATTCAGGTGCGCGAGCGCGGTCTCGTACGGGCGCCCGATGAGGCGCGGATCGCGCAGCACGCGCTCCCATTCCAGGCGGGCCGCCGCGGTGGCACCCGCCGCCTCGAGCTCGATGGCCGCCAGCGCCGGGTGTCCGGTGTCGGAGAAGACGCGGGCCGCCTCGCCCCGCCGCCCCAGGCGCGCCGCGCAGAACGCCCACTCCAGCGGCCGCTCGGCCGCCGGGAAATGCCGCTGCGCCTCCGCGTAGCGCCCGAGCGTCATCAGCACGTAGGCCGCCTCCCGCGAGCGCCCGAGCGCGAAGTAGCTGGCCGCCGTCCCATCCAGCCAGGCCTCGTAATGACCGCCCTCGGTCTTGTCGTGGCCGAGCAGCTTGCGGTAAAGCGCCAGCGCCTCGCGGGCGCGCCCCTTGCGCAGCGCCTGCTCGGCCCACTGGCGGGTCTGGATCTGTTCCTCGGTCGGCACCGCTATGCCCTCGCCGCGTCCTCGACGATCTCCAGCGCGCGCCGCCGTTTGTCCGCCGTCCGGCCCAGCGACGCCGCCGTCACCACCTGGCTCTTGTGCAGAAACGGCAGGTAATCGAGCTCCAGCGGCCCCGACGGCAGCACGAAGATTCCGTACAGCCGCGCCTGCGCCGCCAGCGCCTTGACCGTCGCGACCGGGATCTGACAGGTGCCGTGGGTGATGAAGGTGACCGCGACGTCGCGTCCCTCGTCCCGCACCAGCCGGCCGATCTCGACGGCCAGGTCGGCGAACACCCGCGCGTAGTTCCGGCCGCGCTGCGATCGGAAGCCGAGCAGCCGCGGCAGATCGCGGCGCGCCGACCGTCCGAGATCGATGCGCGGGTGCAGGCGGCTGTCGAAGAACCGCACCCAGACGTCGGCGTTGCTGGCGCCGACCAGCGACAGCTTCTTGGCCAGCGCCAGCGCCAGCCCGCGCGCGAACACCTCGCGCGCGCCGCGCATGGACGCGCTGCCGTCCACCAGGATGTAGTGCAGCGGCCGCGCGACCTCGTTCTGCCGTTCGTGGCCGTAGTACAGCAGATCGTCGGACAGCGCCTTCAGCACGAACACGTCGTCGTCGTGCGCCAGCTCGCTGGGCAGCAGCGCATCGACGTTGCCGCGCCGCTCGACCGACGCGAAGCCGTCGATCGAAAACCGCTGCGCGGCGGGCCGGCGCTTCGTCTCCAGCAGCGACGGCATCAGCTGCAGCGAGAAATCGACGACGTCCGCCGCCCCGACGCTGCCGACGACGTGAAGCAGATCGGCGAGATCGGCGGCCGCGCCGTCGATGGGAAACAGCCCGAACAGCCGGATCGCGGACAGCTCCAGCTGCTGCAGCCGGGCCAGCAACGTCCGTTCCTGTTCGCACAGCCGCTGCAGGAACGGCAGGGCCCAGGCCGGATCGTGCGCCTGGGCCAGCTCCGGGGGCGCGATCTCGTAAGCCGGGGCGCTGGTCGGCAGCGCGTTGGCGTCGGGCATCCGCGCGTGACCCTGCCAGCGCAGGTAGACGTCGCCGACGATGCGGGCCAGCAGCACGGCCAGCGTCTCGTCGCCGAGCGGCGTCGCCCCCAGCTCCTCGATCGTCTCCGTGTCGGAGATCCGCCCCAGCAACGCCTGGTACCGCGCCAGCACGCCCCCGCCGGGCACGCCTTCCCGCATCACCTCCCGCCGTGATCCGCCGCCGCCCCCCGACAGGAGCAGGCCGAGATCGTGGACGACGACCAGCGGCAGCGGCAGACCGAGGCGCGCCAGCAGATTCCACCAGCCGACGGCGCCGACCGCATCGGCGACGCTCTGGCCGCGAAGCTGCGAATAGCCGAGCGTCGCCAGCTGGCGCCTCAGCTCTCCGTCGTTGCGGCTTTCGTCCGCCACCGATCAAGGCTACCACCACCCGCCCCGTGTTACCCTTGAGCTCGCAGTTGTTGCACGACATGGCGTCTGGACATCGACCACGACCGCTCTTGCTGCTGGCCGGCGTGGCGGCGTTCGCCGTCGCTTGCGACGACGCCCAGTCGCCCTTTCCCCTGGCCGACGAGATCGCCCAGGCCTTCTGTGCCTACGAGTTCGCCTGCTGCTCCCCCACGGAGATCTCGCTGCTGACGTCCGACCGCTACACGACCCAGGATCAGTGCGTCGGGTTCGCGATGTTGTCGGCGCGCCAGCAGCTGGGAACGGTCGAAGGCGCGATCTCGCTGAAGCGCATCACCGTCGACCCGACGCGCGCCGCCGCCTGCGTGGCCGCCTATCGCGACCGCAACTGCAACACGACGCCTCCCGCGCCGCAGGGGCTCGGGGGCCTGCCTCAGACGCCGCAGGGCATGGGGGCGCTGCCCGACGTCGCCGCGGTCCTCGCCCTCTGCCCGGATCTGCTGGTCGGCCACGTGCCGAACGGCAGCGCCTGCAACGTCTCGCAGGAATGCCTGCGCGGCTCGCGCTGCGTCGCCGGATCTGCGCCGGCCGTCAACGGCGGCTTTGCGGGCACGTTCGGTGGCGTGAACATCGGGGGCACGTCGGGCAGCTCGATCGCGCCCAGCCCGGGCGTCTGTATGCGTTTCCAGCGACAAGGCGAACCGTGCAACGACTCCAGCGATTGCGACCCGACCGCGCACCTCGCCTGTCATCTGCCCGACTATGTCTGTGGCGCGCCCCCCCAGGAGGGCGAGCCCTGCTCGTCGACCATCGATCCAGCCACGGGCGTCATCGCCGGGAGCGACTGCGACCCGACCCAGCACCTGTTCTGCGATGCCTTCCCCTCGGGCGTCTGCAGGCACTACGCGCTGGCCAGTCAGCCCTGCAGCATGTTCGGCGGTGGTCTGCAATGCGACCCCGATCCAGCGCTGGCGCTGTCGTGTAACTCGTTCACCGGGGTCTGCAACACGCCGGGCAACGAGGGGGACGCGTGCGGGGCGCTCGCCATCGCGCCCTGTCGGGCCGACCTGGGTTGCCGCCCGATGCAGAGCGACGGCATCGGCCAGTGCGGCGCACCGCCCGCGCTGGGCGAGCGGTGTTACGACCGGTGCGCCACCCCGGCCATCTGCGGCGGCGGAACGTGCCTGATGCCCGGGCCGACCGCGGTCGGGAAACCGTGCACGAGGTCGACCGACTGCAGCTCGCTTCAGTGCACCAGCTTCGCGGTGAATTCTGAGGTCTGCTCCCCGCCGGCCGTCCAGCCGCTCTGTGCCGGCGCCGGCATCACGCCCGGATATCCCCCGGGGTCCTCGGGATTCGGCGGGACGTTCGGCACGGGCACGGGCGGCTTCGGCGGCAGCTTCAGCACGGGCACCGGCGGGCGCGGCCCACCGCCGACCGGAACCGGGGGCACCGGCGGCTTCGGCGGCGGCATTCCGCTCGGCTGTCAGGTCAGCGACATCGCGCCCGGAGATCCGCTCATCGCCGACTTCAACACCGACGGGGGCGGAATGGTGCAGATCCCGATCGGCGGCACCTTCGTCTATCCGGCGCCTGGCCCGATGACCGAGTTCACCGGCGGCGCGATGCACGTCACCGCCACGACGACCGGGATGATGATGCCCCAGTACTGGGGCGTCGGCATCTACTTCAACGGCAACCCGGTCGGGACCGACTGCATCGACGCGACCGCCCACACCGGCGTCCAGTTCGACGTCTCGGGCAGCGTCAGCGGCACCGGCTGCACGGTGCAATACTCGACCAACGACAGCGAGCACACCGACAACAGCCTCGATCCCAAGGGCGACGGCCCCGCCGGCTCGTATGCGCCCCAGGGGATGTTCACCGTGGCGGCGACGCCGACGACGATCATGATGCCCTTCAACGGCCCCAGCGCGCCGAGCGGCGGCAGCCCGGCCACCCCGGTCGACAAGGCAAAGCTGACCGGCGTGCAATGGCAGTTCACGACCGCCGAAGGCCTCGACCAGAGCTGCGTCGTCGACATCACCATCGACAACGTCCGGTTCTTCTAGTTCATCCGGATTTTTGCAGCAGCAAGAGGTGCTCGCGGCGCGGTTGGCCGGCGAAGATCTCGGCCAGCCGGCGGTCGTGGATCGGGCGCGCCTGCGACGCGCGCGCGATCGGTTCGAGGCCGGCCGCCGATCCCGCCGCGGCGATGCCGTCCGGCGCATTTTCGGCGCGGCCGTCGACGATGCCGTCGCCGACCACCAGGAGCGCGCGTCCGCCGGGCCGCAGGACGCGCCCCACCTCGGCCATGAAACGCGTCTGCTCGGCGCGCCACGCCGCGCTGGAGACATCGCCGACCTGCTCGCCCCGCGCGCCCAGCTGCGCGCGCCGGAACTTCTTCACCGGCAGGCCCAGCCAGAGAAAACGCGCGTCGTGGATCGCCGCATAGTCGTACGTCCCGGCATACGGCGGCGACGAGACCACCAGGGCCGCGCTGCCCGCCGCCGGCGGTAGCGCCCGCGCGTCGCCTTCGAAGACTTCGGGGGCGGGCGTCCCGCGCGGGGTCCGGCCTTCCAGCGCCGCCAGCCCGAGCGCCAGCTCCTTCGCCCGATCGGCGAGCATGCGCGACGGCACGCCGCGCGCGATCCGCTTGGCCTCGCCGTCGCGCGGCGCCGCGGGCCCGGCCTTCATGAACTTGACCAGGATCGACGACAGGCAGAGCCGCAGCGCGCGCCCGAAGTCGTCGTCCGCGTGCGCCATCACCAGCTCGCGCAGTCCCAGCAGCTCGAACAGCACGTGGGCGTGGAAGCGGGCGATCTCCTGCCGGGCCCAGCGCGGGACATCGGGACGCCGGCGCTTGCGCGCCCGCTCGCCCGATTCTTCGGCGATCGCGGCGGCCTCGGTCAGCAGGCGCTCGCGCCCCTCCTCCCCGAGCACTGTCGTCCGGGTGCGGGCGATCGCGACCGCGAGCGGGCTGGCGTCGACGCCCACGGCCCGGCGCCCCAGCCCCATCGCCTCGACCAGCACGGTGCCGCTGCCGCAGAACGGATCGACGACGGTGTCCCCCGGCGCCGTGAACGCCGTGACGGCGCCGCGCGCGATCGACGGGTGCAGGCGGCCCGCGTAGCTGTGGAACCCGTGCGTCAGCGCCCGTTCCAGCGACGGATCGACCGCGTAAAGGCGCTCGAGCGTGCGCGCCGCCTCGGCGTCGCCCCCGAGATCGACCGCGCCGCCCAGGGTCGAGAACGCCCGCCGCTGACGCGGCGGTGGTTTCGGCGTCAGCCGCTCCACTTCGAGGACTCGAAGACGCCTTCGAGCAGCTTGTCGACCTCGGCCGCCATCGTCTGCGCCGTGTCGGTGCCGATCGCCTGCAGGGCGGCCCGGATCTCCTGCAGGTTGCGCAGCTGCGAGAACAGCTGCACATCCGAGAGCGGCTCGCCGCCCAGGAGCAGATTCCGGATCACGCCCAGCTCGGCGAGGATGCCGTCCAGATCGCGCGCGCTCGGGCGGCGGATGCGCGCTTCGGGGTGGTCGCGGCGATGCCGTTCCAGAACCGGACCGACGATGTCCTCGACGATCGGAATCTGATCGACGCTGTTCCAGACGTGCCGGAGGACGAAGAAGTCGCCGTCGTCGACGGTCGGCCGCCCGTCGACGAGCGCGCTGGCGGCGAACAGCTTCAGCAGCTTGACGACGCGCCGATCGGACAGCGTCACGCCTTCCGAGCGGATCTGGAAGACCAGCCCCTTGTAGCGCGCCAGGAACTCCTCCGGAAACTGCAGATGACGCGCCAGCCGGGCCTTCAGGACGCGAATCTCGGCCAGAGAGACCAGCGGCCGCGCCGCGGCCTCGCCGCCCGGCAGTCCGCCGATGTCGCCGCCGCTGGCGCTGCTGCTGCCCTGGGCCAACCCTTCGACCTCCCCGCGCAGGCCGCGCTCGATGAGACCGTGGAAGTGGAAACTGTCCAGGTTGTCGGACAGCGTGCGGACCAGAAACCGATCGAACACCGCCCCCAGCGCGTCGTCGTTCGGAATCTCGTTGGTGGCGCCGTAGAGGGACGACAGCGGCACCTGGATGCTCGCGCTGCCCGTGAAGAACCGCCGCTCGTTGAGGATGCTGAGCAGCGAATTCAGGATGGCCGAGTTGGACTTGAAGATCTCGTCGAGAAACACGATGTCCGCGTCGGGCAGCATCGCCTCGACGCGGCGGACGTAGGTGCCCTCGCGGAAGGCCTTGATGTCGATGGGGCCGAAGATCTCGTTCGGTTCGGAGAACCGCGTCAGCAGGTACTCGAAGTAGCGCGCGTCGATCAGCCGCGCCAGGTGCCGGACCAGCGCCGACTTGGCGGTGCCGGGCGGGCCGACGATCAGCATGTGCTCGCCCGCCACCAGGGTCACCAGCAACATCCGAATCAGCTCGCTCTTGTCGAGGTAGCGTTCGTCGAGCGCACGCCCCACCTCGCGCACCTTCTGGGCGATGCGCAGGACCTCGGCGTCCAGCGACAGCATCCGCTGCGTCGCTATGGGTTCGCTCACCGACATGAATCGTCAATCATACCGTAGGTTGCAGGGTCACGCGTGCCGTTGCCGGCGACGCAGCCAGCTCGGCGATGCCGGCCGCCGCGGCATATCTGGGCATTCCGTGAATCTGGGCCCGACTGGCCAGCTCGTCGAGACGGGTCCGGAACGCATCCGCGAGATCGCCGCTGTCAGGCACGTCCGCCGGCCAGACCAGCGTGCGCGCGGTGCGCGCCGCCGCGGTCATCATCACCGCCAGATCGACGCCCGGCTCCAGCGAATGATCGATTTCGGTCGATTCCGTCTTGTCGGCCGCGCGGCCGCCGAACAGCACGTCCAGCCAGACGATGTGGGCCAGAAAGCGGAGCGCGAACGCGACCGAGTCGGGCGAGGCGTCGATCCCCGGCGGCGCGTCGTGAAACGAGGCGAAGCGATACAGCGCGTCCGCCAGCGCGTCGCCGGAGCGATCGACGCCGGCCGCGACCGCCTGCCCGGCCACCACCCGGGCCAGCGTCGGAAACCTGAGCACAGGCAGGATCCGGCCCCACGCGACCGGCGGATCCAGACGGAGCGGATCCAGGGCCTCCCCGAGCGGGCTGGCCACGTTGAGGGCGAGGAACGCCTGGCGGCCGACGACCGGGATGCCGATCTCGCGCAGCCAGCTGCGGCTCGTCTCCTCGATGCGCACCCGCCGCAGCCGGGGCATCGAGGTCACGCGCGGCGGCGGCTTGCGGCCGAGGAAGGTCTGCCGCCCCAGCCAGTAGTGGACGGTGCGGTCGACGCGCACGATCTCGGGAAGGCGCGCCAGCAGCGAATGCCGATTGACGGCCTCGCGCGCGGTCGGCGGGGCGCCGATCGAGGCGAGCTCCAGCGCCGCCGCGGCCACCCGCTCGGCCCGCCGCGATCGCCCGCCGCCCAGCGCCGGATGGCCGAGCGCCAGCAGATCGTGCAGCGCCAGGCCGAGGCGCATGCTGGTCTCGTCGAGCGGCGGAGGTATCGCCACCGGCGACACGCGCAGCGCGATCGCGCTCCGGCAGGCGTCCAGCTTCGCCAGCACGGCGTCGTCGTTCAACGGCAGATCGCGCATCAGCCGCGCCACGGCGGCGAGACCCATCGGCCGCCCGACGTGGGCCGGCCCCCCGCGGACGACGGGCAGCAGAAAATCGGAGACGAAGGGGCGCATGCGCCGTCAACCCTCGGAGCCCGACCCGCGCAGGCCCCAGAGGGGCATCGGCCCCATCGGGCGGTTCTCGATCTCGACGGGGTCGGTGACCGATTCGGCGCGAGGTCGGTTCACCATGGTGTCATCGATCGGCGGCGCCAGCGCGCCGACCACGCGCAGCTCGAGCGGGACCAGCGCCTCCGCCGGGACGCGAAAGGGCGCGCCCGTCCGCTCCGGAAAGACGACGGTGGCGCCGCCCGTCGCGCCGAGCCGGTCGACGAGCAGCGCGGGCGACACGGCCGGGACCAGCCGCATGCCGACCGGCACCAGCACGTCGGGCGCCGCCAGCTCGAACAGCGTGCCGAACGGGATCCCCTCCAGCACCTCGCTGGCGCGCACCAGGACGCCCCGCTCGAGCGGCGCGACCCGATAATTTCGCAGGGCCGACGTCGGCAGCGCGTAGCAGAGACGCTGCAGCCAGGGGACCCGCTTCCACGGAATCAGCGCCGCCACCGTCGGCCCCGACGACGCCCCGCCCGCCTCGAGCCGCAACGACAAGGCCAGCTCGGGGCGCGCGCGCGGCGAGGCGGTGGCCGCGCGCGCCTCGGGCGCCCGCACCCGGACGACGTCCTCGATGGCGGCCAGCACGGGCAGCGGCGCCACCTCCGTTACGCCGCCCGGCGAGAACAGGTGCAAGCGGTCGGGCGGGAAGCTGCCCCGGCAGGATCCGAGATGGATCGGATGCCGGTAACCGGCGGCCACGGCGACGTTGTCGGTGACCGGGACGAAGACATCCAGGCCCGGCGTGCGGGTCAGAAGACCGTGCATGCGCGCGGGCAGCCGCTCGACCCGAAACAGCCAGAACGATTCCGCGTTGGCGAAGGCGCTGGCGGTGGCGCCCTCGCACAGCGCGGCGGAGGCGCGCAGCTCGCCACCGCCGGCCGGCGCGGCGACCGCGGCGCGATGCAGGTAGGCCGACAGCATCGGTCCCAGCCCGCGCCGCGCGGTCACGTAGATCGGTCCGTCGGAAAAGGACGCGCCCGCGCCGCGCCGCGCGGCCCGCACCAGCGACAGGCGCAACAGCAGCTTGGCGAGCGGCATCTCGCTCTCGATGCGGTATGGGACCATCTGCTCGGTGCCGTGCAGGACCAGATCGCCGGCGACGTCGGCCAGCGCGGCGACGTCGTAACCAAACGGCGCCCGCGCGTCCCGATACTGCACGAACTGCTTGCCGGTGCCGGTGAACGTCTGCCCGCCCGCGAGCCGCGCCGCGTGCGCGACGACGTCCGCCAGGCCCGGCGACACGATCGGCATCTGGACGATCGCCTCGCGCGTGCCGGCACCCCCGCGCGCATAGACGATGCGAAGGCCGGGCTGAAGATCGTCGATGCTCTGCTCGGCCGAGAGCAGGCGCAGAAACGCGACCAGCCGATCGATGGCCGCGAACCGCGCCGCGAGCTGGCGGCCGACGACGACGCCGCGCGCGTCTGCCGCCAGGCCCGGCAGGTTGAAGCGCGTCTGCCCGAAAACGACACGCTGGAGCATCAGGCGATCAAGTCTATCCGATCATCCCCGTCGTAAAACGGTAGGATCACACGGTGACGTCTCGGCGGCGGACGCTCGATCCCGAGCTGACGATACTGGGCGGCCGTGATTTCGTCGGGCTGGTCGGGCGCCTCTGCCGCGAGCAGAACTGGGACGCGCTGACGGCGCTGTTTGGCGCGGTCGGCGCCAGCGAGCAGGAGGTCGCGTTCGTGTCGCTGACCGACCTCGACACGGCGTCACGGGTCCTCGCGGACGCTCTCGCCGCGCTGCCGCCCCCCAAGAACCGGGGAAAGCCCGACAAGAGGCGGCAGCCGGCCGACGACGACGCCGACGACGAGCTGGCGGCCGTTCGCATCGCCGCGGCCGAGGCGCTGTCGGCGCGCAGCAGCCGCCCGCCCCTCGTCGACCTCGAGCGCCGGGCGCTTGGCCGCGCGGCCACCCTGCTCGAGCAGGCCGGCGATCTGCGGCGCGCCGCCCTCGCCTACGAGGATCTCGGCGACGAGCCCCGCGCCGCGCACGCGTGGGGCGCGCTGGGCGACCTCGATCGCATGGAGGCGGCGCTCTCCCGCGAGGAGCAGCGGGCGACGAATCGCCGCGCCGCCGTCGATGCCGTCCGGCGCTTCGAGGCGCTGCTGACCGGCGGCGAGCGCCGCGCCGCCCTCGCCGCGGCGGCGCTGGTCGCCCGGGCGGGCGTCGAGGAGGCGGCCACCGTCGCCGCGCGGGCGGCGCGCGTCACCGCCGGCCTGATCGACGGCCGCGGCGTCAGCGTGCGCGCCGCCGGGGCGCCCTGGTGTCGGATCGCGCTGCTGCCCGCCTGCCTGGGGCGCGATCGCGCCGCCGAGGTGCCTTTGCGCGATCCCGCCGTCTCCCGCCGCCACGCCCTGCTGCGCGCGGACGGCGACGGATTCACGATCGAGGACGCAGGCTCGCGCGGCGGCGTGCGGATCGGCGGCGCGCGGGTCGACGCCCCCCTCTCCCTCCGCGGAACGGGCGAGATCGGCCTCGGCGGCGGCACCTCGCTGCGTTTCACGGTCGGCGCAGCATCGATGACCCTGCTGCTCGAGGGGTCGGGGGGCCTCGACCGCTCGCTGCGGGCGCTGGTCGGCGTCGAATCCGTCCCGCTGGCGCCGCTGATCCCGGGAACGGACGGGCTGTCGCTGACGTGGGCGGAGGGCGCGCGCCTGGTGCGCAGCCCGGGCCTCTCGGTGCGGGTCGACGGTCATTTCATCGGGCCCGGGTGCGACCTGATGCACGGCGACGTCATCGAGATTCTGCCAGCCGGCGGCTCCCCGGTCCGCCTGGAGGTCGAGTGACGTCGCGACGCCCGTCCCGCCCCGAACGGCTGCTGGAAGAAGCGGATCGGGCGCAGCGCAGCGGCGATTTCGCGGCCGCCGCCGTGGCGCTCCGCAGCCACCTCGACGAACATCCCGACGATCAACCGACTCGGCTCCGCTTCGCGACCGTGCTGATCGCGCTCGGCGACGGAGGGCGCGCGCGCGGCCTCCTGCTGCCGCTCGAGAGCGGAACCGACGACGAGATGATCCGCCGCGACGCGACCCGACGGCTGGCGGAGCTGGACGAGGCGGAGGGCGCGATGCTGGCGGCCATCGAACGCTGGGAAAAGATCATCGCCGACGACATCGACGATCCCCAGGCGCGCACCCACCTGGCGCTGCTGCGCCCGACCCGCGCCGAGCTCGACGTGCAGCCGTCGCAGACGCTGGTGTCGCCGGCCGGGATCGAGGCGCTGCGCTTCCGGCTTCTGCGGGAGCTCGGCCGCGGCGCCACCGCGACCGTCTACCTGGCGCGCGACGAGGCGCTGAATCTGGACGTGGCGCTGAAGGTGCTGCACCCCCAGCTGTCGGGCTCGGGCCGCTCGGATTCGCTGCGCCGTTTCTTCGCCGACGCGCGACTGGCGGCGGCCGTCCGCCATCCCGGCGTGGTCGCGATCTACGACGTCGACGAGGCGGCGCGCGCGGTGGCGATGGAGTGGATCTCGGGCGGGACGCTGCGACAGCGGCTGCGCGAACATCCGGGAGGCCTGCCGGCCGCCGAGCTGCGCGCCACCGCCCGGAGCCTCTTGGACGCGCTCCACCACGTGCACGCGGCCGGGATCGTCCACGGCGATCTCAAGCCGTCGAATCTGTTGCTGCGCGCGCCCGGGGACGTCGTGCTGGCCGACTTCGGAGCGGCCGAACTGACCGGCGGTGTGCGCGGCGCGGGTGCCGCGGGG
>Ga0066395_10000289_pt1 | contig 18846 bp, 17 predicted proteins | sample PanSoiPlot1MoBio_FD_61218 | JGI IMG/M metagenome (GOLD analysis project Ga0066395, IMG submission 61218) | Tropical forest soil microbial communities from Panama analyzed to predict greenhouse gas emissions - Panama Soil Plot 1 MoBio | ecosystem: Environmental > Terrestrial > Soil > Tropical... | reverse complement strand
GCCGGCAAGGCCCGGCCCCAATTGAACCGCGGATCGATGTCCTCGGCACGGATTTCATACATTTTCTGTTCCATGGTCGTCTCCTCGGAAAGTCGGTATCCACTTTCGGCACCGTAGCCCGGATTGCGTAAGCGCCCCTCGCGCTGGCGCAATCCGGGTGCGGCCTCGCGCGCGTAGGGGAACCTACCTTAGCCCTGACCCAGGATTTCGCTATCGCTCAATCCGGGCTACATGACCCAGCCGTTTCAACTCTCCAACCCGGTCGGCACTTTCTTGCCCTCGCTCTTAAGCTTCATGCCGGCTGCGAGCGCCATCGTTTCCATCAGGGCGGCAAAGTCCTTGGCCAGATAGGCATCCGGATCGGCCTGCAGGGTCGCGGCGCCGAAATGCCCCTGCAGCATTTCGCGAGTCGCGGCCGTCACCGGCATCGGCACGTCCATCTCGCGGGCAAGCTCCAGGCCAAGATCGAGGTCCTTGCGCAGCAACTCCGGTGTGAACGTCGTAGTCCAGTCGAGATTGACCAGGGCCGGCGTCTTGTATGCGGTGAACATCGAGCCCATCACGCTGTTGTTAAGGAACGCCAGAAAGGCATGGCGCGGCACGCCCAGTTTATTAGTGAGCAGCGTAATCTCGATCAGATTTTCGATCACCACGCCGAGCATGATGTTGTGCGCGATCTTGCAGATACGTGCCAGTTCATCGCCGCCCACGTAGGAAACGCCACGTGGGGCAAACACCCTGATCATCGGCTCGACCGCACGAAACGCCGCCTCGGGGCCGGACGCCACCGCAGAGAGCTTGCCGGCATTGATGACCTTGGCATTGCCGCTCACCGGGCAGCAGATGAAATGGGCGCCGCGCTCGCCGAGCCTCTTGCGAATAGCCGCCGATTCCTCGACCGCGATAGTCGAGCAGTCAACGAAGATCGGCGGCACCTTGTTGGCGGCGCAGATCCCATTCGGACCGAAATAGACCTCCTGTAGATCCTTGCCGGTGGAAACGATCGCAAACAGTATGTCGACATTGGCAAGATCGGTCGGCTTGTCGACAATCTTGCCGCCGCAGGCGGCAAGCGGATCGGCCTTGGCACGGGTGCGGTTCCAGATCGAAACGTCGTAGCCGGCCTTGAGCAGCCGCTCGGCCATCGGAAATCCCATGCGGCCCATTCCGATCCAGCCGATTTTTTTCGTCGTGTCCAGCATACCGTTTCTCCTCGGAACTCACACCGCGTTCACTTACAATGATGCACCGCGAACAGATTTCAACGCGGCTGCGGTATCACAGCCCCCATGAACCGGCAACGACAAGCATAATGTCGCATCTACGCATTACAGGCGCGACGTCGGTCAGCACATCGGTGGGCGTCGCCTAGAGCAAGTCCCGCTGAGATGCGGTCAGCGTCATTGCCCTGACCCGGCAATCCATCCCCCTCCCTTCCCTTTCCCCGCACGCGGGTCAGGCCCGCGGGTGACGAGCGAAGCGTGGCTCAAACTCATCGAGACATGCTGTGGCTTGCGGTTTTGTTGCCGGGATCGCGGCGCCGCTCGATGTAACAGTGCCGGATTTCCGGTATGACAGGTCTGCAGGCCGGGAGCGCGACGTGAAAACAAAATGCCAGCTCGAGGAGGCAAATCGTATCTGGAGGTGGATGCTCGCGATCGATTGCGCGATCGTGCCGGCGTTGTTTTTCTACAAGCTCTTCTATTCGGCGCCGCAAATCGGGTACATTCATTTGTTGGCGACTTATCACTTCGGCTTCGCCAGACGCGCCCTCGTCGGCACGATCGTCTCCTGGTTCATCAACCGCGTTCCGATCTGGTACGTCTACGCGATCGGAGGTGCCGCGTGGATCGCGACCGTGATTATGTTCGTTGTCGCTTTTCGAAAAATATTCGGATTAAGCGAAAAGACGTTCTCCCTGTTCGTTTTCATGATCGGGTCACCGTTCTTCTTCAAGAACTTCATGTATGGGATCGAATATTTCGATATCTATGGCTGTCTCCTGGCACTCGTTGCGTTGGTGATCCCCGTCGGTCTGGCCTATCCGCTCGTCATCGGGGCGGGCTGCGTCTGCCTGATCCTGATGCACCATATCCATTTCCTGCTGTACGTTCCGACGATCGCCTTTATCGCGCTCGTGCGATACGGACTGCTGCCGGGAATTTCGAAGGAAAAGGTCGCGTGCGGCGTCATCGCCGCATCGGTGCTGTCGGTGGTTTTCATGGCAGCGGCTTATTTCGGGCGCATGCCGGTCCCCCAGGAGACATTTCTGGCTTATGTAAGTGCCCGCGCAGCCGATGCGCTCGATCCGTCGGGGACGAACATCTGGTACTCAACGATCGCACAGGAGGTCGAGGGAACCTGGGCCGTCATGTGGCGCAACAGTGCCCGCATCCCGATCTATGCGGCGCTGATCGCCGCGCACACCCCCGTAGCCCGCTGTTTGTGGGCTTTGATCGGGAATTTGTCGATCCCATTTCACCGCACGACTTCGATCCTCGGGATAGGGTCGATCTCGATCGGGTATCTTGTAATCTCTTTGGTCGTGTTCGACTATTCGCGATGGGTTTCAAACTGGGCCGTGTGCATGTTTTTGCTGATCCTCGCCATTCGGCTGCTCCCCTCGACGTCGACGGATACCGACGTTCCGATCCGGCCGGACAACCTCGTCAATCTCGTGCTGGCGTGGACCGTGACTGTGATACCGAGAGTGGGCATCACAAAGCCCTTTTGAGGCCGTTGCGTTGAGTCCGCGCGTGTTGAGATGAAAGCGCAGGTGCCTGTCGCGCAGCATGAAAGCCGGTTGCGCGTGATTGCACGCAACGCTTTACCGTTCGTGGTGGTAGCGGCGGCGTGGGAGGCCCTGGCTTATGCTGGCGTCTTTCCGGCGCGGCTTTTTCCGCCCGTCGAGACTGTGGCCGCTGCACTGGTTCGGCTGACCGTCGCGGGCATTCTTCCGCACCACGCGCTCGACACCGTCCTGCGCCTTTCGGGCGGTTTCATACTCGCCGCGATTGCCGGCGTTGCGGTCGGCATCGCGATGGGCCGGTGGCGGTTGGCCGAAGACGTGTTCCTGCCGCTGGTCAGCATCGGAGCGCCGATTCCGGGTCTCGCCTATGCGCCACTGTTCCTGTTGTGGTTTGGTCTCGGCAACCTGTCGGCGGTGCTGTTGGTCGGCTTCGTGTCGGCGTTTCCGATCATCTTCAATACCTGGACCGGCGTGAAGGCCGTCAAGGAAGTCTGGGTGCGCTCCGCCCAGGCCATGGGGGCCGACAATCGACGGCTGTTCCGCCACATCATCTTGCCGGGTGCTTTGCCCTATATCCTCACTGGCCTACGTCTTGGGCTTGCCCAGGCCTGGCGTATCCTGGTCGGGGTCGAAATGCTCGCAGCGGTGCCGTGGGGGCTCGGCTGGCTCATTTTCGGGTCACGCGAGTTCCTTAATACGGACGTCATGCTGGCCGGCATCATCGTTATTGCGATCATCGGACTGGCCCTCGAAAAGCTGGTGTTTCAGCGCATCGAAGATTTCACCATCGTGCGATGGGGAATGATGAAATGACGGCATCCCCCGAGCGATGGCGCATGGTTCGCCGTACCGTCGTCACCTTGCTGGCGGCGGCAGCGCTCTATGAAGCAGCGGCGCGGAGCGGCATTTTCCCGGCCGTGCTGGTGCCGACCCTGCCGAAGGTCGCACGCACGCTGGTCAATCTCGTGCAAGACGGCACCATGCTCTGGCATGTGTCCTACACTCTTGCGCGGGTCATGTGCGGTTTTGCACTTGCCATCGTGGTCGGACTGCCGCTCGGCATTCTGATGGGACGGATTCGCGCGCTGGAAAATTTTGTCATGCCGCTCGCCAGCGCCTTGATGCCGATCCCATCGCTCGCCTGGGTGCCGGTCTTCATCCTGTGGTTCGGACTCGGAGACATCGTAACGGCACTGATCGTATTCTACGCGGCGATGTTCCCGATGCTGCTCAATGCATGGACCGGCGTACGGGCCGTCAATCCGATATGGTTGCGCGCGGCGGGTGCAATGGGTGCCGGTGAAGGCGCGCTGTTCCGGAAGGTGATCATTCCGGGCACCCTGCCTTTCATCATCACCGGCCTGCGCCAAGCGTTCCAGCGGTCGTGGATCGCGGTGATCGGCGCCGAGATGCTGGCGGCCTCGGATTGGGGCCTTGGCTGGGTCATCTTCGATGCCAAGGAATTTCTAAATGCGGACGTCATGATGGCATCCCTTATCGTGATCGGAGGCATCGGCTACGCGTTCGAGCGGCTGGTGTTCGGCTCTCTGGAACGTATCACCGTTTTGCGATGGGGGATGGTACAGGCCGCCAAGAGTTGAGTAACGCCATGTCCGACATCGAAATCCGCGATGTTTCGCTTGTCTACGACACGCCGAGCGGACCCGTGAAGGCGATCGACAACGCGACTATCCGCATCGCAGCGTCGGAGTTTCTGTGCATCGTTGGCCCGTCCGGCTGCGGCAAGTCGACGCTGCTCAATCTCGTGGCCGGATTTCTCAGTCCGACCTCTGGCGAAATCAAAATCGGCAGCAGTCCGCTGAGCGGCCATGGTATGGATCGCGGCGTCGTGTTCCAGGATTTCGCGCAATTGTTCCCGTGGCGGACCGCGCTCGGCAATGTGGCCTTCGGTCTGGAAATGAAAGGCCTCAGTAAGGAGCGTCGCGAAGAGATCGCGCTTTCGCACCTCGCCCTCGTCAAGCTCGGGGAATTTGCGCATTCGTACCCGCATCATCTGTCGGGCGGCATGCAGCAGCGCGTGGCCATCGCACGAGCGCTCGCCTACAACCCGTCCGTGCTGTTGATGGATGAACCGTTCGCTGCGCTCGATGCTTTGACACGGGACGCCATGCAGCGTCTGCTTGCGGATGTATGGCGGGCGACGCGCAAGACCGTCGTCTATGTAACGCACAATGTCGCCGAGGCCGTATATCTCGCCGATCGTGTGGTGGTGATGACGCCCCATCCGGGGCGGGTGAAAATCGAGCTTCCGATCACGCTACCGCGCCCCCGTGACCCACTCAGTGTCGAGTTCCTGCAATGCCAGAAGGACCTGCTGCGACATCTCGGCAGCGAAATGGACGCCTCGGACGCCCCGAAAATCTGCGATGATGGCGCAACGCAAAGATGATCGGGAGAAACGCGCGATGACCAACTCGCACCCCGCAATGACCCGCAGATCTTGTCTCACTGCTGCCGCCGGACTGACGCTCGGTTTGCTGCACCCCTATCCGGGGCTCGCGCTCGAAAAAATCCGTCAGGGCTACCAGACCAACATCTGGGGCATGCCGACCTACTATTTGCTGCGGTCCGGCATTCTCGAAAAGCACGGCATCACGTCCGAAGAGTTTCCGGTTCCATCTGGCAATCTCACCATGCAGCAAATGGTGGCTCGGCAGGTCGACCTCGGAACCTATGCGGGACAGTCGATGATCCTCGGCCACGACAAAGGCGGACTGGTAGGCATCGCGCAAATCGAGCTGGTCGGCAAGACCACCCAGGTGATGGTGCGCAAAGACCTTAATATCAACTCGATCGAGCAACTCCGGGGCAAGAAGATCGCCAACCAGACCGGCTCTTCGATCGGCAACGTGTTCGTCGACACCATCGCGCCGATGCACGGTCTGCGGAAGGGCGACTATCAGGAAGTCCGCATGGACGTGAACAACATGGTCGCCGCCATGGCGGCCAAGACGGTCGACGCGATGGTCAATGTCGAGCCCTACAACATGATTGCGGAGGCGGAGGGCATCGCCACCGGAATCATGGATTTTTCAACCGTGGACAAGATGCCGTTGTTCATGGCCGCGACGCCCGATTTCCTGCAGAAGAGCGCCGATACCGTGATTGCCTATCTCAAGGCATGGCTTGATGTGGGCCAGGACTTCAAGACCGCGCCCGACAAAGTCGCCGACGTGATCTTCGGGTTCTACACTGACAAGGGCTATAAGATAGCCCGTGATATCTTCCGGAAAGCGCTTTCCCGGATCGAGGTCGATCCAGGCTTTCCCGTCGACCTTAAGCCCTATATGCAGGAGCAGGCCGAAATTCTCTTAAAGGCGCGGATCATTTCGGCAATCCCGGATTGGAGCAAGGCACTGCGGCCGGAATTCATGGAGCGCGCCCGCACAGGCGCGTGATTACCTGGTCTCCGCGACTTGTGTGAGGGGAAGGAATGACGGAATCGGCCAACCGCGTATTCAACAAGAACCCATCGGAAAGCGTCTGTTGGAACTTCAAGCTGCTCGCTCATCACGAGCTCGCTGGTTTCGGCGGCATGGGTGAGGGCATGGCGATCCAGGTCGCCAAAGACGGCCGCCGCATCATGTGGCTCGCCCATGAAAGCGCACCGAAGAATTTCACCGGCGTCGACGTTTCCGATCCGCGTCAGCCGAAACTCGTGGTGCAGACGGATCTGCCGGAAACCTTCATGCGCTCGAACTCGCTGGAGCTGACCGGCAACATTATGGCGGTGGCCTATCAGACGCAGAAGATCGGGCAAAAACCTGCCGGCTTCGAGCTGTTCGATATCGCGGTGCCGGAAAGCCCAAGGTCGATCGCCTATGTCGACGCTTCCGGCCCGACGTCGCGTGGCGTGCACCAGCTGTGGTTCTGCGATGGAGAATACGTCCATCTCGCGGCCGGCGCGCCCGACTTCACGCCGACGCATCCGCAGGATGACCAGTTTTACCGCATATTCGATGTGCGCAATCTGTCCAAGCCCGCCGAAGTCGGGCGCTGGTGGCTGCCCGGCACGCGCAACGGTGACGACGTGCCGCCACCGGCCCGGCATCAGGCGCCCCTGCTCGACCGCGGCTTTCGCGCCCACAACACCAATGTATATCCGCAGCGACCGGACCGCTGCTATATGGGTTATATCGATGCCGGCATGTTCATTCTTGACATCTCCGATAAGGCGCACCCGAAGCCGATCTGCCAATGGGACAACTCGCCGCCCTACACGGGCTTCACCCACACCGTGTTGCCCTTGTTCAACCGCAATCTGCTGGTCGTTACTGACGAGTCAACCGACGATAACGCCTCCGACTGGCCGAAGCTCGTGTGGATTCTCGACGCCCGCGATGAGCGGCGTCCCGTGCCGATTTCGACCTGCCCGATGCCGCCAGTCGATGCCTACAGGAGCCGCGGCGGCCGGTTCGGTGCGCACAATATTCACGAGAACACGCCATCGCCCTACGCGTGGCACTCGGAAGACATCGTCATCGGCACATTCTTCAACGGCGGCCTGCGCGCCTACGACATCACCAATCCGTACCAGCCCAGGGAGGTCGCCGCCTTCGTGCCGCCGGCGCCGGCAATGTCTCCGGTCGGCTCGATCCAACTCAACGATTGTTTCGTGGACGAGCGCGGGATCGTGTACACGGTCGACCGCTTCAGCGGCGGCCTCTATATTCTCGAGATGGATTTCTAGGGGAGAGGCTTGTAGCCCGAATGCAGCGCGGCGTATTCGGGATCAGCCTCGCGAAGATCTCCTGTCCTTCCCGGATTAGGCTGCGCTCGATCCGGGCTACGTGACCGCGGCGCCATGCTCGAACTCTTCCACTCTCCAACCGCAGGCCCGTTTGGGCGCCGGCTCAAACGCGAGCGCGGCGGCCGCATACCGGTTATGGTGGTGACCGGATTTCTCGGCGCCGGCAAGACCACCCTGATGCGCCACTTTCTCTCTCTCCCGGAGGGTGCGGGCACGGCCGTCATCGTCAACGAATTCGGCGAAGCCCGCATCGACGATGTGCTGCTTCGCCATTCGAGCGACAATATCGCGCTCATCGGCAACGGCTGCCTCTGCTGCACGGTCCGCTCCGATCTTCAGATGACATTGCGTCGCCTGGTCGCGGATCGCGACCAGGGCATTGTTCCGTATTTCGGACGCGTCGTCATCGAGACCAGCGGGCTGGCGGACCCGTCGCCGATTCTCACCACCTTTGCGACCGATCGGGCGCTCGGCGGCGAATTCCACGTGGAAGCCGTCGTCGCCGTGGTCGCAGCGGATAATGGTGCCGCCACCATCGCGGATTTTGCGGAGGCACGACGGCAGATTATCCTTGCCGACCGCATCGTCATTGCCAAGACCGATATTGCCGGCGAAGATGCGCCAGTCGTCCTGAGGAGGACTTTGCGGGAGCTCAACCCACGTGCCCACATCATTGAGGCGGTTTTCAGCCGGCTCGATCCGCAATGGATTTTGGCTGAGGGTACCAGTGCGTTCAGCACAGGCTTCATCACCGAGTCCGCCACCCATACGGATGACATCGCAAGCTTTACCCTGATCGAAGAGGAGCCGGTCGTGTGGAGCGCCTTCGCCCGCGCCATGGAAGCGCTCATGGCTTTGCGGGGTGATGATCTGTTGCGAGTGAAAGGCTTCCTCAATGTGGCCGGCTGTCGCGGGCCGGTCGTGGTGCAGTTCGTGCGACATCTCGCCCATCCGCCTGTAGAACTGGAGCGCTGGCCTGGCCACGATCGCAGAAGCCGCGTTGTTTTCATCACCAGAAATTTGAGCGAACCGCAGGTGAAGACGCTGTTCGGGGCGATGCGAGCGCTTGCCAAAGACGGGCCAAGGGGGCAATGACCTTTGAAAATCTCTCTCCCGCGGCCCATGCTCGGTGCATGGCGGTGGCGTCAAATTCGCCAACATCGGCGCGCGACCTTCATTGAGCGGTGAACAGGCGATCTAAACGGTTAGACGAACGCCTCTGCGATGATTAGTATTCGGCGCTCATTGGGAGTGGATGGGGAGGCACAACATGCCGATCGATTGGGGATCTGTAAACTGGACAAACGTTTTGTTTCTGTCCGCTCTGGCCTTCGTGGCGACGCTAATTGGCAATTTTCTATCTTTCAGGAGGCCTTTGCTCGGTGCCGTACTCACGGCGCTCCTGTTCGCCGCATTCTATATTGTGTGGGTGTATTATCCCCATGGAATCGAGTTGCCGGGAGTGCCGAAGCCTGGCTAGGCGCGCGCTTCAGCCAACCTGAAGTGATCGGACGTCATGAAATTGACAACAATCGACTCGCGCCGTCGTAAGGATGATGTAGGGGCGACCCTTGTGGTCGCCCCGTTGCCGGATGCGACGAATGGGGCGACCACGAGGGTTGCCCTACAGCGGGTTAGCTTGCGCCTAGTCTTCGCCCGATTAGTCGCTCCGGGCGTTACTCCTGGTCGCGGCCGGCGATTTCCGCCTGCCACGGCGCGACTCTGCGTTCGATCACACCGATCAGGCCATTGAGCCCGATCGCCATCACCATGAGCACCACGATCGGAACGAACATGGTGGCGGTGTCGAAATTATTGGCCGAGTTGATGATGATGGCGCCTAGGCCCGAGATGGTGGTGAAGAACTCCGCAATCACCATGGCTACCACCGCGCGGCCGACCGCGAGGCGGATGCCGGCCATGATATAGGGCAGTGTCGCAGGCAGAATGATCCGTCGCAGGATGACGGTGTTCGGCGCGACGAAAGACTTGCCGACTTCGATGAGACTTTTTGGCACCGCCGTAGCGCCGAGCCATGTATTGATGCAGATTGGGAAAACCGACATCAGAAACACCACCGCGGCTTTCACCGCAAACCCCAGGCCGAGCCACAGCACCAGAAGCGGCACCAGCGCCACCAGCGGCATCGCATAGCCCGCCGTCACATAGATGCCGAGCGCGGCCTCGGCGACTCGATAGCGACCGATGAAAAGTCCGAACGGCACGCCGAACAGGATTGCAAGTCCGTAGCCGACCGCGAAAGGCCGCAGGCTCTCGAACGTGGCGGCCGCGAGCTTGCCTGACTGGGCGAGATCCCAGAACGCCTCGGCAATCGCGCTCGGATAGGAGCCGAACACCGGATTGATGTCGCGGCCGAACCATTCCCACAGCAGCGTCAGGATCGCTACCGAGGATAGCGTGATGACCCACTGTGGCACGCCGCGGCGTGCCACGCTGGCGATGTCCTGCCCCTGTGTTCGGGTGTTTGTGTCAACGATCTGTGCCATCGGCTGCCTTTTCCCTCCCCTGCAAGCGGGAAAGGGAATACCAATTGCCGTAATTGTTGATCATCTGCTCACTCGATCAATGTATCGTGCCCGTTGGTGCGGCATGCAGCGCCTTCCACACGTGATATCGGGTCTCGGCGAATTCCTTGGTGCTGCGCGCAACCCCAAGATCGCCGCGCGGCCGCGGCAGCGGAACCTGCAGCATCTCCTGGATGCGGCCCTCACGCATGATCACGATACGGTCGGCGATCAGCACGGCTTCATCGAGGTCGTGGGTGACGAACAGAATGGTTTTGCGCGTACGCACATGAATCTGCAGCAACTCCTCCTGCATGGTTTCGCGGGTCTGGGCGTCAAGCGCCCCGAACGGTTCATCCATCAGGAGGACCTTCGGGTCGATCGCCAGCGCCCGGGCAATGCCGACCCGCTGCTGCATCCCGCCGGACAATTGATGCGGACGGCGGTGCTTTGACGCCCCAAGCCCCACGAGATCAAGGTATTTCTCCGTCGTATCACGCAATTCGCTGCCGCGCATGCCCTTCATTTCGAGACCGAACATCACGTTCTGCATGGCGGTGAGCCAAGGCAGCAGTTCGGCATGCTGGAACACCATGCCGCGATCGTGCCCACAGCCTTTGACCTCGCGACCGTCCACCGTGACGCGGCCCGCGGTTGCGATTTCGAGACCCATGGCGATGCGCAACGCCGTCGTCTTGCCGCAGCCCGATGGGCCGATCAGTGAGATGATTTCGCCATCCCGTACCGTAAAGCTCACCCGCGAGAGCGCCTGCACGGTCTGCGTCTCATTGCCAACGCGCAGAACAAAACGCTTGGAAACGTCGATGAGGCTGACCTCACCCATGGGTCGGCCTCCGTCGAGCGATCTCACTTGCAAAGCTGAGCCACAAATACTGAGTGTCATCGCCCGGCTTGACCGGACGATCCAGTAACCCGCAGCGCCGCGATTTTGCTCCACGGGCTGCGGTGTACCGGATGCCCCGCTTAAAGCGGGGCATGACAGCCCCAGTGTTTATGACGGGCCGCATGGATTGGCGCGAACTCGACATCACTTTCCAAGCAGCGCGAGTGCCTCTTCCCGAGCGCTCTTATCAATCATTTTTCCAAGATCGCCGGCTCGCGCCAGGGTGCCAGAACTGATAAGCTGTTTCTGCATGAATTCGAGCTTGTCGAGCGGTACCGGAAGATCCGTTCCAATAACTTTGGTCCGCACCGCCTCATCGAACACGAAGGCGGGCCGCGGATCGTCGGGCTTGGCACCGATGATCTCGTGGGTGAGACGGATGGTCTCGTCCCGGTGGCTCATGGCGAAACGCAGTGCTTCGATCTCGGCCGCAATGAACCTGATCGCGTCGTCGCGTCGCGCTGAGAGGGACTTGCCGGTCGTCTCCACGCAGATTCGGACAAAATCCGGCATCACCTCGGTTGCCGGCATGAGATCGCGGATGCCGTCCTTACCGGAAACCGGCACGAACTCGTTGGTGATGATGGCGCCGTCCACGACGCCGGCGATCAGCGCCTTGTACCGGTCCGTATCCGACCCCATGGCAGCGAACCGGACCTGCCCGGCCGGAATGCCCGCTTTCTCGAACGCCGCCCTGGCAAAGATTTCCGGAAAGCTTCCAGGCGTGGACACCGCGACGGACTTGCCCTTGAGATCGGCCATCGAGGCGATATTAGGACGCACATAGACGCCGTGCGGCGCTGCGAGCCAGTTGCAGCCGACGATTCGCACGTCAGCGCCGCGAGCGGCCGCCATCATGGCGCCGCCGGCGCCGCCTTCGTAGCTGTCGAGCTCGCCTGCCAGCAGCGCCTTCAGGGCGATGGTGTCATTCTTGAGTTGAACGAAATCGAGCTTGAGGCCGAGCTTACCGGCGAAGTCGCGTTTGCTCGCCATATAGAGGATGCCGGCGTCACTCTTGGCTTCGATGATGCCATGGCGCCAGACCTTGAGATCTTGCGCTGACGCACCATCGGCGAGTCCGGCAATCATCGCCAGCATGGCGTAGAATCGCACCGCCCTTGAGCGCCCGCATCGTATCATGCTCGCACTCCATTGTTATGGTCCGCATTGTTCCCATTATCAGTCCCGGAGGCAACTGCTACGCCGCGACGTTTTCGCCCGCCCATGCCGCGGTGGTTCCGGCTCAATCCCGGTTTTCATCGCCGCGAGGCTGGATTACTCTTTGCGGACAGAAGCTCCGCAAAGTGAGCCGGACGTCGGTGCACGCATCTTGCTGCCATTGGACGGACTGATCAAGGCAAGGGAAGCAATCATGGCCCAGAGATTTACCCTCAACGTCAACGGCAAAGACCACACAGTCGATGTCGATCCGGACATGCCGCTGCTTTACGCGTTGCGTAATGACATCGGCCTCAACAACCCCCATTTCGGCTGCGGCCTTGCGCAATGCGGCGCCTGCACGGTCCATCTCGATGGCCAGGCGATCCGCTCCTGCGTGACGCCGGTGTCGGCGGTGGGCGATGGCAAGGTAGTGACGCTTGCCGGCCTCGGTACGCCAGAGAAGCCACATCCACTCCAAATCGCCTATGTGGAAGAGCAGGTGCCGCAGTGCGGCTATTGCATCAATGGCTGGATCATGACGGCCGCCGCCTTCCTACGCGACAAGAAGAAGCCGACAGAGGCGGAGATCAAGACCGCGCTGGAGGGGCTGAAATGCCGGTGCGGCACCCACATGGGTATCATGCGCGCCGTCAAGCGCGCCGCCGAAATGATGGGTTGAGGAGGACGCCATGACGAAATTTGAAAGACCCGCCGCCTTCTCCCGCCGCGCCATGCTCAAGTCGGGCGGCGCACTCGTCGTTTCGATCGGCATGCCGATCAGCCTCGATACCGTGCTGGCCGTGAGTGAAGCCAACGCCCAGGTCGCCGGCCAATTCGCGGCGGCCATCAAGCCGCCGCTCACTCCGGATCACCTCTCCTCCTACATCGCGGTGAACGCCGACGGTACCGTGGCGGCCTTCTTCGGCAAAATGGACATGGGCCATGGCATCACGGTCGCCATTGCCCAAATGGTGGCCGAGGAACTCGACGTTCCGTTCAAGGCGGTCAAGATGCACCTGGCCGACACTGCCACCAGCGTGCAGCAAGGCGGCGCATCGGGCTCGACCGGCATCCAGCTGGGCGGCAAGCAGATGCGTATAGCGGCGGCCGAAGCCCGCCGCGTGCTGGTCGAGATGGCGGCGGAGAGGCTCTCCGTTCCGGCCGACCAGCTCACGGTGATCGACGGCGTGGTTCAGTCGAAGGCCGATGCCACCAAGAAGGTGTCCTATGCGGAACTGATCGGCGGACGCTACTTCAACGTCCCGCTAGAGTGGAACAAGCAGTACGGCAACACCCTCTACGCACCCGGCAAGGCGCAGCCCAAGAAGCCGAGCGAATACAAGATCGTCGGCAAGCCGATCAAGCGCGAGGACGTAGCTCCGAAAGTATTTGCCCAGGAGGACTTCTGCACCGACGTCAAGCTGCCCGGAATGATGCATGGGCGCATGTTACGTCCCCCCGTCGCCGGCAGCGTCCCGGTGAAAGTCGACGAAAGCTCCATCAAGGACATCCCGGGCGCCCGCGTGGTGTGGCAGAACGCCTTCCTCGGCGTGGTGGCGGACAAGGAGTGGGATGCCATCCAGGCCATGCAGAAGCTCAAGGTGGAATGGTCGCAGGTTACGCCGCCGTTCCCGCCCCAGGCATCATTGTATGACCACATCCGCAAGTCCGCGGTGCGCAAGAAAACCGTGGAGAAGCAGAACGGCAATGTGGATGACGCCTTCAAGGCCGCCGCGAAGGTGATCGAGGCGGAATACGAATGGCCGTTCCAATCCCATGCTGCCATGGGGCCGGCCTGCGCGCTGGTCGAGGTCAAGGACGGCTTCGCGACCTGCTTCTCCGGCAGCCAGAAAACGCACTTCGTGCAGGAAGGCATTGCGGCGACGCTCGAATTGCCCCTGGAGAAGGTCCACGTCAAATGGTTGACGGGGCCGGGCAGCTACGGCCGCAACGACGCCGACGACTGCGCTGCGGATGCCGCGGTGCTGGCCAAGGCGGTCGGCAAGCCGGTGCGGCTGCAATACATGCGCGAGCAGGGCACCGGCTGGGATCCCAAGGGTCCAGCATCTGTGCACAAGGCGCGCATGGCCTTCGATGCGGCCGGAAATATCACGGCGTACGAGTTCACCAGCAAGGGCTTTTCGCGGATCGACGTCAACACCAACGGCGGCAAGCCGGAGGACACGCTGGCGGGTCAAACCCGCGGCGTCGAGCTTCACTCCGGCGACGGCTTCGGCGTGCCTGCGGAGTCCTACGAGTTCGCCAACAAGCGGCTCACCTGGGAGACCATTCCGCCGCTGCTCGACCGCGCCTCGCCGCTGCGCTCAGCGCACCTGCGCGATCCGGTCGGCCCGCAAATCCACTTCGCGAGCGAATCCTTCATGGACGAAGTGGCGGCGGCGCTCAATCTCGATCCCGTAGAGTTCCGGCTCAGGCACCTCAAGGAGCCCCGCGACATCGCGGTGGTCAAAGCGGCAGCCGAGAAGGCCGGCTGGCAGCCGCGTCCGTCGCCCCAGCGCCAGACCGGCGTGAAGGTCAATGGTCGCGGCATCGCCTATGCGCAACGCAACGGCACACGCGTGGCCGTGATCGCCGAGGTGGAGGTCGATCGCTCGTCCGGCAAGATCTACGCACGCCGCTTCGTGGTCGCCCATGACTGCGGCCAGATCATCAATCCGGACGGACTTGCCAAGTGCATCGAGGGCAACATCGTGCAGGGCATCAGCCGCACCTTGTGGGAAGAGGTCAAGTTCAACGACAAGGCCGTGACCACGGTGGACTGGATCAGCTACCCGATCCTCGATATCACCGAGACACCGGAGAAGATCGAAACGGTGCTGATCGACCATCCGGAGATTGCCCCGTCGGGCGCCGGCGAACCGTCGATCCGCCCGGTCGCCGCGGCGATCGCCAACGCGATCTTCGATGCTACCGGCGTGCGCATGCGGCGGGTGCCGTTCTCCCCGGACCGCGTCAAGCAGGCGATGGCCTGATCGGCGCACGGTAGAGCAATGAGGTGAGAGGGCCGGCCCCATGGGGCCGGCCCTTTTCATTCACGAGCATTCGTGGTTTATGCGGAAGCTGCTGATGTTTCGGAGCGCGCCTCGCCAGCGCGGCTCACCTCTCCCCGCTTGCGGGGAGAGGTCTGAATTTGCGCTCTTCGCGCAAATTCAGGGTGAGGGGGCCTCTCCCCAAGTCTGAGCTTGTGGAAAGGCCCCTCACCCCGACCCTCTCCCCGCAAGCGGGGAGAGGGAGAAGCGCAGTGCCAACTGCGTTGCTCTCCCCACTCCACAGTCCGAGGACAGACGACGAAGCCGAGCACATGGTGGACCTCCCCGAAGCCGCAGTGATCGGCACCGGCTGGTGCGGCGGCATCCGCGCCGAGACACTTGCACGCTCGGCGCTGTGCCGCAAGCTGCACATCTGCGAAATCCGCCCGGACCGGCTTGCGGAAGTCAAAGCCCTCACCAATCCGGCAAGCGCGACGCTCGACTATCAGGACATCGTCACGAATCCCGATATCAGCGTCGTCTATATCTGCACGACGCCGGAGGATACCCACTTTCCGATCACGCGCGACTGCCTGCGCGCCGGCAAGCACGTGCTCCTGGAAAAGCCGATCGCCATGGAATTGTTCGAGGCGGACGAGTTGATCGCGACCGCCAGACGCAACAATGTCAAGTTCACCATCGGGTATTCGCAGCGCTTCAACACCAAGATCGCCTACGCCAAAAAGAGGATTGCCGACGGCACGCTCGGCAAAATCGTGTCCGTGATGGTGAGCCGGCATATCACCCGCAATCTCGGCAAGAGAATCGCCGGCCGGACGCGCCTGTCGCCGGCGGCGATGGAATCGACTCACGACCTCGACTTCGTGTTCTGGCTGCTGGAGCCGGCCAGACCCGCGCGCGTCTACTCCCAGGGCGCTTACGGATTCATGCAGGGCATCAACGGCTCCTACGACATCATGTGGACCACGGTGAGCATGGATGACGGCGCGGTGGTGGCGATCGGCGGCGGCTGGAACCTGCCGCCGAGCTATCCGAACTACTGCGCCACCTGGATCGAGATCACCGGCACCGAAGGTTCGCTGTTCCTCGATGACACCCAGCGCGACAACTGGCTTAGCACAGTTGCGGGGGGCACGCAGTTTCCGATGTCCACCATGCCGGGCGAGCAGGTCGACCACGTGTTCGCCGGCGCTATGGGTCCCGAGACGCTGCATTTCCTGGAGTCGGCCATGCTCGACCGGCCGCCGATGGTGCCGCCCGAGAGCGCGCGTCGCGTGATGGAATGCTATCTGGCAGCTGATCTCTCCGCCGAGTGCGGCGAGCCGATCGATGTTCCGATGAACAACCAGGCGCTGGCTGCGGTGCAGGACTTGTACAAGAAGTTCAAGGCGCCGGTGTAGAGTGGGCAATACGTGTCGCTTGCAAGGGACGCGCCATATATGAAGACATTGGTGCGATGAGTCTTGCCGACGCGGTCGGACAGAGTGATTCGACAGCGTGGGCAAAATCGCCTGCGAAAAATCGCGCAACTTGATCGGCCGATGCAGGCGATTTTGCCCACTCTATGGGCTCACAAAATAAAGCTCACCGAGCCCATCGCGCCCAGCTCGTGCGCGTCGAGGATCGCGCGCCGTTCGGCGATCTTCAGCACGCCGTCGAGGAGGCGCAGCTTATGGCGATACTGGCCGACGAATTCGCGCACCTGCTCGCCGCGGCGATAGCGGTAGACCGCGAAATTCGCGGCGATCGCGATGGTTTCCCCATCAACCCCGACGATACGCACATTGGTAATGAGGCGGCGGGTGCGTGAGGGCGGATATTCGGCGTGGCAGTTGGGGTCCTTTAGGCGGATCACCCGCTCCCGCAGGCGCACCATGTCATCCGCGATGGTGAACAGGGTGAAGCGGTGGTCGGCATCGGGCTTGTCGTTAGGCGGCACATAATACGCAGCATCATCGGTCAATAACGTCAACCACTCGTCGAGCTTCCAATTGTCCAGGAGATCGGCCTCGCGGAATAAAAAGTCTTCGATCTCGGTCCGCAAAACCCGTCTTTCTTCTCCCTCCCTGCCTTCGGGGAGGGCAGGAGAGGGGCTTGATCCACGGGCAAAGCTTGCCGGTCGCGCCCCCCACCCGGCCTCACTTCGTTCGGCCACGCTCCCCGAAGTCGGGGAGGGAAAAGCAGGCTCATCCAGCGGCTTGTTCACGGGCGCGCCTCCATCAGCTCGCTCCAGCGCCGCCAGAACACGCGCAGGTGCTCCTCGTCCGTGTTGGTGTGTTCATTCTTGCCCATGCCGCGCGAGAGATCGTTCCAGGGCACTTCGCGCCAGCTTGCATAGCCCTGCTGAGCGCACTCAAGCACCGCCACGTCATCGGGCGTCGCGAAGCCGCCGGGCCCATAGAAGGTCAGGAACGCGTGGAGCCGGCGCGCCCGCTGCGCCTCGGTCTCTTCCACGGGGCCGAGCGCCCACGCGGTCACATGCATGAGATCGGGGGCGACCGGTGTGAAGTTGCGCACCGTCACGGACGATCCGTCATTGATGACGAGATTGGGGAAAATCGCGAGATTGCGATTGGTATCGGCGACGCGGGCCGCGCGCGCTTCGCCAAGCCGGGCGACCAGCTCGGCCCTGATCGCTTCGATATCGGTCTTGGCGTCCTCGCCATACACCGAAATCCACCGCGCCACGGGGCGGCCGCGATAGTTCGGATTGTCTGTGGTGAGGTGGCCGTTGCCGAGGTTCTTGCCGAGGCCAGTTGTGGGCAATAATTGTCCCTTGGGCGGGCTCACATTGACGCCGGAATTGCGCATGTAGTTGAGCCACGTCGCGTGGGTGGCGATCAGGTGATAATCGTCGACGCTGTTCTCGACCAGAAGCTTCCAGTTGGCTTTGATGTCGTATTCCTGGACGCCCGAAATGATCTCCATACGGCCGGATGGCGACTGGTCGACCACGAGGTCGATGTAGGATTTAGCGCCCGCCAGATAGGTTGCGAGATCAACCGCATCGTGGTCGAAATTGGCGAAATAAAAATCCCTGTAGGACTCCAGTCGCGGCACGTGTGCGAGCCCCATGACGGCCTTATCGAAGCTCGGCGGATAGGAGTCCTCACCCGGAACGCCGCGCAAGCTGCCGTCGGTGTTGTAGGTCCAGCCGTGATACATGCAGTAGAAATTGCGCACATTGCCCTCGCGCTCGCGGCACACGACGGCGCCGCGGTGACGGCATGAGTTGATCAGGCCATGCACATTTCCGTCGCGGTCGCGGCAGAAGATCACCGGCCGGCCCGCGACAGAACGTGTCCTGTAATCACCCGGGTTACGAATCTCCGAGGCGTGCCCCACATAGATCCAGCAGCGATCGAACACCGCGCGCTGCTCGCGCTCGAAGAGTTCGCGCGATACGAACACCGCGCGGTTGACCGAGAAGGATAATTTCTCACGGCTCTCGCGCACCAGTGGATGACCATTGTGGCTTCCGGGATGGGTATTTCCAGGGCCGGTATATTGGTCGTTCATCGCAGGCATCCCTATGATCGGCCAAAGCATACAACAGGCCGTGAGCGACTGCAGAAGGTCGTGTTGGCGCAGCGCCCTCTTTTCCCTCCCGCGCTTGCGGGGGAGGGTTACGGAGGGGAGTATTCCACGGCACTGACCCGCTGCGATGCCCTCTCCCTGGCCCTCCCCGCAAGCGGGGAGGGAAGCTCTACACCCCCACCTGATGT
>Ga0066395_10000287_pt1 | contig 18878 bp, 18 predicted proteins | sample PanSoiPlot1MoBio_FD_61218 | JGI IMG/M metagenome (GOLD analysis project Ga0066395, IMG submission 61218) | Tropical forest soil microbial communities from Panama analyzed to predict greenhouse gas emissions - Panama Soil Plot 1 MoBio | ecosystem: Environmental > Terrestrial > Soil > Tropical... | reverse complement strand
TGCAGCGCGCGGAAATCGACCGCTTCCTCGACGCCTTCGACGAGTTTAAGAAGAAGAGAGCCTGAATTACGTCCAGCGGAACCAGCGGAGTGCGAGTACGAACGAAATTCCGCCCCACAAGGCCAATACCAATAAGCGTCCCGACTGTGACGCCAGCGACGCGCCTTCGAGGATAGTGGCGCGGAGCGCGTCGTTCAAAGCCGTCAGCGGCAGCGCACGAATGAACGGATGTGAGATCGCAGGAAAATGCTCGTAGGAAAAGAACACGCCCGAGAAGATCCACATCGGCATCATCACAAGGTTAATTAATCCGCTGACGCTTTCGATTTTCTGTGCACGCGATGCGGTTAGCAATCCTATGCCGCCAAATGAAATCGCACCCAACGTGCCGAGAAAGATGACCGACAGGATCGATCCCGCAACGGGCATGTGAAACACCAGCACGCCGAAGCCGAGCAACAATCCCACCTCGATGACCATCAGCACAAGCCGACTGCTCGCCAGCGCGAACAAAAAATCGGTCCTTCGCATAGGAGTCGCCACAAACCGCTTTAGCAACTTGCGCTGACGCATTTCGACCAGCGCGAAGCCGATTCCCCACATTCCCGAGTTCATCAGATTCATGCCGAGAAGGCCTGGGATGAGAAAGTCGATATAGCGCGAGCCAGGCTCGCTCGATGCCTGCGACGTCGTGACCACCGGATCTTTACGTCCAGCAGCTGTTTGCAGAGCAGAATCAGTTTCGGCGCGCGAGAGAACACTTTCCGGGCGGGCCGGGTCGTAATCAAAGGTGTAGCTGCCATCTTCACGCGGCTCGATGACGAGATCGAATTTGCCGAACCGGAAGCCATGCAGGGCGGCATCGCGGTCAAGAACGGTCACCTGAAACTGGGAGTGTGACGCGGAAGACTGGAGCATCGCGAGAGTGTTCGTTGCGCCTGGCCCAGCCACGACTGCGATCGACGTTGAGTTGGCTGGCTTGTTCCGAAAGGCGATTCCTAGTCCGAAGGCCAGCAGCAAGGGAAAAACGAACACCCAGAAAATAACCTCTGGCTCTCGCTTGAGCTCAAGCATACGCGCCCAAAGGAGGCGGCGATATCCCGACCAACGTCCGTTTTGATGCCGCGGCGTCTTAGAAGGGCCTTCAAGGGCGGGCGTAGCTGTTTCGGTGGTCGCCATTTAGTCCTCTCGCAGGTGTCGTCCTGTGAGTCGCACGAAAACGTCCTCGAGACTCGCCTGCCGCGTGCTGAGGTGCTCAAGCCTGTGCCCATGCCGTTTCACTGCATCGAGCAACGCCGGGATGGTCAGGTGGGGCTCACGCACATTGAGACAAATCGCCGAACTCTCCTCGCGCACTCCCTCAACGCTGGGCAGTGATCGCCACCGTTCCACTCCGTCGACATCCGCACCTCCGGCGACCTCAAACTCGACTACGTGATGGCCGCCAAGGCGATCAATCAAGTCGGCCGCAGTGCCCTCGGCAATGATCTGGCCATGATCGACGATCGCAAGCCGGTCGCAAAGCCGCTCAGCCTCATCCATGTAGTGTGTGGTCAGGAGGACAGTTCCCCCGTTTGTCTGGAAGCGGCGAACGATCTCCCAGAGCTGACGCCGGCTTTGCGGATCAAGTCCGGTAGTCGGCTCGTCGAGAAACAGGATCCGCGGATTCCCTACCAGAGCGGTCGCCACGGCGAGCCGCTGTTTCTGTCCGCCGGACAGCTTGCCGACCCAACTATCCGCTTTCTCGGTCAGTTGCAATTCCTCCAGCACATCCGCCGAGCTGCGAGGTTCTAGGTAGAAACTGGCAAACAACTCGATCGTTTCGCATACGGTCAACTTTTCCGAAAGGCGCGTCTCCTGCAACGAGATGCCAATCCATTCGCGGAGCTGGCGCGGATTCTCGGTCCAGTTTCGGCCGAATAGACGAACTTGCCCTGAAGTGGGGGCCAGAAGGCCTTCAAGAATTTCGATGGTGGTGGTCTTTCCCGCACCATTTGGACCAAGCAAACCAAAGCATTCGCCGGCTTCTATTTGCAGGCTGAGCCCGCGAACGGCCTCCACTTTGCCGTCGTAGGTCTTACGCAAATCGATGCACTCGACAGGCAGTGCCATCCATGAATTCTAGCGCAGGGTCAGTGTATGGATAGTGAAACGCGCAGCGCTGGCATGGGTGCGTCTGCCTTGGCGTCGCGCCATAAGATCGCGTTGAGCTTCCTGTTGTCTGCCGCGTCCGGACGGGTGAAATCCATACGCGATGATTCTTCCGATCCAGCTGCTTTTTTCGCATTGGTCTTGTAGATCAATCCATTTCGCAGATTCGTGTCGTCCGCCGAGAACGGCGGCTGGGTTCCGGGACCTGCGAACAATTCCGTCATCATGGGCGCGTGGGCATCGAAGACGTTCATTGGTGGCAGGCCGAGGAGATTTTCAACTGTGTGAACCATACTCACGGTCGTGTGAAATTGATGATCGACGAACGGCTTCTCGGTGCGAGGCGAGTACTTGCTGATCACAAACGCAATGGATCGATGCGCGTCCACGTGGTCGGCGCCGTCCTGCGCATCGTCTTCAAGGACAAAGATGGCAGTATCCTCCCAGTAGGCACTGTGCGAGACCGCATCGACCACGCGCCCGAGAGCAAGATCGTTGTCGGCTACCGACGCCTGCGGAGTGGGCTTCCCTGGTCGCGTCCCGCCGGTGTGATCGTCGGGTAAATAGAGCAGGATGAATTGCGGCAATTCCTTGTCAGTGCCGCGCGACTTCACATAGCTGTTGAATTCGCGCAGGAACTCGTCAGCCCGAAGCTGATCGGGGTAATCGGTATTGAAATCGGGGAATAGTGGGTCGAAGTGATTGCGCAATGCCTCTTTCGTGGCCCGCATACTCTTTAGGACCGGGATCGGCCAAGGATACGGACTCGGACCTCCTGTCGGGTTGCCGACATTCGTGGGCAGCCGCTCGCTTTTATTAATCTCAGCCGTGGGACATAGTGTCGAGTTTGGCGAGGGTGTACCCTCTTTCGGCGATTTCACTTTCTCGGAACGGCACCAAGTGGCGTAGATAAACTCCCCATATACGCGATAGCTGAGATTGTGCTTGGAAAGGTTGTCCCACAGAAAACCGGTGCCAGGATCGTCGATATCGGGAATTCCCTTCTCGAGTGGAAGGTCGTCGGACAGGTCGCCGCCCGCGTCGTATGTGCGCTCGTGGCTACGATACGCGACCGGCCAGTTTTTCTCGTTGTAGTCGCTGGTAATCGCGGCGTTTGACCAGATGTGGCCGTCGCCCGAAACTTCTCCGCTATCGTAAAAGTTGTCGAGGACACCGAACTGCAGGGCGAGTTTGTGCTCGTTGGGAGTGATCTCGGCACCGTACATAGTCAGCGACGGGTCGCCATCACCTACAGGCAAGTCGCCGAGGATCTGATCGTAAGTGCGATTCTCTTTCAAGATATAGATCACGTGTTTGATCGGAATCTTCCCGTCCGCAAAGTTGAACTTGCCGATATCGGCATGGATCAGATTGTCTTCCTCTACCCGGCGAGTGTATGCGGAAAGATTCATCTCGATATCTGCGAGGCTTAAGCGAGCAACGGACCCTCCAATGAGCGTAGGGATGTAAGGATTCTCGTGGTGGCGACGCTCGCTCTTGAGGGTGCCCATCATGTTGTTCGGGCCGCTCCCTTGGCCCTTGGCGGTCGCAATCAGCAGGTCGTCGCCGACGATCGCGAGCGCGCTTGGATACCACTCGGTGGGGATGAAGCCGGAGGGCCGTTCTGTGACTCGCAGATCGGACGGACCTTCGCTGGGTGGAATATCAAAAACGGCAACTGCGTCAAGAGAGGATGCAGCGGCATACAGATGTCTATCGTCGCCGGACAAGGCAATCGCCAATGGAACGGAGCCCGCTGCTTCTTGCTGAGTGAGACCGGTGTGATAACAACAGATAGTAATTCCAGTCTTTACCTTAATCGCCGCGACAGCATCCGCATTCGCCATCGCCACATAAAGAGTGTCTTCGCGTTGATTTAATAGCATCTGTGTCGGGTGCGATCCCGGTGCAACCGGGTTGGTAAATTTCCACAAATCGACCCATCGGGCGACCTTCGCCTCTACCAGATCCAGTTCCGTGACGGCGGATGCGTTCCACAGACTCACCCACGCCTTCGTCCCGGCCTTATTCGCCACGACCGTGTATGGGTACGCACTCGGCACATGCTTGTGTTGACTGAGATCGAAGGACTGTAAAACGCCCCCTGAATTCACATCGAGCAAGATTGCATTGTCGGAAAGATTGTTCGCGACGAGCAGGCGATCGCCCTTCTCGCCTTTCAGAATCGCGAATCCCGCCGGGTAAGGAATCGCTGTTCCGAGCGGAGTTGCACGCAGTCCGAATGCAACTTGCTTCCCTTCCGACAGCTTTTGCGGCCCGATTTTGACAAATCGCTCCGGCGTGACTTTCCCATCGGCAAACTTGTACACGGCGATGCCATTACCCACGCTTTTCGGCTTCCCACCCGTTGGGTCAGTAATCGACCCCATGGACGCGTAAAGATGTCCGCCGTCGCTGCTGAATGCGAGTCCGATGAAGTAGCTCTGATGTGTCGACTCTTCGTCGCTGAGACGATCGTCGGGAAAATCTTGTAGTTGATTATTACTGAGATCCAGAATGGCGATCGACTGTCGCGCACCGGTTTCCTGCGTGCCGTATCCCTGATTGAGCAGTGCCGCGTAGCGTCCGTCAGGACTGACCGCTATGGTGGCTGGATAACTGTTCGTACGCCCAATGTAGCCCGGGGCAGGAAGAGTGAGATTCTTGCTTGAAGGGAGATGAATAACACCCGAACGATTCGCTGCGATGAGCGCAACAACTGAAAGGACAACACCAAGAAAAATGATGACAGGCTTTTTCACGAAGGATGGCCTCGTGCAGCTTTGTACCATCCACGGTGCGGTTACGGCAATGCCCGCGACCTAGCGTGTTGCGGCGAGGTGTGTTTCCGGTGCGTGCTCAGATTTTGATTTCTTTACACCCATCAGTTCGATCGCTTTTGCGGCAATGTGTTCGGCCGAAACCTCGAACTCCTTGATGAGTTCCCAGGGCGCCCAGAGTCTCCAAAGCGGTCTTTTACACCGATCGATCCCGTGATCACCGGCACTCCGTAGAGTGCTTGCGCCTGACAGATCGCACTGGCGACTGGCCAAGCAAGCGCGCCAATCTGATGCTCCTCGGCGGTAATGACTACTCCGGTGTCTTGGGCCGCATGGACGATCGCTTCGGTGTCGAGAGGTTTGAGCGTGTGCAGGTTGAGGACATGAGTCTCATATCCGAAATCAGACTTCAATATCCAGGCAGCGCGCATTGCCTCGGGCACCATCGGGCCGCAGGCTATGACGGTGAGGTCTTCTTTTTCGTTCGAGTATTCAGATTCCAGTTTCGTCTCGAACGCTTCGATGAACTTTTCGGACTCATTGCGCAGTCGGATCACATTTGCCTTCCCGAATACGAATGGAGTGGCATCCGTCGTGACGATCGGAGTCGCCTCGCGAGCAAACCGAATGTACTTCGGCCCCACATGCTTGAGGAGTAAGTAGTCGGTCGCCTTGCGCGTTTCCACGATGTCGCACGGAACCATTACGTTCATATTAGGCAGCCCGCACATCGCAAACAGATCCTCAAGCGCTTGGTGCGTAGCGCCGTCTGGCCCGACACTTACTCCACCATGAGCACCCGCGATCAACACGTTGAAATTGCCATAGCAGATCGAGGTACGGATCTGATCGAGATTGCGTGCTGCCGCAAAGGTTGCATACGTTCCGAATACCGGCAGCTTCCCTTCTTTCGCAAGCCCCGCAGCCGCCGAGGTTGCCGACTGTTCCGCGATGCCCATGCTGATCCAGCGGCTCTTGCGCTCCGGATTGTTCGCGTAGAACTCGCTGATCGTGATCGATCCTGAGATGTCGAGCCCGAAACACACTACTCGTCGGTCTTCCCCGTTCCCAGCGAGCGACTGTCCGAAGCCCACTCGGGTCGGCTTCATGTCGACCTTCATTTTTTGATCTGCATTCCACCAGTAGTTGCGGTGGAAGAGAGGCATCTTTGAATCCAGCTTGCGGTTGACCTGGACCTGGTAACGCTTCGCACGCTCTACCAGCTGACGCACCGGCACCTTGCTGCTCAAACCCAATTCCGCCATGGACTTCGTCAACTCTTCCGCATTCGGAGTTTTGCCATGCCATCCCGCAATGTCCTGCATGAAGCTCACACCCTTGCCCTTCACTGTGTCGGCGAGGATTACGACCGGCTTGCCTATCCCCGCCTTCGCTTGCTCAAGCGCCTTTACGATCTGCTTCATGTCATGGCCGTTGATGCTGATCACTTCCCATCCAAAGCTGCGGTACTTGTCTTCGAGCGGTTCAACATTTCATCACATCTTTGACCCAGCCGTCGATTTGCAGGCGATTGCGGTCCACGATTCCGATAAGGTTATCGAGTTTGTGATGGCCCGCCTCCATTGCGGCTTCCCAGATCTGCCCTTCTTGCTGCTCACCATCGCCCATAACGCAAAACGTGCGGTAGTCGTTATGATCGAGTCTCGCTGCTAACGCAATGCCAACGGCGATGCTTAGTCCTTGGCCGAGGGAACCGGTAGAGACCTCAACGCCGGGAAGTTTCAGCCAGTGCGGGTGCCCCTGAAAGGGCGAATACAGTTTGCGTAGCGTGACGACGTCCTCTTTCGGAAAGAATCCTGCGAATCCGAGGGCAACATACAGACTTGGCGCCTTGTGTCCGGTTGACCAGATGATCCGGTCGCGATCTGGCCAGTCCGGATGTTTCGGATCGTGGTCCGCCACGCGAAGATAAAGTGCTGCGGCGATATCCATGATAGAAAGCGTTCCGCCAGCATGTCCGGAACCAGCTGCATAGAGCGAAACGAGGTATAGCCGCGCATGAGATTCGCTTGTTCTTTCAGACCTTCAATGCTGAACTTGCGCAGTACTTCGCCAGTTTTGGAATTCTGAATGGACATGTGCAGGCTCCTTCGAGGCGCCGGAAATGCGGCGGGGATGACGGCGGCGCACAGGTATACATTTCCAGCGTAGGAGCCACCCGTCTCAGGAGGCAGTGAGGATAATCACAGGTCGGGGTGACGCAAGGCCCAGATGGGAAACAAATCTGAGATGCAGGCCGGAACTCAACGCACGTTCTTCGAGGCCCATTCGTCGATCTTGCGCACGGCTTTGTTCAGATTCTCGAGCGAATTGGCGACGCTGAAGCGCAGATATCCCTCGCCGAAGGCGCCGAACGCCGTTCCTGAGAGGCAGGCCACTCCTGCCTGTTCAAGCAGCGCGTCTGCCAGCGCCTTCGAGGACCAGCCTGTTTTCGTTATGTTTGGAAAGGCGTAGAAAGCGCCTTTGGGCATACGGCAGGAGAAGCCCTTGATCTTGTTCAATCCGGCGACAAACGCATCCCGGCGCCGGCGAAACTCATCGCTCATCTTGTCCACCGATGACTGATCTCCCTTGAGCGCCTCGATCCCCGCGATTTGTGTAAAGCTAGCTGTGCAGGAATTAGAGTTCGTCATCAGCCGCGTCAGATGAGCTGCCAGATCGGCTCGCATCACTCCGTAGCCCATGCGCCAACCTGTCATCGCATAGGTCTTGGAGAAACCGTCGAGCAGGATTGTACGCTCCTTGAAGCTAGGCACGGACATGATCGAAAAATGCTCGCCGTCATAAATCAGACGACTGTAAATCTCGTCGGACAAGATCAATACATTGCGATCGCCAATCGCGTCGGCAACATCCAGGATGTCTTTTTTGCTCAGCACGCCCCCGGTTGGGTTATGAGGCGAGTTCAAAATGATTAGCCGCGTGCGGTCGTTGATCAGAGAGGCCAGCTCCTTCACATCAAGAGAAAAATCCCGCTCCTCGCGCAGAGGAATCGGAACCGCTTTCCCGACGGAATAATTGATCATTGACTCGTAAATGGGGAAGCCTGGATTCGGGTAGATGACCTCATCTCCATCATCAACAAGCGCCAAAATGCTAAAGAAAATAATGGGCTTGCCTCCAGGGACAACCACTACCTCATCACTCGTGACCGGAACTTTACGAGTTCGGCTCACATATTCCGCAATGGTCTGGCGCAGTTCAGGGAGGCCGGCCGACGGGCCATAGTGCGTCCAGCCCTTGCGCAGGGCATCGATTCCCGCCTCGACGACGTTCGAGGGAGTGTTGAAGTCGGGCTCGCCAATTTCAAGGTGGACGATTTCCTTGCCCTGACGCTCGAGCGCCTTCGCTTTGTTCAACACTTCGAAGGCAGTTTCCGTGCCGAGGCGCGACATGCGGCTGGCAAGATGCAGCTGGAATTGAGTAGTGGTTTCCATGACAGCGGTAGGCATTATAGACCTTCGGCGCGTACTCAGCCGACTGACCGGATTGTCGCTGAAGGTTACAGGATCGTCAGTCGCAAATATCACAAGGAGATGTGATGTCGAGTCACAGAGGGAGTATGGATACCAATCGAAGACGTATGGGATCCAGGTTGAAGGCGTGAGTAGACCCTGCGGAACTACTCCGAGATTGTGCTTTCTTCGCTTTGTGCGCGCAGCAGGCGTTCGATGGAATATGGAGCGCGTTGGACGGGCTCATGATAGTGCCGCACCTGCATCTCGCCGAGCAACCCGATGGCAAGCATGTTCAGTCCGGCCAGCAGCAAGACGGCCGCGAAAAGCATCAACGGCCCATGCTGGTACATGACGTCGGTGTGATGAAGCGCTTTCTGTGCGAGTAGCCAACCTGCAATTCCAAACCCTGACAGGATGCTGATCATGCCGACAGTGCCGAAGAAATGCAGCGGACGCGAAAGATATTTCAGCAGAAAACGGATCGTGATGAGATCGAAAAAGACCCGGAAAGTGCGCGAAATCCCGTAGTGGGAAGCGCCGCGTTCGCGATTCACATTCTTGATCGGCACCTCGATGATCGAAGCCCCGTGCCACGAGGCCAGCGCGGGAATGAAGCGATGCAACTCTCCGTAAAGCGGAACTTGGTCAAGAATCTCCCGTCGGTAAGCTTTAAAGGTAGTGCCGAAATCGTGAATATCGACGCCGCTCAACTTGGCCATCAGCCAGTTGGCGCAGCGCGATGGAATCCGCCGCAGCCAGAAATTGTCGACGCGGTTCTTCCGCCATCCGCTGACAATGTCGTACCCCTCCGCAATTTTTTCCAGGAACAGTGGAATGTCCGCGGGATCGTGTTGCAGGTCGCCATCCATGGCGATGATGTACTCACCGCGCGCGTGATCGAACCCCGCGGCCAGGCCGGCAGTCTGCCCAAAGTTGCGGCGTAATTTGACGACGGTTACGCGGCTATCGACGGCGGCGATTTCACGCAACAACCCAAAGGTGCCGTCAGAAGAACCGTCATCCACCAAAACCATTTCGAAGGAATCGCCGCTTGCCTCCATCACCGACTTGAGGCGGGCGTATAGATCGGTAACGTTCTCCTGCTCGTTATGTAGAGGTACTACGATTGAATATTTGAGCACTGCTACTAATTATACGGTAGTGGCGGCTCACAAACGAGGTGACTACTGGGAGACGCCTAGGTAGGGCGGCAAAGAATCTTCCAAAACGGATAAAAAATGCGTTGCAAGCGGACGATGGTTGGGTCAGGTAGCACGCTCATCTTGCCACCAGCATAAGGTTGTGCGCATCGTTGCCCGCTTCAATTGCGACCGACATCCAGTTCGCCCACCGCTCCAGTTTGTGATGGCCGGTCTTGTGAAACGTATACCCGATGCCGATTGCAGCTCCATATCCGAGTGCCGAAGCGGCCATCTCTCCTTGCCATCCCTGGCGTACCATCGGTGCCCACAGCGGGTTGCCTTCCACCGCCCGATACGAGTTCGTCAGCTGTTGCGTGGTGACAGCGTCCACCGCCACCAATCCCGCCAGCGTGCCGAATGCGATTGTGTTTTGACGATCAAAGAATTTGTGCTGACGCTCCATCGACGGAGCGTCGGGCGTGACGATGAATTGTTGAGCACTGGCAGAGTAACCAACCAGCACGATCAGCATGAGCAAGGCGCAGCGGCTCGTGGCCATCATGGGAGGAAATAGGCGCAAGACGGCCACCACCGGCTTGCAGGAAAATCACTCGTTTATGAGCTACCAGAGCCAACGAATGTGAAAGCGGTTGCAGTTCTTTTCATCTCCCCGTCAGATGCTCAGGACATCGATCCCACTTCAGTAATCAAAGTAACCGCTGGGGTAACTTCGAGAAGGCGCGCGAACTCACTCGTAGCGCAGCGCTTCGATCGGATCCAGATTTGCAGCGCGCAGTGCCGGCACCATCCCGCTCACCACTCCGACCAGCCCGAGAATCGTGGTCGCAATCAAGAGGATTTTAGGGGCGACTATCAATCGAATGTCTCCCGCCTCCGCGTGTTTGGCCATTGCGCTGTAGAGGGTCAATGTGCCCACCGAGAAGGAAATGACATACGACAAAACAATGCCGATCACTCCGCCAACGGCTGTGATGACCATAGCTTCCGATAGAAACTGAAACAGGATGTCCCGCTTGCGTGCGCCAAGCGCCTTCTCCACGCCAATCTCGCGGGTGCGCTGTGTCACCGAAACCAGCATGATATTCATCAACCCAATTCCGCCGATGCCGAGCGTAATGGTTCCAATGAAAGCCAGCAAAATCTTCAGACCGATCGTGATCACTGCGAACTGTTCTAATTGTTTCTGGGCGTCGAAGATAAAGACCGCCCGCTCGTCATTGGGCTTGAAACCGTGGGTCGCGGCGAGCGAGTCACGAACAGCCTGCGTGACCTTGCCATGGTCGAGGCCCAGCGAATCGAGCCAAATACCGCCGACATAATGCGTGCTCATCAGCGTGTCCATCGAGTGGAAAGGAATATAGACGACCCGGTTGTCGTCATTGTCGGCTTCCTGCATCCGCGGGTTGAGCACGCCCACAACCTGGAAGACTACCCCGTTCATCCGAATGGTTTCGCCGAGCGCCGGCATCCCGGAAAAAAGCTTGTCCTTTGCTTCCGAACCGAGCACGGCCACCATGGCATGGCTGTAGTTATCCTGATCGTTCAGGAACCGGCCCGAGTCCACGCTCAGGTTCCAGATGTCCTGAATGCCCGGATCCATCCCAAACACATTGAAGCTGAAGGAGCGCTCGCCTGCCTGAACAGTAGCGGTCATGTCGAGGTGTCGCGAAACATGTTTCACCAAGGGCACTACGTTCCGCAGCATCTCGACGTCATCCTGAGTAAAGCGGACCTGCACGCCCGCCTTGTTGCCGCCAGCCTGCTGCGAAGTTCGTCCGGGGAAAATTCCCACCGCTGTTGAACCGTAGCTGTCCCAGATGGCTTGAATAGCGCGTCCGAAACCTTCTCCGTAGGCGAGCAAAAGCACTACCGTGGTGATGCCCCACGCCATGCCGAACATGGTCAGCACCGTCTTGCGGAGATCGTGACGCATTGCGTCATACGCCTGTTGGAGAAGGTCGCGCTTCATCCCCTACTCTTTCCTCAAGGCATCAACCGGTTCAAGCGCAGCGGCCTGGCTTGCCGGATAAAGTCCCGCCGCGACGCCCGCCACGGTCAGCGCCACTAATGCCAGAATCGCGCTCGAAGGTACCAGCGTCGGCGGATCCCATCCCGGAGGAGAAGGCAATTTCGACAACGCTGCCATCAACCCTGCCGCTCCCCCAATGCCAATTCCACCGCTCAACAGTGTCAGGAATGCCCCTTCCGTGAAGAACTGAAACATGATGCTGCGATTGGTTGCACCCAGAGCTTTCCGCAGGCCGATCTCACGCGTGCGATCGGCTACCGCAACCAGCATGATGTTAATAATCCCGATCGCGCCCAGGCTGAGAGTGACCAGCCCGACACTGCCTAAAAACATATTCATCGCGTCGAAGATCTTGCCGACCTGGTCGGCAGTGCGGATGCTATCCCATTCGTCGAAGGCATCGGGTGTATCGAGTGGAAATCCGTGATTCCGCGCTATTACCTTGTGCACCTGAAGCTTTGCGGTCTCATGGATGGCTCGGATTCGCGGCTGATACACCAGAAAAGAAATCGCGTCATCCACTTCTCCGACGTTCAACGGAGGGAAATATTGCCGCATGGTATTGAATGGGATAAAGATTCGAAGATTAATGTCGTTGTTGTTTCCGTGTCCAACGCGTTTGACCGTGCCTACTACCTCGAAGCGAATCCCATTCAACAGAACGATGCTGCCAATTGATGGTCGCCCAGGAAACAGCAGCTTGCGTGCTTCATCGCCGAGCACCAGCACCTGGCGCTTCTGATCGTTGTCGGCGGGGTTCAGCCAACGGCCATCGTTAATGGGCAGATAACGAATCTTGTCATAGTTCGGCAATACGCCGTTCAACTGGCCGCTGCTTTGGAAGAACTCGCTGACCGCTCGCACGTCGCCACGTGAGATGACCGGTGCCGCGGCCCGGACATCCGGGCAATTGTCCAGCACGTCCTGATAGTCGCGATAGGTAAGCCGGTAAAAACGCATGCTCGTGAAACTGCCGTTCATCGCCGGAGCCTTGCCGCCCCAGACGAACATCACGTCCTCGCCCAGCTCGTTGAAGGATTTTCGATTTCCAGAACGGAAGCCTTCGCCAAGGCCAACCAGTAGGAGCAGCGAACCGACGCCCCACGCGATCCCGAACATCGTGAGAAACGAACGAAGTTTATGCGCCCAGAGCGTACGAAGGGTTTGCCCGAATATTTCGAGAAGCAGGCGCACGCCTAAATCATAGGGGACCACTGAGGATTGCGAAAGGACCTATCCGCTAGTCGCGCGTAAGAGCGCGGTGTAGCTCGAGTTGCATCAGCCGGGCGGCCTGGGATCAGAGCCGACGACGATTGGCGTGAGTGCGCTCGACCCTTCGCGCGCTTTCCAGTCGGCGCTCCTTCTCTTCAAGCATGCTATTGATCTCCTTCACCGATGGGAGCAGCCTCTTCGGATCCTGCTCTTTGGCAGTTTGTTCGCAGAGTTCAATCCACCTTTCCTTGTTTTTCATGGCCCTTGGGGTCAGATTGCTCCGAAGAAAATTGTAAAAGCGATGTCAGTCTGCAATCCTACGAAAGGGTGGCCGGGATGTTGACAGCAACGATGGAGATGATCCGCAGCGGAACAGGGATCAGGACCCAGAACGAACAGTGCGATGGAGGCCCCGGGCAGAGTCGAACTGCCGACCAACGGTTTAGGAAACCGCTGCTCTATCCATCTGAGCTACGGGGCCATCAGTACTTAACGGTTGCTGTTCCCGGATGCACGCAGTCTGAGGCAACTGTTCAATCCCGCGCGAAATCTGAAACGTCAAATCATTATAGTGTCGAACTGTGAAACTTCGTTAAGCGGGTTCGGCTTTATAGATTCACCTCGGAGCAAAGTTCACATCTGAACCCCAATTGCTGAAGCAGGTGCGATTTGCTGAAAAAGACCGCAGTCTCAGTGATCACCGCCCCAGTTTTCTCTTGTGTCCTCCTTCTCGGGCAAACGCCGCCGCCGGAGCGCAAAGTTGAAGGCAACGTAGTCACCTCGGAGCGCGATCCCGCGGTGCGAATTCGTCTGCCACGTTCCGCGCAATACGTTGGCGCCGACCGCTGGGTTCTCTATGGCATGGCCGATTGCGAACTACACGCCTTCGTGGACGCCGATCCACAAGGAAACGTCCAGCGGCTCTACTGGGTGCAATTCGAAGGCTACCTGCCTAGCAGGCCCGAATTGAAGCACACCTATGATTCGCCGCGGCACACAACCATTGGGGGAATGGACTTTTACGTGGACACATGGGTCCGCGCGAAGGACGCGGAGGTACGGAACGGATCCGATCGTGAGCATATCGAGACTCTGATTCGCACGAAGGGATACCACATGCCGGATGGAATGATGTATGTCCGGCTCGTCCATCTACTCGACCAACAGAAGCGCAAGGAACTCATGATCATCTACGGCGAGGACCTTTTGCCCGTCGGATTGAGCGCTGCCGACCTCGAGCCGAGAGGCAAATCCCAGGATCGTTGGCCAGCCCTGGAAAAAGGGCTAATTCAGCGGTCGCAAGAAAAAGTGGTGATCGAGCAAGAGCACATTGACTCTGCGGCACATCGGACATTGGACCTGGATCTCGCCGCATTTACCCGGTAGATTCTCGAACCCTTCACTCCTTGAACCCGCCTGTAATGAATTCTTCTCTTTCGATGACGGTTTTCCGCGCCGTTTTCGCATTGCTGTACAGATGCTGAGAGTGTCCGTTGACTCTCGGCGCTTGGGGTAGCAATTCGTAATCGGGAGATAAATTACGTGAAAAAGCTATTCGTGTGTCTGATTTTCGTCCAAGCGTGTTTGTTCGCGCCATCCGCCTGGGGCGCGTGGGGCACTTTGACTTCAACCGGTACCACTACATCTCTGAATGATCCTTCGTGCGCATTTTTTGCTGCAGAACAAGTCGTGTGCGCGATCCGCAGCGGTAAAAGCACGATGATGGTGAACCAATTCAACGTTTCCTCCTGGGGGAAGTGGAAGACGCTGGCCGGTGCCGTCACTTCGAACCCGAGCTGCGTGAATGACGGCAAGAACCATGTCATTTGCGCGGCTCGGGCTGCCAGTGGCGCTCTGCAAGTCAGCACCTTCGATGGCGCCCTCTGGAGCAAGCCTCTGAAAGTGGGTGGTCAGCTCTACTCCGGTCCCAGTTGCGGGCAGATCGCGCCAGGAGAGATCCTTTGCGCCGCGAAAAGCTCAAACGGAGGGTTGACCTACTCAGTTTTTAACGGCGCGTCGTGGAGCTCATGGACGAACATTGCCGGTCCAGTTACCTCCGCTCCCGGCTGCACGGGCGACGATGCGGGAGCTGTGATCTGCGCTGTCCTAACCGACGCCAATGCCACGCTGGTCAATCGCTATTCGAATGGCGCGTGGAGCGGCTTCCTGAGCATCGGAGGAACAGGAGGCGGAACTCCTTCATGCGCCTCCCTACAATCGAGCGGACGCGTATTCTGTTTCGTCAAAGCGTTCTCGTCCGGAGTTTTTGTTACGTCCTTCAATGGCGGGGCGTGGACTCGAAGCAATTGGTCGAACTTCGGTGGATTGGGCGGTAATGTCAACGACAACATCAGTTGCGCTCCCACCGGGCCAACTCATCTCGCTTGCACGATCACTGCGATCGACAACTTCCTGTATGGCACGACCTATAACGGTTCTGGCTTTACCGGATATCTCAAGATCGGAAACACGGCAATCGGCACGCCGGCGTGCGCAATGCTTGGTCCAAACCAGGCGCTGTGCACAGTAGTAGGAGAAGACAACAAAGTTGTGGGAGTCGTCGGACCATAGGATTGGTCCCACGAAAGGGGCGCCTCGTCCCTGGGACAGGACGGGGCCAGCCCTTTCTTAGAGAGCGCGGCCCGATCGAGCGAATCCTCTGATCGAAATTAGAGCCCGCAGATGATCGAAATTAGAGCCCGCAGATAACGATTCCACCGCCTACAAATTGGACAATCTCCAGGCGGTCTCCATCTTTGAGGCGGGTCTCGGCCCAAAGCTGCCGCGGCACGATGTCGCGGTTGAGTTCGATCGCAACCCGATCGGATTTCATTCCAAGGTGCTCGACCAGCGCATAAAGCGTATCGGCAGCGGGAAGGTTGCGATCTTCGCCATTGATCACAAGGTTCATTGCATCAATTTTCGCAAGAAAAGAAATGGAGAGGCAAGGGTTGCTAATCCGCTGCGCGCAGGCGGAATTTGCGTGTTGCAGTACGCCCTGAGTGGCTTGCCTGCACAAGCACCGACGAATCCGGCAGAGCTGTCTCTTCCACTTGAACGCTCATTTCTGCATTGCCTTGAGAATCCGTCAGCACTTGCGCGTACAGGGGAGGAGCTTCGGGGCGCGCAAAGCGGAACGTCAAGCGGGCGCCTTCCACCGCTGTACCGCCCTCGGTAACGCGCAGCACCATGAGCAGAGTCCCGCCGCTGTGAACGGAGTTCGCGTTGATCCATTCGACATCGAGCTCCTTAACGGCCGCCAGCGTTTCTGCAGTTTCCTTCTTGTCAATAACCGAATCCAGTTTGCCATCGCGAATGGCATCCAGAACCTGCCTATGCTGGTCACGCAATAGCTGCTCTTTTTGCGGATCGCTGAAGTCTCCTCCGGACATGCGGGCCGCGTAGGAGACAGCACGTTTGCCGATACAGCGTCCGCGAACGAAGATCTGGGTCTGCAGCAGTTGCTCGCCTTCGCGCGCTTCGCTCTGCACGTGATAAACAGTGTCTTCGTGCTTGATGTCGGTGTTGAAGCCGAAAATCATAGGACCGGAGTACCTGGCTTGCTCCGAAAAATCGCCTTTCGTGAATTAACCTGCTGTTAAAGCGCACACTTAGCTTGACACCATCGCCAGCCAAAAACTAATCTAGAGCGTTTAGAATGCGCTTGGCGCGAATTATATATAGCTCGTCCTATGCCAGACAATTATTTCGCCCGCTACCTGCCTCTTTTGTTGCATTTCGTGATTGCCTTTGGGATCGCGGGCGCGATCGTTGTGCTGTCGTGGTTCATCGGGCAGCACAAGCCGAATCTCGCTAAACTCTCACCCTATGAATGCGGTGTAGCTCCAGTGGGCGATGCCCGGGAGCGCTTTTCCGTTAAGTTCTACCTGGTTGCTATGCTGTTTATTCTCTTCGATGTGGAAGCAATATTCCTGTATCCATGGGCAGTCATCCTGCGCGAACTGAAGATGTTCGGCTTCTGGGAGATGCTGGTGTACGTTGGCATCGTGCTAGTCGGACTTTTCTATGTGTGGAAGAAGGGCGTGATCGACTGGGGCCGTGAAGCTTTGCAGCGAGGCGATTTCTGATGCCTCTCCAACCCGCGATTACCGAGATCGAACAGCTCAAGGAGCATCCTGCGCTTGCACGCCTGCTCGTCTGGAATAAAGCCGTTGTGCAATCGGCAAAATTCGACCGGGACGAACTTACTGTCTGGGTGGAAAAAGGTGCGATCCGCGAGGTGTGTGCCATACTGCGCGACGACGTCTACTGTCCGTTCAACTACCTCAGCGATCTCACCTGCGTGGATTGGTATCCATCAGAACCGCGCTTCGAGGTGGTCTACCACCTCTTGTCGATTCCGAAGAAGGAACGCATCCGCCTGAAGGCGCGCGTAGATGGCTCAAGTCCCGTGATTGAATCGGTCACGTCGGTGTGGCCCGCAGCGAACTACTACGAACGAGAAGTTTTCGATCTGTTCGGTGTGCGTTTCACCGGACATCCTAACCTGCAACGAATCATGATGCCTGATAACTGGGAAGGTCATCCATTGAGGAAGGACTACCCAGTGGAGGGCTACCGGTAAGAGTAAGAGATGACGCAATTCCCCGCGCCAACAGTAGCTGAACCCGGTCAGGACCGGACCCTTATCCTCAACATGGGGCCGCAACACCCTTCTACGCACGGGGTTCTGCGTCTGGTCCTCGAAATCGATGGCGAGACCGTCGTGCGGCTGCTGCCCGATATCGGCTACCTGCACACGGGGATCGAGAAGACTTGCGAAGCGAAGTTCTACCAGCAGGTCGTTCCGCTTACGGATCGTATCGATTATCTGTGCCCGATGACGAACAACCTGACCTACTGCCTGGCAGTAGAGAAGTTGTTGGGACTCGAGATTCCTCCCAAGGCGCAGTGGATCCGCGTCCTGCTGAACGAAATGACCCGCATCAATTCGCACTTGGTCTGGCTCGGCACGCATGCCATGGACCTGGGCGCAATGACCGTTTTCCTTTATTGCTTCCGAGAACGCGAAGACGTGCTGCGGCTGTTCGAAATGGTCAGCGGGCAGCGCATGATGACCTCCTATTTCCGCGTGGGAGGTTTGGCGCTGGAGCCACCGCTCGGATTTTTCGAGAAGGTGAAATCATTCGCGGACCGATTCCCCGGAAACGTCGATGAATACGAAGGGCTGCTCACTGGAAATCCTATATTCCTGATGAGGACCAAGGGTGTCGCGAAGCTTTCGATGGAGGACGCTATTGCGCTCGGTGCCACCGGTCCCACTTTGCGCGGCAGCGGGGTCGATATCGACTTACGCCGTGATGCTCCCTACACTGGATACGAGAATTTCAAATTCAAGGTACCGATAAGCACGGAAGGCGACGTATTCGCGCGATACGTCTGCCGTGTGCAGGAATTGCGCGAATCCATCGGGATCGTCCAGCAGGCGCTGGCGGGTATGCCGGAGGGTCCCACTAAGGCGGATGCGCCCAAAGTGGTGTTACCCGACCGCGAGAAGATGAAGACGCAGATGGAAGCCCTCATCTATCACTTCAAGATCATCACCGAGGGTTTTGCAGTTCCGCCTGGAGAGGTTTACCAGGCAGTCGAATCGCCACGCGGTGAAATGGGCTATTACGTTGTCAGCGACGGCACTGCCAAACCATACCGCGTACACATGCGTGGTCCGTCGTTTGCTAATCTGCAGGCGCTCGGGAAGATGTGCGAAGGACATTTGATCGCGGATGTAGTCGCTGCCATTGGAAGCATCGACGTCGTGCTTGGGGACATTGACCGGTAAATATTCGAGATCTGCAATTTGTAGTTCAAATTGCCCAATGCAAATCGCATGAAGTTTTCACCTGAATTCGAATCGCGTTTTGCCGAGATGCTGACGCATTATCCGACGAAGAGGTCGGTGCTCGTGCCCTCACTGCTTTACGCTCAGGATGAGATCGGGTACCTGTCTGACGAATTGATTGCGGAACTGGCCGAGCGGCTCGAATTGACTGAACTCGACGTCCGCAACGTGATCAGCTACTACAGCATGCTCACGACTAAGCCG
>Ga0066395_10000285_pt1 | contig 18907 bp, 16 predicted proteins | sample PanSoiPlot1MoBio_FD_61218 | JGI IMG/M metagenome (GOLD analysis project Ga0066395, IMG submission 61218) | Tropical forest soil microbial communities from Panama analyzed to predict greenhouse gas emissions - Panama Soil Plot 1 MoBio | ecosystem: Environmental > Terrestrial > Soil > Tropical... | reverse complement strand
GCTTGCGCGTGGTCGCGGCGAAGCGGCCCGCAGATGCCGAGGTCGTAGGACTCCGGGTCTGCGTTGGCGGGGATCGCGCCGTTGCGCGGGACGCCGATCGCCTCGTACGAGTAGTCGGTGAAGATCCCGGAGCTGCCGCCCAGTCCCGCGCCGTGGTAGTGGCACGAGGCGCAGTTCGCGGTCTTGGGATCGATGAAGCGCTTGAAGCCGCGCATCTCCGCTGCGGTGAAGGTCCCTCCGATCTTGTTGTCAGCGCGGAGGTCGAACTTGCTCGTGTAGGGGTGGAAGCTCGGGTCCTCGCGCTGAAACGCCTCCAGCGCTCGGAGCGCCGCCTTCCACGCCGCGCCCGGGTCGGAAAAGGCGGCAGCCGGGAACGCGCGCCGGAACAGATCGGCGTAGGGCGCGACGGCGAGCTTCGCGACGACGTCCGCGGGACCCTCGTTCGCCATCTCGACCGGCGACAGCAGCGGTGCCTCGGCCTGCTCGGCCAGGGTGTTGGCGCGGCCGTCCCAGGTGAAGCCGCCGCCTGGCCCCGGCTGGCTGATCCCGTCGGGGTTGTCGAGCAGGTCCGCGTACGGCGGCGTGTACTCCTTGTAACGGAGCGAAGGCACCGCGCGGGTGCCGCCGGCGCGGCCGTCTGGACCACCGAGCTGAACGGCCAGATCGTTGGGAGGACCGTAGGCGTGGTCCGGATCGTGGCAGGTGGCGCACGACATCTGGCCCGAGGCGGAGAGGCGCCTGTCGAAGAACATCTCGCGCCCGACCTGCGCGGCCAAGGTGAGGGCGAGACCGCGCGCGCCTCCGGCGGGCGAGGGCGACGGTGGTGCCGGCGCCTCAGCGGCAGGATGAGCTCCCGCGGAACGGCCGCACGCCGCCGCCGGAAGCCCGGCAGCGGCGAGCAGCAGGCCCGTGAGGACCTTCTTTCCGATCATTCCACCTGCTACTTGATCGACCAGACGTTCGTCTGCGTCGCGTCAGGGCCGGTCTGCAACGGCTGCGTGTCGTCGTCGGTCGCCTTCTGCACGTACGTGGCCGGGATGACGTAGGCGTGGTTCATCGGCCGCACCGAGTCGTAGTGCGTGTCGGCGCTGCCCGCGTACTCCGGCAGGTTGAGGATGTTCTGGGCGATGAACTTCTCCGTGTACTTCGAGCGGTTCATGTACGAACCGTCCTTGGCCGGGTCGGCGAGCAGGAACATGTCCTGCAGCGTCCGCACGAACGAGAAGTGGCTGTAAACGTCGTTGTCTTTGATCCCCTTGGGCGCGTTCGGCTGGTTCGTCAGGATGACGAAGATGCTCTTGCCGTGGCCCTTGTTGCCGTTCAGGTAGTTGTTCACCGACGTGTCGGGCGAGAACGTGCCGTCCGGGTTCTGCTTGAGCGGCGTGTCCGCGGCCGTCTTCCCCGCCTTCCAGCCGCAGCAGGAGTTCAGGTTCGTCGTCGAGTTCCCCTCGTCGAACATCAGCACCATCGCCACCTTCTTCTGCTGGTTCTGCCAGAGCGGCGAGGCCTGCACCTTCTTCACCAGGAAATCGACGTAGTTGTCGCCGCGGGTCAGGATGTTGCCGCCGGTCGCCACCGGGACGTTGTTCGATACGCTGCTGCAGTCGCTGGCGGTGACCTTCGTCGTCGACGGCGGCACGGTCCCCTGGACGGTGATGCCGTGCATGTCGTCGCACTGGTCGGGGATGACGAAGTTCAGGGCGCCGACGTTGCCGTTGGCGAGGTCGGTGCTGAACTGGTCGCTGTCGTAGCCCTGCGGGATGGCGTACTTCGTGGCGTTCATCAGGACGCCGTCCCACTGGCCGCCGCCCAGCGTCCGGTTCGAGAACCGGAACTCGGGCGCGCTGCGGACGTTCTGATACGCCATGCCCGGATGGTGCTTGGTCTTGTAGAGACCGGCCGGCATCGGCAGCTGCAGGCCGACCGTTCCGATCGGCGAAGTGTTTCCGTTCAGCGTGCCCGGCGCATAAACGTTGTCCAGCGCGATGACGGCGGGATCCGCGACGCTGTCGGTGCGGATGTCCTGACCTGGGTTCATCGATTCGTTGTAGGTGCGCCAGTTCATGCCAGCAGCGGTCATGGCGTTGAACAGGTTCGGCCGGTTCTTGATGTTGTGGTTGACGGCCGCCGTCTGCGTGCACGTCCCGTTGAACGGCGAGCTCGCCAGCCCCGGCTGGTCGTTCGTCGGCAGCGGCAGGTCCTCCGGCGCGTTGGCGCCCGTCGCGTCGCAGTTCCACTGCGAGTCGTCGGTGATGCCGAAGTCGTCGGCGCCGCCGAGCGCCGTGTAGTTCGGCTCGCTCGGGTTGCCGGTGGCGTAGTAGCTGGCGGCGCGGTTGGCGGCGTTCAGGTAGCCGTTGATCTTCGGCGCGAACGTCGAGCCGAGCATCGCCTGCGTCGACTTGTTCTCGAGCATGACGATGAAGATGTGGTCGTACCGCGGGATCCCCTCGACGTTGAACGCCGCCTGCTCGGCCTGCTTGAAGGTGATCGGCTGGCGCGTCTCCGGTGTCATGGCGGTCGCGGGCGAGACGCCCGCCAGGCCGGTCAGCTCGGGATCACCTCCCGGCACGGCCAGCGCGTCGGGATACAGGTCGCCGCGATCCACCTTCGTGATGGCGTAGGCGAAGCGGCCCTGGAGCACGACCTCCTCGCGCAGCAGCGCTGTCTGCGCGGCGCCCGAGACGGCGCCCGGATCGGCGAGCACCTGCGCGGGCGTGACGCCGAGACGCGCGGCCAGGTTCGCCTTCTCGGTCGCGTAGCTGCTGCCGTTCGCCTCCATCTGGCGCACGACCTCCGTCGAGGCGGGGCCGATGACGACGCTGCCGGCCTGTTCGGCGAGCTGCGCGACCGACGTGCGAAAGACGTTGCGCGTCGGGTTGGTCGAACCGTCGGCGGTGTTGACGGCGCCCGTGCCGATGTCGGCGATGATCGGTGCCGTGCTGGCGACGGCGAGCGTGAACTGCCCGTTCGCATCGGTGGTGGTCGCCGTCTCCCCGGTCTCGCAGCGCCCGTTGTCGTTGGCGTCGGCGCAGACCTTCGCGCCCTGATAGTGGCCGCCGTTCACGACCGGGTCGGTCGGGCTGCCGGGAACCAGCGCCGCGCTCGCGACGACGCCGGTGACGATCGACGTGCAGGTCACGTCCGCGCTGAGGGTAGCGGCGCAGCTGGGCGCGGGATCGCCGTCGGAAACCGTCACGCTGACCGTTGCCTTACCGGGGCCCGTGCAATTCAATGTCGGCGTCGAGGAAGACGGATTGCTCAGCGTGCCAAGGTTGGTCTGCCAGGCGTAGGTCAGCGGGCTCGGGCCAGAGTCCGTGTCGTGCGCGGCCACCGAAAGTGCGATCGACGAGCCGACGATGACCTCGCCCGGGTTGGCGGTGATGCCGTCTATTGCCGGGCAGATGTTCAGCACGCCGCTGACGCTGACGCTGCCGGTGCGCGGAGGCTCGTGGCAAGTGAGCGGCACGACCACCATGACCGTGTGGCCCGCCGTCACGTCGAAATGCGCCGATCCGCCGCAATTCGTCGCGCCATCGGTGGCGGTCGCGGACAGGGTAATGAGGTATCCCGTGCCCGCCGGCAGCCCGCCAATCGTGGCGGTCAGCGTCGACGACGAGGAGAGATCGATCGTGCCAGACTTGCTGAAGGAGTTCGGGCCAGTGATCATGTAGCCGGCCGACAACACGGTCACCCCGGGAGCGACCTGCAGCGCGAAGCTGACCGTCCCGCTGCTGTCACGGCTCTCGATCGATGTCGGGTTGCCGATCGATCGCGTACTGCATCCCGAGAGCGACGTGTAGCCGCAGAGCGCCAGGGCCAGCAACGTCATCTTGCCAATTCCGAGAAGCTTGCGTGTCATCTCTGTTTCCTCCGACGGAACGCCTGGAATGCACGGCGCGACATGTGCGCGCGCCGGCGGCGGGCACGTACAAAAGTCAGGCCAGCACCTGACTGTGCCGACCAGATGCGCAACGCTAATCAGGTCAAGATTTTGCGGCGATTGATCGAATCGGATCGCGGACACGGAATGCGTTCGACTTCGGAAATCGAAGAACGATCTTCGATTTTCGGCGATGTGCCTTCGCCCGCGCTGCCGGCCCGTGCTAGATCGCCTGGCCATGAAGCTTTACGGCAGCAGCAACAACAAGTCGTTCAACACCTTGAAGCTGCGCTTCGCGCTCGCGGAGATCGGAGCGGCTTACGACTTCGTGCCGGTCGATCTCGGCAAGGGCGAGTCCCGCACCTCCGAATTCCTGCGCATCAACCCGCACGGCAAGGTGCCGGTGCTGGTCGACGGCGACTTCGCCCTGCCAGAATCGGGCGCGATCCTCTGGTACCTGGGCGAGAAATATCCGGACGCGCAGCTGCTGCCGCGGGCCGACGGCACGGCCGCGACGTTGCAGGCGCGCGCGCAGATCCTGCGGTTCAGCGACGTCGCCGCGACCGCGTTCTATCCCGCGTACAGCGAGTGGTGGAACGCGACGAACAGCGACGATCCTGCCAAGCGCAACCCTGCCGTCGCCGACGCGGCGCTGGGCAAACTGACGCGCGCGCTCGGCGTGCTCGAGAAGACGCTCGCGACGGGCGATCACCTGGTCGGTCCGTTCTCGCTGGCCGACATCGCGAACGCGTCGATCATCTTTTCGTTGAAGCGCCGGCTGCCGAGCGATCCGCTGGCCGCGCACGAACGCGTTCGCGCCTGGTACCAGCGCGTGACGGCGCGATCCGCGTGGCAGACCGTCGCGGCTGAATAACCCGCCGATCCGGGCCGGTCTAACCCGAACCGATTTGGTGAGTCGAGTTACTTACTCGACTCGAGGATGGGTTTACAATGCCGACCATGCTGACACTGACCCTTCAGATCGCTCTGGCCACTGTAGCTCTACCGCCCACTTCGCCCGCGCCCACCGGCGTCGTGCAGAGGGCGGGGGCGCAAGTCCGCGTCGTCGCCCAAGGGGCTTGGCGCGGCCAGCCGCAGACGCCGTACCCTACCCAGGCGCCGCCGGCTCCCGTCGTTGAGCGTTGGGGTCCGCGCCGCGGCCAGGTCTGGATCGGCGGCAACTACCAGTGGCGGGACGGCCGGTATGTCTGGGCCGGCGGGCACTGGGAGCGCGAGCGACCCGGTTCTCGCTGGCAGCCCGGCCGCTGGGACTGGCAGGTCAACCATTACGTCTGGCTCCCCGGAAGCTGGATCACCGTGTCCGTCGGCGTGCCGGCGCCCTTGCCGCCGGCGCCGCCGCCCCCGCCCCCACCGGCACCCGTCTACCTGGACAACGCGCCGCCGCCGCCCCCCGCCCCGATCGCGGAGGCGATGCCGCCGCCGCGCGCCGGCTTCGTCTGGATTCCCGGCAACCACGTCTGGCGCGGCGGCCGCTACGTCTGGATGGGCGGCCACTGGGAGCCTGAGCAGCGCGGCCGCGAATGGCATCCGGGCCATTGGGACCACGAAGGCCATCGGCACTACTGGCACGAGGGTGGCTGGGACGACGACGACCACGACCACGACCACGGTCACCACGGCCACGGCCACGGCTGGGGTCACCGTGACCGTGACTAGATCAGTCACTGGCAAAGAGCGGCACCCGCGCTTCCGCCCGGGTGCGCTCGCTGCCTAGCCGACGATTAGTCGTCGACGTCGCCGCCGAACGGCTGGGCGCCGGCGGCCGGGACGACCTCCCACGTGAAGTTGTCGCCGTGCTGCTGCGTGTAGAACATGCGCCAGCCGGACTTGAACGGCTTCGGGTTGCCCGCTCCCAGGATGCCGCCCGTCGACGGATCGCCGTTCGACACGTGGAAGCCGGTGATCTCGTTGTCACCCTCGTTCTGGAACCCGGTCAGGCCCGAGAATCCGGAGTCGATCGTTGCGGACGCATCACGTCCCTCGGCGATCAGGCGGGGCGGCTGGGCGCCGTGCGAGTAATCGACGGTCACGTCGAACACGTAGGCCGAGTCGAGCGCGTTGCGCTGCGTGTGGAGCGTGTCGCCCGCGTCCTCGACGAAGACGATCTGGTTCTTCGATACGAAGGCGCAGTTGTCGAAGCCGCTGTGGAAGACGTCGCTGTTGTAGAGCAGCGTGAGCGTGCCGGTGTCGGCTGACGGCGACTTCTGCGCGAGCTTCAGCACGCTGCCGAAGCCGCCAGCCGCCGCGCCCACCTCGGTCGTCGCATCGGTGTCGCCGGTCTCGTCGAAGTAGAACTCGTGGAACTTCGAACCGGGGCGGAACTGGCCGTTTTCGGGCCGCTTGAACGGCGTGCCCAGCTTCGCTTTCGCGAGGGTGTTGGCGTTGAACGGCGCGTTGCCGTCGACGTCGGTGTCGTGGATCGTCACCCAAGCCGTCGCGAACGCATTGCCGTAGGTGTGCAGGTCGACGATGTCCTGGGTCGCCGCGTCGGCGGACTGGAAGGCGATGGGCTGGCCGGTGCGCAGCGAGGTGAGCTGAAGGACCTGGAGCTTGCCGGCCTTGAGGCTGTCAGTCTGCTTCGGCACGAACCGGTAGATGAAGCTGTTCGGCACCTTCGAGTGCGGCGTCGCGGCAGGTCGCGAGCCACCGATGTCCTCGACGATCCAGAGATTGCCGTCGGAGTCGTTCTGGACGCCTTCGTAGCCGCCGCGGCCGACCGAGCCCGAGATGTCCTCGACGACGGACGGGAAGGCGAGTGTCGCCTGGTAGGTCGGCGCGCCCGAGTTCTCCGTCGTGAAGATGAGGCGCTGCGCGAAGGGATCCCAGGTCGAGCCATCGATGTCGGCGATCGGCGCCCCCGTCGAGTCGGTCGACGCCATCGCCGTGATCCGGTGGGCGCCGTCCGCGTCCAGGTTGACGCGCGTGATCACCGTCGCGGCGCCGAGTTCGTGTCCCTGGAAGAGGAAGTGCGTGCCGTAGTCGTAATTCGGATCGGCGCCGGTCTGGCCGTAGAGCACGAGGTACGTGTTCTTGTCGGGCTCGGTCTTCGTCGCTTCGACCTTGTGCGAAGCGGTCGGCAGATCGCCCGGCGCGGGCAGGAGCGGGCCGTCGTCGTCATAGCCGTAGTGGCTGATGGTGAGCGTGGCGCCGTTCGTCAGCGTGATGGTGGACGGGTTCTCGAGCACGTACGAGCCCTGCGCCACCGGTCCCTCGAACAGTTCGGGCGGCAGAATGTTGGGCGAGCTGACGCCCGGCGATTTCGGATTCGCAGCCGCCACCGGGTGGAAGCCGAGCGAGCCACCGCCCATCAGATTGGATACGATGGCCGCCGGGTCACCGGCGCTGCCGCCGCTGCCGTTTTGCGTGCAGCCAGCAGCGATGATCAAAGGAACGAAGCGCGTGATTCGTTTGAACATGGAATTCCTCCTTGGAGTCGTTCGGACGCGACGCTTGTAGCCCGCGCGTTTCGTGTTGCTCGTGACGACTCAGCAAGCGTTCAATGGAATCTGCGCAAACCGATTGCGTCCGCCGCGTATCGCTGCGGCGTCGCTTCTGACTCAGGGGTCGACTTCGAAATCGACCGATGCTGATGGCGTGTGCCCGTCGGCGCCGGTCGACAGCGCGGGCAGGTAGTAGGCGATCCAGAGCCCGCTGGCCAGCGGCCACGACGCGCCCGACTCCACGACGTTGCCGTCGACGACGACCGTACCGGCGGTGGGGGCGGTGCCGGGGTTATGGCCCTGACCGCCGATGTAACCCCACGCGATCGGTTCCTGTCCGTTCACCTCGGTCGGCACGTCGCCGTACTTGTAGACGCCGATCCGATCGCGCGCCTGCGGCGTCGGAACGCCCTTGAAGCTGACGGTGATCGACAGCGCGGGCCCCGTCGGGTAGCTCGGCATGTCGGTCGTGAGCACGATGTTGCCGCTGCAGCCGTTGACGCCGGCGGCCGGCGCGCTGCCCGGCTGCAGCAGTTGCGGGGCGCGGCTGAAGTCGAACATGTGGAGGAGCCCGGGGCTGTTGGCGTCGCGCGAGGTCAGCGCGGGAAGCCCGAACAGCGTCTCGATGAAACGGGTGATCGCCGTGTGCTCCTCGACGACGTGCGAGACGTAGTGCGGTCGGGCGTAGGGCGAGATGACCACCAGCGGCACCCGCACGCCGAGCTCGGTGAACGGGATGTCGAGCGGGTTCCCGGGGCGGGCGATGCAGGCCTGGTTGGGCGGCGGGACGTGGTCCGCGAAGCCGCCGCCCTCGTCGTAGGTCCAGATCAACGCCATCGTCGGCCAGAGCGGGCTCTCGACGACCGCCTGGTAGACGCGCCGGCTCCACGCCTCGCCCCGCTGCACGTCGGCGGTCGGGTGCTCGTCCTCGAGGAAGGCGACCGAATCAACGAACGCCACCGACGGCAGCGTGCCGTCGCGCAGCCCGGTCATGAAGTCGTCTATCGTGTACAGACCGACGTGCGGCGCCGTCCATCCCAGCGTCCCGTCGAACGGATCGCTGTCGGTGAACGCGCCCCAGCTGACGCCTGCTTGGTCCAGCGAATCGAATATCGTCGGCGTCGTCGGGTTGGGGAGGCCGGCGTAGGTACTCTTGACGCCGTCAGCGGTGCCGAGCAGCAGGAAGTTGCGATCGGGCCAGGTGCCGCTGCGCGCGGAGGCGAAGTGGTGGTCGTCGATGGCGAAGGTGTTCGCCAGCCAGTAGTAGAAGGGGAGGTCGCGGTTCTCGTAGTTCCCCATCACGAAGTGGCCGTCGCTGGCGGTGGTGTCGGCGCCGTTGGTGACGAAGGCATCCATCAGGCCGCCGTGCACCTGGCGGTGCATCTGGTCCCACTGGTGGCCCGGGTCTTTGTTGACGCAGGTCGTGCGGAGGTGGAACGGCGCCACCGACATGCCGCCATTGTCGAGGTTGACGAACGATGCAGGGATCGCCTCCGCTTCCGGCTGCCCTGATGTGCTCAGGTTGCCGAGCAGGTGGTCGAACGACCGGTTCTCCTTCATCATCACGACCACGTGACGGATCGGGATGGCGGCCCGCTCGCTCTCGGTGATCGGCAGCGTGTTGGTCACGAGCGCGCCTGCGGTGAACGCGCAGGCAGCGCGCTGTCCGGCGAAGGGATCGCCGGGGTCGGCCCCATCGACAGGCACGACGGCGTCGGAGGCAGCGCCGTCCCGCGGACCTCCCGCGTCCGAGACGAAGGAGGGCGGCGGCTGGCACGCTGCGCCGGCCAGCGCGAGCGCGACCGCGACGCCCGCGCGCGCTGCTCGTGGTACCGCCATCGAAGCTACGTTACCTGGAAGCCGAGGCGTCGCAAGGTGCAGGTGTCACCGGATCAGCGGATCAGCGCCAGTTTCGAGCTGCGCTTGCCGCCCCCCGCCAGCCCCGGGGGGCCGTTGCGCACCGACAGGTTGCAGGCGATGGCCGACGCGACCGACGCGAAGATCTCGCCGATCTTCGACTGCGGCTCGCGCACGACGATCGGCGTCCCCTCGTCGCCCGCCCGACTGACCGCCGGCTGCAACGGGATCTCGCCCAGGAACGGGATGCCGGCGCGCGCCGCCAGCCGCCGCCCGCCGCCGCGCTGGAAGATCTCTTCGTGGTGTCCGCAGCTCGGGCAGACGAAGCCGCTCATGTTCTCGACCAGGCCCAGCACCGGCACCTCGACGCGCTGCCACATCGCCAGCGCCTTCTCGACGTCGATGATCGACACCTCTTGCGGCGTCGTCACCATCACTGCGCCCGTGACCGGCAACAGCTGCGACAGCGAGAGCTGCGCGTCTCCCGTGCCCGGCGGCAGATCGACGATCAGGTAGTCGAGCTCGCCCCATTCGACGTCCTCGATGAACTGCTGCAACAGCTTGTGCACCATCGGCCCGCGCCAGATCACGGCCCCGCCGCGCTCGACGAAGAAGCCGATCGAGACGACCCGCAACCCGTGGTGCACGGCCGGGACGATCTTGTTGCCGGCTTCGACGGAGGCGGCGCGCTCCGGCACGCCCATCATCTGGGGGATCGACGGGCCGTAGACGTCCGCGTCCAGGATGCCGACGGTGGCGCCGGTGCGCGCCAGCGCGGCCGCCAGGTTCGTGCTGACCGTCGACTTGCCGACACCGCCCTTGCCGGCCGCGACCGCCACGATGTTCTTGACGCCGGGGAGACGCGGATTCGAGGGGTGGTTGGGACGTCCCGCGACCCGCGCCGTGAAGCGGACGTCGACGCCGGCGATGCCGGGCAGCTTGCCGACCGCCGCTTCGATCGATCGGGCGATGGCGTCGCGCGACGGGCAGGCGGGCGTCGTCAGCTCGATGCCGATGACCGCGCGCTCGCCCTCGACGGCGACCGACGACACCATCCCCGCCGAGACGAAGTCGATCTTGAGCGCCGGATCCTGCGTCTGCGCCAAGACCTTTTGGATGGCGGCGCGGATCTCTTCGACGGTCTCTGCCACTCAGCGTTTTCTAGCAGACGACAGGGCCCGCAGGCGAACGGGCTGGTCGGGGTGGTGGCCCATCTTGCGGCGCTTCACGGCCAGATAAGCCGCGTTGTGCTGGTTCTCGCCGACCCAGTGTGCGATCCGCTCAGTCACGACGACGCCCGCGTCACGGAGCCCCTTCACCTTGAGCGGGTTGTTGGTCAGGAGACGAATCGACCGCACGCCGAGGTCGGCCAGGATCTGGGCCGCCAGGTCGTAGCGGCGGGTGTCGGCTTCGAACCCCAACGCCTGATTTGCCTCGACCGTATCGGCGCCCTCTGCCTGAAGCGCGTAGGCGCGCACCTTGTTGCCGAGGCCGATGCCGCGCCCTTCCTGGCGCAGGTAGACGAGCACGCCCGTCCCCTCGGCGGCGATCCGCTCGAGCGCGACCTCGAACTGCTCGCGGCAGTCGCACTTGAGCGAGCCCAGCACCTCGGATGTCCAGCATTCCGAATGGACGCGGCACAGCACGCTCGAGGCGCCCGAGACGTCACCGCGCACGATCGCCATGTGCTCTTCGGCGTTCGGGGAATCGCCGTCCCTGGCGTCGGCGTCGCGATAGACCAACAGCCGGAACGGACCGTGAACGGTCGGGATTTCGGCGTCCGCGTACCTGAAGAGCTTCATCGTTGCTTAGATGGACTGGGGCGGGCGAAGTTACCACCCATTGCGCGCATTTTCTGCGGATGTCATCTTAGAGTGGTCGTGGCGTTGAAATCTATCCTACGGTTCCCTGATCCGCAGCTGCGCCAGCGGTCTGTTGACATTGGCGAGGTCGGGGATGACGTGCGTCAACTGGTCGCCGACATGACCGAGACGATGAACGCCGCGAACGGCGCGGGTCTGGCCGCGATCCAGGTGGGCGTGCCGGTCCGCCTGTTCATCGTCGACGGACACGTGGCGGGCGGCGCCGAGGACGCGCCACCGAAGGTATTCATCGATCCCGAAATCGTCGAGATTTCCGAGGAGTCGCAGACGGGCGACGAGGGCTGCCTGTCATTTCCGGACATCTTCGTGCCGGTCAAGCGAGGGATGCGCGCCCGGGTGAGGGCCCGCGACCTCGACGGCAACGTGTTCGAGGCCGAGGGCGACGGCCTCTTCGCGCGGGCGCTGCAGCATGAGACCGATCACCTGAACGGTCGGCTGCTCATCGACCAGGTGGGGCCGGTCAAGCGCGAGCTGATCAAGCGCAAGCTCCGCAAGGACGCCCAAGCAGAAAAGGAAGAGAAGGAAGAGCGCGAAGAGGCGGCAGCGCGCGCCGCGGCCGCCGGGAAGCGCTCGGCCGGTTAGCGGCCCGGCCACCCCCTGCGATGCTGACCCTCGCGCTGCAACGGATCGAATTCGACGGGCGTCACGGCGCGACCGCGGTCGAGCGCCGCTCGACGCGGAAGTTCGAGGTCGACGTCGAGCTGGACGTCGACGCCGCGGTCGCGGAGCAGAGCGATCTGCTCGCGGACACGGTCGACTACAGCCGGGTCGCGGATGTGGTCGTCGCCATCGGGACGGGCGAGCCGCATCACCTCCTGGAATCGCTGGCGCGCCGGATGCTGGACGCGATCCGCGAGCGGTTTCCGCGCGTCCGCCGGATTCAGATCGAGCTCCGCAAGCTGAACCCGCCGACTTGCCCGGGCCATCCGGCCTACGCGGCCGTGCGCATGGTCCGCGGCCCCGCCTGAGGCGACGGCCGGGCGCAGATTGCGAGGGGCACGTTTTCGCGCGACAGTGGACGGTGCGGGATCGTCAGTATCGAGGCAGCACCGATCCCAACCCACCCCCAACCAGGAGTCTGCCCATGCTCAAGTCGCTTCTGCTCGCGTTCTGCCTGTCCATCGGCCTCGCGGCGTCGGCCGCCGCCGCCCCCAGCCCCGACGGCAAGTGCAACTTCGATTCCGACTGCGGCGGGGGCGCCAAGTGCAACAGCGGCAAGTGTTCCAACTCGCCCGGCGGCAAGTGCCACTTCGACTCGGAGTGCAACAAGGGCGAGAAGTGCTGGAACGAGCAGTGCCGCAAGGGCTGACCCGGACGCGCCGACCCTAGGCCGCCTCGGCGCGGACGCGCGCCTCGATGCGTTCGTCGCCGTGGCGGATGTGGATCGTGGCGCCGACGGACACGCTCGTGTGCAGCATCGCGAGCGCGACACCGTCACCGCCGGGAAGGCGGCCGGCGCTGGTGACGCGGCCGGCCTTCGGTTTGGCGTCGCTCTCCAGAGCGTCGTGCGGCGCGGGATCGCGCGGGCCGACGACGTCCAGCCCGACCAACCGCCAGTTGATGTGGCCGCGGTCGCGGATGCGGACGATCGGCTCCTGACCGAGGTAACACCCCTTGCCGTAGTCGATCGCGGCATTGAGGCCGACCTCCATCGGGAAGTAATCGGGTGTGATCTCCGCGCCGAAGCGCGGCTCGATCGCGACGATGCGGGCGACCTCGGCCGCCTCCGGCTCCAGCGCGGGCGTGCCGGCCGCCGCGAGCCGGGCGTGGACCGACGCCAGCGCCGACGGCGGCGCGCCCAGCCAGAACCCGTCCTCGCCCAGCTCGCGCACGCGCGCGATCCAGAGCTCGCCGTCGTTCGTCGTGACGGTGGCGTGGCCCAGCGCCGGCCCGGCCGCGAGCGCCTCGAGACGGGCCGGGTCGACGCCGATGGCCGCTAGCCGCGCCGCCGCCGCCCGGCCGAGCAGCGACGAGAACGCGAAGTCGGCGCGCGGCGCGGCCGCGAAATCGTCCATGATCGCGTAGCGCGACAGCGTGCCCGCGACCGCCTCCGCCTGGCCGGCGTCGACCACGATCCAGATCGCATCCTCGCGCACGAACATCCGCATGTCGGCGACGACGTGCCCCTTCGGGGTCAGCAGGGCCGACGGACAGCCGCCGCCGACCGGCGTGCCGGCGACGTTGCCGGTCACGATGCCGTGCAGGAAGCGGACCCGATCGGCCCCGGTCGCCACGATCAACTCCCGTCCCGTTTCGACGCGCAGGACCGCCTCGCGCGCGAGCAGGCCGAGATCGTCCGTGTGAATCACGGCTTCTTCATAGCGCGCCGCTCGCGCAGGCGCACGGCGCGGCGCACGCGCGCATCGGCGAAGCGGCGCCGATCGACGGACGTCTCGAGCGACAGCGGCGGGACCGGACGTGGCCGGCCGCTCTCGTCCACGGCCACGAAGGTGAGGAAGGCGCGCGTCGTCTGCCGGCGGCCGCCCACGTTCTGATCCTCGGCCAGCACGCGCACCCCGACCTCCATCGACGTGCGGCCGACGAAGTTGACCTGCGCTTGCACGGTGACGACCTCGCCCAGGCGGATCGGGTGAAGGAAGTGCAGGCGATCCATCGACGCGGTCACGACCGGTCCGCTGCAGTGACGGGCGGCAGAGATCCCGGCCGCGATGTCGATCCATTGCATCAGCATGCCGCCGAAGATGGTGCCGTGCGTGTTGGTCAGGCCGGGCAGCACCAGCTGTTCGGTCTCGACGCGCGATGCGCGCGGCGTGTGCTTGCGTCGCGTTCCTGGCATCGCCAAGCGGGTATCACCGTCGGGCGGCGGGGTCAAACGGGACTCCCCCGAGCGCGCGCCCGTCCACCCTTTCAGGGTTCCCTTTAGGGCGATCGCGCCTGCGGCCCGACGGTCGCCTCCTGTATAGTGGACGCCATGATCGGACGACCGTGTTTGGCCCGTCACCTGACCTGTCTGCTCCTTCTGTCGTTCGTCGTCGCCGGCGCGGCATCGCCGGCGTGGGCCAAGAAGATGACGCTGCCCCAGATGCTGGAGATGGCGCGCGGCAACCCGGGTCTGGCGGCGAGCGCGGCGGCCACCTCGGCCTCCGAGGCGCAGGTGACCGAGGCGAAGCTGAACTGGCTGCCGCAGGGCGATCTGCTGTCGGTGCTGGGACCGTCGCCGAACATTCACTGCACCAACCCGTTTTCGGGCGTGGCCGGAACCAGCGCCACCGACCCGTGCCTCGAGACGACCACGCCCGAAGCGCGCATCACCGACGTCTCGTGGAACCGCGTGTTCACGCGCACCGAGGTGAAGTTGATCCAGCCGGTGTTCGACTTCGGCAAGATCTCGGCGGGCATCGCGGCGGCGGAGGCGGGCGTGGCGATCTCCCGCCAGAAGGAGGCGGGGGCGCGCGCCGACATCGAGCTGAACGTGCGCAAGGCCTACTACGGCCTGAAGTTCGCGCGCGACGTGATCGACATGCTCGACGAGGGGTCCGGCTACGTCGACGACGCGCTGAAGAAGTTGGACAAGGACCTGGCGAACGGGACCGGGAACGTCAGCGTGACCGACCGGCTGCGCATGCGCACCGTCCGCGCCGAGCTGGACGCGCGCATCCTGGAGGCGAAGCGGCTGCAGGGGATCGCGCGCGAGAGCCTCCGCACCCTGCTCGGCCCGGACGCGCCCCCCGACATCGACGTCGACGACGACGAGTTCGAGCCGCCCGAGATCAAGGAACGCTTGGTCACCTATTACGAGGATCTGGCGCGCGCGAACCGTCCCGAGGTGCGCATGCTGGAGTACGCGGTCAAGGCGAAGTCGGCCCTCGCCGATCTCGAGCGGCGCAAGGAATATCCCGATCTGGTGTTGATCGCGACGGGCGTGTTCGCGTTCGCGCAGACGGTCGACGATCCTCAGAACGCCTACTACAACCACTACTTCAACAGCCGATCGGCGGGGCTGGCGGCGGCGCTGCGCATGCAGCTGGATCTGGGTCCCAAGATCGCGCGCGCGCGCAAGACGGAGGCCGAGGCGCTGGAGATCACCCACCGGCGCTCCGAGGCGCTGGGCGGGATCCTGCTGGAGGTGCGCAAGAGCTACACCGAGGTGGGCGAGGCGGTGTCGCGCGTCGCCGCGATGGACAAGGGGCAGAAGGCGGGCAAGGCCTGGATCTCCGCCGTCGCGCAGAACTTCGCGGTCGGCCTGGCGGAGGCGCGCGATCTGTCGGACGCGCTGGTCGCCTTCTTCGGCATGCGCACGCGCTACCTGCAGGCGGTCTTCGACCTGCACATGGCGCGGTCGGCGCTGTCGCGGGCGACCGGGTCAGCTGAGCTGTGAGCTCGGCTGCCCCGCGCCCTCGGCCTCCGCGGCCAGCGCGCCCAGCCGGTTGACCAGGCCGCCCAGCTGAGTGGCGCCCGGCTCGGGGACCAGCAGCAGGCGCCGCCGCGCCCCCTCGATGCGGGCCCGCAGCTCGGTCAGGGTCAGCTCGTGGGGCGCGGTCTGCGGGTGCGTCACCAGCAGGCGCGCGATGCAGGCCTCGATGCCCATCGCCAGCGTCGAGGCAAACACCATCCCGAAGACGCCGTACGCATCGACCAGCGCCACGACCAGCAGCACGGTCAGGGTCTGACTGGGGCGTTGCGCGGCCAGCAGGCGCCGCCCGACCGCCTGATCGGCGGCGACGATGATCAGCACGGTGACGCCGGCCGTCGCCGCGCCGGCCGGCAGGCCGATGGTGCTGCCCGCCAGGAACGCGACCGCCGCGGCCAGCGGCACGCCGAAGAACGGGATCAGGCGCAGCGCGCCGGCCGCCAGGGCGGGGAGCATCGGCAGCGGCAGGCGGGCGAGCCGAAAGATGACCGCCAGCGCCAGCGCCGACAGCACGCTGACGGCCAGCTCGCCGCGGACGTGCGCGCCGACCGCCCGTTCGACCGCCCGCCAGACGCCGCGCGCGCGCGGCCGCTGCGGCGCCGGCACCAGCGACAACCAGAGCCGTTCGAATGCCTCGCGGCTGGCGCTCCAGTAAGCGGACAGCGCGACGACCACCACGATCTGGGCGGTGATGTCGATCGTGTTGCGCGTCAGGCCGAGCGCCTGATCCAGCAGCAGCGTCGGGCGCGCGCCGCCGATGGCGTGATACAGCGCGGCCGCCGGCGGCAGTCGCCCGAAGAGCAGCGCCGGAAACGTCCGCGAGGCCCGCAGGCGATCGTAGGCGGCGCTCAGCCGGTCGGCCGCGCTGTCCAGCTCGCGCAGCACGCCGCGCGACACCAGGTAGACGAACACCCCGAACAGCGCCAGCCCCAGGATGTAGCTGAGCGTCACGGCCAGCGAGCGGCCCATGCGCCGCTCCAGCGCGTCGATGGACGGGCGGGCGGCGGCGGCCACGACGACCGACAGCGCGAACAGCAGCGCGGCGCCCCGGAACCGCCAGAGCAGCGCCGCGACGGTCAGCGTCGCCAGCGAGATGGTGGCGGCGAGCGCGATCCGTTTCACGGCCGGGCCTCCCGTGCGGCCAGCAGCTCGTCAAGGTCGTGGGCGATGCCTTCGATGGCGTCCTCGACCCGCTCCGCGGATGGCGAATGATCGGCCAGCGGCGCCAGCTTGCGCAGATCGACGATCAGCTCGCGCACCTCGTAACGGACGGCGGAGAGGTGGCCGCGCCCGGCGGGCGGCTCGCCGTGCCGCGCCTCGGCGCCCAGCAGGAACCGTGACAGCAAGAGCTGGACGATGGCGGCCAGCGGAATGGCGAGGATGGCGCCCGCCACGCCGAGCACCGAGGCGAATCCGGTGATGGCCAGCAACGTGACGAGCGGGTTCGTGCCGACGGCCCGGACCATCACCCGCGGGATCAGCACGTAGTTCTCGAACAGCTGCAGGAAGACCGCCGCGAGGACGACGCCCAGCACCAGCGACGGTCCGACCGACAGGGCGACCGTGGCGGCGACCGCGGTGCCGATGATCGGACCGGCGACGGGGATCGCCTCGCCGATCGCATAGACCAGGCCGACGATGCCGGCGTGGGGAAGCCCGAGCAGCCGGTAGATCCCGAACGCGATCAGGCCGATGATCAGACAGACCAGCGACTGGCCGCGCAGATACGCGCCGACCGTGTGCTCGATCTCGCCGATGAACGCCCGGATCGACCGGCGGCGATCGAACGGCGCGAACAGCACCAGCGCGCGCATCCGGCGATCCCCTTCCAGCGTCCAGTAATACCCGAGCAGCAACACCGTGACGACGATGAACAGGTTTCGTCCCAGCGCGCCGCCGGTCTCGATGATCGAATGGACGTTCAGCGCCGGCGCGGCGGTCCGCTCCACGGCGGCGGGCAGGTACCAGGCGATCCGCTGCAGGGTGTGGCTCTCCGACGCGAGCAGCTCGAGCCGCAGCCGTTCGAAGTGATGGGGCGCGCGCGCGACGAGCGCGGCGACCTGGGTGGAGACGATCGGGACGACCAGCATCAGCACGCCCGCGCAGATGCAGCCGAGACCGGCGTAGATCGCCAGTGCGCCCGCCCAGCGCGGCCACCCGTGCCGGCGCAGCCACTCGACGCCGGGCTTGACCGCCATGCCCAGCGATACGCCGACGAACAGGATGAACAGCGCCGCGGCGAAGCGAAACAGCAGCGCGAAGCAGGCGACGACCGCCAGCACGACGAGGTTCGCGAGCAGGATGCGGCGCCCGTTCCAGCCGGCGAAGGCGGGCCGCACGCTCGCCACGCGATCAGCGACGGTGTGGGCGAGGGTGCGCGTCATTGACCGCGACGGAGTCGAGCTCATCTTGAGAACCATGCGCAGTCTTTCTTGGAATCCAAGGCGCGGAAGCTCGAGCGGAGCGTTCGCGGGGAGGCGCGGAGATGCTGTGGACGATCGCGGTGGCGTTGTTGTTGTTGTGGGCGTTGGGACTAGTCAGTTCGACGACGATGGGGGGCTTCATCCACGTTCTGCTGCTCGCGGCGATCGTGCTGGTGCTCGTCCGTGTCATTCAGGGGCGGCGGACGGTCGAGGGGCCTTGACCCTTAGTGGGTCCGACCTACGTTGCTTCTCAGGGTGACCGACAAGCGTTGACGGTGCGGACCGCCTTCCTCGCCGGTGAAGGGTGTAGGGGAGTGAGCGGAAAGGCGACGGAATCTCGACTCCGCTGAAGGTGCTCGAGAAAAGACGGGACCGAAACGGCCGATGAGGTCACCCGCAGGGGGGCTCGCGTCCAAACGGCGTGAGACCCCCTGCCAATATGTGGGGCTAGGTGCCGTCGACGCTGTAGGGCGCGCCATCGAGATGCAGGTGGTTCTTGTGGTGCGCGTCGAACGACGGCGTCAGCACGACGGAGAACACCTTCTCGTCGTAGAGGCGCCGGGTCAGCCGCCGCAGAAACTGCGCAGCGGCGCTGACCGCCGGCTTGTCGGCCCTGACCCAGTCGCGTTCCACCTCGACGCGCCGGCCGTTCTTCAGCACGAAGGTCGCGACGTCGATCGCGTTCGCGAACGAATGCTCGCTGACCCAGTCGGGGTAGGCGGCCATATGCCGGCAGTTGTAGGTCCCGAGGTGGACGATCGACGTGACCGGGCTCTTGAGGACGGTGCGCGCCTCCTCTTGCATGATCGTCTCGAATCGTTCCAGCCGCTGCGCGAAGGCGCAGTTGACGCGCGCCCGTGGTTGAAAGCGCAGCCCGGCACCGCCGCGCGTGATCGAGACACCCTCGGGCGCTTCGCACATGATGTCGCTCGCGAGCGGCGACGGGCGCAGCGGCCAAGGGGTGAAGCGGACGCCGTCCGCCTTGAGGTTGTCGCGGCAGCCATCCGGCGCGGGCGGCGCCACCGGCTTGA
>Ga0066395_10000284_pt1 | contig 18940 bp, 22 predicted proteins | sample PanSoiPlot1MoBio_FD_61218 | JGI IMG/M metagenome (GOLD analysis project Ga0066395, IMG submission 61218) | Tropical forest soil microbial communities from Panama analyzed to predict greenhouse gas emissions - Panama Soil Plot 1 MoBio | ecosystem: Environmental > Terrestrial > Soil > Tropical... | reverse complement strand
CAGGGCGATGATGACGCCGACGCGACGAGCACTTTTCGCCACGACATTTGCGCTCGCCGGTGCGACGGCTGGCTGCGCGACCACGACGTGGACGCTCGTCGCAGGCGAATGCATCGGGCCGGAGGTCGATGCCGACGAGTATCAAGCGTACGCGCTTTTTCTCCGGGAGCTGAACCTGGACGCGCCGATCGCCATCCCGCGCCACACGCTGACCGAAACGCCGATCTCGGAATCCGAGCTGGCCGATCTTCCCGAGAAGGAGCGACAGAAATTCAGAGAGTTCGAGAAAGAACGCGAGCTGCGCCCCTTCGCCGATGCCGGGCCAGCGTGGAAGCAGGCAGTCGCCGACTACAACGAACGCAACGCGGGCGGCTGGGGTTGCCTCGACCACCTGCCGAGGCGATCGTCAGGACCGGCGCGCGCGACATCCGCGCAGCAGACGGTCACCTTTTCCCGCGTCGGCTTCGACGCCGCGAAGAAGGTCGCGATCTTCAAAGTCGAGCTCTCCGGTTCGACGGGGCGCTGCGCCGAAGGTCTGATCGTCCGACTCGTGAAGACGCCAGGCGAGGGTTGGATCGTGCTCCAGCATCAAGACTGGATTGCGTCCCGGTAGCGCTATGCTCTGCGCGTGAAGATCGCCGCGGTCTGGTCGGTCCTGCTCGCGACGGCTGACGGTGGGGCATCGCCGCCGAATGCGTCGCCCGCGCCCGCGCCCCAACCGAAGCAGGGCATCGTCGCGAAGCGGTGGCAGTCGCAGCGCAGGCCGACCGACGGGCCGGCGCTGTCGATCGGCGGGTACAGCCTCGGCTGCCTGCAGGGCGCGGCGACGTTGCCGGCCAGCGGGCCCGGCTACGAGGCGCTGCACCTCGCGCGCAATCGCCGCTTCGGCCACCCGCTGCTGGTCGCGTATATCCAGCGGCTGGCGGCGGCGGCGAAGATCGCGAAGCTGGGGCCGCTGGTCGTCGGCGATCTGTCGCAACCGCGCGGCGGGCCGACGCCGAGCGGCCACCGCAGCCATCAGACCGGCCTGGACGCCGACGTCGGCTACGTCGCGCCGCCCGGCCTGCGCCCGGGTCATCTATCGGCGCGGGCGCGCGAGCGCGTCGGGCCGCTCGCCGTCGTCGACCCGAAGACACACGCGATGACGCCCGCGTGGACGCCGCGGGTCGCGGAGCTGCTCGCTCTCGCCGCCGGCGATCCGGCGGTGGACCGCATCTTCGTCGAGCCCGGCATCAAGAAGACGCTGTGCGAAGCGCCCGCCACCGCCAAGGCATCCTGGCAGCCGCGGCTGCGGCCGTGGTGGGCCCACCACGATCACTTCCACGTGCGGCTCAAGTGTCCGCCCGACAGCCCGCTGTGCGAGCCGCAGGCGCCGCCGCCGGACGACGGGTGCGGCGCGACGCTGGCCTGGTGGTTCAGCGCCGACGCCGCGGCGACGCGCACGAAGAAGAAAGAGGCGGAGGCCGTCGAGGCAGAGCCCCAGCTGCCGCCCGCCTGCGCGGCGGTGCTCGACGCGAAACCCTGAGAAGAGCCGCGATCAAACCGGCGGTTGCTGCTCGGCCGACTCCGCGAGATGCGCGCCACCGGGCGCGCCGACCGCCGCCATCAACACGCCCGCGACCGGCCCGCCCACCAGCGCCGAGAAGCCGCCCAGCACGACCGCGGACACAATCCCGCCCGCCAAGGCCGCCTGCGGATGCTTTCGCACCGCGCTAAGCGGCTCAACCATTCTGAGCGAAGTATTTGCCTTCATTTCGCCCTCCTTTCGCTCGGGGTACACCCTAACCACGGCCGCGCGCCTCCGGAAGAGCCCGCAAGACCGCGAAAGTCAGGAGCATCGGATCGAGCGTCGCGCTCAGCGTGCGATGCAGACGATCCCGAATCTGGTCCTCCCATGGTATTGGGCGGGAATGCCGTCGCGCTCGCTGTCGCTCGTTCCAGCCGTCACGATCTTCCTAGCGGCCCTCCTGACCGCCCGGCCCGCGGCGTCCCAGCCGATCGAGCCGCTCGGGGCCACGCGGCCCGCGCCGCCGGCCGCGCCGCGCGATGTCGCGGAAGCGCCGCCCGACGCGACCAAGACCGCGAGCGGGCTGGCCTGGAAGCTCCTCGGAAAAGCGGCCGGGACCGCGCATCCCGGTCCCCACGACAAAGTCACCATCAACTTCACCGGCTGGACGCCGGACGGCGACGTCATCGCCAGCTCGATCCCCGACGGGGAGCCGTGGACCATGTCGATCGACGACGCCATCAAGGGCCTCGCCGAGGGACTGCGCCTGATGGGCAAGGGTGAAAAACGCCGGCTCTGGATCCCGGCCGCCCTCGCCGCCCCGGGCCGGCCGAAGCGCCGCGGACCCGCCGGAGCCGCGGTGTTCGACGTGCAGCTGGTCGACTTCGTGAAGGTGCCCGATCCGATCCCGGCGCCCGACGACGTCGACGCGCCCCCGGCGGACGCCAAGCGAACCGCGTCGGGTCTCGCGTACAAGTTCCTCAAGCGTGGCAAAGGGAAGCAGCACCCGACGGCGGACGACACCGTCGAAGTTCACTACAGCGGCTGGACGCCCGACGGCCGTCTGTTCGACAGCTCCGTGCAGCGCGGCCAGCCGGCGCGCTTTCCCCTCAGCGGCGTCATCAAAGGATGGACCGAGGGCGTGCAGCTGATGACCGTCGGCGACAGGGTCCGCTTCTGGATTCCGGGCTCGCTGGCGTACGGCGACAAGCCGTCGCAATCGGGCGCGCCGACCGGGCCGCTGGTGTTCGACGTCGAGCTGCTGGGGATCCGGTGAGCTACGACCTCGTGTTGGCGGCGGCGGCGCCGCCGGGCTGGCGCGCGCTGCGAGAGGCAATCGGGCTCGACGACCTGCGCGCCCGGCCCGACGACGTCGAAGACGGCGCCTGGCCGGAGGGCGGCCTGTGGCTCTGGCGCGATGGACGATCGGTGCGGACGACCGAGGTCGTCTGGCAGCCCGGGCAGCTCACGATCTCGATTCGCGCGCTGCCGTCGCCCGACGACTGCGACCTGGCGCTGCGCCTGGCCGAGGCGGCGGCGCCGCTCGTGGGCGCGGCCCGCATCGACGCCGGCTACTTCGGCGACATCGAGGTCGGCGAGCTCCGCCGCCTGCACACGGCCGACTGGATGCACGAGCAGGCGGAGTCGGCGACGGCCGTGATGGCGGCGATGATCCGCGAGGGACGCGGGCCGATGGGGATGCCCGGGCCGAACCGCACCTGTTACATCGGCGAGCGGCTGCTCGCGGAGCTGGAGGCGGCCGGGCCGCCCGACGCGCTGCCGGACCGGGTGCTGGCGACGATGCGGCGCGTGCAGTGGGACGTGCCGGCGGACTTCCGCGACGCGGGCGTGTTCGTGTCGGGCGGGGACGACGGCCAGAGCCGCGAGACGCGCTTCGCGGTCTGGCTCTCCGACGAGAACCTGGTGATCCCGCGCGTCGACTACGTGGCGTTGCGCGCGACCGAAGGCGGGATCGTGATGGTCCCGTTCGCCGCCGTCGCCGGGCTGGCGGGAGCGCACGGCACGCTGCTCGACGAATGCCAGCTGCTGGTTCGCGCGATGGGCGCCGACGAATGGAAGGCCGTGATTGCGCGCGCCCGGCCGCTGGCGAAGTCGCCGCGCAAGTGACGCTTGCGCCTCCGGGCGACAGTCGCCAGAAGGAATACAGCGTGGGGCCGCTCTACACGATCGGGCATTCGACGCGCACGTTCGATGAGCTGGTGCGCATCTTCGAGGCGCACGGCGTCCGTGCGATCGCGGACGTGCGCCGCTTTCCCGGCTCGCGTCGCAGCCCCCACTTCGCCCGCCAGGCTCTGCAGGACAGCCTGCCGGCGCGCGGCATCGCCTACCTCTGGATTCCGGGGCTGGGCGGACACCGCCGGCGCGCCGCGGACGCGCCGCCGTCCTACTGGCGCGTGGCGGCGTTCGCCGCCTACGCCGACCACCTGCGAAGCGCCGAGTTCCGGGCGGGTTGGGACGAGCTGTGCGCGGCGCTGGCCGAACGCCCGACCGCGATCATGTGCGCCGAGGCGACGCCCTACCGCTGCCATCGCCGCCTGATCTCGGACTGGGCGGAGCTGCACGGCATCGAGGTCGTGCACCTGATCGATGACCGCCGGAGCGAGCGGCACCACCTGACCGCGGCGGCACGGCGCGCCGGCGACGACGTCGTCTACGAGACGAGCCCGCAGCTCGACCTCGGAATCGGCGAGTGATCCGCGCCTACTTGCAGATCCACTTCGGCAGCTCGCCCGGCCCGACGGTCGAGCAGCGGCACCGGTGCGCGGTGTGGCCGATCGTGCACATGTCTCCGAAGGTCGCGCACGGGGTCATGAGCTGGTTCGGGCACAGCGGCTCGTCCAGGGCCGCGGCTGGAAACGGCATCGCCTCCTGACATTGACCCTGCGAGCAGTTTGTGAAGACGCCCTTCACGCAGCGCGCGCAGCCCGAGATCAAAGAGGTGTTGGGGTCGCAGTCGCCCGCGCATCCGGCGCTGCCGGTGCAGGCGCGGCCGAGCGCGCAGACAAACGGCGCGCTGGCTGCCGCGCGCGCTTCGACCGCGCGCTCGGCGCCGTGCGCGCTGGCCGAGATCGCCCAGCCGATCGCGGCGCCCGCGCAAAGGCCGAGCAGCGCTCTCAGAGCATGCCGTCGCAGGCGAACCATCATGGCGACCGCCGATCAGGGTGTGCAGGCGCGCTGCATGCAGTTGGCGAGGGTGCTGTTGTCGCAGGTGGCGCACGCCGTCTGCATGCCGGCGTTGGGATCACAGGCGCCGACGCAGCCGAAGGTGCCGGTGCACGCCAGGCCCTGGCCGCACGGAATCGGCGACACCGCTTCGCCCGGCGTCGGCGTCGACTGGTTCATCTGGCTGGCGCTGGCCGAACGCGGCCCCTGCGTCATCGTCGCCTTCATCTCGGGTCCCTTGCTGCCGCCCGGCTCCGGGTTGACTGGCTCCATTCCAGCGCAACCCGCTGCCAGCACCGTCAGCCCGAGGACCGCGCCCGCGCACCAGGTCCAAAGCGTTGTCCGCGCGGTCCACCCACGCCATCCATTCAACCGCGAATGCATCATGCTTCCTCCCTGCCACCTCGACCGGACGAACCGCCGAAGCAACTCAAACGTAGGCATCGTCCCAGCCGCAGGCAACGCGGCTGAGCCGCGCGCGCGCCACGGATGGGCCTAGACGCGCACCCGCTCGACGACGGGCGGATCGTAGGGCGCGGCGAGCTGCCGGAAGAGCTGCCGCCAGAACTCGGGCAGGCGCTTGGCCGCGATCGTCAAGGTGAGCGCGCTCAGAACCGACGCCCGTCGGGTGGCGACGTGATAGCGCGCGAGGTCGGGCGGCGTGGGCAGCCCGAGCATGGCGCGCCGGAACAGCAGCGGCTCGAGCACGAGCTCGCCCAGGTTCCATTCCGTGAAGTACTGGAACGCGCCCTCCAGCAGCAGGCGGATCGACCACGAGCGCGCGTTCTCACGGCGCAGGTCCAGGTCGCAGACCAGGCGTCGGACATCGAACGAAAACAGGTTGCCGAGCCAGCCACCGCGACGGCCGACCACCCGATCCGCGCCGGCCGTCGCGCAACGAAAACCGCGCGCCTCCCACCAGCCGACCGCGGTGTCCCAGCCCCCGCCCCGATCCGGGGGCAGGCCGTCGTCGAATGAAAAGCGCACGAGGCGCTGGTTCCACTTCACTGGGACACCGCGGACAGATCTAGCAGACGCCTGTCTTCGTCACGGCGCGGCCAGCTCGCAGAGCATGTCGACGTCCAGAAACGCGCCACTGCTCGTCACGTCGGCGCAGGCTTGACCGAAGAATTGGAAGACTGACCGCGAGCCGTCCGTGAACTCCCACCCTTCGGTCCGGGTTGGATCCTCGAGCACCATCTGGCCGTCGACGAAGACGATCATCCCGGTGAAAGCGCCGGGCAAGGGACACGCGAGCGTGTACATGCAGCTTCCGTTGATGGGGACGCCCCGCACCATGCCGCAAAGGTTGGCGCACGACGACTGGTCGGATCCGGCGTCGACCGCGGCGCCCGTGCCACCGCCCCCGCTGGCCCCGGCGCTGCCGCCCGCGCCGCCGTCCCCGCCCGTCATGATGCGCGCGCCGCCTCCGCCGGACATCCCCGCGTCGTCCGAAGTCAGCGGGCGGCTGCACCCGAGCGCGAGCGCCAGCGCCGCGCCCGCGATGGCGATCGTCAACTGCCCGTGCATCGTCTTCGCCATGGCCCGAGAGCCAGCTCGCACTGCCAGACATTGGTGACGCCGCCCGTCCCCGCGTCGGTGAGCGCGTCCGCGCACGCCTGGCCATAGAGCACGAACGCCGACATCGAGGTGTCCGTGAAGTTCCAGCCTTCGATGAGGGTCGGATCCATCGGCACCAGCTGACCTCCGACGAAGACCGACATACCGGTGACGTGGGCATCCGGAGGACAGCCCGTGACGAACGTGCAGCTTCCAGCGGCGACGGGGCGCGCGACCTCGACCTGCCCGCACAGCAGGGCGGCGCACATCCCCGCGTCGTCGGACTTCACCGATCCGCCGCAGCCCGCAGCGAGCAACGCGGCGCCCGCGACTCCGATCGTCAGCAGCAGCAGCGAACCCGATTTCACCCGACGACTCACGGCGCGCTGGCCTATTATCCGCTCATCGCCCCGTGGTGTCCCGCCATCTCGCCGCCGCCGTCATCGCCGCCGTGACCGCGGTGGGCGCGTGTGCGCACAAGCCATCGGCGCCAACGGATCCGTACGTGGCCGACAGCGTCGCGCGGATGCGTGGGTGGTTCGCCGGACTGCCGCGGTGCCCGCCGCGCAAGCCTTCGGACGAGACGCCGTCGTTCAGACACGAGGAGGTCACCGACGCGATCGCAGTGCGCGGCAAGCTGATGTTGGCGGGCGCGCCTGAATGTACGGCGACGGTGTGCCGCGTTGACTGCTGCAACACCTGCTCCCTTCGGTGGGTCGTGGTCCCGGACGCCAGCGACGCGCCGGTCCGCGAGCTCGCCATTCAGAAACCCGGCGCGAATCCCCCACTGTCCGCCGAGATCAAGGAATGCAAGCTGGACTCGGTTCGCCAGGAGATCTCGCCGCCCCGCGTGTCCGTCAGCGGCTTCCTCGAGACCGACGTCATCATCCACGCGTCGATGTGCGTGATCGAGGAGCCCCCGGCGCCCAAGGTGAAATGAAAACTTTTGTCGTACTGAACATTCGTATAGTCTAGGCGGAATGGAGCTCAATCCGGCGCAGCGGCGCGCCGCCGACGCGGACGATCGCCCGCTTCTGATCGTCGCCGGCGCGGGCACGGGCAAGACGCAGACGCTGGCGCACCGGGTGGCGGCGCTGATCGCGCGCGGCGCCGACCCGCGGCGGATCCTGCTGCTGACGTTCTCGCGGCGCGCCGCCCAGGAGATGACCCGGCGCGCGCTGCGGATCGCGGGCGGCCGGCGTGCGCCGGGCGCGTCCGACGCCGCCCTGCCCTGGGCCGGAACGTTTCACGCGATCGCGAACCGCCTGCTGCGCCAGCACGCGCCCGAGGTCGGGCTGGATCCGGCGTTCACGCTGCTGGATCGCGAGGACGCGGCCGATCTGATCGACCGCCTGCGCCACGATCGCGGCCTGGCGCGCACCGATCGACGCTTCCCGCGCAAGGGGACCTGCCTCGCCATTTATTCCGCGGTCGTCAACACTCAGGACAGCCTGCGCGGCTGTCTGCGGGCCCGCTTTCCGTGGTGCCTGGAATGGGAAGAACCGCTGCGCGCGCTGTTCGCGATGTACGTCGACGCCAAGACCGCGCGCGCCGTGCTGGACTACGACGATCTTCTGCTCTGGTGGTTCCATCTGATGACCGACGCGTCGGCGGCGGCACGCATCGGCGGCCGCTTCGATCACGTGCTGTGCGACGAGTACCAGGACACCAACACGCTGCAGGCGGAGGTGCTGCGCCTGATGAAGCCGGACGGGCGCGGCGTCACCGTCGTCGGCGACGACGCGCAGGCGATCTACAGCTTCCGCGCGGCGCGCGTCGACAACATCCTGACCTTCCCGGGCCAGTATGATCCGCCGGCCGCGATCGTCACGCTGGAAGACAACTACCGGTCGACCGCGCCGATCCTCGCCGCCGCCAACGCGGTGATGGCGCTGGCGCCCGCCGGCGCGCGCCATGAAAAAGATCTCCGGGCGACACGCGCGGGCGGCACGCGCCCGGCGCTGGCGACGGTCGGCGACGAGCTGGCGCAGGTCACCTTCGTCGTCGAACGGATCCTCGAGCGGCGCGAGGCGGGCGTGCCGCTGCGCCAGCAGGCGGTGCTGTTCCGAAGCGCGCACCACAGCGACGCGCTGGAGGTCGAGCTCGGTCGGCGCAACATCCCGTTCGTGAAGTACGGCGGCCTCCGTTTCCTCGAGGCCGCGCACGTGAAGGACGCCCTCGCCTGCCTGCGCTGGGCCGAGAACCCGCGCGACAGCCTGGCCGGCTTCCGGGTCGCGCAGCTTTTGCCCGGGATGGGGCCGCGCCTCGCCGACGGGCTGGTGCGCCACCTGGCGGCGGCGCGCTTCGCGCTGCCACCGGCGCTCGCCAGCTTCGATCCGCCGCCCGCCGCGCGCGCCGACTGGCCGGCGTTCGCGGAGCTGTTCGCGCGCCTGTGCGACGCGGCCGGGCCGTGGGCCGCGCACATGGGCCTCGTCCGCCGGTGGTACGAGCCGCACGTCGCGCGCCTCTACGACGACGCGCGGACGCGGCTCGCCGATCTCGAACAGCTGGAGCAGCTGGCGGCGGCGGCGCCGTCGCGCGAGCGCTTCCTGTCCGAGCTGACGCTGGACCCGCCCGCTGGCACCGGCGCCGAAGCGGCAGCGCCGCACCTGGACGAGGACTACCTGATCCTGTCGACGATCCATTCCGCCAAGGGACAGGAATGGGACAGCGTCACCCTGCTGTCGGCCGCCGACGGTTGCATCCCGTCCGACCTGGCCACCGGCACCCCGGCCGAGATCGAAGAGGAGCGCCGCCTGCTCTACGTCGCGATGACGCGCGCCAAGAACTTCCTCGCCATCATCCACCCGCTGCGGTTCTTCATCCGCCAGCAACACCGCCTGGGCGATCGCCACGTCTTCACGCCGCGCACGCGTTTCATCCCGGACGCGATCCTGGACCGGTTCGAACGGGTCGTGCCGGCCGAGCACGCGGCTGACGGCGCGCCGCCGCCCGCCCCCGGCGCTCCGCGCATCGACGTCGCCGCGCGGCTGCGCGCGACCTGGGCCACGCCGACCACGACCGCGGGCTGACGGCATCGCGGCCGCGGCCCTGGTATCTTTCGCCCGCTCCCGTGGACCGTTCCAATGACAGCTCCTGGCGGCCGGCGCTCCGGCGACGGACCGGCACGATCCTGTTCCTCGCCTACGCGCCGCTCTTCCTCTGGTCGCTCGTCGCGTCGGGCTGGGCGCTCTGGCACTACCCGTTCACGCGCGTCTTCTTGCTCGGCTTCGTGGTGTTCGCCGCAATCCCGTTCGCCTTCGGCGGTCGCCCCGGCTTCGTCACTTTCATGCTCGGCGTCGCCGGCGCGCACGGGCTGGGCGCCTTCGCGCTTCACACGTGGTTGAGGCTACCGGCCAAGGCGGCCGCTGTGTTCTTCCTCGGGGCCGTCGCGCTGCTGCTCGCGCACGCTGTGCGGGCGATGATCGCGGCCGGGAGCGCCGACTTTCCCTACGATCGATGACGGCAACCGCCCGACGCGCGATCGATCTCGCGATCTTCGATCTCGACGGGACGCTGGTCGACACCGTGCCCGACATCGCGGGCGCGCTCGGGGCGGCGCTCGCGCCGGTCGGCGTGCCGGCGCCGCCGCTCGCCATCGTCAAGGAGATGGTCGGCGACGGCGCCCGCGAGCTGATCCGGCGCGCGCTCGCGCACGCCGCCGTCGAGGCCGACGTCGATGCGCTGCACGCCGCCTTCCTCGCGAGCTACCGGGCCCACGTCAGCGATCGGTCGACGCCCTATCCAGGGATTCCGGAGGCGCTCGCGGCGCTGCGCGCGGCGGGCGTCACCTGCGCGGTGCTGACGAACAAGGCCGGCGACATCGCCCGCCGCCTGCTCCAGGATCTTTCGCTGGCGAGCTTCTTCGTCGCCACGATCGGCGATGGTGACGGCTTCCCGCGCAAGCCCGATCCGGCGGCGGCCCTGTCGTTGATCGCCGACGCCGGCACGCGGCCGGCGCGCGCCGCGGTCGTCGGCGACGGCCTGCCCGACATGCGGATGGCGCGTGCGGTCGGCGCCCGCGCGATCGCCGCGGGCTGGGGATACCTGGCGGCCGAGCGCCTCGCCGCCGAGTCGCCCGACGCCGTCGCCGGCACGCCCTCCGACGCGGCCCGGCTGGTGCTGGCCGGTTGAGGCGTTTTCGACCACCAATGTGCGCCGCGGCCGGACAATAGATTTAATGATGCGAATCCGCCGAGCGCTGGTCGCCGCCGCAGTCGCCTCCTCGCTGTCGTGCGCGGGGCAAACCGATGAAGGGACGGGGACCGGCGGGAGCAGCGGGGGCAGCGGGGGCAGCGGGGGCAGCGGGGGAATGACATCCGGCGCCGCCGGCACGACCGGCGCGGCCGGAAACGTTGCGACGGGCGCGGCCGGAACGAACGCCGGGGCGGCCGGCTCGACCAGCACCGCCGGTGCGAGCGGAACGGCCGGCGCCGCCACCGGCACCGGCGGCGCGGCGGGAACGACGGGCGCCGCGGGCAACGCGGGCGCCGGTGGATCAGCCGGCGCGGTCGGCGCCGCTGGCAGTGGTGGCGCCGGTGGATCGGCGGGCGCGCGCGGGGGCGCGGGCGGCGGCGCGACGGCGGGACGCGGCGGCTCCACGGCGGGGACGACGGGCACCGCGGGTGCGGCCGGCGCGGGACGCGGCGGCACGGGCGGCGCGGCGGGCGCGGCCGGCACGGGCGTCGGCGGCACCGGCGGCACGCCGACACCGGCGCCGGTCACGTGGACGCCCAACATCCGTCTCAACGACGACACCGGCAGCGGCCGCCAGACCGAGGTGGCGCTGGCGACCGGCCCGAACGGCCTGGCGATCGCCGGCTGGATGGACGAGCGATCGACGCGCGTCTGCGCCTACTCGTTCTCGACCGACGGCGGCGTCACCTGGAGCAAGAACGTCTCGATCCCGAACCTGAGCCCCGGGATGTTCGTCGGCGATCCGTCCGTCGCGATCGACGGCGGCGGCACGATGTACGCCGTCTGTCAGCAATATCTGACCGTCAGCGGGTCGACCACGACCGGGAACATCCGGATGATGACGTCGACCGACAAGGGCGCCACCTGGTCCGCCATCCAGACGATCCAGAGCGCGCCCGACAAGCCGTGGGCCGGCGGCGGCACCACCGACGGCGTCGTGTTCGTGTCGTGGCTCGGCAACCCGGGCGGCATCAAGCGGTCGACCGATCACGGCATGACGTGGGGACCGGTCCAGTCGCTGGGCAACATCATTCACGGCACCGGCATCACGACGTCGACGACCGGCCTCGTGCACGTGCCGTACAACCTCGATTCGAACCGCAACCAGCTTCGCTACCTGCGCAGCAAGGACAACGGCGGCACCTGGGACACGCCGCGCGATCTGATCCCGGACATGGGGACGTTCTGTTTCAGCTGCAACCCGCGCCAGCACCCGATCGTCGGCTCGGCCGCCGATCCGACCGGCCGCACCGTTGCGATCACCTGGGCCAGCCAGATGCCGGCCGGTCAGGGCGACGACGACGTCTGGCTGCTGTATTCGAAGGACGGCGGCGACACCTGGACCCAGCCGATCCGCGTGAACGACAACACGACCGCGTCCCGTCAGTTCGAATCGTGGGTCGCGGTCGACAATTACGGGCGCGTCCACGTCGCCTGGACGGACTATCGCGACGGCGGCAACAACGAGACCTGGTACGCGCGCTCGGCCGATCCGACGAAGGGCTTCGAGAAGAACATCCAGGTGACCGACGGGCACGGCAGCGGCACCACCGACTTCCTCGGCGACTACAAGGGGATCGCCGTGTCGGGGCCCGACGTGCTGGTCGTCTGGCAGGACACCCGACGCGATGCGGGCGACATCATGTTCTCGCGGGCGCCCGGCGCGGCCGGGCCGTAGCGGGTTACTCTCGGGACGTGCAGGCGGGACGGCTCGCTCTCTGTCTCGGTCTATCGGTGCTGGCCGCGACCGCGCGCGCGGGCGACGGGGGCCGCCTGCCCGAAGATCCGTCGGCGGGCGCGAAGTCGACGGAGCAGTGGCGCGACTTCATGGCCTCCGAGGAGCACGAGCGGCGGCTGAACTACGACAAGCGGCACCTGAAGGAGCACCGCGCGGTGCTGAAGTTCCTGATCGCGACGCGGGCCCGCTACGATCGCGCCAAGAGCAAGCCGGCCGTGCTGGCGATCCAGAAGCGACTGCCGCCCGCCGTCGAAGACATCCGCCGCCGCATCACGAAGATCGATCACTGGGGCAACAACTCGAACCTGCTCGGCGACTACGACGCGATGCTGAAGGCGCTTTCGGACATCTACCCGGCCGCGCGCACCGCGTTTCTCGACGGCGACCGCGCGCCGCTCGACGCGCAGACGGCGGAATTCGATCGGCGCGTCAGCCACATCAAGGACTGGCTGGCCGAAGCCGCCGAAGCGAAGGACGAATAGCCCTCAGGCCGCGGGCGTCTCGCGCAGGCCGCGCCAGGCGACGATCAGCGCCAGCGCGTCGATCGCCGCCATCGTCGCGAACAGCACCGTGAACGATCCGTAGGCGACCACGACGCCGCCCAGCAACGCCGCCGCGCCCGTGGTCAGGTGCGTGCCGCCCGCCCAGATCGACCAGTGCTTGGCCGACGAGTGCTCGATGTCGTCGGTGAACAGCGCGTCCCAGGTCGGCTCGATCAGGCCGGTGGCCAGGCCGGCCACGACCTGGGCGCCGAACAGCTCCCACTTGTTGCGAACGAAGATGTACGAGATGTCGCACGCCGACGAGGCCACGAACCCCAGCAGCATGAACCGCTTGATGTTGTGCTGAAACCACGTGCGCGTGCCGATCAGAGCGACCGCGCTGCCGGTGGCCATCGAGAAGACCGCGAACGCGATGCCCGCGTCGAGGATGCTGCCGCCGACGTTCTCGGCGAAGGCGGCGTACATCGGCACCAGCATCGCCTCGGCGAACGTCACCATGAAGCTGATCTTCAGCAGCAGGCGCGCCCGGGGGGTCAGGGGCGAGAACATGGCAGGCGCAAGCTATCACCGACCCGACAAAGAGGCGTAACATCGATACGGCGGAGGTCTGCCATGCCCCGATCGGCTCTGCTCATGCTCTCGGCCGCCGTCGCGGCCGCGCCCGCCGCGTGCGGATCGAGCGGACCTGGCGGCACCGGCACGGGCGGCAGCTCGGCCGGAGGCGCGAGCGTCGCGGGCGCCGCAGGCACGGCCGGCACGTCCGGCAGCGCGGGCACCACCGGAACCGCCGGCGCGACCGGAGCCGCGGGCACCACCGGCGCGGGCGGCCTCGCCCCGCTTCCGGAGGGCAACAGCGGCATCGCGAGCCGCCACCCCGGCGACGTCGGCATCGGCAGCGATTCCGACGTCATCTTCGCCGACGACTTCGAGAGCTACACCTTGGGCGCCGATCTGAGCCAGCGCTGGGACGCCGTCTATCAGAATCAGTACGTCGACATCACCACTGACGCCGCCAACGTCTATCGCGGCGCGAAGGCGCTGCAGTTCACGCTGCCGCAGCAGACAGCCGAGCTGTCCGACGGGACCGACAAGCTGGTCAGCCCCGAGCTGGATGTGCTGTTCCTCCGTTACTACTCGAAGTTCATGCCGCCCTACGACGTCGTCGGCTCCAGCCACAACGGTTCGAGCATCTCGGCGCACTACTTCATCGGCAATCAGGCGACGCCGGGCGTGCCCGCCGACGGCACGAACAAGTTCCTCGCCAACCTGGAGAACTGGCGCGGCGACACCCCGACGCCCTCGCCCGGCGATCTCAACATTTACCTCTACCACCCGGAACAGCGCAGCCAGTACGGCGACCACTTCTTCCCGAACGGCGACGTGTCGCCCAACACCAGCATCAAGTTCGACTACGGCCCCGGCTTCGTCAGCCGGCCGAACATCATCCCCGAGCTCGATCGCTGGTACTGCTACGAGTACATGGTCAAGGCGAACACGCCCGGCCAGCGCGACGGCCGCATCGCCATCTGGCTGGACGGCGCGCTGGTGGCGGACTTCCCGGGGCTGCGCCTGCGCGACGTGCCGACGCTGACGATCGACCGCTTCGGGCTGTCGTTCCACATCGGATCGAATCCGAACGGGCAGGCGCGCAAGTGGTACGACAACGTCGTCGCCGCCAAGTCGTACATCGGGCCTGTTTCAGCGGGGCCCTGAACCTTCATCGAAAAAGTTAGGAAAAAAATCGGCGCGCCGTGGCGCTTTCGTGACGCGCGATCCGAGTGACACCGCCCGGGCCCGGACTATACTGCGGGCGCCAAAAATGCTCGATCTGCGCGGGGAAGCGGGGGCCGTCGAGGTCGTCGGGAAATACCGGATCGTGCTGCCGCTGGGACAGGGCGGAACAGCGGACGTCTACCTGGCCGTCGCCGCAGGCCCGAGCGGCTTCACCAAGCTGGTCGTCATCAAGGTGCTGCGCCGGAACCTGGCCAGCGACAACGAGTTCCGTCTGATGTTTCTCGGCGAGGCGCGTCTGGCCGCCCGCCTTCATCATCCCAACGTCGTCCAGACCAACGAGGTGATCGAGGTCGAGGGCGCGCCCGTGCTGGTGATGGAGTACCTGGACGGCCAGCCGCTGTCGCAGGTGATCGTGCGCGGCAAGAAGGGCGAATTCACGCTGCCGATGCAGATGCGCGTCCTGGCCGATGCGCTGGCGGGGCTGCACGCGGCGCACGAGCTGGCGGACTTCGACGGGACGCCGCTGGGTGTCGTCCATCGCGACGTGTCGCCGCACAACCTCTTCGTCACGGTCGAGGGGCACGCCAAGGTGCTGGACTTCGGCATCGCCAAGCTCGAGCGCTCGCTGGTCGAGACCGAGGTGGGGATGGTCAAGGGCAAGCTGCGCTACATGGCGCCCGAACAGATCGCGGGCGACAAGCTGGATCGGCGCGCGGACATCTACGCCGCCGGCGTGATCCTGTGGGAGGCGCTGACGGGCGAGCGGATGTGGAAAGCGTCGTCCGAGCACGAGGTGCGGGCGCGGGTGCTGGCGGGCGATCTGCCGATGCCCGAGACCGTGCGGCCCGACATCCCGCCGCCGCTGGCGCGGGTCTGCCGGCGCGCGCTGTCCCGCGCGCCCGGCGACCGTCACGCGACGGCGCGGGAGCTGGCCGACGAGCTGGAAGCCGCGATGTCCGAGCTTGGAATGACGGCGAGCCATCGCGAGATCGGCGCGGCGATCGCGCGGCTGTTCGCGGACGTGCGGGCCGACACGAAGCGCGCCATCGAGGCCAAGCTGGGACGCGCGTCGATGGCGACTGGAATGCCTGCCGTCAGCGACACGGGCGAGACGCGCGCGGCACGGGCCGTGGCGGCGCGGCCGCGGCGGCTCGCGGTGATCGTCGCCGTGTCCGCCAGCGTCGCGTCTCTGATCGCGCTCGCGGCCTGGCGCGCGGGTGTCACGAAACGGGGAGAGCCGACGCGGACCGAAGTCGCGTCGCCCGCGCCCCCAGTCCCAGCGCGCGCGACGCCCGCGGCCAAACCGCAGACGAACCTCACCGCGACGTCCCCGGACGCGACAGCCCGGCCCGAGGACCACGCGCAACCGGCCGCTGCCGAGTCGAGGCCGCTGCGCCCCGCCACGGCGAAGGGGACGAGCAAGCGACCGCCGGGTGGCGGCCCGGCGGCCGTCGCGCATCCCGCGCCCGAGACCGGCGGCGCACCCGCGCCAGCAAGCGCAGCGCCGACCGACTGCGCGCACCCGTTCTTCGTCGATTCCGACGGCATCAAGAGGTTGAGGCCCGAATGCATGTGAGTGGCGGTCGCGCCCCCGCCCGCTCGCTGCTCGCGGCCGTGCTGTCGCTCGCCCTCGCCTCCGGGCCCTCGCTCGCGCGCGCCGGAGATGCCGTGCCCGCGCCGGTCGAGGCGACACCGCCGACACCGGCCGAAGCCGCCGAAGCCGCCAAGACCGAATGCCTGGCGAACTACGAGGCGGCGCAGGTGGCGCGCCGCGAGCGCCGCCTGATCGATTCGCGCGCCGCGCTGCGGATCTGTTCCGGCGCCGCGTGCCCGGCGGCCGTCCGGGCCGACTGCGTCGACTGGCTGGACCAGGTCGCGCACAGCCTGCCCTCGGTGGTCGTGACCGCGCGCGCCCGCGGAGCCGACGTGTTCGGCGTCAAGGTGTTCGTCGACGGCAAGCTGGCGACCGAGCGACTGACCGGTTTCGCACTGGAGCTCGACCCTGGCCTGCACAAGTTCCGCTTCGAATCCCCGCCCTGGCCGGTGATGGAACGCGAGGTGCTGGCGAGCGAAGGGGTCAAGGATCGGCCGATCGAGGTGGAATTCGCGCCGCCACCGCCGCCGACCGCCGCGATGCTCTCCGCCCACCCGGAGCCCCGGCCGTTCCGCCTGGAACGATCCGACTACCTGTTCGGCGGCATCGCGCTGGCCGGCTTCGCCACGCTGGCTTTCTTCGGCGGCACCGGTCTTTACGACGCGCACCACCTGAAGACGACGTGCGGTTCGTTCTGCTCTCACGACGACGTGGACGCCATTCGAACGAAGCTGGTGATCGCGGACATCGGGCTGGCCGTCGGCGTCGTCGCCCTGGCGGTGGGCCTCTATTTGCATGGCAAGGGAGCGTTCTGATGTCCCGATCTTCGAAAGCACGCTGCCCGCTGATTCTCCCCGCCGTGGCCCTGGCCGTCGCCGCGCTCGGCTGCCAGCTGCTCGTCGACCTCGACGGACTGGAAGATCGCCACTGCAGCGAGGGCTACAAGGCTTGCCCCAACGGCGGCTGCGTGCCGTTCGACGATCCCGCCACCGGCTGCAACGATCCGGGTTGCTCGCCCTGCGCGCCGATGAACGCGATCGGCATCTGCAGCCAGACCCGCCATTGCTCTTTCGATCGGAACACGTGCATCGGCGACTGGGACGATTGCGACGGCATCCCCTCGAACGGATGCGAGACCGACCTCGCACACAACCCGCTCAATTGCGGCGGTTGCGGCATCGTCTGCGCCAAACCGATGGATGGAACCGCGGGCTGCTCCAAGGGTGTGTGCGGCATTGGCAGCTGCAATCCTGGACACGAGGACTGCGACCACGACCCGAGCGACGGCTGCGAGACTACGATCTGGACGGATCAACAATGCCTGACCTGCGACCTGCCCTGCCCCGACGGACAGCACTGCAATCAAGGCATGTGCCTCTGACCGCGGGGCCCGGATCTCTAGAGGCCGTGCTTGCGGATCAGGCGGTAGACGTAGGTGCGATCGAGGCCGGCCGCCTCCGCCGCCGCGGGCACGTTGCGACCGTGGCGCTCGAGCAGCCGTTGCAGGTATTCGCGCTCGCCGTGATCGATCCAGCGCTCGCGAAATTCCTTGAACGGCTGATCGAAACCGACCGGCGACGACGACGCCTCCGCGGCCCCGACTGAGGGGGCGGGCGCCTCGTCGGCGCCGCGGCTGGATTGCAGCGCCTCCTTGGCGCCGATCGCGCACGCGCGCTCGACGAAGTTTCGCAGCTCGCGCACGTTGCCGAGCCACGGCATCTCGGCCAGCTCGCGCTCCGACACCGGCTCGACCGGCTGCCGCCCGCCCAGGAAATGCCGGAACAGCAGGGGAACGTCGCCCTTGCGCGCGCGCAGAGGCGGCAGCACCAGCGGCAGGACCGCGATCCGGAAGTAGAGATCCTCGCGGAACGCCCCCGCGTTGACCATGCGGCGCAGATCGCGATGCGTCGCCGCGACCAGCCGGACGTCGATGGGCCGGTGATCGCTCTCGCCCAGGCGCTTGATGGTGCGCGACTCCAGCACCCGCAGCAGCTTCGGCTGCAGCGCGGGCGGCAGCTCGCCGATCTCGTCGAGAAAGATCGTGCCGCCGTTCGCCGCCTCGAACGAGCCCGCCCGCGCCGCGACCGCGCCCGTGAACGCGCCCCGCGCGTGGCCGAACAGCTCGCCCTCGATCAGCGAGCTCGCCAGCGCCGCGCAATCGACGATCACGAACGGCCCGGATGCGCGCGCCGACGCGTCGTGGATGGCGCGCGCCACCAGCTCCTTGCCCGTCCCGGTCTCGCCCAGGATCAGGACCGGCGCGTCGGTGTGCGCGACGCGCGACATCTGCGCGAACAGCTCGCGCATCGACGTGCTTCCGCCGATCAGGCTGCCGAACCGATCGTGCGGCCACAGCTCGATGGGCGACGCCTCGGCGGGGTAGCGAAGCAGGACGTCGGTGCCGCCCACGCGCAGGCGCGCCCCGTCGGGCAGCAGCGCGGCGGCGACCTGCAGGTTGTCGACGAAGGTGCCGTTGCGGCTGCCGAGGTCGCGCACCCACGTGCCGCGATCGGTCGGTTCCAGCTCGGCGTGCAGGCGCGACACTTCCCGGTCGGCGATGCGCACCTGGGCGCCCGGCGCCGATCCGATCGTCGTGCGCCCGGTGATGGTGCACTTGTGGGCGCCGGCCTCGTCGCTCCAGGCCAGCTCGGGCCAGCTGCGCGAAGGGCGCGCGACCCCGTCCCGACGCAGCTCGGTCTCGTCGTCGTATTCGCCCGGAACCATCAACGGGCAGTCTATCGAAAGCGTCGCCATCGTCCTATCCATCACCTCCCCCCGCATCGCCCCATCTCCCTCTCCCCGCGCGAGCGGGGAGAGGGTCGGGGTGCGGGGCCGGGTGTTAGTAGTACAGGTACGGCCAGATGGACTTCATCCGCGAGCCGTCGGTGAACGTCTGACCCGACCCGAACATCGGCATGTTCTGG